>Ga0335069_10000010_pt1 | contig 369252 bp, 303 predicted proteins | sample Lox_Sample_11_FD_206714 | JGI IMG/M metagenome (GOLD analysis project Ga0335069, IMG submission 206714) | Soil microbial communities from Loxahatchee National Wildlife Refuge, Florida, United States - Lox_Sample_1.1 | ecosystem: Environmental > Terrestrial > Soil > Wetlands | place: USA... | reverse complement strand
CCGCCGCTGTGGCTCCCACGTCGACCCGGCCGTTGCCACTTGGCGCTGCCTTGACCTCGGCTCGCTTCATCGCCAATACTTCCCCCGTTACCCCAAGGGGGGTCACGTTCTACCCATCGATCCCTGACGGGCGGTGATGGGCATGGACCGCCAATTGCCGGTCGGAGGTTGTTCCCGAATGCGGCCGAGTTCGACCAGCGGAGGCGGAGCGCGATCGGTCCGCCGGGCCGACCCCCTGGTTTCGCCGCCACATCCAATCATTGTCACATTTCCGCCAAACATCTGTCGGGCTGAATTCCGTCCCCAAACTCCCCGCTTGCACTCTCCGCCCGCCGTGGGTAGCGTGTGCCGCTCAATGGTGATCGCGACGTTATGGAACTGATCTACGGAGAACTTTCCTCGGCCGGCACCGTCCGCCCCAAGAACGAGGATTGCGTCGGCTTCTGGGAACCGGACTCGCTCGACGAAAAACGCGCCCGCGGCGCCATCGCCGTCCTCGCCGATGGCGTCGGCGGACAGGGCCGCGGTGACGTGGCCAGCCGGCTGGCCGTCGAGGAGTGTATCAAGACCTTCCGTGAAACCAAGAGCGAGCTTTCGCCGCAACAGTTGCTGACCCAGGCGTTCAACGCCGCCAATCTCGCCGTATTCAACAAGAACACCGAGAGCCCCAGCGACAAACGCATGGCCACCACGCTGGCCGTCGTCATCTTCCGCAACGACCACGTCACCGTCGGCAACGTCGGCGACACGCGCGTCTATCTCACCCGCAAAGCCGAAATCAAACAGATCTCCACCGATCATTCCTACGTGGCGATGCAGCGCAAGTTCGGCCTCATCAGCGAACAGGACGCCAAGAAAAGCGAGAACCGCTTCATCCTCACCCGTAGCGTCGGACAGGAACCCGTCATCCGCGTCGACATCGAGGACATCGCCGTCCAGCCCGGCGACCGCATCGTCCTCTGCTCCGACGGCCTGCACGGCGTCCTGGCCGACGGCGAAATCTGCGAGATCGTCGGCCGGTTTGCGCCCGCCGCCGCCTGCCGCCAGCTCGTCGCGCTTGCCGAGCAGCGCGGCACCGACGACAACGTGTCGGCCCAGGTGATCCAGATCGAGGAAATCGAGGCCGTCGGCTATTACCGCGGCGTGCCGATGTTCCACAAGCCGGCGGAAAAAGAGGCCACCGGCGAAGTCGAAGCCGGGCAGCTTCTCGATGACCGGTTCTTCATCCACGAGGTCATCAGCCGCAGCGGCATGGCCACGATCTTCCGCGCCACCGACCGCCAGACCAAGCAAATGGTCGCCATCAAGGTGCCCTACCTGCAATTCGAGAGTGATCCCGGGTTCTTCTCACGGTTCGTCCGCGAAGAGGAGATCGGCCTCAAACTCCAGCACCCGAGCATCCTCAAGTTCATCCCCGTCGAGAAAAAGTCGCGCCCGTACATCGTCACGGAATACCTGCGTGGTTACACCCTCTCGCATCTTCTCAACAGCATCCGGCCCATGCCCGTGACCGATGCCCTGAAGCTCTCCAGCCGCATCTGCGACGCCCTCGAGTATCTGCACGGACTCGGCATCACCCATCGCGACCTGAAACCGCAAAATATCATGATGTGCTACGATGGCACGATCCGCCTCATGGATTTCGGGATCGCCCGCGGCGGGGAAGGCCGCCGCATCACCTACACCGGCTTCACCCCGGCCCTCGGCACGCCTGATTACATGGCTCCCGAACAGGTCAAAGGCAAACGCGGCGATGCCCGCACCGATATCTACAGTCTCGGCGCCATGCTTTACGAAATGGTCACAGGACAGACCCCGTTCGAGGGTGAGACCCCGCTCATTGTCATGAACGCGCGGCTCGTCGGCGACCCCGTCGCCCCCCGCAAACTGCAGCCGACCATCCCGCCTCAGATCGAGGAGATTGTTCTCCACGCCATGGAACGTGACCCGGCCAACCGCTACCGTTCCGCCGCCGAGATGAAGACCGAGATTGACGATCCCGACAGCGTGACCGTCACCGGCCGCGCCGAACGTCTGCAGGCGGTCACGCCCTGGAAGCATGGCTGGGGCAAAGTCCGCAAGGTCGCCCTGACCGTCCTGTTGCCCTTGTTGGCGTTGACCATTCTCTTCCTACTGCTCGTCCTCTGGCACCCCGCCCATCACCACTGAGCGTTCGGGGCACAGTTTCATCATGTTGTGTTTTGACCACAATGGTTAATCGCAGGCTCTCACACCGCGCTTCGTGACGAGCAAAAAAACTCCCAAGTGCCTGTCCGATAGCTTGTTCTGTATTTGGCGTTTGTCCGTGGCATAGACCCTGCAAATGAGTTTTCCGAATGCGAGGCTTGGATACAACAACAACATTGTCGCGGGGCGCCGGCAGACCATCACGGGCCCGTTCCCGGAGGCTGTCCGTGCCGCGCCACGCTGCTTTTTTCGGTGGCAAGATTGGACAATTTGATTATGCTACGAAGTGCTTGCCGTTGTCGCAGGCGTTTATCCAGTTCACGGCCGCGCAAGCGGGCCACAATCAGGGTAACGCGAGACAATAGGCGCTCTCGCCAAATGTGGACGTTGACCGGTCGCTGTGGGGGCGACCGATCATCAGAGGTGCCGCGCCACTTCTCGTGGAGGGGTGGAAACCACGAGTTCGTGAAGTCGGCAGCGGCGCAGTTGACATGTGTTCCAATGAAACGACGCCCAAACCGGTGCCCGGCGGCCGAACCGCTTCGGTGGTCAACGGATGGGTGTCGCGTCACAGGATCATCAGAGATGTCGTGTGGTGACGTGGTTATGGAACGCCACGCAACGTCGTACCGGACCAACATAAACCCAAGTAAACGGAGGACACAAAGGTGAGGAGCAATTATCTGAGAGCCGTATGTCTTTGTGCGGCGGCAGCAGTATTGGTCGCGAGAACTGTGCCCGTGGCCAGGGCCGATGATGCCGCGCCCGACTACAAGACAATGTACGAGGAGCAAAAGAAACGCGACGATGCACTCGAAAAGCGCATCGCCGCGCTCGAAGAGGGCACCGGCAAGGTCGCCACGGCCACTGCACCCGCAGCCGTGCCGACAATTACCCAGAAATCACTCGACTTCCTCGGTCAGACCGAGATCAGCGGGTTCGCGGAAGCGTCCTACCTCTACAACGTCAATCGCGGCGGCGGCCCGCAACCAGTCGTCGGGCGCACGTTTGACACACACGCCAACCAGTTCGTCTTTGACGACTTCAAGCTGGCCTTGGAGAAACCCCTGAACCTCAACCCGACCAATTGGGCCGTTGGCTATCGCGCGGACCTGATTTTCGGTGAGGACGCCGCAGTCATCCATTCCTCGGGCTTCAATCTCGGCACGGACGGTGACCTCGAGCAGGCGTTCATTGACGTCAGCGTCCCAATCGGCAACGGCCTGAAGGTCATCATCGGCAAAACCGTTACCCTGATGGGCGTGGAAGTCATCGAGCAGGTCTCCAACCCGAACTTCTCGGAGGGTAATCAGTTCCTCTACGTCGAGAACTTTACCCAGACGGGCGTCCAGTTGATGTACCAGTGGAATGACAAGATTGACACCGAATTCGTCGTGTTCAACGGCTGGGATCAGTTGCCGGACAACAACAACGGCCTGTCCTACATGGGCCGAATCGGCTACGCTCCGGATTCCAATACGACCATCGCCGTGCTCGGTTACGGCGGCCCGGAACAAAACAACGTGACGGCCAACTGGCGTGATGGCGTCGAGCTCGTCGCCACCAGGCATATCACGGACAAGTTCACCGCCGATTTCCAAGCCGACTGGGGCACGGAAAACAACGTGACCATCGGCGAGGCCACGTTCGGCAACCCGGATTGGTTCGCCCTCGGTGGCTGGTTGATCTATGATTTCACCGACAAGATCGAGTTGGCTTTCCGCCAGGACTTCCTGCGCGACAAAGACGGCACGCGAACCCAGTTCGCCGCGTTGCCAACCGGTGTCACCCCCGAAATCTACAGCTCCACGCTGACGCTGAACTTGAAGCCCATGGACAACTTCCAGTTCCGTCCTGAGATTCGCTGGGATCACTCGGACAAGCCCGGCACGTACAACGGGGAGCGCGACCAGTTCACGCTCGGCGTGGGAGTGGCCTACCTGTATTGATGTGACGAAGGGTATGCGGCTTACGAGCTATGCCTGTCGTAACGAAGCCTTCGGCATGATTGCCCTGGCAGCGGCGCTTACCAGCCTGCTGCCAGGGCCGCTCGCCTGCGCCGCTGATTCCTCTCCGGCCTCGACTCCGATGCCATCGGCATCTGGACTCTTGCCATTCGTTCCGACGGCCCTGATCTGGCTCATGCCGGCCGGTTTGGCCATGCTCGCCGCCGGGCTCACCCGCGCCAAGAACGCCTCTCACACCGCCTTTATGACCTTCTTCGGTTGCGCGATCGCCATCATCGGCTTTTGGATCGGCGGCTTCGCGGTCGTCCATGGCGGCAGCGGGTTCTTTCTCAACCGCCTGGCCGCCAGCCCGTCTGATATGGCTTCGTTCTTTTGGCAGGCGTCCACGTTGTGCGTCGCCGCCAGTATCCCCGTCGGCGCCCTCGCCGAACGCTGGAGCCTGAGAAATTTCTATGTTTCCGTGCTGTTCTTCTCCCTGATCACCTTCCCGTTCTTCGCCTGGTGGACGTGGGGTGGTGGCTGGTTGTCGCGGCTCGGCTTTGTCGATTCTGCCGGCTCGGGTGTTGTCCACGCCACGGGTGGCCTCCTGGCACTCGCGGGCGCGTTGATCCTCGGCCCGCGAATCGGCCGGTACACCCGCGACGGAAACCTGATCCCCATTCCCGCGCACAATGTCCCATTGTCCCTGCTCGGATCGTTCCTGCTCGTCGTCGGCTGGCTGGGCTTCAATGTCGCGCGCGCGCCCGAATCAGCCGCGTCGATTGCGGTCGTTACGATCCTCGCCGCCGCGGGCGGTGGAATCGCCGCGGCCACCTTCATGATCATGACCACTCGCAAACCCGATCCCACCATCACCATCAACGGTCTGCTGGCGGGCCTGGTGGCGAGTTCGGCCGGAGCGCCGTTTATTTCCCCCACAGCCGCCGTCATCATCAGCGTCGTCGCGGGTCTCCTGGCCTGCCTTGCGGTTCAGTTCCTCGATAAACGGCGCGTCGACGATCCGGTCGGCGCGATTTCCGTGCACGGAGTCGGCGGACTCTGGGGCGTGCTGGCCGTCGGTATCTTCGCCAGCCAGGGCTCCGTCACCGGCTGCCTGCACGGCGGCTGGAGCCAACTCGGCGCCCAATTGCTCGGCGCCGCCGTTCTGCTCGTGTGGGCGGGTGGCGTTTCCTGGATTTTCCTCAAAACACTCGATTGGTTCATCCCCATGCGCGTCCCGCCGGAAGTGGAACTGGAAGGCCTGGACATTCCCGAAACCGGCCTCATCAGTTACCCGGATTTCCAAATCATCAGTTCCCATACCACGGGGTTCTCCACTCCCATGCCGCGGCTGAGTTCCCGAAGAGAGTACGATCATGAAAAAAATTGAAGCCATCATCAAACCGTTCAAGCTCCCCGAGGTCAAAGAAGCCCTCGCCGATTTCGGCATCGTCGGCATGACCGTCACCGAGGTCAAAGGCTTCGGACGACAAAAGGGCCAGACCGACATTTACCGCGGCAGTGAGTATTCCGTCGACTTTCTCCCCAAAGTCAAAATCGAGATCGTCCTCCAGGAGGACAAAGTCGAAGACGCCGTCGACGCCATCATCGAAGCCGCCAAGACCGGCAAGATCGGCGACGGCAAAATCTTTGTCCTGCCCGTCGAGGAAGCTGTCCGAATCCGCACCGGCGAAACCGCCGATGCCGCTGTCTAGCCAGAAACTCCGTCTCGCAGTCCCCCCAAAGTCTCAGACTGGGTGTTTAGGGGCATGTGAGTTAAGAATTTGTTAAAATGTGTTGTAACTGATTGCCAGTGAAACAGTTGCTCTCATTGACTGAAGGCGGCATTGTGCTATGCTCCCTCGCTCATTACCGAATCCGTGCCCACCGCACGGAACGGGGGACCCATGTTGTACGGGGCGAATCCCGACGAAAGTCCGGACAGGCGAGTTGGTTCTTCTCGGCCTGAGCCCGTCAGCTAACCTCGTAGGTGACCAGAGAGGAACATTTGAATTACACCATGGACAACTCAGTCTCGGAGCCAGAGCCGAGGCTGCCGCAATTGATGCGGTCGCGCCTGAAACGCGTGCTCTTTGGCGCGCCCCGCGACCTGCATGACCCGTCGATTGGCCACAAAATCTCCCTGATCGCGTTCCTCGCCTGGGTTGGCTTGGGCGCGGACGGTTTGTCATCGTCGGCGTACGGACCCGAAGAGGCCTTCCGAGCATTGGGAAACCATCTCTACCTGGCAGTCCTCCTCGGTCTGGCGACCGCGGCGACCGTCTTCATCATCTCGTACGCCTATAGCCGGATCATCGAACATTTCCCCGGCGGCGGCGGCGGCTACATCGTCGCCACCGAGTTGCTCGGTCCATCCGCCGGCGTGGTCTCGGGCTGCGCCCTGCTGGTCGACTACATCCTCACGATCACCGTGTCCATCGCCAGCGGCGCCGACGCCCTGTTTAGTCTGCTCCCCCTCTCCTTCCAGCATCTCAAGTTGCCCGTCGAATTCGCCGCCATCATCTTTCTCGTCGTGATGAATCTGCGGGGTGTCAAAGAATCCGTTTCGATGCTCGTTCCGATCTTCCTCACGTTCGTCGCAACGCACGTGATCCTCATCTTTGGCGGCCTGATGCTTCATGCCAGCGCGTTGCCGGTCGTCGCCAACAATGTCCGCTCCGGCTTCGGACGCGGCGCGGCTGAACTCGGCATCTGGGGCATGTTCGTTCTGTTTCTGCGGGCCTACTCCATCGGCGGCGGCACCTACACCGGAATCGAAGCCGTGTCCAACGGCCTGGCCATCATGCGCGAGCCCAAGGTCGAAACCGGCAAACGCACCATGCGATACATGGCCATCTCGCTCGCCGCCACCGCCGCCGGCTTGTTGTTCTGCTACATGCTCTTCAGCGTCGCCCCCGTCGAGGGCAAGACCCTCAATGCCGTGCTCGCCGAGGAATTCGCCGGCAAGTTCCGGCTCGGCTCGCTCCCGGTCGGCATCTGGTTCGTCGGCATCACCATCCTCTCCGAGGCCGTCCTCCTCTTTGTCGCCGCGCAAACCGGTTTCATCGATGGTCCGCGCGTCATGGCCAACATGGCCATCGATTCCTGGCTGCCCCGCCGCTTTGCCGCGCTCTCGGACCGGCTCACCAGCCAGAATGGCGTGCTGCTCATGGGCATTACCGCCGCCGCCGCGCTGCTGTACACCCGCGGCGACATTCACATCCTCGTCGTCATGTACAGCATCAACGTCTTCGCCACGTTCTCGCTGTCCGAATTCGGCATGTCGCGGTTCTGGATTCGTCATCGCAAGACCGACAAGAAATGGATGCAACACCTCAGCGTACACGGGACGGGTCTCGTGATGTGCCTGTCCATTCTCACCATCATGGTGAGCATGAAACTGCGCGAAGGCGGCTGGATCACGCTCGTCATCACCCTGCTGTGCATCGGCGGCTGTTTCGGCATCCGCCATCATTACCGCCGCTTCACCCAGCGCCTCCGCCAGGTCGAGGCCGCTCTCGAAGACATCCCCGGCGCGCCCAATCAAACCGCCCCGCCGTTCGACCCGAAGAAACCCACCGCGGTGATTCTCGTCGGCGGATTCGCCAAACTCGGCGTGCACTGCATGCTCAACATCTTCCGCATTTTCCCGCGCTCGTTCACCAACGTCGTCTTCGTGTCCATCGGCGTGCCCAATTCCGATTTCTTCAAGGGCGGCAGCCATGTCGAGGAACTCGAGGAACGCACCCGCGCCTCGCTCAATCGCTACGTCGACATGGCCAATCGCCTCGGCATCCCGGCGGAATCCAGCTATCGGATCGGCACCGACGTCGTCAACGAGGTCTCGGAAATCTGCGTCGATCTGTCCAAGAAATACCCCCACGCCGTGTTTTTTGCCGGTGAGGTCGTGTTCGACGAACCGAAATGGTACGACCGCATCCTCCACAACGAAACGGCGTACGCCATCCAGCGCCGGCTCCGCTTCGCCGGCGTCCCCATCGTCATTCTCCCCATTCGCCTGTTTCGTAACCGAAAAATCGGTCCCTCGGCCCCAGCCCCTGCGCCCGCGTGAGTCAATCCGACCATCCACGGGAAATCTCTCTGGCGTTTCCACGCAAACGCACTCTACAATCCTTGTGATGCATTTCCATGGATGACAAACCTCCATCGGCCCTTCCGGAACCGGGCCTCGCCAGGCGGGTCAAATCGCTCGTCATCGGTCGCGCCCTCAGCCCGCACGACCACTCCGTCTTCCACAAAATTTCGCTGATCGCTTTCTTCGCCTGGGTCGGCCTCGGCGCCGACGGCCTTTCCTCTTCCTGCTACGGTCCCCCAGAGGCCTTCCTCGCGCTGCGGTCGCATCCGAATCTCTGCATCTTCGTCGGCCTGGCGTCCGCGTTGACCGTGTTCATCATCAGCGCGAGCTATTCGCAAATCATCGAACTCTTCCCCACCGGCGGCGGCGGGTACCTCGTCGCCAGCAAGCTGCTTTCCCCGACCACCGGCATGGTTTCAGGTTGCGCCCTGCTCATCGACTACGTCCTGACCATCACGATCTCGATTGCCAGTGGCGCGGACGCCCTGTTCAGTTTCCTGCCCGCAGGATGGCTCCCTTACAAACTGGCGTTCGCCATCACGGGCGTGTTCGCGCTGACCCTGCTGAATCTCCGCGGCGTCAAGGAATCCGTGATGAGCCTGGTCCCGATCTTCATGGTGTTCGTCATCAGCCACGTGTTCGCAATCATTTACGCGCTGGTCGTGCACGCCGGCGATTTTGGCCAGGTCCTCGCCGACACGCGCAGCAGCGTCCACCAGGCGCACGCGGAACTCGGTTTGCTCGGCATGTTGTTGCTCATGCTCCGCGCCTACAGCATGGGCGCGGGCACCTACACCGGGATCGAGGCCGTCTCCAACGGCCTGCCCATCCTTCGCGAACCCAAGGTCCAAACCGGCAAACGCACCATGCAATACATGGCCATCTCCCTGGCGTTCACCGCCACCGGCCTGATGTTTGCCTACCTGTTCCTGCACGTCACGTATCAGGAGGGTAAAACCCTCAACGCCGTCCTCTTCGAGTCGCTGACCGCCGGTTGGGGCGCCGGCGGCCGCTGGTTCGTCCTCATCACACTCATTTCCGAGGCCCTGCTGCTGTTCGTCGCCGCCCAAGCCGGCTTCCTCGACGGCCCGCGCGTCCTGTCCAACATGGCCCTCGACCGCTGGATGCCCACGAAATTCGCCACGCTCAGCGACCGCCTCGTCACGCAAAACGGGATCCTGCTCATGGGCGCCGCTGCCCTCGGCATGATGCTCCTGTCCGCGGGTCGCGTGGACTTTCTCGTCGTCCTCTACAGCATCAACGTCTTCATCACTTTCACCCTCTCCCAACTCGGCATGGTCCGCCATTGGTGGACCATGGAAAAAGGTGTCGAGCATCGCCTCAAAAAACTGTTCGTCAACGGCCTCGGCCTCGTTCTGTGTACCGCCATCCTCGTGCTGATGACCGCCATCAAGTTCCGCGAAGGCGGCGCCATCACCGTCGTGCTCACCGCCGGGCTCGTCGCCGTCGCCGTCATCATTCGCCGCCACTACGACTACACCGGCCGACTCCTCCGCCGACTCGACGACCTCTGCGCCGAGGCCGCCGCCCAAACCGGCATGGCTTCCGACGACGAACCCGTCGCCACACCCGACTGCAACCCGCGCGCCAAGACCGCCGTCATCCTCGTCAGCGGATTCAACGGCCTCGGCCTGCACACGCTCTACAATGTCCTCCGCGTCTTCCCCGCCGTGTTCAAGAATTACGTGTTCGTCGAGGTCGGCATCATCGATGCCGGCAATTTCAAGGGCGCCGATGAGATCGGACGCTTGCGCACGCATGTCCTCGACGAGGTCGATCGCTACGTCGGTTACATGCACCGACACGGCTACCATGCCGAAGGGTTTTATTCCCTTGGCACCGACGCCGTGGAAGAACTGGCCAACATCGCCCCCAAGATCGTCCAGAAATTCCCCAACAGCGTCTTCTTCGGCGGCCAACTCCTCTTCCCCAGCGACACCCTCGCCTCGCGCTGGCTCCACAACTACACCGTCTTCGCCGTCCAAAAGCGGTTCTACCGCGCCGGCATCCCCTTCGTGCTCCTCCCCATCCGCGTGTAGCGCTGGAACTCACTTGATTTGTCGAGTGGCAGTCCCACGACAGGATGAAATGCTGGCAGGAAAGTCCCCTCTTCCCTCCGGGGGAGAGGGTCAGGGTGAGGGGGCAATCACTCCTTGTTCGCTATTCGGAATCATGCCCTCCTCTCCGCTTCCACCATCCCATGCTTGCCCTGTATTCGTCACGCGTCTAGCATGGCCCCACCGTGAACCCACGCCCCATCCTCGCCAAGGTCTGCGTGAACTGCCCGGTCTGCCGACGGGCGCGCAAGAGGCAACGCGGCTTCGCTTACGGACTGGTCAAAAGGGTCGAGGGGCGCATCTGTCCGTTTGGCAAAGCCTACGAGCGGACCTACAACCGCAAATCCCACGAGCCGGTGCCGGCCCCATGATTCAGGTCTACGGACTCGGACAGTGTACGCTCGATCATCTCGCCATCCTCCCGTCCTATCCCAAACCCGACACCAAGTGCGAATTCCGCGAGATGACCGTGCAAGGCGGTGGGCCGGCCGCCACCGCCATCGTCGCGCTGTCTCGCTGGGGCATCTCCTGCGCCTTCGCCGGAGTTGTCGGCGATGATTCGTTCGGCGTCGAGATCAAACGGTCGCTCGACCACGAAGGCGTGGACACAAAGGGGCTCCTGGTCCGTCCCGGATGCGGTTCCCAATTCGCGTTCATCGCCGTCGAAGCGGGCACCGGAAAACGCACCATCTTCTGGCGACACCCGAGCGGTGCGCCGCCATCGCCAAATGAACTCGACCATGATCTGATCCGGTCCGCCAAGGTGTTTCACACCGACGGGCTGTTCATCGAGGCGTCGCTGGCGGCGGCAAGAACGGCGAGGGCGGGCGGGGCGCAGATCGTCGTGGATGCCGGCACGCTGCGGGAAGGATCGTTGGAGTTGGCGAAGCACAGCGACTGTTTCATCGCCTCCGCCAATTTCGGCCGGGCCCTCATCGGTGACGACCGTCCCCTTGAGGCCTGCCGTCGCCTCGCGGAACTGGGACCGCGCGTGGTCGGAATCACTCTCGGGGAAAGGGGATACGTGGCCATGGATCGCGGCGTCGTGATCGAGCGCCCCGCCTACCGCGTGCAAGCCGTGGATACCACAGGCTGCGGGGATGTATTCCACGGTGGATTCATCTACGGATTGCTTCAGGGATGGGACACAGTAACCTCCCTCGACTTCGGTGCTTGGGCCGCTGCCCGCGTCAGCCTCGGCCTCGGCGGCCGCGCCGCCATTCCCTCGCTCGCCGATTGGCCGGACCGTAACTTCCCCGCGTGATCCTGAGCCGCGCGCACCGAGCGCGGAATATTGTTATCGTGTGCCTTCCCACCGGGTCTCGTCGTCACGGGGCTGGTCTCCGGATCAGTCCCTGTCTTTGCCCGCATTTTGGGCTTTGAACCCCGCACGCCGGGCGATAATGTTGCGCCATGGCACTGGAATTCTCCAAGTACCACGCGTTGGGAAACGACTACATCGTCATCGACGCGAAGTCGCTCCCCTCTCCCCTGACGACCGACCAGATCAAGACCATCTGCCATCGCAATTTCGGCGTCGGGTCAGACGGCATTCTGCTCGGCCCACTGCCGTCGTCGAAAGCCAAATGCGCCCTGCGCATCTTCAACCCCGACGGCAGCGAGGCGGAGAAGAGCGGGAACGGGTTGCGCATCTTCTCGCGGTATCTGTGGGACCGTAAAATCGTCGGCGGCGAGGAATTCACCATCGAAACCGCCGGCGGCCTCGTCCGTTCCACGGTCATCGACAATGGCCACGCCGTGCGCGTCGAGATGGGCCGGGTCAGTTTCTGGAGCAATGAGATTCCCGTCACCGGCCCCCGTCGCGAAGTGCTCAACGAAACCATCACCGTCGACGGCCACGCGTTCATCTTCTGCGCGGCGACGATCGGCAATCCCCATTGCGTGCTGCCGTTGCGCGAGATCGACGCGGATATGGCCCGCCGATTCGGTCCGTTGCTGGAAACGCACCCCAACTTTCCCAATCGCACCAACGTGCAGTTCCTCAAGGTGCGCGACCGCCACAACATCCAGATCGAAATCTGGGAGCGCGGCGCGGGCTACACGCTGGCCTCGGGCAGCAGCAGCAGCGCCGCCGCCGCCGTGGCGCATCGTGTCGGCTTGTGCGACCGCTCCGTGCTGGTTCACATGCCCGGCGGCGTTCTCGCCATCGAGATCAGCGAGGACTACTCGATCCTCATGATGGGGCCCGTCGCCCGGGTCGCGGACGGCGTGATCGACACGGAGATCTTTTCACGAACCACACCGTGACATCGGCGCGCGCCCCGTCGCGCTGCCGCGCTTGCCCTGCGCGCCCGCGTGTGTTACGGTCGCCCACACCACAACGAAGGGAGATGCCCATGCACCGACCGCACACGATCACAATCGCCCGAGTCGCCTGCGCCATCCTCGCCGCGACCGCCGTGCCCGCGTCCGCGCAGGGATTGAAGTCGCCCGACCAGATCCTCAGTTTCGCGGAATCGAAAATGGCGGCGTACAAGTCATGGACCGCCGACTACAGTCAGAGCATGAGCATGTTCGGCAACCATGTGGAGGTGACCGGCTCCGTGGCGCAGAAAGCTCCCCATCGTGTGTGGATGCAGCTCGACCGGCCGTTCATGGGCCAGCACAGCCAGGTGACCATAATCGTGGGCCAGGACGGCATCATGTGGCAGGTCATGAAGATGGGCTCGCAACAGCAGATCCTGAAAATGGATACCAGCAAGCTCGGGAGCAATGCCCTCGCGCAGGCTGGCATACAAGGGGATCCTCTCGATCAGTTTAGCCCGGCCAAGCAATTGCAGATGACTAAAGACATGTGCGACCTGACCCTCGACGCGGCCAAGGATCTCGATGGACAACCGATGTACGTCCTCGGCGGGTCTTTCAAACAGTCGGCCCTCTCCCATCCACAGATAGCCGCCATGGCCGCCGTGATCGGCAAAATGCGAATCTACATCGGGCAGACGGATGGGTTCTTCCACCGGTTGGAGCAGTACGATAGGTCCTTGACAAACCTGGTGGAGGAGATGGAGTTCAAGAACGTGAAATTCAACCCCGACGTGCCCGATTCGACCTTCGTGTACCAGCCGCCGCCCGATGCTCAGGTAACGGATATGGCGCAGATCATGCAGCCGCGTTCCGGCCCGCCGCCGGGACGTGAAGCTCCCCCGCCCACCGCTCCGTCGCCAGCTCCGACGAAATAACTAGCTGCCGATCTGACGTTCGATCACATCCAGAAGGGCGTGCAGGATCACCGTGTGCGCTTCCTGGACGCGGCCGCTATCGGTGTTGGCAATTACGATCTCAAAATCGGCTTTGCCCTTCGCCTTCCCGCCGCCTTTGCCCAGCAGCGCCACGGTCTTGACCCCCTTGGCCCGTGCCGCGTCCAGCGCGTGAAGTATGTTCGGCGAATTCCCGCTCGTCGAAAACACCACGAGCAGGTCGTTCTTGTCAGCCAGTCCTTCGATCTGGCGCGAAAAGACGTATTCGAAACCAAAATCGTTGCCGATGCACGTCAGCGCCGTCGGATCGGCTGTCAGGCTTACGGCCGGCAGCGAGCGGCGCTCGCCACGAAAATGCCCGATCAGTTCTTGCGTCAGATGCATCGCGTCGGCCGCGCTGCCTCCGTTGCCGCAGGCGAGGATCTTCCCGCCAGCTCGGAGTGTGGTAACCGCGGCGGATGCGATCCGCTGGAAAGTCGCTTCCTCGGTCGCCAACGCCTGCAGCGTCCGACACGCGTCGGCGGTAATCTTCGACAGAACAGGTTCCATAAGCGTATCTTAGCGCGGTTTCCGCATCGCGCTAGGGAAAAATGCGCAAGGTAGCAGCATGAAGCAGTCCTCCTTGAGCCCACTACTCGTAACAAAATTCTACTTGAATTCTAAGTGGCTGTTAGGTTTAGTACCCCTACCGGTAGGGATAGCGGGCCCGCGAAGGCACTCTGTATGGTACGGGTTTGCCGGCATGTGAGTGAGTTTTCGCAATGGAAAAATTTCAGCCAAAGAAAATTACTCGACAAGCGATCGATAGTTGGCCGATCGCTTCCTCCGGCCTGAGCGCCCGCGTCGTTCACTGCCTCGAAGAAGCCAGGGTCGCCAATATCGGCCAGCTCCGTGAGTGGAATGACCAGCAACTTCTCGGCCTCACCAACTTCGGTTCGACGTCCCTTGAAAACGTTCGCTGGTTCTTCAACTGGACCCGCCGCCTCGAGGCCGGCACCGGCCAGATCACGGGCTTCCGCTCCCTGTTGCGCGAGTTCCTCAACACCCAGGAAGTCTTCGTCATCGAACAACGCTTTGGCTTGACCGATCCCCTGTTCCGCCCGCAGATGAAACGCCGCACCCTCCAGGAGATCGCCCGGATGCGTATCCGCGTCACCCGCGAGCGGGTCCGTCAGATCGAAGAATCCGCCATCGCCGCCCTGCGCTCGCACCTGGCCCGCGCCGTGGCCGACACCCAGGAGGTCTACTGGGCCAATCGCATCCTGAGCGGCGGCTGCGTGGTGACCTCCGCGGAATTGAACGGTTGGGCAAACGACCCGACCTTCGGCGGGTACCAGCCGTGGGGATCGCTGCTCTTGCTGAGCGAGACGCTGGAACGAATCACGTTCCGTTACGATTACTTCTCCGTCCTGCCCGGCCCGATCCTGAATCAGGTCGAGAAACAGATTCTCCAATTGCTCCACGCATCGAAGGAACCCGTGCCGTTCGAGAAGATCCTCGCCAGCGTCTCCGACGAGCTCAGTTTCCTCAATGGCCAGCGCCCGCGTCTGGTGACCGTTCTCCTCGATCATCACCCCGAAATCAGCGGCACCGTCGACCGCCGCTATTTCCTCCCGATGGTCGGCGCGCCCCTGGTGATTGCCGACATCCTCCGCCGTCAGCAGGAGCCGACCCATTTCCATGAATTGACCCGCCTCTACAACGAGCGCATGCAGCCCCACAGCCGCAAAGGCACGGGCTACATCCTCCGCGTCCTCAACCTCATGCCCGATGCCCAGCGCGTCACCCGCGCCGTCTATCAACTGAAAGACTGACACCAGGTTCTCCCTCTCCGTCAGGGATCAACGTCGTGGGTGCCGAGCCGCAGAGATGTGGGCGAGCCACCATCCCATCGGCCTTCGAACGCTGTCTTTCTGAGCGCAGCGAAGAATTTCCGCTGTTCGCAGTTACGCTTCTCGGTCGTCCGCCGACGCTCGGCTCTGCCCGCAAACGGATCGCCGACCGCGGATTGCCGCCCCCCTCTTCCCCCGTGCACCCGGAGATGGACAAACGCGCGGCCTTGGTGCAGCATCGTCGACCGCACGGGACTGACGCACTCCCCGGGCTTGAAATGGGCATTCCGGTCAATTTGGCAAAATAGAAAAAACATGAAGGCATTCTGCGTTGTCACGGCAGTCATCTTGGCAATCCTGGCCAGTCCCTTGCACACCGCCAGCGCGGCCACCTCGGTCACGCTGACCACCCTGTACCAGTTCAGCGGCCCGGACGGCTCCAATCCGCAGGGACCGCTGACCGTGGGCAGCGACGGCAATTTCTATGGTGTGACCACCACGGGCGGGGCGGGCGGCAAAGGTACCATCTTCCAGATCACCCCGCAGGGCACGCTGACCACTTTGCACGCATTCGGCCTGACTGACGGCGCTGCTCCCGTCGCGGCGCCCATCGAGGGCAGTGACGGCAATTTCTATGGGACGACCGCGGGCGGCGGGACGAGCAACAACGGCACCGTCTACCAAATCACCACGGCAGGCGCGTTGACCACCCTGCACAGTTTCAGCGGTCCCGATGGCGCAAATCCTCGCTGTCAGCTCGTCCAGGGCCTCGACGGCAATTTCTACGGCACGACCCGCAGCGGCGGAAACGGCAGTTGTTATCAGGGATGCGGCACGGTGTTCATGATCACTCCGGTGGGAACACTGACCACGCTGTACAATTTCAACGGCAGCGATGGTCAGAGTGCGGACTCGGGGCTCGTGCTGGCCAGTGACGGCAACTTCTACGGGACAACCGATGCCGGAGGAGCCTCCCGCACCCGTCGCCATTCCCCGTGCGATGGCGTGGGCGATTGCGGACAATATCCGCCGGGCACCGTGTACCAAATCTCTTCCGCGGGTAGCTTGACCACCTTGTACAGTTTCAGTGGCCGCGATGGCGCGAATCCGGCCATCGGCCCGATCCAGGGAAATGATGGCGCGTTCTACGGCGTGACGTTGTTCGGCGGGAAGAGTAACCGCGGCACGGTCTACACGATCACCTCGGCGGGCGCGTTCACGTTGCTGAATTCTTTCGCCGGCGGTGATGGCGGCGCATTCCCCAGAGCCCTGCTCCTCCTGGGCACCGACGGCAATTTCTACGGCACGACCGTCAACGGCGGCAGAAGTCCCAACTGCAATCAGGGTTGTGGCACCGCGTTCCGCATCACCACGGACGGCACGCTGACGATGCTGTACACGTTTGCTGGCCGCCCCTACCCGGCCCAACCCGCCTCGGGGCTGGTGCAGGTCGGGGACAATACCTTCTATGGAACCAGTTTCAGCGGAGGCATGAACAATCTCGGCACCGTATTCCAACTCACCGTCTGCGATTTCTCGCTGGATCCCGCCACTGCCTCCTTCGACGCCGCGGGCGGCTCGAATAGCGTCTCCGTGACGACCACGAACGGTTGCTCGTGGTCGACCGTCAGCAACGACGACTTTATCACGATCACTTCCGGCGCGGCCGGTTCCGGAAACGGAACGGTCGGTTACTCGGTCGCGGCGAACACCAGCGACCTCGGCCGCATTGGTACAATGACTGTTTTCGGAGAGCCCTACCTCGTTATCCAATCGGGCACATCCGGCAGCGGCTGCTCGTACGCCCTGAGCGCGACGAACGCCACGATCCCGGCGAAGGGCGCCTCCGGAGTCGTCAATGTGAAGTTCAAGGGCCCGGGCTGTGCCTGGAGCGCCGCGAGCAACGATCCATTCATTACGATTACCGCGGGCTCGACCGGCACCGGCAATGGCAAGGTCGAATACGTCGTCCCCGGCAATACGAATTCCATCCCCTTGACCGGCACGATGACGATTGCCGGACAAACCTTCACGGTCAATCAGGATGCCGGCAGTTGCACGTTCTCCCTCAGCCCTTATGGCGCGAACATCAAGGCCGCGGGGGGGGCCGGCACCGTGAACGTCCGACCCAACTTCAGCGACTGTGACTGGACCGCTGTCAGCAACAATCCGTTCATCACGATCACGGACGGCGCCAGCGGCACCGGCAGGGGCAAGGTCGCATACACCGTCGCGCCGAACAACACCACCACCAACATCACCGGCTCGATCGCCATCGCCGATCAAACGTTCTACGTGACCCAGGTCGGCCAGCCCCCGAAGTAGCGGGCCCATGCGGCCAACGGTCCCGGGACGTGGTGTCGCGCCGCCCACTGTAGCCGCCCCGCTCTGCCGGGGCGTGCCCGCCCCAACCAGGCATCAAAAACACCAAAACGAAGCCAAACGAAGCCACCTCCATAATTGGCGCGGCCAATCTCATAACCACCTGTCCTTCAAGCCCATCCACAACCACACCACCCGAAAAACCATTGGCTTCGTTTCGCAGAAACAGGGGGGTAAGAGTAACCCCCGAGACCGCCTCGTGTACTTTCGAGGCCCGCAGGGTGTAGCGAAGGGGACCGAGCGGAGCCATTTTGTACGTCCTACGGCCCCGCACCATCCTCTGGACTGCGGTTACCGGCCTGCTCGCGAGTCGTGTTCGGAGTTACCGCTTTTGCCCCGAACTTCACCCGCCTCAGGCGGGCCTGAACGCCTATTTCAAAGAACCACGCCCCGAACGTTATCGCAACAGGATATAAAAATCAAGCGTAAAATCGAATGCCGAGCACTCGCCCCTCCTCCTCCCCCTTCCCGCTTGTCCCGCCGTAGCTTTACGCGAATGCGGACATGTCGCGCCGAAGGCCCGGCGTAGGCGGACGCCAGCCATCACTCCTTCACTCCAATCCCCCGCCAACCATCCCCCGTCGCCTCCCCCACGCCAGCCGAACGACCCAGACCCACCACCAAAGGTCGCGAGTCCTTCTCGGACTTTCGGGTTTACCCGCCTTCGGCGAGCTTGCTTGCCAAATCCGCCGCTTGTAGACTGCCCGGAGCATGACCGCGCTGCAGGCAGCCTCCTCGCAACAAGGGTTCTATGACAAGCTGGATGAGCTTGTTAAAAGCGCCAGAGACCTTATCGTTACAGGGTTCGGTGACGCATCACCTGAAGAGGCCACCAAGCAACATCTCATCGAGCCGTTACTCACGGCGCTGGGGTACAAACGCGCCAATTACGACAAGGAATTCCACATCCTCGACGATGACGTTGATTATCTCCTGAAGGACCGCCATCCGTTGATGTTCCTCGAGGCGAAGAGTCTCCACGACCCCGCGAAAAACCTCTTTAAGAAACATCAGCAGCAGGTCACCCACTACATCTACAATTACCGCAGGACCCCGCCCGACAAACTCCGCGGCGAAGAACCGATCAACTGGATTGTCCTGACAAATTTCGCGCAGTGGTTCTTCATCCGCGTCCATGAGGAAGTCCCCAGCTTCTCGTTCACCCTCGACGACATCGTTTCCCGCCGCGAGGAATTCTGGGAGTTGCTGGCCCTCGAAAATGTCGTCGCCAACCGCATCGACGAACTCTACGACCAGCGGCAGAAAGCCGACCTGGACAAGCGGTTTCTCGCCGACCTGAAACGCTGGCGGCTCATCATCGCCAACGGCTTCGCGCTCCGCAATCCAGACCTGAGCATCGACGATCTCACGAAGGCCAGCCAACAACTGCTCGACCGCTTCATCTTCTGCCGCATGCTCGAAACCAACCGGCTGATCGAACACGACACACTGGCCCGCCGCTTCGCCCGCTACCTCCGGCTCTACGGCGATCCGCCCACCAAACCGTTCTCCGAGGTTCTCAAGGAATCCCTCTTCGCCGAGATTAAACGTGATTTCAATACCGAGTTGTTCATCCGCCCGCAGCTTTGCGACCAGCTTGCCATCGACAACATCGCCTTGGCCACTGTCATCGGCGACGAGCCGCTCACGCCCGACGTGGCCGCGCAATGCGGCTTCGAGCAGGGCCAGGGCGAGTTACTCGCCTCCTACAAACATCTGTACGGCTACGATTTCTCGCGCATGTCCACCGACATCATGGGCGCGGTCTACGAACGCTTCCTCGCCCATAAACTGGACAAAAAAGACGGCCGCATCACCATCGAAGACACCAACGAGCTTCGCAAAAAAGAGGGCATCTATTACACGCCCCGCTATATTGTGGATTATATCGTCGCCCACACCGTCGGGAAGAAGATCGACCCCATCCTGAAAGAGGCGCTCGCTCTGCTCGGATACAAGAACTACAGGGGCGCGCTCGCCAAAATCCGCGAACTCTCACAAATCAAAGTCCTCGACGCCGCCATGGGTTCCGCGTCGTTCCTGTTGCGGGCCTTCGACACGTTTGTCGATGCCTACGCCGCCTACAACGCCGAGTGCGCGAAATGCAAACAAGCCCACGGCCAAACCACCGGCATGCTCTTCGACGCCGGCCGCGAACTCCCCGAGCCGGTCGAGCACGTCGGCAGACTCGTCGTCACCGAAAACATCTTCGGCGTCGATCTGGACGAACAGGCCGTCGAGGTCGCCAAACTCAACCTCTGGATGCGCCTGATGAAGGTCGAGCGCGAATTCATTCGCGAGTCCGTCACCATCCGCACAAACGGCGATAAACCACTCAATCTGCTGCCCACGTTGTCCAACAACCTGAAACGCGGCAATTCCCTCATCGACGATCCGGCCGTCGCCGGCGACGCCGCCTTCAACTGGAAAAACGAATTCCCGGACATCATGCAGCGTGGCGTGCCCGCCGAAGCTGGCTCAGCGAAGGGGGGCGGGTTCGACTGCGTCATCGGCAACCCGCCGTACGTGCTATTGCAAGACGCCTTTCGAGACCAGTCCCAATTGGACTACTTGCGCAATCAATACGCAGTAGCTTCGTACAAGGTGGACACGTACCATCTGTTTGTGGAGCGCGGTGTTCGACTTGCAGGGCCGGGCGGCTATTGCTCCATGATTACCCCCGCAAACTTTCTTACGAACAATTACCTCGCGCCACTTAGACGCTTCCTTCTCGATAACTCGCGGGTCGACCACATCCTCATATTGGATGGAGGCGTCTTCCACGGCATCAGCGTGGACAATGCGATCTTCGTGGTCGCTGCGGGCGACCACACTAGCGGGGCGTTCCTGATAATGCACGCGACGGTCGAGGGCGAAAGCATCCACGAGACTTCCAAGGCGTCAATTTCGGCAACCAAAGCCCTGGGCGACCGCAATATCCTGTTCACCGGCGACAGCACAAGTGGCCTGACATCTCTATGGGAGCGCCTACAAGACAAGTGCTGCCCACTCGGCAATTTGGCTTACGTCAATTTCGGGAAGCAACTTCGCGACCGCAGCAAGTACCCAGATGACGTTGTTAAAGTGAAGGATGTCCGTCAAATCCAGAGACGATACAAACCCTGCTACACCGGCGAGAATGTGACTCGGTATCACGTCGAGTGGAACAATTTGGCCTGCCTTGATGCCGAGGAGGCGCGCTACGGCGGCTGCTGGGATCCGACACGACAGAACGCAAAAAACAAACTGCTTACACGCCAAGTGGGGTTGTATCCAGAATTTGCGTTGGATACGCGGGGCTACCAGTGCCTGAATACAATATTCATGGTCAGTCCGAAGAGGAAGGGCGTCGACCCGCACCTTTTGCTTGGGGTTTTGAACTCGAGATTGCTCCGGGCTTATTGGGGGGCCCACTTCTACGATCAACGCCGCACGTTCCCAAAGATTAAGGGAACGTACTTGGAGCGTCTTCCTATCTCGGTCGACGACTCGAAACGCGCTACGGGTATCACAAAACAGATCGTCGAGCTTGCGGAGCACGCCCACGCACTCAGCCGGAAGCGCCACGAATTGCCCGGACAACTGCTAACTGAGATCGGCCATGTCAACCGCACGGACTGCTCCCTCGCCCACTATCTCCAAAAGGACTACGCGGCAGCGGTAACGGCAGAGATCCTGATCGAGGACGTGCGGCGCAAGGGCTTCGTCCATCGGATCGTGGTCCAACCCGGAAAGAAGCATATCATCATCGCCGCCGAAGTGTCCGACGCCAAGGACGCCGCGCCGGCCATTCAACCAATCGTGCGGCTGACCTTTGCCAATCCGGCGTTGCAGCAGTTTGTCTACGCATCGTGGCGCAGTTTCTTGGAAACCAACGCCCGCAAAACATCCTGGACTACGGGCAAGACGGCGCAGCCGGTCTACGACCTGATCGTCAACGCCATCGAGCCACTAGCCTTTTTCCACCCTGCGGCGGCGGCCAACCTGAATGCCATCCGCGACCTGATGAAGTCCGTCGCCAAGGAAGTCGGCACGTCCGACCTCGCCGCCCTCGAACAAGAGATCGCCGACACCGACAAGGCCATCGACCACCTCGTCTACGACCTCTACGGCCTCACGGAAGACGAGATCAGGATTGTCGAGGAGAGCGGGTGAGCCACAAGTTTGAACCCATAGCTACCCCGCCGTCTAAGAAGTCCTCACCAATCCGCACATCGGCACTTCGACACTCAGGCCCCCCGGCACTCGGTCCCCACGCCTGCCCCATTCGTGCTGATTCGCGTCCACTTGCGGTGGTGAACATCCGTGCCCATTCGTGTGAATCTGTGGCTCACCCCCCCCTCTTTTTTCTCGCGGCATCGCGCGCGTTTGCCTAAGCTCGGTCGCGTGCGGATTCTCGATAAATATCTGCTCCGCGAATACGCCTGGCCGCTGCTGTACTGCTTCGACGCCTTCGCCATGCTGATGATCGTCGTCGATCTGTTCAGCACGCTCGACGAATTCATCACCTACCACGCCCGCTTCCCCACGGTCGTCCACTACTATCTCATCCTGTTTCCCGAGATGTTCGTCATCATCATGCCCATGGCCCTGCTGCTCGGCCTGCTGTTCTGTCTCGCCAACCTCAGCAAGTACAACGAGCTGGTCGCCATCCGCGCCAACGGCATCAGCCTCCTGCGGCTCTCCGTGCCGCTCCTGGCCATCGGCGCGGCCGCCACCATCGCCGTCTTCATCGTCAACGAGGTCTTCGTTCCCCACGCCCATGAAAAAGCCGACGCCCTGCGTGCCGCCCTCAAAGGCAAAGGCCAGCCGGACGTGCTCGCCAACTTCTTTTTTGACAACGCCGCTGAACGCCGCGACTGGTACGCCCGCCGCTTCGACACCCGCCGCGCCGAGATGGATACCGTGGAGATCCACCAGCGAAATACCAATGGCTCGCCCGACCTCGATCTCTACGCCGAACACGCCCGCTGGATCGATCATCAATGGCATTTCTTCAATGCCGATCTGTTCGATCACCGCGAGTCGCCCCCGCTCGTCGCTCATCCGGCCGAAACGAACTTCCCGGCGTTCAAAGAATCACCCGGCCGCCTCGCCCTCGAAGGCAAGGACCCCGACAACCTCACCACGAGCGAACTCCGCCGCTACATCCGCACCCAGCGCGCCGCCAACCATCTCACCGGCCTCGCCCGATACGAGGTCCGCCTCCAGGCCCGCTACGCGTTCCCACTCACGTGCCTGATTGTCGTCGTCATGGGGATTCCGCTCGGAATGCGTGTCAGCCGCAGCGGCCCGCTCCTCGGCGTCGGCACCGCCCTCACGCTGGTCGTCGCCTTCTATTTCCTCAACAACATCACGCTCGCGCTCGGTGACGGGGGTCGCATCCCGCCCCTCGCCGCCGCCTGGACGACCAATGCGATCTTCGCCTGCGTCGGCTCAGTGCTGCTGTTTCGCGCGCGCTGATGGCGCGCGACCCGCGATCACCGCCTGCGCCGCGGCGTACTCCTTGCAATGGGACAGGCTGACGAAAATGGTCGTCACACCGCGCACCGCGGCCAGCTCCGCCCCCTTGCCGTGAAGCACCGCGTACGGTTCGCCGCTCTCGCGCTTGCGGATCTCCATGTCCTTCCAGCCGAGATGACGCCCGATCCCCGTGCCGAACGCCTTCGAGATCGCTTCCTTCGCCGCAAACCGCGCCGCGAAATGGAGCGCCGGGAATTTCATGCCGTTGCAGTACGCAATTTCCTCCGGCCAGAAACAGCGATTCAGAAACCGCTCGCCGAATTTGTCCAGTGAATCCCGGAGGCGCGATGTCTCGACGATATCCACGCCGGTCCCCAAAATGACCGAACCCGACGATTTCATTTCGGATACGGCGCCATCAACGCCAGCATTTCCGCGATCGCTTGCCGCAAGCCGACGAACAACGCCCGCGAGATGATCGAGTGGCCCGTGTTCAGCGTCTCCATGTACGGGACCGCGAGAATCCCCGGCGTATTCTGGTAATTCAGTCCGTGCCCGGCATTCACGCGCATCCCGAGCTTGTGGGCCAGTTGCGCCGCCGCGGTCAGCTTCTTGATCTCGGCCGCCTGCTCGGATTCGTTCCGCGCGTTCGCGTACGTCCCCGTGTGCAGCTCGACAAAGTCCGCCCCCGCGTCCGCACTGGCTTTGAGTTGCTGCTCTTCCGGGTCCACAAACAAGCTGACCGCGATGCCCGCCTTCTTCAGCCGCGCCACCGTGCTCTTCAGCGATTTCGGTGCGCCCGCGACATTCAACCCACCCTCGGTCGTGATCTCCTGTCGCTGCTCTGGCACAAGACACACCTCATCGGGTTTCACTTCCTCCGCGATGGCGACAATCTCCGGCACATCGGCCATTTCGAGGTTTAGCCGCGTGCGGATGGTCTGACGGATCAGCCGCACGTCGCGGTCCTGAATGTGCCGACGGTCTTCGCGCAGATGGATGGTGATGGCGTGCGCCCCGCCCAGCTCGGCTTCCACCGCCGCCCAGACGGGATCCGGCTCCGGAATGGCCCCGGCCGGCTCCGGGGCAGGGCGGTAGCGCGCCTGCCGCAACGTGGCAATATGATCGATGTTAACCCCGAGCTTCAGCATGGCGGACAGACTACACCGTTCCGTGCCCGTCCGCAATGCTGCATCGCTCGGAAGGAGCTACGCCTCCGCGCTCCGTGTATGGATTGATAGACGCGAGCTTAGTTCAGGCACTCCTGGCGGCGCAACGCCTCTTCCACGAACCGATTCCACCGGTCTCGTTTCCAACCCGGGAAGTGCTTTTGCAACCACTCCCGCGATGCGCGTTCCCAACCAATGTCCCGACCAACTTTCTCGCTCTCGATCCACTTGTACTTCTTAATTTCCTCATGCTGGGATCGAAAAACTTCCGCAAGAGGATCTGGTTTTCTGTGTCGTAACGTCATGTCAACCCCCCTCCTCGAAGGGTAAAAAACTTCTAGTACGTTAACCCAAGAACATGACTTGTCAACTGACGCCAGGTGACAATTTGGCTCCGATATAATTTCTTGATAACAAGGCGCTTGCGACAGAGGTGTTTCCAACTTGCCCGACCTCGACTTGTCCCGTATTGTTGGCCCATGTCCGAACCGGGTTACCTCGAAAAAGTGCTCCGCCATGCCGAAGAACGCCTCGTCCTGAAGGCCGGCGCACGCCCGGCCGACGTTCTCAACGTCTACAAGAAGTTCCTCAAGGTCGAAGAACACCGCCTGCGCATGCTCCACCGCGCCGGCGGAGGCGGACGTGAGATCGCTCATGGCCGCACCCATGTGATGGACGTCGTGCTTCGACACATCTTCCAGGCCGCCGACGAGAATTATCGCCAAACACACTCCGATGGCACGGTTTCCGTATCTCTGGTGGCGATCGGCGGCTATGGTCGCGGCGAACTCAGCCCGTACTCCGACATCGATATCATGTTTCTGCATGACTCCCCGTCGCGGGCCACGTCGCACCACCCCTATCTCAAGGAGATGGTCGAGAAGGTCTTGTACATGCTGTGGGACGTCGGCCTCAAGGTCGGCCACTCGACTCGCTCCGTCAGCGAGGCTGTCTCGCAAGCCAACAGGGACATGCAGTCGAAGACTTCGATGATCGAAGCCCGGCTCCTCGTCGGCAACGAGGAGATTTACCAGTCGTTCGAGCGCGCGCTGATCAAAGACTGCGTCAAGGGCCATGAGGACGAATACATCGCCGCCCGCATGGAAGATCAGCGGGCCCGCCACGAAAAGAATGGCGATACAGTGTACATGCAGGAGCCCAACGTCAAAGCCGGCTGCGGCGGCCTGCGCGACTTCCAGAACCTGATCTGGATGGCGCTCTTCAAGCACGGTACGCGCAAACTCTCGGAATTGCGCCAGCTCGGCTTCGTCGAGGCGACCGAGCAGCGCCAACTCGATGCGGCCTACGATTTCATCCTCCGCGTGCGCAACACCATGCATTACATGACCAATCGCTGCTGCGACGTCATCGGCCTCGGTCTCCAACCGCAAATCGCCACCGAATTCGGCTACCGGCATCACGACCTCCTCCGCCGCACCGAAGCGTTCATGCGCGATTATTACATGCACTCCCGCAACATTTTTCTGCTTACCAACGCCCTCGCCGACCGCATGGCGCTCAAGCCGTCCAAACCGTCGCGGCTCGGCTCCCTGCTGCGCCGCGCCCGCAAGGCGGAAGAGATTGACGGCTTCGTGCTGCGCGACGGCCTGATTTCCGCCAGCGCGCCCACGATCTTCAAACAGGACCCGCACCGCCTGATGCGTGTGTTCCATTACGTGCAACTGCGCGACGTGGAGTTGAGCCCCGAACTGCGCTCGCAAATCCGTCAACACTTGAAGCTGGTCGACCGCTCGTTCCAGTACTCCGAGTCGGTCCGCGACGTGTTCCTCGGGATTCTCCAGCGCAAGGGACAGGTCGCCCGCATCCTCCGCCGAATGCACGAGGTCGAATTCCTCGGCAAGTACATTCCTGAGTTTGGGCGGCTCACCTGCCTGGTCCAGCACGAGTTCTTTCATCGTTACACCGCCGACGAGCACACGTTGCAGGTGATCGAGAACCTCGACCGCATCATCGACGCCACCGAACCGCCCCACGCGAGTTACAAGAAAATCTTTCAACACCTCGAGCGCCCGCACGTGCTGTATCTGGCCCTCCTGTTGCACGACGTGGGCAAGGCCGCCAACGTCGACCACCACGCCGAGGCCAGCCTCGAGATGGCCCGCCGCGTCGCCCAACGCCTGCGCCTCGGCCCCGATGAGACCGCGCAATTGCTGTTCCTCGTCCGCGACCACCTGAAGCTGTCCATGCTCTCGCAGCGCCGCGACCTCGACGATCAGGCCACCATCGACGCCGCCGCCCACATCGTGAAAGACGAGGTCAGCCTCAACGCGTTGATGTTGCTCACGTTCGCCGACGCCGCCGGCACCAGCATCAAAACCTGGACGGAATGGAAGGAAGCCCTGCTCTGGGAGTTGTACCGCCGCACGAAACAGACCCTGTCCGGGGCCGACCGCGTCCGCGACATTCTCTCCCGCCGCATCGAGCAATTGTATGGCGAAGTCAGCGCCGGGCTCAAAGACAAGCTCCCGCTCGAGGAGGTCTACTCGCACTTCGAGTTGATGCCGGCCAGCTACTACATCAACACCAGCGCGGCCGAAATCAACCGCCACTTGATGGTCATCCACCGCTTCCTCATGCGGCAGCTCGAAGTCGAAGAAGCCGCCGACGCCCTCGTGCCGGTCGTCGACTGGCAATCCTACCCCGCCCAGGGCTATTCGCAGGTCTCCATTTGCACCTGGGACCGGCTCGGGTTGTTCTCCAAAATCTGCGGCTCGTTCGCTTCGGCGGAGTTGAACATCCTCCGCGCCAACATCTACACCCGCAGCGACCACGTCGTCCTCGACGTCTTTGATGTTTGCGATAAAAATCTCGACGCCGTCACCGACCAGCGCGCCATCCAGACCGCCGAGGCGATGCTCGAACGGATGCTCAGCGACCGCGAGAAAATCGAGTTCGCCGACGTGTTGCAGCGCCTGCGCGCCATTCGCGGCCCCGCGCCCCGGATTCGTGAAGTGCGCATCCCCACCGTGATCAGCTTCGACAACGAGATCAGCAAGGGCCGAACCATCCTCGAGATCCAGACCGAGGACCGGCTCGGCCTGCTCTACACGATCACCCACACCCTCAGCGAACTCGGCCTCGACATCAGCTTCGCCAAAATCTCCACCGAAAAAGGCGCCGCCATCGATACCTTCTACGTCCAGGACCAGCTCGGCAAGAAGGTCGCCGATCCCACCCGCCTCTCCGCCATCCGCGCCAAACTCGACGCCGCCATCAACCTCCTCGCAACCTGACCGCACAATCGGCCCGCAAAATCCGCGTGTTTCTTGTCCGGCGTTGGATTAGAGTCCTGCCGATGAACCGATCGAAGCCAGAGCGGCCCGCGACACCGCAGGAACGCAAGCTCCGTCAGTTCGAGGTGCTCGCCCGCGTCGGCAGTGTCATCAACTCCACGCTCGAGCCGAAAGAAGTCCTCAACCGCGTCCTCGCCGAGGCCGTCCGCGTCATGCAGGCCACCAGCGGATCACTGGTGTTTATCGATCCACACACGCAACTCCTTGAGATCGAAGTCGCCATCGGCCTCAGCAAACGCGCCCAACAAACCCGGCTCGCCATCGGTCGCGGTATCACCGGCTGGGTCGCCAAAAACGGCCAGCCCGCCCGTGTCCCCGATGTCACCGCCGATCCCCGTTACGTTTCCGTGCGGACGGATGTCCGCAGCGAACTCGCCGTGCCGTTGCTCGTGGAGGGCACACTCATCGGCGTCCTCAACGTGGACTCCACCCGCCACGATGCCTTCAGCCAGGAAGATGAGGAACTCCTCCTCGCCATCGCCGATCAATCCGCCCAGGTCATTCAAAACTCGTGGTTGTACCAGGCTGTGGCCCGCAACGCCCGCCAGCTCGAATCGCTCTTTTCCGTCGCGCAATCCGTCATCTCATCGCTGAACCTGCAGGAGATCCTCCAGCGTGTCACCCGCGACGCCTGCCGGCTCATGGATACCAAGGTGTGCTCGCTCATGCTGCTCAATCCGACCCGCGAGTTCCTCGAGCTTCGCGCCTGTCATGGCGCCGGACCCGAGTACCTGCAGAAGCCGCCGCTACCGGTGGACGACAGTGCCACCGGTTTCGTCATCCGCCGGCGCAAACCCCTGCGCGTCTACAACGTGCAGGAGCACGACGAGTATCGCCACACCGAGATGGCGCGGAAAGAAGGCCTGGTCTCGCTGCTGTCCGTTCCGTTGCTCGTCGGTGACACCGCCATCGGCGCGCTCAACGTCTATACGGGAGAACCGTATCGGTATTCAAACCAGGACATGCGGACCCTGTCAGCGCTGGCGAGCCTGGCTGCGGTCGCCATCGAAAACGCCCGGCTCCACGAGCGGATCGTCGACGTCGAAGAGCAACTGCGGCGCAACGAGCGGTTGAGCATGCTCGGCCTGCTCGCCGCCGAGGTCGCCCACGAAATCCGCAATCCGCTCACGGTGATGAAGATGCTGTTCCACTCCCTCGACCTGAAGTTCAGCGCCGAGGACCCGCGCGCCCGCGACACCGAGATCATGTCCGAGAAAATGGACCACCTCAACAAGATCGTCGATCAGCTCCTCGGGTACGCCCGGTCCACGGAGCCGACATTCGATCTGGTGGACGTGAACGACCTGCTCGACGATGTGTTGCTGTTGACCCGCGAAAAGCTGCGCGTGCAAAAGATCGACCTGGTGCGCAAGTTCGCCGTGGATTTGCCCAAGGTCCGTGCCGACCGCGGCCAGATCGAACAGGCCTGCCTGAACCTGATCCTCAACGCCACCGATGCCATGGCGGGCGGCGGGAAACTGACGGTGGGCACCGCGCTTCAGCCCTCGTCACCGTCCACGACCGGCGACCACGTTCTCCTCACGTTCACCGACACCGGCATGGGCATGGAGCCGGAAAAACAGGAGCAGCTCTTTCAGCCGTTCCTCACCACGAAAGCTCACGGCACGGGCCTCGGACTGGCGATCGTGCAGAAAATCGTCGAAGCTCATCATGGGAAAATCGAGGTCAAGAGCGCCCCGAAAAAGGGCACGACCTTCCGCATTCTGTTACCGGTGTGACGTCCCACCCGCGGTGGATTGCGCCTGCACTGGGGCACGCTTGATTGTCAGGTGACAACGCGTCGCCGAGAACAACCACGACGCAGGCACGAATATCCCCTCGTCCCTCCGGGGGAGAGGGCGTGCCCGCCGTAGCCTGTCGTTTGGCGAAGGCGGGTCAGGGCGAGGGGGCCCTCCAAATGAATTCTATCGTTGTACTACTGTCCCGGCGCAGCACCAGAGTCCGTGGCCGGCGACGTTTCCGACAGCTTCTTCAGCAACGCTTCCAGTTGGGGATCGGCTGGCGCGCCGAGATCGAGCGCTTTCTTGTAGTGATACCTGGCCAGCTCGACGTTGGGCGTGCGCTGCTTGGCGTAAATAACGGCCAGATTGAAGTGCGCGTCGGCGTATTGCGGATTGATCTCGATCGCGCGGCGGATTTCCTGTTCGCCAGCCGCGCCCCAACCCTTCTGGTTGAGCACGACGCCGAGGTAATTGTGTGCTTCTGCATTGCGCGGATCCAGCGCCACAGCCCGCGTCAATTCATTGAATGAGTCCTCGGTGAGCCCCTTGCGGTAGAACACGATGCCGAGCAGCGACCGCGTTTCCGCGTCGTTGGGCGCCGAGGCCACTGCCTTGCGCAGGTAGTCTTCCGCTTCGTCGTACCGGTTCTGCTGGAAGCGGATGGCTCCGAGACTGGAAAGCGCAACCAAATTCGTCGGGTCGAGTTCGAGCACGGCCGTATACCTGGTCCCCGCTCGATCGAGCTGTTTCAGGGCCAGCGCAGCCCGCCCCTCGTTGAGCAATTGCCGTTCGCTCGGGGCCGGCGGCGGAGGCGTTACGACAACCGGCGCTGGCGCCGGAGGTACCGGTACCGCGGCCGTGACGGGTTTTTGCTGCGGCGCCGGTTGCTGAACCGCCGGTGCCGGCGTGGGAGCCGGTGTTGCCGGGGGCTTCACAGTCGCCTCGGGAGCCGGCTTCGGCGCTGGCGGCGGCGGCGCGGGGGGTTGCACCGGTACAACCACGTTGGTCGATGTCGCAACAGGCGCGGGCGCCGGTTTGGGTACGGGCGTTGGCGCCGGCGGCTTCGGTATTGCAGCCGGGGCCGGCACATTTGTCGAAGTCACGGTCGGCGGCGGTGTCGGTTTCGGTACCGGGGCCGGAGCTGGCGGCGGAGATGGCGGCTTGTTCACCGGCGCGGCCGGCTTGGCCGGAGCGTTCGTCGATGTTGCTGCCGGAGCTGGCTGGGGCGCAGGGGTTGGCGCCGGTGGCGGTGTCGGCTTCGGTGCCGGCTTCGGTGCCGGAGCCGGGGTCGGGGCTGGCGGCGGAGCCGGCGGCTTGTTCACCGGCGCGGCCGGCTTGGCCGGAGCATTGGTCTGCACGCTCGCCGATGGCGTAGCGGGCGGCGCCGGCGGCGTCTCAACCTTCTTCGGCGACGTCAGGCTCGCCACCAGTTTGCCGCGCCCAGATTCCTCCATGGCTGTGGCGGGCGGCGGCGCGGTTGTTTCCGTCTCAGGCTGTTCCTTGGCGACCGCCGTCGGATGATGATACGGATGCCAGCCGCGAAGCTCGGGAATCGATGGACCATTCGTGCTTTCTCCGCTCTCCCCGCCGACAAACGACCCGGAGGCTTTGCGCTCCGCGATGATCCGCAACAGCGCGTTCTCCTTGCGCAATTGGCGGATGATTTCGTCGTCCTTGTCGCTGGAGGCCCTCGCCGTCGCCAGCCGCTTGTTGGCGTCCGTTAGCTGGGCGATGACCGACTCGTACGACCGCCGCAATTCGAGATTGCTCGTCTCCGCCTTCGCCAGCGATTCCTTGGTCGTGCTCAACTCGACGCGCGTTTGGGCGAGTTCCTGTTTCGTCTGCTCCAATTCGCCGCGCGTCTGGGCGAGCTCGGTCCGCAATTGCAATACTTCGGGCGATGCGGTTGGCGCGGCTGGCGCCGGTGCCGCCGCGGGCGGCACGACGTGCGCAGCCCGCTCGCGCGCCTCAGCCGCCTCGGTCTGCGCTGCCGCCAATTGAGCCGCCAGCATCTGGTTCGTCTTCAACAGATCTTCGATTTGTTGATTTGTCTGCGTCGGCGCGACCTTGCTGAGTTGCTCCTGAAGCTTGGTGTTCAATTCGTCGCGGGCCGCCTGTAACTGCTGGATCTGTTGCCGCGCTCGCTCCAGCTCTGCGTTCAACTGCTTGACCTGCTCATTCTCCGCCGGGGTAATCGTGATCACCTTCGGGCCCGGCGCGGCGGCAGGTGCCGGCGCGGCCGCAGCCTCCGCGGGCGGCGGCGCGATCGTCAGCTGCGTACCCGTCGACGACGGTGGAGGCGGCGCCAGAACGACCGGTGGCGGCGTGATCGCCGGAGCCTCCGCCTTGGGTGCCGGAGTCGCCGGGGTGGACGGAGCAGCTGGAGCCGCCGGCGGGGTCTCCGGTGCGACCGTCGCACTGACCTTCGCCTTGTCGGCTGTCAGATGGTCTTCGACGTACTTCGAACGGAACTCGATGATGTGCGGGTTCCAGTCGGGAAACTGGTTCTTGATCTGATCGAGGATCTCATGCGCCGAATTGTATTTCGCCAGCGCCGTCGCCCAATCGCTGTTGCGCTCGGCGGCATCCCCGTCCTGAATAAGGAAATATGCCTCCAGAAATTTGTCACCCGGGTCCTCGGCCGCGCGGACGCGGGTTGTGCCGCACAGGCACACGGCCATCATGAGACACGTCAGGAGTATGCTTTTCATCGGGCGGGACTCTACACGAAAGGCTCGTCCATTGGCAATCGTTTGATATGAGGGCGCTTGCATTAGTCCCGCTATGACAGCACAATGCGTACCCATCTATGGCCCTGGACGACCTGAACCCGATTCAACGCGCAGCCCAACAACAATTTGACCGCCAGAGCAGTCGCTACGGCCAGGGCCACATCCTGTCCGACGTGTCCGATGTCAGGGAAGCCCTGGCCCGCCTGACATGGCTCAAAATTGGCCAGGCGCTGGACATGGCCACCGGCGCGGGGCACACCGGCCTGTATCTGGCCAGCCTCGGCTGGCAGGTCACATTGGCGGACATCTCCGCCGCGATGCTCGAACGCGCCGCGGCTGCCGCTCGCGAGCGCGGCCTGCACGTCGCGACGCGCCAGCACGCCGCGGAAACTTTTCCCTACGAGGACGACACATTCGATCTCGTGACCTGCCGCGTGGCCGCCCACCACTTCAGCGATCCCGCCGCATTCGTCCGCGAGACCAGCCGCGTCCTCAAACCAAACGGCGCGTTCCTGTTAATCGACGGCTCGATCGAAGACGGCCAGCCCGTCGCGGAGGAATGGGCACACAACGTCGAGAAGCTCCGCGACCCGAGCCATCACCGGCTGCTCAGTCCGGGAACGTGGAAGAAGCTCTGCGGAGATGCCGGCTTGCGGGTCGTGTTCTCGGAACTCCAGCCGTTCAAACAGCCGGACTTGAACTGGTACTTCGACACCGCCAACACGTCGCCCGAAAACCGCTCCAAAGTCCTCGAACTCATCCGCACCACGCCGCCCGAAGCGCGCAAGCTCTTCCGCCTCGGCGAAGAAGACGGCAAGATCGTCTGGTGGTGGCAACGTCTCGTCCTCGTTGCCCAAAAGCCTGCGGACGCCTAATCTTTGCCGCCGGCGTCCTTGAAGTCCTTCTCGCTGATCTCGCGGATCTCAGATTCGTGGATGGTGACGATGGCGCCGTTTCTGGCATCCACGAACCGCGTCGCGCCGCCCCGGACTGTGTCCCATTCCGTGGTGTAGTAGGTCTTGCTGGTGGCCGGGTCAGTAACAGCGTAATAGCTCGTGCATCCGACGACGAACAACACGATCCCCGACACCATTCCCGCCGCCAAGCACCGCATTGGCCTCGCAGACAGCATTGGACGCCTCCTTTGTTCTGGTCGCTTGATCACGCCAGCTCCTTCTGCTTCCAACGACTTTACCGCTTCTAACGGTCGTTACTTCGCCGCGCCGGCCACCGGAATTGGCTGGCCGGCCAGCAACGCCTTCGCCGCGTTGTAGACATGCTCGGTGGTGAACCCGAAATGTTTCATCACGTCCTTGACCGGCGCCGACGCGCCGAATCCATCGCGGCCCACTGTCGCGCCGTCCAAGCCGACGAACTTCTGCCAGCCCAGCGTCACGCCCGCTTCGACCGACAGACGTTTCCGCACGGCCGGCGGGAACACGGAATCCCGATACTCGCGCGATTGGCGCTCGAATAATTCCCACGACGGCATGCTGACCACGCGGGCCTTCACGCCTTCGGCCTTCAACTTCTCGCCCGCCTCGACGCACCACTGCAATTCCGAGCCGGTGCCGATGAGGATGATGTCGGGTTGCCCCTGGCAATCGCTCAGTACGTACGCGCCCTGCTGCAGACCGGACGCCGGCGCATACTTCGTCCGATCCAGCGTCGGCACGCTCTGCCGCGTCAGCGCCAGCGTGATCGGATGTTTCTTCTCCCGCAAAATAAAGCGCCAGGCCTCGGCCACCTCGTTGGCGTCGCCGGGCCGAATGACGATCATGTGCGGAATCGCCCGCAACGACATGATCTGCTCGACCGGCTGGTGCGTCGGGCCGTCTTCACCGACGCCGATGCTGTCGTGCGTGAACACATGCACCGTCGGGATTTCCATCACCGCGCCGAGCCGAATCGACCCGCGCGCGTAATCCGAGAAGATCAAGAACCCCGAGTCGAACGCCCGCAGCTTGCTCAGCACCATGCCGTTGACGATCCCCGTCATCGCGTGTTCGCGCACACCGAAATGGAAATTCCGTCCGCCGTACGATCCTTTCTCGAAATCGGCCACTCCCGCGATCAACGTCTTCGTGGACGGCGCGAGGTCGGCGGCGCCGCCGAGGAACCACGGGATGTGCTTGGCGAACGCGTTCATCACCTTGCTGTTGGATTCGCGCGTGGCCGGCCCCTTCGGGTCGGGCGGAAACGTCGGCATGTCCTTGTCCCAGCCCGCCGGCAGGTCGCGGTCCTGCATCAGCTTCCACTCCGCCGCGAGCGCGGGATTCGCCTGCGCGTACGCATCGAATTTCTCCTGCCATTCCTTCTCCAGCTTCCGGCCGCGCCGGAATTGCTTGTGCATGTGTTTGGCGACCTCCTCCGGCACGAGGAATTTCGCGTCCGTCGGCCAGCCGTAATGTTGCTTCGCCCCGCGCACCTCGTCTTCGCCGAGTGGCTCGCCGTGTGCCTCCCGCGAGTCCTGCTTGGTCGGCGCGCCGTAGCCGATATGGCTGTCGAGCACGATGAACGATGGCTTGTCGGTCTGTTTGACCGCCCGCTTGATCGCGCTGTTGATCGCCCGCAGGTCGTTGGCGTCGGTCATGTGCTGGACGTACCACCCATACGCCTTGAATCGCGCGCCGACATCCTCGCTGAACGCCAGCGACGTCTTGCCTTCGATGCTGATGTGATTGTTGTCGTAAATCCACAGGAGCTTGTGCAGCCCGAGATGGCCCGCCAGTGACGCCGCCTCCGAGCAAATGCCCTCCATCATGTCGCCGTCCCCGCCCATGGCGAAGATGCGGTAATTGACGATCTCGTGCCCGTCGCGATTGAAGTGGTCCGCCAACCACCGCTCGGCGATGGCCATGCCCACGGAATTGGTGAACCCCTGTCCCAGCGGCCCGGTCGTCGTCTCCACGCCGGGCGTCACGCCGTATTCAGGATGCCCGGGTGTGCGGCTGAATAGCTGACGAAAGCGCTGCAGCTCGCTCATCGGCAGGTCGTAGCCCGTCAAATGCAGCAAACTGTATAGCAACATCGATCCGTGCCCGCCCGAGAGCACGAACCGGTCGCGGTTCGGCCACTGCGGATTATCCGGGTTGTGCCGCAGAAATTTCTCCCACAGCCAGTACGCCACCGGCGCCAGGCCCATCGGTGCGCCGGGATGACCCGATTTGGCCTGTTGCACGCCGTCCATCGCCAGCGTGCGAATCGTGTCGATACACAACTGATCGAGCTGCTTGGTCTTCGGGTTGTCCAATACCACTTCAAACGGCGCAACTGTTGTCGTCATGAAAATCTCCTGGATTTCTCGCGTACCCCCGCATTGTGCTTCATCGCCGCCCGTTGCGCAAGCCTGCGTCGCGACCGCAGAATAGCCCAATCTCTCTCGGCAGGTAGCGCTTTTTTGGATCGGTCGATGCGAGTTCCTCTACGGAAAAGAAAAGGCGCCCCGATTTCTCGGGACGCCTTTCGATGAAACAACCAACTTCTGAAAACAGCTAGTACCGTTTGCCGGCGAACTTGCCGCCGCCACCGCCACGGCCGCCGCGGCCGCCGCCGAAGTCGCCACGGGGACGCTCTTCACGGGGCTTGGCTTCATTGACCGTCAACGCCCGGCCATCCAGTTCCTTGCCGTTAAGATCGGCAATGGCCTTGGTGGCCTCTTCCTGCGTGCCCATCTGGACGAACGCGAACCCGCGGGACTTGTTGGTGAACTTGTCCATGATGAGTTCGCAGCTCGTGACATTCCCCGCCTGCTTGAACAGTTCGAGAATGTCGCCTTCGCTGGTGTTGAATGACAGGTTTCCTACGAATAGCTTGGTAGCCATTATGTGTTTTTTCTTTCCGCTGCGGTTAGGAGGTCTCAGTGACTGTTCCCGTTTTCGGGTTTCGGACTGTCACCGAGCATACATGGCCAGACTGACAATCTACCAATCTCACTGCAACTGCTTCTATCTGCTAGCTCGCCGGTATTCTACTCCATTCCATACCGATAGCAAATAGTAAATGACCCCACCCATCCCCGACCCCACCAGTTCATCCCCTTTCACACACCACGATCAACTGGAGAAGGCTCGCCTCGCCGCCCAACCCTCAGCCCACCATCCAAATACCTGCCCCATAGCCACTTGCACACAAATCCCCACCTAGTCCACCCTCGCTCCACCCTCACCCCGCCCCCTGTCCCGCCACAGCTTCAGCGACGGCGAAAGCCCTGGCAGATGCGGACGCCCCCCCCGCGAAGTTCACCCGCCTCCGGCGGCGTTTAGCTAAGGAGGATCCCGCCAACCTTCCCAGCCGCTCGACCGCTCCCCCCATGAACGCGTTCCCCGTCAGCCCGGAAAAAGTAGGCCCACCCACATCGCCGCGTCACCCGACGCGCCTCCGTGGTCCCCTGTCTCTGACCGCCCACCCGCGGGGCCAGCTCCTTGACGAGCGGCGCTTCCCCGTATAATCTTGCTTCCGCAATCGGGTTGAGGTCTGCGAGTTGATTGGGCGTGGCGGCTTTCTGAGAATCAATCAACACGAGCTGATAGCAGCAAGGGATCTTTGTCTGCACAGACGGAGCGCAATCAATCCCGAATATCAATTAAGGGAAGAGGGATTTTATGACAAAGCTCCGGCAACCTTTCTCCGTCAGCATCCGCATCGTGGCAATCGGGTTCATCCTGGCCGGTCCGGCAGCGTGGGCGCCCCGCGCCGGTGCCGCGCCGTTTACGTCAAACTTCGACGATTTGATCGCCGATTTGCAGAATCGCGCCGCGGCGCTGAGCAACAGCGCCAACAAGGCCGATCAGAAACAGTTCAAGACGATCGAGAAGGTCCTCAGCACTCTCAACAAATCCACCTCCCTGGCGACGGACATCAAGAATCTCGGCACCACCGCCAAGACGCTGATCAAAGCGTTCCCGACCGACTACACGCCGCCGGGCAGTTCGCTGCTGACGAATACGGAGACGGCGGCGGACGGCCTGATCGACAACGTGCAGGCGTCGATCAACCGGACGGCGACCAACGCGAGCGCCCTCACAGCTTCCTGTAAATCCAAGGCCCAGGCGTCTGTGGCCCTGGCGCAAACCCAGATCGACGCCGCGTCGGCAGCGGCGGATTTCCCGACCGCCGCGAAGCTGCTGGGAACCGCACTGAAGACCGAGCTGAAGGCCGATGCCGCCGTGACCAAATGCAGCCTCGAATCCGGCGGCACCGGCGGCGGAACGAACACCAATGATGTCGTGACCGCCACAATCCTCGGCGCGTTTAGCAATTCCTTTAAGACCGATTTTCTTCCCCCGGTGGCGACGGTGACCGATTTGGGCTTCCTGGTCAACATCGGGGCCGGGGAATCCGCGTTCGGCGGGACGGCGATGTCTATCGAGGTCCGCAACGTCACCACCACCAACACCTATCCCATCGACCTGACTTCCGATCTCCATCGCAACAGCCCCAGCAACACGTTCTTTGTCACGGAAGGAGAAATCACGTTCACAACATTCGATCTCACCAACCGAATGCTCGTGGGAACATTCAATTACACCGCCACGAATTCCGTTCAGGGCGGCAGCATCACGGTCACCAACGGCACCTTCCAATTCTCGAAGATCCAATTCGTCGGCGGGACCCCCTAGTCCACGTCCCATTCATCCTGAGCCGCAACTTTGGAGCGTGGCGACTTGCCTGCTCGCGTGTCGTGTACGGAGTCGCCGCTTTGCCATCGAGCGATGCCCCCGCCTATTTCAACCACCCAACCTTGATCTCCTCCTCCACTTTCTTGAACTCCGGATCGCCGGTCACGAGTATCGCCTTCCTCTGCCTGGCCAGGGCGGCGGCAAACGCGTCGGCCAGTGACATCTTGTGCGCGGCCTTGTACTCGGCGGCGAGTTCCGCCAGCGCGCGATCGGCAGGGACAACATCCAGCGGCACGGTGGCTTCAAAGCGCTTGGCGTCGGCGACACCTCCACTACCGCGTTTGCGCTGCATCTGGTACAGAACTTCCGCCCAATTCACCGCGGTCATCAGCACGGGCTGGCCGGCCATGGCCGCTTCGTCGAGGAGTTCTTCCACCTGATCGACGCCAGCTTCCTCGAAGAACAACGCCAGCACGGCATAGCTGTCAAACACCGTGGCGCGCAATCTTCTCCTCTTCGCGGCGCCTGTCCTCCGCCCGATCCTCCAGCAATTCCTGCGTCGCCGGCTTCTCGCCGGGCTTCAATTTGTACATGCCGCGAAACTCGCGAATGTATTCCCGCGTCACGGGCTGCATCACGATCTTGCCGTCGGTCTCGATGAAGTTCACCCGCGTGCCCTTCTTGATGTTGTACTTGCGGCGCAGCTTCGCCGGAATCGCCAGTTGCCCTTTGGATGTGACATACGCTATGTGCATGTGGTTCCCTCGCTTACCCACAAAGGTACAGCATCCAACCGATGTAATGCAAGTAGACCATGTAAGATATTATCAGTTGTCTTACTACTACAAAACGCCTTGCTTCCTGTGCCGATGGGATCATCCCCCAGCGTCTGTGAAAATGGACCTCGCCTGGCTTTCCGTGAGCCTGTCGAAGAGTTGCCTTTCTTCACTCACGCCGCTACGCTCCCGCCATGAGCGCGTTTCCCGTCAGCCCGGAGAAAGAGGCCCAACTCGTAATCGACTCGATTATGGTTCAGGAGGTCGCACCGTGGTTTGGACGCTTCGACCGGTTTCCGGTGCTCCGCCAGGTCTGGCACGGAGTTCTTTGGGTGGTGGTGGGACTCTCATACTGCGGATTCTTTCTTTCGGTAGTCATGGGAGAAAGCATGGCCTTTCAACTATTGAATTGGCTTAAAGTCGCGCCGCCTCGAAAATTGTATTGGGTCGTAGCGATCTTCACGGCAGCCCAGGTCTACGCGCTTTGCGGGATTTTGACATTTGTGATTTGCCAATGGTTGCGCGCCCGGCGTGTCAGCATCGATTTGGTCGTGTTCTTTCTTGGCTCACTCCTGTCCGCGTGGTTTATATCCTGCCTTCTACCCACGGGCTGGAAATGAGGGCTGATCCATGCGATGCAACGTATCTATCGAGTGACGTATGAACTTCAGTTTGGACCGTGACACCCTGGTATTTGGCTGCTTCTACGCCTTCTGGATTTGGATGATAATCGACTGCGCGACGAGGGAGACCCCGAAGGCAAGTAGAAGCGCCTGGCTGCTGTTGATTGCACTTGTGGGTTGCGCAGGTGCGCCAATCTATTTCTTCTCCAGGAAGGTGCCACGGAAGCGAACGCAGACGACCTTGACGTCATGAGCGCGTTTCCCGTCAGCCCGGAAAAAGAGGCCCAGCTCGCCCAGCGCATGGCCGCGCTCGGCGTGCGCGAAGCCGACCTCGAAGAAACGTTCGTCCGCTCGGGCGGCCACGGCGGCCAGAACGTCAACAAGACCGCCACCTGCGTCATGTTGCTCCATTACCCGACGCGCCTTCAGGTCAAATGCCAGACCACCCGCTCCCAGGGCCTCAATCGCTATCTCGCCCGCCGTCTTCTCCTCGACAAAATCGAAGCCCTCAAGAAAGGCTACGTCGACGCCGAACGCTCCCGCATCGAGAAAATCCGCCGCCAGAAACGCAAACGCAGCCGCCGCGCCAAACAGCGCATGCTCGAGGGCAAACACCATCAATCCACGAAAAAGAACGCCCGCCGGCCCGTGGGCGATGAGTAGTGACCCGGTTGTGCGAGGGTCCTCGGACTCCGACCCGGTTGTGCGAGGGTCTCCCGACCCCGCACACTCTTCGACCGAAGGTCTCCCGGCCTGCCGGTCTGGGGCAGACCGCGCGGTCAAGCCAAGCGGCGCGGTCAGGGAGCCGAGTCCGACGAGACCTGCGAAGCAGAAACCTGCGCCGAACAACAGTTGTGTTAGGGGCTCCTAGATGAGCTCCCGCCGCGTGATCGTCGTTGGCGGTGGCGCCGCCGGCTTTTTTGCCGCCATCACTTGCGCCGAAGCGCGACCCGATGCCGCTGTCACCGCGCTGGAGAAAGGCGCTGAGTTTCTTGCCAAGGTGCGCATTTCCGGCGGCGGACGCTGCAACGTGACCCACGCCTGTTTCGATCCGCGGGATTTCGCGACCCGATTCCCCCGCGGCGAACGCGAGTTGATCGGCCCCTTTCAACGCTTCCAAGCGCGCGATACCGTCGCGTGGTTCGCCGCGCGGGGCGTGAAACTCCATACCGAGGCGGATGGACGGATGTTCCCCGTCACCAACACCTCGCAAACCATCATCGATTGTCTGGTGGGCGCCGCGAAGGCGGCCAGGGTAAAATTGCGCGCCCGCTGCGGCGTGGATCATATCGCCCGGCGCGCCGATGGCGGTTTCGATCTGACATTGTCCGGCGGCGAGACGCTCGGCTGCAACCGGCTGTTGTTGGCCAGCGGAGGTTGCCGCACGCCCGCCGGCGGGAAGCTGGCCGTTTCGCTCGGACACACTTTGGCCCCGCCCGTGCCATCGTTGTTCACGTTTCGCATCGAGACGCCCTGGCTGCGGGAACTGGCCGGCATCTCCGTCGAGTCGGTCGAGGCGTCGGTGCCCGGCGCGAAATTGCGCGAGCGCGGTCCGCTGCTCGTCACGCACACGGGCCTGAGCGGCCCGGTGATCTTGCGCCTCTCGGCCTGGGGCGCGCGCCTCTTGCACGAGCGTGACTACCGGTTTCCCCTGCACATCTCCTGGCTGCCGCTCCTCAATCCGGAAGAAATCGCCGCCGAACTTCAGCAGCGTCGCACCCACCAACCCGCCCGGCTCGTCGTGAACACGCGCATCCCGCCGCTGCCCGCCCGCCTCTGGGAACAGTTGGTCATCGCGGCCGGCATCGCCCGCGACACGCAATGGGGCGCGGTCACGCGCGCCGCCCAGCACCGCCTCCTCCAGCAATTGATCCGCACCGAGTTGCCCGTGACCGGCAAGAGCCTCAACAAGGAAGAGTTTGTCACGTGCGGCGGCGTGCGCTCGGCCGAAGTGGATTTTCGGACCATGCAAAGCCGCGTCTGCCCGGGGCTTTATCTCGCCGGCGAATTGCTCGATATCGACGGCATCACCGGCGGATTCAATTTCCAGGCGGCCTGGACCACCGGCTGGATCGCCGGCACCGCCATGGCCGACTAAGCAGGTGTTGCAGGCCCACTGCCCTCGGTGGGCGGCTTTTTCTGCTAACAGCGCTTCGCGTCAGTGCGTTTCCCGAATCACCGCACCCATCACATACGATTGGCTGGGCGCGAGCGTGACGGCGCACTGCTGCACGTTGCACGTCTCGACGCACAGCATCGCCGGCCATTCGTCATCGCCAAAATCGGGCATCGCCTGCGCCTTGGTAATCCACGGATTCCACACCACCGTCGCGTTCGATCCGTTCTTCTCCACGATCAACCGCCGTTTCCCGCCGGGATCGTCCACCGTGCACGCCGACCGCGTGTTCAGGTAAATCCGGTCCGTCTCCGCCGTGATGCGGATCGGCGCATCGCCCTCCGTTTTCGTCTGCGGCGTGCCCACCCGGTCCACATACGTCACGCCCGCCAAACCGTCGATGCTCACCTGCCGCACATCGCTGACCGACAAATACGTATGCAGCGCTTCCTCGATCCGCATCGGCTGCAAGCTCGTGTTCGTCACCCGCAATTCCAGTTGAAGCGCCGCGCCAACCATCACCCGATACTCCGCCACAAACTCTCCGTCCCATTCCTGGCGCGTCGCGGCGTTCGATGCCAGGCGCAGATGGATTTCCACGCCATAGCGGTCTTGCTCTGCCCCGACCAATTCCCACTCCATCAATCGCGCAAACCCGTGCGCCGCGCCCGGTCGCCCATCCTGTCGCGCGCCAAACCACGGAAAACAAATCGGTACCCCGCCACGAATCGGTTTCCCCGCTTCGAACGTGCTCTTCTCGCTCATGAACAGCACCGGCTTCTGCCCGTGCGGCTGAAAATGCGTCACGTGCGCCCCGTGCAGATAAATCTCCGCGTCGGCCACCACCGTGTGAACGCCCATCCGCTTCAGCCCACCCTGCCCTGCCTCGATCTTCACTGTATCTGGAAGCTTCATCTCGACAGGGTACCCGTCCCGGCACCCGTACGCAAAACCCATTTTCGCCGGCGGCGCGTCCATTCATAATTGACCCACGCCATTCCCCGCCGCATTCTGGTGCGAAGCGATGACACCGGAAGATTCCACAGAGAAATCGACTCTCCCGCTGCTCGACTGGCTGCTGCAAAAGCATCCCGACACGCCGAGGAAGCGGGCGAAACAATGGATCCTCGCGGGGCGCGTGTCCGTCAACGGCGTCATCATCCGTCAGCCGAACAAAACCATTCCCGATCCGGCAGATGGGCTCGAACTGCTCGGCCGCAACGCCACGGCCCTGGATTGCGGACGGGACGGCTGGCCGATTCATCCGCGCGTCGCGATTCTCCACCTCGATACCGCGCTGGCGGTCGTCAATAAAGGGCCGGGCCTGCTCTCGGTCCCGGCGGACCCCGACGATCTCTCCGCATTGAGCATCCTCGCCGATTTTCTGTCGGGCAAACTGCGGGCGCGCGACCGCGATGTGGCCGGGCGTTCCCTGCCGCCGGCCTACCGTCAGTTGGAACCGCTGCCCGTCCACCGGCTCGATCAGTACACCAGCGGCGTATTTTGCATGGCAATGAACCCTGCCGCGCGCCAGAATCTCATCGACCAATTGACCGCGCACACCATGAAACGCGAGTATGTGGCCTACGTCGAAGGTCGCCCGCCCCGGCCGACCGGCACGTGGCGGAATTGGCTGAAGCTCGGTCCGGACGAATTGCGTCAATTCGTCGTTTCCGAGAGGGAAGCGAAAAGGTCCCAAACCGAAGCGGTGGAGGCCATTACGCACTACGAGGTGATCGAGGAATTCCCGTTGGCCGGCAGCCAGCAATTCGTCACCAAACTGCGCCTCCGCCTCGAGACCGGCCGCAAACATCAGATCCGCGCCCAAGCCGCGCACGCGGGTCTCCCACTGGTCGGCGACCGAACGTATCACCCGAAATATCGCGCCGATGCGCCGAAAAAGCCGCGCCTCGAGTTCCCGCGTCAGGCGTTGCACGCCGAGGCGCTGAGCCTCGATCATCCCGACAAGCCCGCCAACGACTTTGGGGCGGGCAAGCCTCATACGCGGATGACGTGGACCGCCGCGCTGCCCCGAGACCTCCGCCAACTCGAAGGCGCGTTGCGGAAGGAGAGAACGTGAAACAGAATTGCCTCAGACTCCCCGTCGTCGCCTTCCTCGGGTGTCTCGTGACGACGCTCACGCTCTTTGCGGACAACTTGCCCACAGCAGCCCAGCTCGAGCGCGAATTCGCGAATCCGCCGATAGAATTCCGGCCGCGCACGCGTTACTGGTGGTTCGGCGGAGCCGTGACCCGCCGGGAATTGGCCCGCGAGTTGGCAGGGATGAAACAGCAGGGCCTGGGCGGCGTGGAGATCCAGTCCATCTATGACGCGCTACCGGCCGTCCCCGATCACAAGCCGGTCCTGTACGCGTCGCCCGAATGGGCCGACCGTGTCGCCACCTGCATCAAAGAAGCCGCGAACCTGGGCTTGAAAGTCGATCTCACGCCGGGCAGCGGTTGGCCCTACGCCGGACCGTGGCTGGACAATACTCACGCGGGCCAGGGCCTCGCTTCCCAACCAATCACGCTCGACGGACCCGGCGTGCGGCAGGTCACGTTCAAGCCACAAGGACCCGTACTTGCCATCACGCTCCGCCGCATCGGTGCCGACGGGCCCGCGCAGATGTTGACCAATTCATTGTCACCAGATGGCCGGATCTCCATCTCCGTGGATGAGGGGAAATGGATCGCAACATGTTTCTGGGCGAAACTCGGCGGGTTCGGCCCGCACAAGCGCGCAAATCGGCGCGACACCGGCCCCGTGCTCGACCACCTCAGCGCGGCGGCGATGGATTTTCACCTGAACCACTGCGCGCTGCCGGTGCTCGACCGCGTCGGCCAACTCGGCGGCGGCACGTTCGGCAGCTTGTTCATCGATAGTTGGGAACTTGGCCGGCCCACGTGGACGACCGATCTTCTCCAGCAATTCCGCGCGCGACGCAGCTACGATCTGACGCCGTACCTCGACCTGATCACGCAGAAAAATGGAAGCGCCACCGTCACGCAGATTCAGCGGGATTACGAGCAGACGCTCCGTGACCTGATCGCCGAAAACTGCTACGGCGAGTTGACCCGCTGGAGCCATCGACACGGATTGCTCTCGCGCGCCCAGGCGCACGGCAGCCCGAGCGACTGGGAAGATTCCTACGGCATGGCGGACATTCCCGAGTTCGAAATCGACTTCAAGCACCCGCACGTGCCCATCGGCGCCGACCTGGCCCTGGCCGCCGCGCACGTGTACGGTCATCCGCTGGTTTCCTGCGAGAGCTTCACGTGGTTGACCGAACACTGGCGGATGACGATGCGCGATCTGCGCGAGGAAGCGGACCTGATCTTTGCCAGCGGCGCAAACCAGCTTGTTTTTCACGGATACAGTTATTCGCCGCCGGCAGCCGGTTTCCCCGGCTGGGATTTCTATGCCTCCTGCGAGATCGACCCCAACAACACCTTCTGGCCGTACTTCCGTCCGCTGGCGGATTACATGGCGCGAAATTGTCTCCTGCTCCGCTCGGGCCGGCCGGTCGCCGACGTGTGCGTCTATGGCACCGAATCCGCCCCGCAAGGACCGAACTGGCTCTCCGACCGCGTGACGGACCACGTTCTGGCCCAGGCCGCGCGCATGGACGGGGATCGCCTGGCCGCCGGATTCGGCCGCTATCGCGTGCTGATTCTCGACGCGGAAACCACGCCCCTCGAGACCATGGAGAGAATCCGTGATTTTATTGACGGTGGTCTAACGGTCGTTGCGCCGCGATTGCCCGCGGAGGTGCCGACGTTCAAAGATCACGACGCCCAGACCGCTAAACTCCGCCAAATCGTTGCCGATCTTTTTCCCAACAAGCTCGGCCACACCACGCGCCGCGTCGGCAAAGGCACCACCTACCTCGCGGACAAGAGCAAGATCCCACAGGTCTTGCGGAGTCTCGGTATCGAACCCGACCTGAGCGCCGACGGCGAGCTTCGCGTGCGCTGGCTGCATCGGGAAGGAGCCGATTACGATTTGTATCTGCTCAACAATCCTTCGGCGGACGATGCGGTCCGCCAAACGTTCTCATTCCGCGCAAGAGGTGCGCTCGAACTCTGGGACGCCCACAGCGGGAAGTTGGAGCCAACGCCATACAAAATGGACAACGGCCGCGTCAAGGCCGACATCGCGCTGGGCCCGAAAGAATCCCGCCTCGTCATGATCCGCCGCGACAAGCCCGCGACGGGCCTGACTGCGATTCCGTCACCCGAAGCGAAGTCAACGCTCGACATCAACGGCCCGTGGCGCGTCGAGTTCCGACACATCGATGGCCGCAAATCGTTCGAACGCGATTTCCCGACTTTGACCGACTGGACGCAGATCGACGACCTGCGCCACTTCGCCGGTACAGCGATCTACCGCGGCCAATTCCGCCTCGCGCGAACACCAGCGGGAGATGTGTTCCTGGACCTGGGACAGGTCGATGATGTCGCCTCCGTCATCGTCGACGGCAAGCCGGCTGGCATCGTATTTGAGGAACCGTTCCGCGTCGAAGTGACGGGGCTGGTTCACACCGGGGAAAACGACGTCGAGATCAGGGTCGCGAATCGCACCGAGAACGCCATTGCCCCCGTCGTCGCCGCGTGGAAGGGACCGGGAAAGTGGCCGGGATACTTTTTTGTGAACCGGGCCTACAAGACTTACGACGCGGCCGGAGCCGACGTGCATCGCAGCGGTCTCCTCGGTCCGGTGCGGCTCGAACTGTTTTGATTGTCTGATTCTCTGACGGCGCCGGTCGCTGCGTCCTTGCAGAGCAGCCGACGGCGGATACAATTCCGATGGTGCTGGAGCCTGACATACTATTGACTGCGTACCGGCGCGGCATTTTCCCGATGGCCGTGGACAAACGCGGCCGGATCGGCTGGTTTTCGCCCGACCCGCGCGCGATCATCCCGCTCGACGACCGGTTCCACGTCCCCCACGGACTGCGGCGCGTCCTCAAGCGAAACAAATTCGCGATCACAGTGGACACGGATTTTGAAACGGTGATTCGCGAGTGCGCCAAACGCAAGGAAGGCACGTGGATTTCCAGGGGGATCATCGAGAGCTACTGCAATCTGCACCGGCTCGGCCACGCCCACAGCATCGAAGTCCGCCTGGCCTGTCACCCTGAGTCTGTCGAAGGGTCTCCGTCCGAACCGGTAGAGATTCCTCGACAAGCTCGGAATGACGAAGAGCGGAAGCTCGTCGGCGGCCTCTACGGCGTGGCCATCGACGGCGCGTTCTTCGGCGAGAGCATGTTTCATCGCGTGACCGACGCGTCAAAGGTCGCGCTCGTGGCGTTGGTCGAACGCCTCCGCGCGCGCGGGTTCGTGCTCCTCGATACGCAATGGACCACGCCACATCTCCGTCAGTTCGGCACGTGCGAAATCCCCCGTAACGAATACCTCAGGCAACTTGAACAAGCCCTTCGGTTGGAGTGCCGATTCTAGCCGTCCCGCCGTTTCCTGCGCCTGACAATGCCGCAGAGCGTCACCACGCCGGTGGCCTCCGGCAGTCGCCGGGACAGATCGCCCCTTCACAAAGCTGGAGCGCCCGCGATCGTCATCTTCCGGGGCAGCGGGAGCAGCGCGAGATAGGACAGAGCGTAAAGGACGAGGGCGATGAGGAAGAGTTGGCGAAACCCGATGATGAGCGAGGCGTATTCGAGCAATCCGCCCATAACGGCTCCCAGCAGGTTGGAAGCGAACGACAGCTCGGGATTGCCGGTTCCCTTGTATGAGCGCGCGAAGATGAATGCGGCAAAGAAGATGGGCAACGCCATCAACGCCATGGAGCAGAGCAGCCGCACGACCAGCGCCGTGCGAAGCAGGACATGCACGGGAAACAGGTAGTTCACCACCAGAGCGGCTCCCAGCAGCAGATACATCGCGTGGATGTTGACGGATGCGGCGCGCTCCATCCACAGATTGGCCAGCAGCACCACCAGCAGAATCGCGGTGAACACGATCGAGTTGACCACCCAGGTCGATCCGAACAACATCGCAAACCGCGTGACACTGATTGTCTCGATAAGAAGAAAGGCCGCGCCCAGGCAAAAGAAGTGACCGTTCACCGCGCGCAGCTTGCCCTGCGACACCGTGACGACGCAGACCAGCGTGATCAGGGCCACCGCTTCCAGGACCAGGCGGTATTCCTGCGGCACCCCGCGTCCCGCCAGATAGAAAAACGGCCAGTCGTCCGTCGCCAGCTCGGTCATGGGGACATCAGCCGTCTGCGTTCGATTGATGTACGGCTTCACGCCCGGCCCGGAGAAGAACGTGGGGCCTTGCGGCGAGTGTGCCCCCTGCACGTAGGGGTTCTCCCCAAAGACTGCGGCCAGCATGTGGAACGTGCGGCGGTACAGATAAGCATTCCCCAGCGTATGCCTCATCGCCAGGATCCCGTGTTCGTTCAGGAGATTCCGCGCCTCGCCAAAACTCTCGATGGTGTACAGGAACGAGTCGAGCCGCAATGAGGACATGCCGGAAAACAGGCGATGAGCATCGATGGATCCGAAAAGAATCAGGTCATACTTCGACTGCGTGTTGTTGAAGAAGGCGCGCGCGTCGTTCACGAACACCCGGACGCGCGGATCGCTGTACGGCTGCTCGGGATGGGCGTCCTGTCCCAATTTGAGGATGTCCGGGTCGATTTCCACCGCATCGATGTGCCGCACACCGTGACGCAGCGCGGCGGCAACGTCGTTGCCGGTTCCGGCGCCGACGATCAGGACGTTGTCGTACGGAAAATCGGGAACGAGAAACGGGAGATCGAAGTAGGCCACCGTGGACGCCACGTTGGTGTGTCCCTGCACCGATTGTGGAGACAGATTGATCGGTTGTTGATAGAAGTCGCCGCTCAATTCCACACGAAATCCCAGGGCTTGTCGAAGCGCCGGGACTTCCTGGGGGCGAACCATCTCGTTCACGGTGTGAAGGTCGCCGTTCTCCTTCCACTCGAGCGGGTACACGCCCAGCGCATGGTACGGCGTCCAGAAATACATTTCTCCGGCCATCCACACCGACGCCACTGTGACCAATCCGATGATGCCGTTCAGAACCAGCCACGTCTTGTCCTCACGAACGAACCACAACAGACCGACCAGCGTAATCCCGAACCACCACCATGGGCCGAGCTTCAGAAACGCCAAGAGTGTGAACGCAAACACGCCCGCGAGACTGCCCGCGATGTTGATCACGTAGCCGTGCAGCGGCGGGGAAACCGCCTTGAGGTTCGCACCGATTTGCTGGCCCAGGGGCACGAACACCGCGGCGACGAATATGAACAGCAGCGTCAGGCTTTCGGTCAGGGACAGAAACCACAGGGCATGCCGACTGTATTCGGCGTAATACACGTCGTCCGGGATCGGTCCGGTCATGCCGAATTGGTTGAACATGATGCCGAGAGACACGAACCCCAGGAGCGCGAGAGGTTGCCAGGCCAACCAGCGTCGTCCCCGCCCCGACAGCATCGCCCCGAGCCCGAGTCCCAGGAAGGCGGCAATGAGAATGAAATTCGTAAAGTACGCCAGCACCCGTTCGTATGCCGGCACCCACCGTATCAACGCCAGTTCCACGAACAACGCCAGAAAGCTGGCCACAAAGAGGTCCGTCCGGACAGCGCCCACCGGGCCTTGAGGAGTTGGCGCCGCCGCGCGCTGCGACTGGAAAACGTATGACGTATCCGTCGGCAATGTCCTCCACAGCTAACACAGCGGGGGGAAACGCTGCAATCGGTTTGTTACATGCCGCCCAAGAGTCGCCGGGTTGCGCTACCGGTTCAAAATCCGTAGAATAGCGCCTGGAAAGGATCGGTCGGATGAGCAAGTTGCACGAAGCCGCCTCGACGGGGCGGACGGATATGCTGGAATCCCTGCTCGCCCAGGGGGCGGAGATCAATAGCCAGGACGGTCTGGGCTGGACGCCGTTGCATTGGGCCGCCGAGGCCGGTCAGATTGGCGCGGCCAGACTGTTGATCGACCACGGCGCAGACGTCAATGCCCGTGACAAAAGCGGGTCGACGCCGTTACATCGCGCCGCGGGGATGGGCAGTCAGGAGACCGTGGAGCTGCTCGTGGCAAACGGCGCGGATTTCAACCTCCATAACGGTCTTCATTGGACTCCGCTGCATACCGCCTTGTTCTCGCAGCACATCGAAGTCGCGAAATGGCTCGCGGCGGCCGGTGCCAAGCTGGACATTTACAGCGCCTCTGGTCTTGGTCTGACGACTCGCGTCGCCGAAATGCTCAAGGTGCAGCCCGACCTGACGCGGGCCAAGGACGGGTATCGCACGACCGCCCTGCACTGGGCCGCACGCAACGGCCAGCAGGCGGTCGTCGAGCTGCTGCTGGCCAACGGCGCCGATGTCGACGTGGCAGGCCGCTACGGGTCGACACCGCTGCATCTCGCGGCGGAATATGGATGCGAGGCGGTCGCTCGGCTGCTGCTGTCAAAGGGTGCGATGCTGGATCGCAAGGGGCGGTATGGTTCCACGCCATTGCATTGGGCGGCGCGCAACGGCCACACGGGCCTCGTCGAATTGCTCGTGGCCCACAAGGCCGACGTCAACGCCGTGAACCAGCGCGGCTGGACACCGCTTCATGTCGCGCTCAAGAACGGACGCGCCGAGACGGCGGAACGACTGCGCCAGCACGGCGGACATGAATGATGCGGTCTCCATGAACGATATCGCCAAAATGCTGATGGTCATCGGGCTGGCGCTGGTGGCGCTCGGCGGACTGCTCTGGCTCGGCGCCAAGCTGCCGTGGTTCGGCCGGCTGCCGGGCGATATCCGTATCGAGCGCGAGCATTTCCGGTTCTATTTCCCGCTGGCGACGTGCCTGCTCATCAGCGTTCTGCTCATGTTGCTCTTCCGGTTGCTGGGGAAACGTTGAAAACCTCGGACTTCGATTACGCGCTGCCGCCCGAGTTGATCGCGCAGCAACCGCTCGCCGATCGGGCCGCTTCCCGCATGATGATCGTGAATCGCGCGGCGGGAGAAATTCGCCACGATCAATTCCGGGAACTCGGCCAGCACCTCCGCGCGCGAGATTTGTTGGTGCTCAACGACACCCGGGTCATTCCCGCCCGCATTTGGTCGCGGGAGCCGGCCGTCGAGCTGTTGCTGGTCGAGAAAATCGGGGCGCAACGCTGGACCACGCTGGTCAAACCCGGCAAACGCGCCAAACCGGGCGCGACGCTGCGATTTGACGATGGCGTCACGGCGCTGGTCGAGAGTGAAACGGATTTCGGCGGACGAACGTTGCGCTTCTCGGGCGACGTGGAATCCTACATCGCCGCGCACGGCGCCGCGCCGCTCCCTCCGTACATCAAACGTGCGGCGCACCCCATTGATACCGATCGCGAGCGCTATCAGACCGTCTACGCGCGCGAGCCGGGCGCGGTGGCCGCGCCGACGGCGGGTTTGCACTTCACGGCGGAGACGCTCGATCAACTTCAAGCGGCCGGCATCGGTCACGCGTTCATCACGTTGCACGTCGGCCTCGGCACGTTCCGGCCGGTGAAGGTCGAGAATCTCGACGACCACAAGATGCACGCGGAACGATTCTCGATCTCCGCGGAAGCCGCGGCGGCCATTCGCAACGCCGGCCGCGTCGTGGCCGTGGGCACGACCGTGGTGCGGACACTCGAATCGTGCGCCGACGTGGCCGCGTGCGCCGGCACGACCGACATCTTTATCCGTCCGCCGCACACGTTTCGCCATGTCGACGTGCTGCTGACCAACTTTCATCTGCCGCGTTCCACGCTGCTGATGCTGGTCAGCGCCTTCGCCTCGCGCGAGCTGATCCTGAACGCCTACGCCGAGGCCGTCCGCGAGCGCTACCGCTTCTTCAGCTATGGCGATTGCATGTTAATCGTGTGATGGTTTTGGCCAGATCAGCGACGTGACGACGGAGGCAGCGACGACGAGCGCCACGACACCCAGCGCGATGCCGGTCGGGATCCTGATGTTCCAGGCGGACAAGACCATTTTGGTTCCGACAAACACAAGGATCACCGACAGTCCGTAGTGCAGGTGATGAAAGATGTTCATCACGCCTGCCAGAGAGAAATACAGGGTGCGCAATCCCAGGATCGCGAACACGTTCGACGTAAACACGATGAACGGGTCCGTGGTGATCGCCAGCACCGCGGGAATGGAGTCCAGCGCGAAAATCAGGTCCGCGGTTTCGATCATGACCAACGCCACCAGTAACCGCGTCGCCACCCAGCGTCCACCCCGTTTCACGAGAAACTTCTCGCCTTCGTATTCCTCGGCGACCGGCACGACCCGGTGAAGCAGTTTCCGCACGGGATTTTTCTCGGGGCGAATCGTCGTTCCTTTTTTCCACGCCATGCGAATGCCGCTCACGACCAGCACACCTCCAAACACATACACGATCCACTCAAACCGGTGGATCAACGCGACTCCCGCGCCGATAAACACGCCCCGCAGGATCAGCGCCCCAATGATCCCCCAGAACAACACCTCGTGTTGATAGCGCGCCGCGATCTGGAACGCGGAGAAGATCACCAGAAACACGAACAGATTGTCCATGCTCAGCGACTTCTCGATCAGGTAGCCCGTCAAAAACTCCAGCGCCCGTGTGTGACCGAGCCAGCAATCGACGATGACGTTGAAGCCCAGGGCCAGCGCGATCCACATCGTGCTCCAGGCGAGGGCCTCCTTCAGTTTGATCTCATGCGGACGCCGGTGAAACACCCCGAGATCCACGGCTAGCATGGCCAAGACGAACAGGTTGAAGAAAATCCATTTCGGAGCGGCGGCCGGCATGCCCAAATTGTGCGGGCTGCCGACGTCCGCGTCAACGAGAACCGCCACCGATGGCCCATCCGTCCTGTGACGATTTTGTACATCCGGACGGCGCGCCGCGCGGACAAGACGTATCGCCGTCTGAAAGACAGTGGAATCCCTCCCAAATCGCGCTTCGGCACGGTGAGTGCTAACCATCACTAACTTGTTTGCATGGCGCACGTTGGCCACCTGATGACGGAGACAACAGTGGCAATACGAAGACCAGCGATTTGGAATGCGATACCGATTCTGGCGTTGATCGTGGCGGCAACCTGGCTGCTGTCGCGACGCTCGAACGGCACCCGTTCCGTCTCCGGCACCGTCGAGGTCGACGAAGCCCATGTCGCCTCGCGTTACGGTGGACGCGTGGAAAAGATCGACGCCCAGGAGGGTGACACGCTGACCAATGGTCAGCCCATCGTGGAACTCGACGCCGCCGAACTCCGTGCGCGGCGCGATTACACCGCGGCCCTGCTCGATGAGATGGTGCACGGTCCCCGTCCCGCGGAAATCGATGCCGCCAAACACGATTGGGAATCGCTCAACGCCCAACTCGATTTCGCCATGGCCGAGGCGAAACGACAACGCGAGTTGTACCGGCAGAACGTCAATTCGCCCACCGACCTCGACGACGCCGTCAGCCGCGAACACAGCCTGCAGGAAAGTGCCGATGCCGCCAAGCGGCGCTACGATCTCCTCGCCGAAGGCACGCGCCCCGAGCGCATCGCGCAGACCAGGGCTCAACTGGCCGAGATCGACGCGCAACTGGCCGAGATGCGGATCGCCGCGCCCGACATCTGCGTGATGGAAACTCTCAGCGTCAAGCTGGGCGACGTGCTCGGCGCCAACCATGAAGTGGCCACGCTCCTCTACCCACAGCATCTGTGGGTCCGTGTGTATGTCCCCGAGCCGTGGCTCGGCCTGATCCAACTCGGCCAGACCGTGCAGGTACACACGGATTCGTCCGGCGAGGAATTCACCGGCGCGGTCGAACAGATCAATCGCGCCGCCGAGTTCACCCCGCGCAATGTTCAAACCGTCGAGGATCGCGTCCGCCAGGTCTTCGGCGTAAAAGTCCGTCTCCCGAGCGACACCGGCAAACTCCGCGCGGGCATGTCGGCGGACGTGTCGTTCCCGAATGTCCCGCCAATCCCGAAGTGATCCGCCATGCCCCAGGAAGTCATGATCCAATGTGACAACCTCACCAAGAGGTTCGGCGATTTCACCGCCGTCGATCACGTCAGCTTCTCCGTGCAGCGCCGCTCGATCTTCGGCTTCCTCGGACCGAATGGCTCCGGCAAGTCCACCGTCATCCGCATGCTCTGCGGCATTCTCGAACCCAGCGACGGCATCGGGCGTATCGCCGGCCACGATGTCTCCGCCGAAGCCGACGCCATCAAGGGCCAGCTCGGCTACATGTCGCAGAAGTTCTCGCTGTACGACGAGCTGACCGTGAATGAGAACCTGTTGTTCTACGCGCAGCTCTACGACATCCACGGCGCCGCCGCCAAATCGCGCCGGGACGAATTGGTTTCTCTCGCGCGTCTCGAGCCGTACGTCGACCGCCGCGCCGCCCTGCTCTCGGGCGGCTGGAAACAGCGCCTGGCCATGGCCTGCGCGCTCGTCCATAAACCCAGCGTCCTGTTCCTCGACGAGCCCACGGCCGGCATCGACCCCGTCGCGCGGCGCGAGCTGTGGGACCTGCTCTTCGAATTGTCCAGCACGGGCATGACGCTGTTTGTGACCACTCATTATATGGATGAAGCCGAACGCTGTTCACACGTCGGTTACATCTACATGTCCAAACTGATCGTCTGCGGCGCGCCGTACGAGCTGAAGACCTTGCCCGCGGTGAATCCGCCGGGCACACGCCGTCTCGAGATCGGTTGCGATCACGTCACGCTCGGCCTGCGGGCGATCCGTCCGGTCGACGGCGTCCGCGCCGCGACCGTGTTCGGCCAAACCATGCACGTGCTCGTCGAGCAGGCGTTGCCCGAGGACTCCATCCACGAAACGCTGCGGGCGGTCGGCATCCGCAAGGTCGACATCCGCACCATCGCGCCGTCGCTCGAGGACGTGTTCGTCGCGCTGACGCACCAACACGCGGGGGCCGCGTCATGACGTTGCGCACGCCCAAATTCCTCCGCGGCTTCCGCGCGATCCTCTACAAGGAATTCATCACCATCATCCGCGACCGCACCACGTTGTTCTTCATGTTTTTCCCGCCGCTGCTGCAGATCATCGCGTTCGGGTTCGCCCTCGACAACGACGTGAAACACATGTCGATGGTCGTGTACAACGAGGACCGCACCGCCACCAGCCGCCAGCTCATCGATGCCTTCGTCAACACGCAGACGTTTCGCGTCGTGAAGGAAGTCGACAGCCTCGCCGAACTCGAAGCCATGGTGCGCCAGGGAAAGGCCTACGTGGGACTCGATATTCCGCCTGATTTCACCCGCAAAATCCGCGCCGGCGTGAAGGCCGACGTGCAGGTCCTGATCGACGGCTCGAGCTCGACCATCGCCCTCCAGGCGCTGAACACCGCGCTGGGCGTGGCCCTCCACCAATCAATCGAGATTCTCCTCGGCGAAACCAACCGCCGCGAGCTGCCCGTCGAGATTCGCCCGCAGGTCCTTTACAATCCCTCGATGCGCGCCCCGAATTTCTTCGTGCCGGGCGTGATCGGTACCGCGCTGCAAATGGCCACCGTGTTTGCCGCCGCGATGTCGATCGTGCGCGAACGCGAACGCGGGACGCTCGAGAACCTGTTCGTCAGCCCGATGTCGCGCTGGGGAATGATGCTCGGCAAGCTCGTGCCGTATCTGTGCATCTCGATGACGATGGCGCTGTTCCTGTTCGCGATCCTGCGCTGGGTGTTCTTCGTGCCGATCCAGGGCAGCCTGCCGATGTTGTTCCTGTCGGCATTTCTCTACATCTTCGCGCTGATCAGTCTCGGCTTGCTCGCGTCCACCAAGGCCAGGACCCAGAACGAAGCTCTGCAGGCGACCCTGGCCATCATGTTGCCCTCGATTTTTTTCTCAGGCTACATTTTCCCGCGCGAGACGATGCCGTGGATCTTCTACGCGATCAGCACCGTCCTGCCCGCGACCTACTTCATCGAACTGATGCGGGCCATCATCCTTCGCGGCGCGGGGTTTATGGAATTCTGGCGCCACCTGCTCATCCTCGCCGCCATGGGCGCCGCCCTCTTCTCCGTCTGCGCCCTCCGCTTCAAACAGAAGATCGGGTAGCGTCTCCCCGTTTTGGAGTGGCGACTCGTCGCCGCTTTGCCGTACGCGCATCCCGGCCCGTTCGCCGGGTTGAACACGCTTCATTCGCTCGGTCGTTGGTCGGGACGGCTCGCCGAGCCGTCCGCGGCGAGAAACATCCCCTCTCCGCCCAAGCGACGGGTGCGAGGAGAATCCCCTCTCCCTTGCCGTGTAAGGGGAGCCGAGTCCGCGAGACGCCGCTGTCGTTTGCGGCAAAGGGTCAGGGTGAGGGTTCGTTTCATGCAACTCTTCCAATCAAGTGTGACGTTGTACTAGCCACGCGAGGCCGGCCCCGCTGCCGTCCGCGGCGACAGGTGAGGAGAAACTCCCACAAAAAACGAACCCAAACCTTGGGTTCCTTTTCGCAATTCGTCGGTTCGTTCGACCCATTTCTGGGTTCGTTCTGGGTTCGTTTTTCGCTTCGAGGTGTAAAGAAATCCGACACTCGATTTCCATAACCCCCTTACAACACGTGCCTTGCGAAAATCGCCCCCCTCCACTTTCTGGGTTCGTTTCGTATTTCTGTACTTTTTTTTCGGAACCCCCCTTTGGACTGCGGCGACTTGCCCGCTCGCGAGTCGTGTTCGGAGTCGCCGCTTTGCCGTATGCTGATACTCCTCTGCCCCATTTCTATGTCAAAGAACATCCAACAAACGCCGCATCATATCTCAAGACGATAGCGTGGTCAATACTAAACCCGATAAAAGCGCCGCTGCGCGCCCTCCGCTTCAATCGCAAGATCGGCGTAGACGTACCCACGTTGCCCGCGTGTCGCCTGCATCGCTGTAGCGTGCGCTGTCTCCAGCGCATCCACTTTCCGTTCCCCTTCCGCCATCCCATTTCGAGATTTTCACCCTTTCTACGGAACCCCGCCCTGTGGTAATTGTCTAACTCACGTATCTCGAAAGGATTCGTGGCCGAGAGGCCATCAGGAGAGCGATTCCAATGAATACGCTTGTGAGGAAGCTGAAGGAATCCGCCGTTGGCATTGCGTTCGCCTGCCTGTTGCTCCATGCCGGCACCACTACGGCATTCGCTGACGGCGGCTATGTGGCTGAGAACGCGATCCAGAAGCTACCCAGAATTCCCTCACAGCGAGCGCTGTTGTCATGGGAAAACGGCACGGAAACCTTGCTGATCGCCTCGGCGCTCGATTCCGATGCTCAGCGTCTCGGCTGGCTGATTCCGCTGCCGTCCGTACCCACCGAAATCGCCAAGGCCGATCCCGGCGCGCTGAAAACGCTGGCCTTTTGCATTCAACCGCGCCTCACCCACGATCTGCGGCCGCTCGCTCATATGCTGACCATCGTAATCGTGTGGGGCTTGTTGCTGGCAACCATTCTCGCCTTCAATCGGTCATGGCTCACCCCTTTCCTCATAATCACTTTTATCTTCGTGGTGTTAGCCAGCATGATGCTCCCGGCGCTGGGCACAGCGCAGACTGCGGCCAGCGTTTCCAGCGTGCGCGTGGACAAAACCGCCACGGTCGGCGCGTACGACATTTCCGTGCTCACTGTCGGGGGGAATAAAGACTTGAACGGCTGGCTGACGAAAAACGGTTTCACCCCACTGCCCGCCGCCGCCGAGCCGGTCGTCGCCGACTACGTGCGGCGCGGCTGGAAATTCGTGGCAATCAAGCTCACACGGGCCGAACCCGGGCTGAACACGCCCCATCCCATCAAACTGGTCTTCCCGTCATCGGAGGCAGTTTACCCGTGGCAACTGACAACGCTGGCCGGTGGAAAGCCACTGTTGGAGTTGTTCGTCGTTGGCCAGACCCGTGCTGCCGTGAACGGGTTGACGACCGACTTCTGTCAACGTCTCTCGAACGGGGCATGGCATGGAACCCCGGTATTCGAAGCTGGGGAAACCGGGACTGAGATCGGGCACACTGAGCTCACTCCATTGTTATGGGACGGCTGTGTTCTCACGAAGTTGTCGGGGCGCATCGACTCCCGCCAACAAATAGCAGACCTGTCAGTCCGCTGGGTCGACTTCACCCCGTATCAGCAACACCTCTACACTACGACCGGGGCGGGTTATATTGCTTGGATCGTATTCATCTCGACGCTGAGCGTCCCGCTCATCGGCAGACTGTTTCTCTACGCGGGCGGCCGCCGCGGCAACCTGTCCGAGACGTTCTTTCGCCTGCTATTCGCATCGTCGTTCGCCGCGGCGCTCACGTACGTCTGCCTGCCCAAACTCCCCAAGGCGGATACTCAAATCTCCCGGTATGGGCTCAGGATGCACCACCTTGTTTCTAATCTCCTTCACTCTTACATCGAGTTTGCCATTGAGCAAACGCCGGCTGATCTTCGTCAAAAGGACGCGCCCACCATTGCGAAAGAGATTCTTGATCATATGCCGCGCCCCAAGGACCAGCCGCATCCCCTCAATTCACTCATGGGAGGTGAATTGGAAGTCGAATCTTCCCCGGGCAACTTCACGGTCGAGAAGCGCGACGGACAGATTGTCGTGCGGGTTTACGACGAGACAGGTTCCCCCACGGAGGTCGAGTATTGACCTGATCACTGCGCGACCAAGCCGGTGTCTCGCGCTCGCTTCTCCAGATACGCCTTCACCGTCCGCCGGTCCAGCTTCGTGCGGCGGGCGACCTCCTCGTACGTGCCGTGACGGCCGTAGAGCAACTGGCAATAACCGGAGAGCAGGGTGTCAGCGTCGAGTGAGCCGCGCTCGATTCCATCCCGCAATCGCGATTGCAAATCCGGCGCGACCGACTTGTGGTCGCCTTCGTAGTGTTTGGTCAGCAGAATCCGGCGGACGGCTTGCTCCAGTTCGCGCACGTTCCCCGGCCACGGATAATTTCTCCCAAGCACGTTGTCGATTACTTCATGTACGAGTTGAACCGCTTCCTTCGACGGTTCGCCGGTGAGCCGCAGAACAAGATGCGTGACCAGGTCGTCGAGTTCGCGCGTGTCTTCCGTGATGCGCTGACGCAACGGCGGCACGGTGATCACGTCCGAGCAGAGCCGGTAATAAAAATCGTCCCGGAACTGGCCGCTGGCGCGGAGTTGATCGAGTGGTTTGTTGGTCGCGGCAATCACCCGGCCGCGGAACCGCAGTTTCTCATGGCTGCCGACGGGCGAGAACGTCCGCTCCTGAAGCACTTGCAGCAGCTTGATTTGCGTGGGAATTGATGCATCGCCGATCTCGTCGAGAAAAATCGCGCCGTGCGGACTGCACCGCGCAAACACGCCCGCATGATCATCGACCGCGCCCGTGAACGCGCCTTTCTTGTGTCCGAACAATTCCGACTCGATCAACGTTTCGGGGAACTGTGAGAGGTTGATCGACACGAAGCTGCGCATGAAGCTTTCTGCGAAACAGTCCTTCCGGTCATCGAACGGGATGAAGCCCGAGCGTCCGATCGCCGCCGCCGCGGTCCCCTTGCCCGTGCCCGTCTCGCCGAGCAGCATCGTCGAGAAATCCTCCATCCGATTCCACAGGTGCCGTTCGTACCAGCGGATGTCGTGCGTGAACACGTTGTTCCACAGATGCAGCCGGAGTTGCCGCATGCACGGACTGGTCCCGATCAGGCCGTGGTCGATGAAGAAGTATGCGCGACGGATTTGGTAGAAGATCGCGAAGTACCGCCGGGCCTCCGCGCCATCGAATCCGCGCCGGGTGAACAGCGCCAGCGCCTTGCTCGCGAACGGCACCGGAACCGACCGGTCGCCCGCGGCAATCTGATCGGCAATGAGTTCATCGAACGCTGACAGGAACCGGTGATAGATCTCGTACAGGAACGCGTACCGCAACAGCTCCCGATCTTCGCCCGCGACCTGTTTGAGGGTCGTCACGCCGGCCACGTGAAGTTGGTGGAGCTGTTCATTCCAGCGTTCGACCGTCAGCTTAATCTGTTCCGCGTACGGGACCGACGCGTCGCAGTTGGCGATTCGACGCTGCTGTTCCTCGTATTCGGCGGTGAACGGATTGATGTACGACGCCGCGGAAACAATTCTCAGAAACTCGCGATTGGCCGGCGGTAGCGTCTTCGATTCCATACATCCAGTGTACATCATGCATACATAAAATGTATAGCGGAATCCCAATTCACCTGTCTGTAGTTCTCCCAAACTACTAACTCCTAGCTACTTACTACTTTCCCTCTTCCCTGGCACGCCATGCGCATAAGGCCTTTCCCAGAGGCGAATATGAAAACACTGAAAATGATCCCGAGTTGCCTGGCAGCGGTCGCCGCCGTCGCGTTCATCGCTCTCCCCATCATGGGTGGACCGACGAACTGGCGCGACCGACTCTACGACCCGGCGATCTTCCTGACAGCGCTCGCCTTCGCCGGCGCCGCCATCGTGCTCTGGCCACTGGGATCGTTCAACACGCGGAGGGATTGAAACATGAGAATAACGCATTGGCCACTGACGGTTGCATTGATCGGCGCGGTGCTTGCCACTGGGTGTAGTAGTATGGCAACGCGCGGTGCAGCGATATTTGATCTCACGGGCAATTCCAAGATCCCAAAGGTGTATCCTGGAGTATGGACAGATTGCGTTCTAATCACGTTGCCGGTCTCTAGGCCGAAAGCAACAATCGCTTGGCCCATAGCGGCTCCCTACGGCTGCGCCGACCTTCCGCTCTCTTTCGTGTTTGACACGGCTCTCCTGCCGACGGATGCGGGTTGGTTCCGCGCATCCGATAACAGCGCTCCGACATCTACAAGCCAGCCGACCTTTTCCATGGACAAGCATTTACGCGGAATCCCGCAATAGAAGCGCAGCCAGCGATGGCCTCAAAACGAGAACAACATGAGAATCCTGCTCATATTACCAGCCGCTAAACACGTGCGAGCGGCCAGCGGTGAAGGACCGGGCGATGCTGCGGTTCAGCGTCCTGCCGTCGATCGGGTGAGAACATGCGTGCGCAACTCACAATCTGGCTGGCGCGGCACAAACAACAACAAAAAAGGGGTGTTGTTCCAGTGGTACAACCGCGTCAGCCGAACCGGGGCGGGCTGGCTGCCCGCCCCACCAATTTTGAGGGAGCCATGAAAATCCTCCTCATATTGCCAGCCGCTGAATCGGTGCGGGTGACGCGCGAGCGGCCCGCCGTGACCGACCGCGCGATGCTGCGGTTCAGTGTGTTGCCCCTCACAGCGGTCGCGGCGTTGACGCCTCGGGAATGCCCGGTACGCATTGTTGACGAGAACGTCGAGGCGCTGGATTTCGACGCGGATGCGGACGTGGTGGGCGTGACGTTCATGACCGCGCTGGCGCCGCGGGCGTACGAGATTGCGCGGGAATTCCGGGCCCGCGGAAAAATCGTCGTCGCGGGCGGGTATCACGCGACGCTGTACACGCCGGAGGTCGTCCAGCATTTCGATGCAGTGGTCGTCGGCGATGCCGAAGGCGCCTGGCCGCAACTCCTGCAGGACATCGAAGCGCATCGCCTCCAGAAACTGTATTGCCACATGGATCACTCGGCGGAATTGCGCACGCCCGTCCCGCGCCGCGACCTGCTCGCCGCCCACGCCCGCGATTACGTCACGTTGCACGCCGTCCAGACCGGGCGCGGCTGTCCCCACGGCTGCCGCTATTGCTCGATCACCACGTTCCATCAGCGCAAATATCGTCAGCGCCCCCTGGCCGATGTGCTGGCCGAGCTGCGCGATGTTCCCCGCCATTTTATGTTCGTCGACGACAACATCATCTCGGACCGGCGCTACGCGGCGGAGCTGTTCCGCGCGATGGCGCCGCCGCGCAAACGCTGGGTCAGCCAGTGCTCGATCGAGATCGCCGACGACCCCGAGCTGCTGCGGCTGGCGCATCGCGCGGGCTGCCGCGGCCTGTTCATCGGGATCGAATCAACCAATGCCCAGAATCTCGCCGCGGTCGGCAAAGCGTTCAATGACAGCGCGCATTACCAGCAAAAACTCGCCCGCATCCGCCGCGCCGGCATCGGCGTCATCGCGGGCATCATCGTCGGCATGGACAAGGACGACGTGAGCGTGTTCGAGCAGACACTGAAGTTCCTCGACCGCGCCCGCATCGACTCGCTGCAACTGAATATTCTCACGCCGCTGCCCGGCACACCGCTGTTCGCCGACATGGACACCGCCGGCCGCGTGACCGACCGCGATTGGAGCCACTACGATTTCCGCCACGTCGTGTTTCGTCCCGCCCGCATGACCGCGCAAGAACTGCAGGACGGCGCCGATTGGCTGTACGCGCAGTTCTACCGGCTCGACCGGATCCTGCTGCGCTTCCTCCGCGCTGTCTTCGCAATTGGCTGGCTACCGGCCGTTCTCAGCCTAAAATTGAACCTGACCTATCGCTACGACAACAGACGGGAAAAAATCATCGGTCGGAATCCGGCCCGGTCCGCCGCACGCGACAGCTACACGCTCACGGCGCTGCAACTGGCCGGGGTCAGCGGGATGCGATTGTGAACACGAACTCCGCAACGAAGCGCGAAAGGAGAATCGCCCATGAGTCACAAGCAAGTGCGATGGCTGCTGGAAGAATTGCCTGAATTGGTCGGCAAAGGGGTGCTGCCAGCCGAAACCGCCGAGCGCCTGCGTCAATATTATGGCGAATCCGCCGGCGGCGCGCGCGGACGCAATCGCGCCCTGGTCGCCTTCAGCATTCTCGGCGCGGCGCTGGTCGGCAGCGGCATCATTTTGCTGCTGGCGCACAATTGGGACGACCTGTCCCGCGCGGTGCGGACGGTGCTCTCATTCGCCCCGCTCGTCTGCGCGCAGGCGATCGCCGCCTGGGTGCTGTGGAAGCGTCGCGACAGCACCGCCTGGCGCGAGGGTGCCGGCATCGCATTGACGCTGGCCATCGGCGCGACCATCTCGCTGATCGCCCAGACCTACAACATCTCCGGCGATTTCGGCGCGTTCATGCTGACGTGGACGCTGCTCGCCCTGCCCGTGATCTACCTGCTCGATGCGAGCGCGGCGGCGATGTTGTACCTGGTCGGGATCACCGCGTGGACGGCCGACGCGCAATTCACCAGCGGACACCCGCTCTGGTTCTGGTTGCTCGTCGCGCTCGTCCTGCCGTACCTGTGGCGCGTCGCGCGCCGAAACCGGTTTGATCCGCGAGCTGCGCTGATCTGCTGGGCGCTGGCCGTATGCCTGGGCTTCGGCACCGGCTTTTGCGCGGCGGACATGCTCAGCAACTGGTGGACGGTGATTTATGCCGGCGTGCTGGCGGCAATGTATCTGGTCGGAGAACAATGGTTCAGCGAGGCCGCCCACTGGCGGCAGCGCCCATTTCAAACCATCGGCGCGCTGGGCGGGTTTGCGCTGACGCTCATGCTGAGCTGCAGATGGCCCTGGCACGAGACCATCGCGTATGGCAGGCATGATTACCCGCTGGCGGAATTGCCAGTGGCCATCGCGTGGCTGGCTGTCGCAATCTCGCTGTGGATCGAATCGCTGGCGCGCCGGCGGCTGGCCGGGTCCCTGTTCGGCGCGCTGCCGGTCGTCGCGGCGATTGCCTACTGGCTCGCCGCGAACAATGATACGGGGGAACTGCTCGCCGCGCTCCTGTTCGACGCCTTCCTGTTCGTCCTGGGGGTGGGGACCCTGTGGCGCGGACTGCGCGAGGACCACCTCGGCGTGGTCAACTCGGGCATGCTGATGCTCTCGGCGCTGATTATCCTGCGGTTCTTCGACAGTGACCTGAGCTTTGTCGTTCGCGGCCTGGCGTTCATCGTGGTCGGCATCGGCTTCCTCACAACGAACCTCGTGTTGATCCGGCGGAAAGGAGCGGTGGCATGAAAACATTGAAACTCTTATTTGGCTGTTTCGCAGTGGTCGCACTGGCGCAACTGGCTGTGCCCGCGTGGATGATCGTCAGCCACGAGCAAACGCTGGCTGCGGGCGAGGTCTTCAAGTTCCACACCGCGCCCGTCGATCCCTACGACGCGTTTCGCGGTCGGTATGTCCGATTGCAGATCGACCAGAACTCGCTGCCGATGCCGGCAGGCGTGGAGTGGAAGCGCGGGCAGAAAGTCTTCGCGTTGATTGAGACCGGTACAAACGGTTTTGCGCGCCTGACCGAGCTGCGCGCCACGCCGCCCGTGGACAAACCGTACCTTGCCGTCCGCGTCAGCTACATTTCCGGCCAGACTGCCTGGCTGGACGTCCCGCTCGATCGCTTCTACATGGAAGAAAGCCTCGCGCCCGCCGCGGAGAAAGCCTACCGCGAGCATTCCCGCGTTGCGCAACACGACGCATACATCACCGTCCGCATTCGCGACGGCTCGCCGGTCATCGAGAACCTGTGGATCGACGGCACGCCGATCCGCGATTTCCTGGCGCGGAAGTGATTGGCGCATGGAAATCGCGCCGGGCGAGGGCACCCGGCCCGCAATTTGCGGCTCATGGCTGCGTGAGACGGGCCAGCGCTATCACCAACGACCGGCCAAGGGGCTGGCGTCAGCCTTACGGGCACACTTTATTGCAGAGGGGACCGGCAATGCCGCAGGGGTACCAGTAAATCGGTCTGGCCTTTATCCACTCGGTAGTTGCCGAGTTGTCACTGCCTGCGCCACAAGACCAAGGAGAGTAAATCTGCTGCGAGATCCATTGGACATGCTGATCAACAAACAGCATGTTCATTCCGCCCGAGTGGCGGGGTGGTATCTCTTTGGAAAGGAAACCGCCGTCGGTGAACGAATACGCGGGATTGACGCTGTTATCACTGTCGCACATGAAGACGGTCTGGCTGGGGAACGTCACGACGCTCCGCTTGCGCAGTCTCCCCGGGCAAGCAGCCAGTGATCCGGTCAACAGCCGGTTCATTTCATAGCCAAAGTACGGGTTGCTCTTGCTTGCCGTACCAAAGCCGTCGGGTACCTGTCTCACGCTCGGGCAGATAAAGATCGACTTCGAGCCCGGGAGCGGAATCTTCGGAGGCGTCGCGTTGTACAAATCCTTCAGTGGCGGCGAGCCAATGTACGGAGCCAAGACGTTGAACCAACTGTTAAGCATGTAGCTTTGGTCGATCGGCGCGCTGCCCCCCTCCTCCGGTATGTAATCGTTCCAGTCATCGCAGTACATGCCGAGGGCCAAACCCCACTGATGCAGGTTACCGACGCAATGAATGGCGTTGGCTTTTTCCCGTGCTTTGTTCAGAGCCGGCAGCAGCATGGCGGCCAGTATGCCGATGATGGCAATGACGACCAGCAGTTCGATCAATGTGAAGCCCCGCAACGGATTTGCCGTCCGCCCGGTGCCGCGGTTTATCTTGCTCACCGCTACCTCCATTTCTCAACCTCGTTTTGTCATCAGAGGCTACCAGACAGGGTACATCCTGTCCAGAAAGAAATTGCATCGCACGAATCTGACGGCGCATCTGAGCCCCGCCACTGAATTGTAGCCGCGAATCCCATTCGCGTTGTGTTCTTGCCGCGGAAAAGTTGCGACCTTGGCACGACATGGTCGCGTCTCGAAGACTCGGCTTCGCGGCTACAAAAGTCGCCTTCCATCAGTGGCAGTGTCAAGATGCACCCCAAGTCTGACGGCGCATGAGCGCCGCTCGCGCGCGGAGGACATGCTCATCTGACGAAACATGCCTCCCCTCCTCTCACTCCTGGCCCTGAATAAATCGGCCATCCAAACAGCTTCGCCACTGCGCTTTCGGGCAGTGGCGAAGCGTCGCGACAAACTCACTGCTGTCCGGTCATTGTCTCAAGTTCACTCGATAGTAGCGGGTCGGCTTATTGGTCCCTCCGCCCACATCGGTATAGGGGAAGCTGGCCGGGCAACCGCTGACAATATTCGTCAACAAATCCACGAACGTCCCGGGGTAGCTGCCATCGGCGGCCGCGCCGGTCGAGACCTGGATCACGTTCGTGCCGGTCTGCGCGTTGTAGGCCAGGTTGATATTATTGCCGGAGCGCGCAATCGACGTGATTTGGAACGGCAGCGGCGAGGCCCCGCAGGTGTACGGCGCAATGTATAACAGCGCGTCCGTGCGGATTTGCCGCGTGAGGTTGGTCAGGGTCGCCTGGACCAGGATGCCGCCGACCGCGAATGCGCTGTCCGGCGCCGTGTTGGCAGGCGAATACCCAGGCAACTGGGATCGATTGATCGCACTCGGCCCAAACGACCGTTGCGAGGTCGTCCTGCCCGATGGAGCTGACTCATACGGAAGCGCGTAAACCTGCACCAGGTCGCCCGATACCCGATCGATGAACTGATCGCCTTGCCTCAGCAGGATCCTCGTCGTCCACGACGTGGGATTGTACGGGTCGTTGGCGACGGCTTCATAGACGGCGTTGCTCGGGAACAGGTCGCAGGAGTAGGCCGTGTTGTTCGTGTACGTCGCTTCGAAGTACACGTTGTTGAAGTCGTCGATGGCGGGTTGGCTGATCAGGTTTTTGTTCGTGCAGGCCACGGGCACCTGGAGGAACAACGTCGGGTCGGTGTTGTCGACGACTTTCAGGAACTGCGACGAGCCGGCCGGCTGACAAATGATCCCCGTCACCTGCGCGGCGCGGGTGCCATTGGTGGCGTCATTGCCACTACTGCCACCATCAATGTTAATGCTCACCACGAACGCCACCGCCCCGGAATCATTGATGGAAATCTGCGCCGGCCCGTTGAACGTCGTGCGGCTGAAGAAATACTGGCCGTTGGTGTTGATGCCGCCGGTCGGCCAGACGCCGGAGCTGGAATAGCCGAAGATATTCGTCTGGAAACTGGTCGGATTAATCGGCCCGCCGGCATCGGTGTACTTGATCACCGCCAATCCGGTTATCGCATCGCCGCCCGTCGTAAGGTCGCGCGAGGTCTTGACGAACGTGGCCATCATGTGGGCGGTTTCGTTGATCGCCATGCATCCACGGGTGTTCCACGACGCGGAATTGTAGACCCCGGTCACCAAACTGGCCGAGACCGTGCCGTTGCCGCTGATGATGCACTGGGTGTTGGTGCCATTCATGGGGTTGGACGCCGAGAGTTCAGCGGCGTTATTCGCGGCCAACGCGTTCGAATAGATGTCCGATCGGCAGACATAACTGTACGCGCCAAAGCTGTTCTTCGCGACCAAGCCGTTTACCCCGACTTGCGGCACGTCACCCGATTCCCAGTCCACGGCCAGCGTAATGCCGCCGTTGGCGATCGGCTCGAGAGCATTGGTAACGATCGCCGGCGCCGGAGGCGTGAGCGCCGAGAAAGCCAGCACGCCTTCCCCGAGCATCGGACTAGCGCTCGAATTGGGAAGGCTGGATCCATCCGTGCGAACCACGATCATCCCGTTCGAGGTGACACCGCCCAGGCCGAAGGTTCCCGCTTGCTCGCCGCCAACGCCCGAGTCCGGGCCCGCCGCGTCACGGTTGGTCTGGATGCAGGCGACAAAGTTCCGGTACACCGTCATCGAATTGGGGTTGGCGATCGACTGGAGAACCCGGAAGCCGACGACGTTATACGCGTAGACGCCACCGGCCACGTTCTGGTTGTCCTCATCGGCCGCGAAGAACTGCAGCGTGCTGCCGTTGATGGCGTTGGCATCACTCAAGGCCACGCCATCGACGTTATCGGAGAAAAAGTTCGTGCCGGGGGTCGGCATCGGATAGCCGAGCACGCCGATACCGAACCCATTGGCGATGGGAGTCAGCATGACGGAATTGGTCGTGCAGACCGCGTACGGGTTATTTGTGTTTTGCGCCTGGGCAATGGCACCCAAGCACGCGATGACGACTGCGACGACGAAGATTCTTTTCATGACAATTCTCCCCTTAAGTAGCTCTCCACACACGTTAAATTGGCCGAGACGCGTTACAAGTCGTTTGCCAAGATGCTACAAATGCGCAACACTCGCGTGCGCACTTCCTCGGTTGTAGCGACTCTTTTCCTCTGCTCGCCCTGAACAAGGTTTCTCCCTTCACTCGCTATACAATTACACCGATGTTGAGCCTACGTGAAACGACCCTTAAATGTCAAGCAACTTCTCTGCCCAAACACATCGTCATCAATCTATATTATCAATTATGAGAGATCCGTGTACCCCATCAGGAACCGGTCGCACTCGCGGGCGGCACCGCGGCCTTCATTGAACGCCCAAACGACCAGGCTCTGGCCCCGCCGACAGTCACCTGCGGCGAACACGCCGGGGATGCTGGTGGAGTACTTCTCGTAGGGAGCTTTGATGTTGGATCGGTCATCCCGTTCCACGCCAATCTGTTGCAGAAGTTGATCTTCGGGACCAAGGAACCCCATGGCCAGCAGGGCTAGCTGGCAGGTCACGATCTTTGCCGTTCCCGGGACTTCCTTCGGAACGAACCGGCCCTTGTCGTCCTTCTGCCACTCGATTTGGACGATCTCGACCTGCTTCAACTGGCCCTGGTCGTCGCCGATAAACCGCCGGGCCGTCATGCAATATATGCGCGGGTCGTCGCCGAACGCCGACGCGGCCTCCTCCTGGCCGTAATCCATCCGATACACCTTCGGCCATTCCGGCCACGGATTGTTCGGCGCCCGTTCGAGCGGAGGCTTGGGCAGAATCTCCAGTTGGATGAGGCTCTGGCAGCCGTGCCGCATCGCCGTGCCCACGCAATCCGTCCCCGTGTCGCCGCCGCCGATGACCATCACGTCCTTGCCCTCGGCGGAAATGAAATTGCCGTTGCGGGCGCCGTCCAACAGGCACTTCGTGTTCGCCGTGAGAAATTCCACCGCGAAGTGCACGCCCGGAAGCTGGCGGCCTTCGATGAGCAGGTCGCGCGGCTTGGTCGCGCCGGTGCACAGCACGGTCGCGTTGAATTCTTCCAGGAGCTTCTTCGCGGGATAATTGACGCCGACTTCGGTATTGGCGACGAATTGCACGCCTTCCTTCGCCAGCAGGTCGATGCGGCGCTGGACGATGCTTTTGTCGAGCTTCATGTTCGGGATGCCGTACATCAGCAGCCCGCCGATCCGGTCCGCCCGCTCGAACACCGTCACGGTGTGCCCCGCTTTGTTCAACTGCGCCGCCGCGCACAGCCCCGCCGGGCCCGAGCCGATCACGGCCACCGTTTTTCCGGTCCGCGCTTTGGGCGGTTCGGCCGTGATCCAACCTTCGTCCCAACCGCGATCGACGATCGAGCATTCGATGTTCTTGATCGTGACCGGCGGTTCGTTAATGCCCAGCACGCACGAGCCCTCGCAGGGCGCGGGGCAGACGCGACCGGTGAACTCGGGGAAATTGTTCGTCTTGTGCAACCGGGCGAGGGCTTCCTTCCACAGGCCGCGATAGACCAGATCGTTCCACTCGGGGATCAGGTTGTTGATCGGGCAGCCCGACGCCATGCCACTGAGGAGCTTGCCGGTGTGGCAGAACGGGATCCCGCAATCCATGCAGCGCGCGCCCTGTTGCTGGAGTTTGTCCACCGGCATGTGCAGGTGGAATTCCTTCCAGTCGGCAATGCGTTGCGCCGGTGAACGGTCCGCCGGCAACTCGCGTTTGATCTCCAAAAATCCAGTTGGCTTACCCATGTCTCCACCGCAAATACAAAATGCGAAATGCGAAATGCGAAACGCCGCTGGATTTCTGCGCTCGAATCCCGTTCGGGATTCGGATTTCGGATTTCGGATTGATAATCAGTTTCCCCCCACCCGTGCCAGATCGTGAGCGTTTTGTTCGAACGCGGCCATGACCGCCTCTTCGCCGCTCAGGCCCGCGGCTTTGACGCGGCTGGTCGCCTCGATGACGCGCTTGTAATCCTTGGGCATGACCTTGACGAACTTCGGCGCCATCTCATCCCACAGATTGAGGATGTTGCGGCCGCGCTCGCTGTCGGTGTATTCGACGTGGCGCTGAATCATTGCCCGCACCTCCTGGATTTCCTCGGGATCGGCGAGCTGTTCCAGCCCGACCATGGCCATGTTGCACCGCTTCGGGAAATCGCCGGCGACATCGAGCACGTAGGCCACCCCGCCACTCATGCCCGCCGCGAAATTGCGGCCGGTCGAGCCGAGCACGACGACGCGCCCGCCGGTCATGTACTCGCAGCCGTGGTCGCCCACCGCTTCCACAACCGCGCACACACCGCTGTTGCGGACGCAGAACCGCTCGCCCGCCATGCCGCCGATGTAGGCCTCGCCGCTGGTCGCGCCGTAAAAGGCGACGTTGCCGATGATGATGTTCTCCTCGGGCACAAAGGTCGACCCGCGCGGCGGGTAGACGACGATCTTGCCGCCGCTGAGCCCTTTGCCGAGGTAATCGTTCGCGTCGCCCTGCAGGGTGAGCGTCATCCCTTTCGGGACGAACGCGCCGAAGCTTTGCCCGGCGCTGCCTTTGAAGTGCAGTTTGATCGTGTCTTCGGGAAGGCCGTCGGGCCCGTAGCGGCGGGTCAACTCGCTGCCCGTGATCGTGCCGACGACGCGGTTCGTATTGGCGATTGGCAGCGTGGCGTGGACTTTCTGGCGGCTGGTCAGCGCCGGCTCGCACACCTTCAACAGCATCCTCTTGTCGAGCGATTCTTCCAACCCGTGGTCCTGGCTCATCGTCCGATGCCGGCCCACGTACGCGGGCATGCTCGGCTGATGGAACACCTTCGAGAAATCGAGCCCGCGCGCCTTGTAGTGGCCGACCGCCTTCCCGACATCCAGGCGATCGACGCGGCCGACCATTTCCTCGATGGTGCGAAAGCCCAGTTGCGCCATCAGCTCGCGCGCTTCCTGCGCGATAAACCGCATGAAATTGACCACAAATTGCGGGTCGCCGCTGAATTTCGCGCGCAACCGCGGGTCCTGCGTCGCCACGCCGACCGGGCAGGTGTTGAGATGGCACACGCGCATCATGATGCATCCCAGCGTGACCAGCGGCGCCGTGGCGAATCCGAATTCCTCGGCACCGAGCAGCGCGCCGACCACCACGTCGCGGCCGGTCTTGAGCTGTCCGTCCACCTCGACGTAGATGCGGCTGCGCAGATTGTTCAACACGAGCGTCTGCTGCGTCTCGGCCAGACCCAGTTCCCACGGTGTGCCCGCGTGTTTGATGCTCGATAGCGGCGACGCGCCCGTGCCGCCGTCGTGGCCGCTGATCAACACCACATCCGCGTGCGCTTTCGCCACGCCCGCGGCGACCGTGCCGACGCCGATTTCGCTGACGAGCTTCACGCTGATGCGGGCCTGCTCGTTCGAGTTCTTGAGGTCATGGATCAACTCGGCCAGGTCCTCAATCGAATAAATATCATGGTGCGGCGGCGGAGAAATCAGGCCGACGCCCGGCGTGGAGTAACGCACTTTCGCGATCCAGGGATACACCTTGGCGCCGGGTAGTTCGCCGCCCTCACCCGGTTTGGCGCCCTGGGCCATCTTGATCTGCAGTTCTTTGGCCTGCGTGAGGTACTGACTCGTCACGCCGAACCGGCCGCTGGCGACCTGTTTGATCGCCGAGTTCTTGCTGTCACCATTCGGCAGCGGCTTGTACCGTTCCGGGTCTTCGCCGCCTTCGCCGGTGTTGCTCTTGCCGCCGATGCGGTTCATGGCGATGGCCAGCGCTTCGTGCGCTTCCTTGCTGATCGAACCGTAGCTCATCGCGCCGGTCTTGAATCGTTTGACGATGCTGTCGACCGATTCGACCTCCTCGATCGGGGTCGGGTGCGGCGCGAACTTGAACTCGAACAGCCCGCGCAGTGTGCACAAGGCCTTCGCCTGGTTGTTGACCAGCGTCGTGTATTCCTTGAAAACCTTGTAATTGTTGATGCGCGTCGACACCTGCAATTTGTGAATCGTCTCGGGGTTGAACAGGTGATATTCGCCGTCGGCCCGCCATTGATAGAGTCCGCCCGGATCCAATGTCGCGCCGTTGACCGACCGGTCGGGGAACGCATGCCGATGACGCAGCCGGACTTCCTCAGCGATGACGTCAATGCCCACGCCCTCGATTTGCGACGCGGTCCCCGCGAAATACCTGTCGACGACGGAATGATTCAGACCGATGGCTTCGAAAATCTGCGCGCCACAATAGCTCTGGATCGTCGAAATCCCCATCTTCGCCATGGTTTTGACGACGCTCTTGGTGACCGCCTTCAGGTAGTTCTTGACCGCCTTCTTGTGGTCCATGTCTTTGAGGATGCCCTGGCGGATCATGTCGTCGAGCGTCTCGAAGGCGAGATACGGATTGATCGCCCCAGCACCGTAGCCGATCAACAGCGCAAAATGATGAACTTCTCGCGGCTCGCCCGATTCCAGCACCAGCCCGACCTGCGTGCGGGTGCCTTCGCGGATCAGATGATGATGCATGCCCGCCACAGCCAATAATGCGGGAATCGCCGCGTGATCGTGATCGACCCCGCGATCGGACAGAATCAGGATGTTATGGCCTTCGCCGATGGCCTTGTCGGCCCTGGCAAACAGATTGTCCAGCGTCCTCTCCAGTCCCGCGCCTCCCTCGTTCACGTTGAACAGGATCGGCAGCGTGATCGATTTGAAACCGGCCCGGCCGATGTGGCGCAGGCGCTCGAATTCCTCGTTGCTGAGCACCGGCCCTTTTAGCCGGATCTGGCGGCAGCTTTCCGGCCGCGGATCGAGCAGGTTCCCCTCGGGCCCGATCGTCGTGTAGGTCGACGTGATGATTTCTTCGCGGATGCAATCGATCGGCGGGTTGGTGACCTGCGCGAACAACTGCTTGAAATAGTTGTACAACAACTGTGGCCGGTTCGACAGCACCGCCAATGGCGTGTCAGTCCCCATGGAGCCGAGCGGTTGCACCGCATCACGGGCCATGGGCGCCAACAGGAAGCGCAGATCCTCGAACGTGTACCCGAACGCCTGCTGCCGCAGCAGCACCGTTGCGTGATCCGGTTTGTGCACGTGCGGCGGCTCGGGCAAATCCTCCAGGTCCACCAGGCTCTGTTTCAACCAGAGCCGATAGGGCCGCTCGGTGGAGATCTTCTGTTTGATCTCGTCATCCGCGACAATCCGGCCGAGCTCGGTGTCGACGAGGAACATCCGTCCTGGCTGCAAGCGGCCCTTCTGCAATACTCCTTCAGGCGGTATATCGAGCACGCCAACCTCGGACGCCATGATCACCCGATCGTCCTTCGTCACGTAGTAGCGCGAGGGACGCAGCCCGTTGCGGTCGAGCACGGCGCCGATCTTCATGCCGTCGGTAAACGCAATCGAGGCAGGGCCGTCCCACGGCTCCATCAGACAGCCGTGATACTCGTAAAACGCCTTCTTCTCCTCGCTCATGCTCTCGTGTCCCGACCACGGCTCGGGAATCATCATCATCATCGCGTGCGGGAGCGACCGGCCGCCCAGCACGAGAAACTCGAGGCAATTATCGAACATGGCCGAATCGCTGCCGTCCTCGTTGATGATCGGCAGCAGCTTCTTCATGTCGTCGCCGAACAGATCGGTCTTCAACAGCGACTCGCGCGCGTGCATCCAGTTTATGTTGCCGCGCAATGTGTTGATCTCGCCATTGTGCGCGATGTAGCGGTACGGATGCGCCCGGTCCCAGCTCGGGAATGTATTGGTGCTGAACCGTGAGTGGACCAGCGCCAACGCGGATTCGAGCGCGGGATCGCTCAGTTCGGGATAGAACGGGTCGACCTGCTCTGGCATGAGCATCCCTTTGTAGGCGATGGTCTTGTAGGACAGGCTCGAAATGTAAAACCGGTTGCCGCCCTTGATGCCCGAGTAGCGGATGCCCCGCTCGGCCAGTTTGCGGACGACATACAGTTTGCGCTCGAAAGCCATGTCGTCTTTGATCTTCGGAGAGCACCCGATAAATACCTGCCGGACAACTGGTTCCGACGCCCGAGCGGTTTCACCGAGAGGCGCGTTCGATGTGGGTACCGTCCGCCAGCCGAGCAGCTTGTGCCCTTCGCTGGCCACAATCTCCTCAAACAATTTCTCGCATTTGTAGCGCTCGGCGTCGTTCGGCGGCAGATAGACCATGCCGACGCCGTACTCGCCGGCGGAAGGCAATGGGATGTTCTCCCTCGCGCACTCTTGCTTGAGAAACTCGTGCGGCACCTGCATCAAAATCCCGGCGCCGTCGCCCGTGTTGGCTTCGCACCCGCACGCGCCGCGGTGGCTCAGGTTGAAGAGAACCGTCACCGCTTGACGAACGATCTCGTGGGATTTGCGGCCTTTGATATTGACGACAAAGCCGACGCCGCAAGAGTCATGTTCGAATTGCGGATCATACAATCCCTGCTTCTCCGGCCAACCATATGGTGTGCGTGTGTCGCTCATTGACTGCTTCCTGCAACCCCGCTGCGAATCCGCAGCTATATGGCAAGTTTGCCACATCTTTTCAACGTGATTGTCGCTCGGGGTAACGAATTTTTTCCTGGCGGATCCGATCAATGCCCTTTCAGGATCTGCGCCGCCTTCTTCGGGTTGTCCACCCGCAGAATCATTGCCCCGGTGGTGGCATTCACCGGCGTGGCGCTGTAGGCGTATTCGATGTTGACCTTGTTTCTGGCGAGCTTGGCGGCGATCTCGGCCAGTTCTCCCGGCTTGTTTCGTCCCTCCAGCATCAGCACGTCGCGCTCGACCACGAGCACGCCATGCTCGCCGAGCAGGTGCAACGCCGTATGGAAATCATCGACCACCATGCGTACCACCGCATGATCCACAGCATCCGAAACCGAAATGGCGCAGATATTGACCTTCGCCGCCGCCAGCGCGCTGCAAACCTTCGATAACGTGCCCGGTTTGTTTTCGAGGAATAATGCCAGTTGCTTCACAATCTTCATACGACCTCCGTTCTTTGAATGAGCCGCTTAACAGAAATCGGACCCGCCCTCATTCTAGCACGAACGGATGCCAGTCGATAACTACACCTCACATGCTGTGAATTTCGTCGCCACATCTTGAGACACCTTGGTTCGCCCTTACCGCATCGAATTGTTCACATAAACCATTTTTATGTTGAATTCTAAACGGAAAGTAGCATAGTTGTGAACGAAAACAAGCGAAATCTTCGGCTTTCGTGAACTACTGAATGCCTATGCATACGTTCGACGATCAGGAACGGGCCATCCTCAAAGCGCTTATCCGTAATCCCCGCCAGAGCGACAATCACATCAGCAAAATGACAGGTGTTCCCACGCCAACCGTGCGCCGCAAACGCAAGCGCCTCGAAGACGAAGGTCTGCTCAACTACTTCGCGGCCATCGACATGCAGGAGACCGGCACGGGCACGTTCGGCGCCCGGCATCTCTACATCATCAAGTTCCGCATCGGCATCACCGTCAAACAGATCGTCGACGAGATCAAGAGCGAGCCGAACGTGCGCTCCGTGTTCACCGACCTGATTTACGAATCGCACATCGCCGAGACGGACGGGCGCGTCACCCTGGCGATGATCATCGAGGGCAAGAACGACGCCGACATCATCGAGAACGTCCAGGGCAAAATCGTCCCGTCCCTGCGCAAGAACCACGGCCCCGATTCGATTGAAGAAATTTCCACGCTGCGCCTGCTCAGTCCCATCCGCGTATTCCACAACTACGTGCCGATGGTCAACATGGACAAGGGTGTCCTCCGCAACGACTGGACCGACGAAGCCATTTTTGTCGGGTAGACGCGCCGCGCTGTAGGCACTCCCGCCGCCGCACAAAGTGCTTCGCACTCGTGCGGGTCGATTGTAAACTGGGCGGTGCATGGCCGATACGAAGGTCATTTTGTGGGACGTCTACGACACGCTCGTCGCCGCGCGCCGCGGGGATCTGGATTCCCTGCTCCGCCGGGAAGCCGAGTTGCAGGCGGCGTTCGACCGCACGGTGAAAAACTTCGGCATCCATGCTGAGCCGACGCAATTGCACGAGCTGTTCGTGCGCGGCATCGAAGCCGAGCGCCAGATGCGGATTGCCGAGGGCATCCCTCACCCCGAGGTGCGCGTGGACGAGATCTGGTTCAAGATCCTTGAAAAGTTCGCAGCGGAAGAAACGCCCACGTTAAATTTCGCCCGCGAGGTGGCGCTGTTCTTCGAGCGGCAGGCCAATCCGAAAGAGCTTCAGTTTCGCGCGTACGACGTGCTGACCACGCTGAGAGGGCGCGGCTTCATCCAGGGGATCATTTCCAACGGGCAATTCTACACGCCCATCGAACTGTCCGAGTTGCTGGGCGAAGCGAGCCGGGGGGCGATCCGCACCTACGAGTCCGTGTTCGATCCGCAGTTGGTGTTTTTCTCGTACGACCTCGGCGTGGCAAAACCCGATCCGACCGCCTTGCAGCGGGCCGTCAAAACCCTCGCGGAATACAGCATCATGCCGGATGACTGCGTGATGATCGGCAACTCATTGGTTAATGACGTGGCCCCGGCCCAGCACTTCGGGTTTCGCACCGTGCTGTTCGCGCCGCAACCGGTTCCGGAGTCGACCATCAAAGCCGATCTGGTGATTCACAATCTCGGCCAGTTGCTAGAATGGTTGTGAGCGAATTCCGGGCGGCATCCAACAATCGCTGCCGATTCGGAAGAATCGACCTCCGCGTCCGGAAATCGAGGAATCGTCAGGAACCGGATTTCTTCTCCGTGACGTAGCGATCGGCGATTCCGCGGACGTAATCGATGTGGCCGCGGAGCCCGTAGAACTGGTCGCCGAAATAGGCGGGGACTTTCATTTTATTCACGGCGTTCTCGATATGTTCGAGGCGCTGGAGGAGTTGCGCGTGTCTTTCGGGGTTGGTCTCGGTCAGCAGCCGTTTTTCCAGCGCCAGCAGGGCGCGATACCAGCGGTAGATCTGGGTGCGAATACGCCAGCGGTAGAACGACGGGATGCTGCGCACGATCGGGACCGCGATGACGAGCATCGGAACAAACGCCACGAGAATCCGGCTGGTCAGGCTGGCCAGCCAGAAGGGCAGATAGCGGTAGAAGAATTTGCGGCCGGATTTGTAGAACCGCGCGGCGTCATCGCTGATGCGGAAATCACTTTCGATGGGAGCGGGAAACTCACCCTTTTGCTGGAGAATGGTGGCGCGACCGTGGATTTCGCGGGCGGCTTCGAGCAGGAGATCGGACAACGCGGGATGAAGAGTGTCGCGGGCGATGAGCTCGACGTTGGGCCCGATCAGCGTGACATCGCGCGGAGGCAGATTGCTGCCGAAATCGATCCCGCCCTGGGGCAGCGTGACCTCGTTGAGGTACGTGAACCGGCGCGTGTAGGCCGTGGCCTGGGTGAAGCTGTACAACTGGATGCCGGGCGCGCGGAGAAGCTCGCGGAGCACCATGGGCGAAGCCGCTTCGCCCATCAGGAACACGGCATCGATTCTTCCATCGAGCAACGCTTGGGCGGCCGGCCCGGCCTCCCAATCCAGGAACGTGGTCGGCCCCTTGGTCGTAATGCCGTTCGCCTGGAGAAGGGTCAGCGCGAGCGCGCGCGTGCCACTGCCGACCGGGCCGACGGCGAGCTGTTTGCCGGCGAACTGCGAGAGGATTTCCACGGGTGTGCCGCGATAGAAAATGAGCAGGGGTTGATGGGAAATGCTGCCCAGCGAAACCAGGTTGCGGGACGCGCCGTTGGTCATCCCGCCGAGGACGAAACCGACATCGACGCGGGACGACGGATCGCTGAGCCGTTGGAGGTTTTCCATCGCGCCTTCGGACGGCAGCACCTGCACCTTGACGCCGTGCCGGGCCAGGAGGCCGACGTACTTGAGGGCGTTCGTCTGGAACAGGCTGCCTTCGGGGCCGCTGGTGATGACGATGGTGGTCGGCGGAGAGGATCTGACGACGTAACAGACGGCGGCAATCAGCAGGATGACGGTGGCTGAGACGACAGCAATGGCGATGGCGCGGTTGACGCCAAAGATCTCGCTCACCATGGTCACGGGACTTGCGGGTCCCGCCGGTGGAACGGGAGCCGGTTTGGCATTCGATTTTGGGGTCTCGCTCATGGAGCAAAACCGTAGAACCAGGGGGCGGGTCGGGACAAGAGGAAATTTGTGGCGTGTTTTTGGATCGCCGCCGGAGAAGATTCGCAGAATATAAAAGATATTTCTCGTCAATGAAAATTTGTGTATAAAGGGGGACTCGATATTTGAACGGGAGAGAGAAGATTCGTGCCGGAGATGGAAACGCCATGGATGGAAGCCGATCCAGAAATCTCTCCCGGGTTTCATAGGGGCCCGAGATGAACGCCAATTTGAATATGATTACGGTGACGTTGGTGGATGGGACAGAAGTTTCGTGCCCGACGGGCGTGACCGTGCGTGAGGTCGTTCCCCAATGCCAGTCCCCGGAAGGGTTGGAGTACGTGGCGGCGCTGGTCAACAACGACGCCGTGTCGCTGACGTATCCGCTGGAGGCGGACGCGGAGGTCACGCTGGTGACGCGGGCCGATCCGCACGGGTTTCAGATTTATCGTCGGTCGGTCTGTTTTCTCCTGGCGAAGACGGTGAAGGAGCTTTTCCCGGACGCCCATTTTGCGGTGGAGCACTCGTTGGGAGCGGGGGTCTTTTGCAGCTTCGAGATGGACGGCAAATCGGGCATTTGCGAGGAGCAACTGCGGAAGATCGACGAGAAGATGCGGGCAACCGTGGACCGCGATGTGCCGATTGAAATGCGCAAGATTGCGTTCACGGAAGCGGTGCGGCGGTTCGAGCAGGAGAAACAGTGGGACAAATACAACCTGCTGCGGTTCCGCAATCCGCCGAAGATCGAGACGTGGTGGTGCGAGAATTTCTCGGATTTGTCGCATGGTCCGTTGGCATCGAACACGGGCGTGCTGGGGGCGTTTCAGTTGATTCCCTATCCGCCGGGGTTCGTGCTGCAGATTCCCGATGAGGCGAACCCGAAGACGGTGCCGCCGTTCGAGCCGCAGCCGCAACTGTTCCAGATTTTTCGGGAGCACAAGGAATGGGGGCGGGTGCTGGGCGTCAACACCGTGGGGCGGCTGAATGAGATCATCGCGACGCGGGAGATCGGCGATTTCATCAAGATCGCCGAGGCGTTTCACGAGAAGAAGATCGCGCAGATTGCCGACCACATCCACGAGCGGCTGGGCAAGATCAAGTGGTGCCTGATCGCCGGGCCTTCGTCGTCGGGCAAGACGACGTTTGCCAAACGGCTGGCGGTGCAGTTGCGGGTGGACGGGCTGCGGCCCGTGACGATCTCGGTGGACAATTATTTCGTTGACCGCGAGCACACGCCGCGCGGCGCGGACGGCAAGCCGGATTTCGAAAGCATCGAGACGGTGGACCTGCCGTTGTTCAACGAGCACCTGATGCGGCTGGACAAGGGCGAGGAGGTCGAGCTGCCGACGTTTAATTTTGAGAGGGGGTGCCGGGAATATCGCGGCGAGAAGCTGCGGATCGAGCCCGACCAGATTGTGCTCGTCGAGGGCATTCACGGGCTGAATCCGCGGCTGACACAATCGGTGCCGCCGGAGCACAAACTGCGCATCTACATCAGCGCGCTGACGCAGTTGAACCTGGACTCGAACAACCGCATCTCGACAACGGACAACCGGCTGGTGCGGCGGCTGGTGCGGGACAACAATTACCGGGGAAACTCGGCGCTGAAGACGCTGACGATGTGGCCGGGCGTGCGGCAGGGCGAGCGGACGTGGATTTTCCCGTACCAACAGGCGGTGGACGTGACGTTCAATTCGGCGCTGGACTACGAGCTGGCGGTGCTCAAGCCGCTGGTCGAACCGTTGCTGGCGGAGGTCAAACCGCACCACCCGCAATACACGGAGGCGCGGCGGCTGCAGCAATTTTTGTCGAGTTTCCTGAGCGTTTCGGACCATCTCGTGCCGCCGACGTCGATCTTGCGGGAGTTTATCGGGCACAGCAGCTTTCATTACTGAGGCACATGAAGCATGAAACCAACCGAATGTGAGAACGCGAATGTTCCTGGCGTGACGGGAGGCGCCCGCTGTGAGTGAGAGAATCTCGCCCGTGTTTGTGCGGGCCATACCCAAGACCGATCTGCATCTGCACCTGGACGGTTCCCTGCGAATCCCGACATTGATCGAGCTCGCAAAGGAGATGCGGGTGAAACTGCCGTCGTACACCGAGGACGGATTGCGGCGGCTGGTGTTCAAGGACCATTACGCGAGCCTGCCGGATTACCTGAAGGGGTTCGCCTACACCTGCGCGGTGATGCAGACCGCGGAGAGCCTGGAGCGGATCGCGTTCGAACTGGCGGAGGACAACCTCGCGGAAGGTGTCCGGTACATTGAAGTGCGCTACGCGCCGCAGTTGCACATCAACGACGAGCTGAGCATGAAAGAGGTGGTCACGGCGGTGTGCCGCGGCCTGGAGCGCGCGCAGCGCCGGCACAACCAATTGCGGGCTGTCGCTTCGGGCGCGGACGTGCCGTTTCATTTCGGGATCATCACCTGCGCGCTGCGGTATTTTACGCCGCCGATGTCGCCGTATTACCGGCGGTTGTTCGACGTGATGTCGTACGCGGCGCCCAAGCAGGTGTTTGCGGCGGCGTCGATGGAGCTGGCACGTGCGGCCGTCGACCTGGCACACCACAAGGGGCTGCCGATCGTCGGGTTTGATCTCGCCGGGGCGGAGTCGGGCTATCCCGCGGAGGATCACAGCGCGGCGTTCCAGTACGCCCACTCCCATTTCATTCGCAAGACGGTCCACGCGGGCGAAGCGTACGGGCCGGAATCCATTTTCCAGGCGATTACGAAGTGCCATGCGAACCGGATCGGGCACGGGACGTGGTTGTTCGCGCACGACATGATCCAGAACCCGAACATTCCTGATCCGCAAGCGTACAGCCAGTATCTGGCCGAGTATGTGGCCAGCCAGCGGATCACGATCGAAGTATGTCTGACCAGCAACGCGCAGACGCTGCCGCGGATGCGCGATCTCTCCCATCATCCGCTGCGCCAGATGCTCGACCACGAGTTGTCGGTGTCCATTTGCACGGACAACCGGCTGATGTCGAACACAAGCGTCACACGGGAGCTGCTGTTGGCCATCGACAAAGTGAAAATGACGCCGCGCGAATTGCGCAACGTCGTCATCGCCGGTTTCAAGGGCAGCTTTTTTCCCGGCACGTATAGCGATCGGAGAAACTTCGTGCGACAGGTGATCCATCGGTATGAGACACTTGAGCGCGAATCGGCGGCCAGCCCCGTTTCGGACAAGGGCCGGCGCGGTAAACGTCGTTAAACACCGTCCGGTGCCGCATCAAGCTGCCGGTTTATCCGAGGGCGGCTTGGGGAGTGGCTTCAGTGTTTTGGACGCTGTCGCAGCGCGGTACGTCACGGGAATCTGCCAATCGGCATAGCTTGTCTGGAACGTCTTCATGACACTGACGATTTGCTGACGGAACGTGGTCTCGATCAATGCGCCCTGGCCCGGCCAGATTTTGAACTGGACGCGCATGAAGTCCCAGCCGCCCGCGGTCGTTTCGACTTCGGTGATGACCGGCTCGCTGAGAATGATCGCGCCGAATTGCCGCCACATTCCCCTGGCAACGTTCCCGACAATCTCGACGGCCTTCTCGGGTTTGACGCCCGGCGGCACCTGAACATCCGCATAGGCGTGGACGCCGCCGAGCGGGAATCGGCTGACGTTGGCGATGGTGCGATTGGGGATGAACACGGTTTGATTGTAGAGATTGGCGAGCTTGGTGAAGCGCAACCCGACTTCCTCGACGCGGCCGACGACGGCGGCATTTCCGAGGATCTCCACCATGTCGCCGACGTCCATTGTATCCGAGAAGATCAACGTCAGGCCAATGACCATGTCCTGGACCATCCCCTGCGAGCCGAAGCTGATCGCCAACCCGACAATGGACGCGCTGGCCAGATAGGCCGTCAGATTGACGCCGAATTCTTGCAGGACGAGTCCCAACGCGAAGAAGTAAACGATGGAGGTCACGCTGTTGGCGATGAGCCGGATAAACGTGACGAACTTCGGCTGCTGGGTGACGAAGCCGAGCGGACTCTTCTGCGCCCGGCTCTTGTTGACGATCCACTCGGTGACGTAGCGGGTGATTTTGAGGATCACGTGCGCGAAGGCAACAAGGGCCACGATGAGAAGCAGCCGCGCGCCCAGGGAGGATTCCCGGCCGGTGAAATGACTGTACATCCTGCCGATGACGGTCACCTGGTCCAAAAGGTCAGCGGCGGGTGTATTTGTCATGTTCGTAATTTCAACCAGCGACAGGAGTTGGTGCGCTGTGGAGGAACCGAATCTGCAACACGATGATCAAGGGGCCAATACGATTCGACTCCGCGCGATACACTGCGGCTCCCAGCATAATCGCGGAAGTCGTTGCTGGCAAGGGTCTACTCCCGTCAGCCTCTCGCGGATTCGACGCGAGACACGTATGACCGGCTCCGCCGATGACCGGAATCATCGCGCCGTCTCCGAGGCTTGCTCCGGTGTGCTCCTGGCCGCAAGATACCGCTCGTACGCACGGCGTTGACGCGCGCGCCGTCTCACGAACCGCTGCGACACCAGAAAGCCGATATCGCGAATCCCGACCGCGATGGCTTTGCCCCACGTGTCGAAATGTGAACGCCCGATGCGCGGACGGTAATCGATGTGCGTTTCCAGGAACTTAATGTGAGGGTTGGTGCAAGCCTCGATCTTGATCTCACTGCTGAACTCCCAAGTGGTGCCTTCGAAGTGCATCAAGGCCAGGATGCGGCGCCGGAAAATCCACATCCCGGATTGCGAATCCCGGAGCCATTTCCCGTAAATCAGGCCAAACAGCAGTGTCAGCACCTGATTGCCGAAAGCATTCCGTCGGCTCATGGCATGCCTGTCCGTCAGTGGGAATCGCGAACAGGAGATGAAGTCGGCATTTTCCCGCTGCAAGATGTCGATGAGGCGGGCAATCTGTTCTGCCGGATACGTTCCGTCGGCGTCCATCGCCACAATGACGTCGTTCTTCGCCGCCTCAAACCCACGTCGCAAGGCCGAGCCGTAGCCGCGCCGCGACTCCACAACCGTTGCTCCCCTGCTTCGCGCAATCTCCGCCGTGCGGTCGGTGGACTCGTTATCGACAACGATCACCTCATCCACAAACTCGGGAATGCCCCCAACGACCTGACCAACTCCGCCCTCTTCATTGCGGGCTGGGATGACCACCGAGATGCTCAACTCTTGTTGCATGGGAGCATCGAGGCTAATCGCTCGTTCCACACCTGTCAACGCCCGACAGGGCCGCGCACGATGACTCGTTGCCGTGACCATCTCACCATCTGCGGACGACCAGGGCGGAAGCGTGACTACCGGTGGATCGATAACGGGTCGTGGCCATCATTGCCAAAAAAAATGAAAGAGGGCGTCACGCTCGTGTCTTGCGCAACACCCTCTCGTACAAGCGCAAATGTTGGTGCGCTGTGTAGGAATCGAACCTACAACCTAGTGATTAAGAGTCACTTGCTCTGCCAATTGAGCTAACAGCGCACCTCTTTGCAAGAATCAAACACTATCAGAGCGGGGCCACAAACGCAAGTGGTCAACTCGAGAGAAGTTGTTGAAAAGCTTTAGGCGCGCGCCGCGTCAGGCCTCGCGACCTGCAACTTCCCCGGGGAATCCGGTGGCGGCGCAAGCGATCAGCGGGTCGCCACACGGACGCGGTAATAGCGGGCGGGGCCGTTGGTTGCCCCGCCGATATCGATATAATTGGTCGTCGATACGCCTCTGCCAGGCGCGGTTATCACGGCACTGAGGTCGGAGAACAAATTGGAGTAACTGCCATTGGCCGACGGAGCGTTGGTCTGCAGCGTGTAGCTTTCGCCTCCGGCTGTCGTCCATGTGATGCGGACGTCGTTTGTTTCCATGGTGATGCCCACAATTCGCAGTGCCGAGCCGAGCCCGCCGATTTTCGTCACGAAGGCGTTGCCAGAGGAACTGCGCAGGGTGGCCTGGAAGGCATTGGTCGTCGGGAAATTGCTCGAGGTCGTCTCACCCGTGACATACGCATTCCCGGCCGCATCCATCGCGATGGCAAAACCCTGGTCAACGCCGTTGCCGCCGAGATACGTCGAATACGCCAGGTTGGATCCGCTGGCGTCCACCTCCGTAACGAAGGCGTTCACCTCACCGGCGAGGGCGGTCTGGAATGCACTCCGGGTCGGGAAGTTGGCCGAGGTCGTGTCCCCGACGACGTAAGCGTTGGTGGCAGCATCCACCCTGATGCCGTAGCAGCCGTCGCGGCCAGCGCCGCCCAGGTACGTCGAGTAGATCAGGTTGGAGCCGCTTGCTTCGAACTTCGTCACAAAGGCGTTTTCCTCGCCGGCAAGAGCGGTTTGGAACGCATTCCGCGTGGGGAAGTTAGTCGACCTGGTCCAGCCGGTGACGTAGGCATTGGAGGCGGCATCCACCGCGACGGCCATGGCCTGTTCATAGGTGTCGCCGCCGAGGTAGGTCGAGTACACGAGATTCGAGCCGCCCGCCCCGCCCAGCTTCGTGACAAAGCCGTTGCCGGCCGCGCTGTTCAGAGTCGACTGGAACGCATTCTGCGTTGGGAAGTTCGTGGACGTGGTGAGCCCCGCGATGTAGGCGCTCCCGTCGGCATCGACCGCGATGCCGTAACCAAAGTCGCCGTTGATGCCGTTACCGCCGAGGTAGGTCGAATACACGAGATTCGAGCCGCCGGGTCCCCCCAACTTGGTCACAAAGGCGTTGCCAGCCGCGCTGCCCAGAGTCGACTGGAAAGCGTTTCGTATCGGGAAGTTGGTCGAAGTCGTGGACCCGGTGACGTAGGCATTACCCGCCGAATCGATCGCCAGCGCGTTGGCCCAGTCGTTCAAGTAGCCGCCGTTGCCGCCGAGGAAGGTGGAGTAGATCAGATTCGAGCCGCCGGGGCCAAGCTTGGCCACGAATGCGTTCGTTCCTCCACCAATGGCTGGCTGGACGGCATTTCGCGTGGGAAAGTTGGTGGACAAGGTCCACCCGGCGACATACACGTTGCCTGTGGGATCCACGGCGATGCCGGTGCCGCAGTCACGGTTGTTGCCGCCGAGATACGTCGAGAACACCAAATTCGAGCCGCCGGGCCCGAGCTCGGTGACGAAGGCGGCAATACTCGGGTTGCCTTTCGCGGATTGAAACGCATTGGTCGTCGGGAAATTGGCTGACCCGGTGCCGCCGATGATGTAGGCGTTGCCCGCGGAATCCACCGTGATGCCGTTGCCATAGTCACCGTAGTAGCCGCTGCCCCCGAGATAGGTCGAGTACACCAAGACCGGGTCGATCACCAACGGTCGGCGCCGGTCATACGAGGCCACTCGGAACCCGACGCGATCGTTGCCCATCATTACGTAGCGGCTGGCCACCGCTTGTTGCCGGCCGCCATGCAATTGGTAAGCGTGCGGCGCGCGGAAACGCACCTCGCCGCCGGTGGTGCGCAGCACCAATTCGCCATCCGGGTTGATACGTGTCCCGCGCGAGCCATCGAATACCAGGGTGATGACATGCGAATCAGTTCCAGGCGCCACGGTGAAGTCGTATTCGAGTTGGCCCTGCTGGCCGTGGTATGTCAGGTCCACGCCAGGATAGACGCGGTGAAAAACGGCGCGGCCGTACAGCGGGATGGCGAGCTTCCAACCAGTTGGATCATCGCCAACAAAGTAGTTTACCCTGCCGGGCAACGGATCCATCGACGCGGCCGGAGCCTGCGGATTCGCGCCGAGCAACCTCATGCGTACCAGTTCGGCTGCCGGGCTTGCCGGGGACATGGACCGGGTGTAGCGGAATTCCGCCGGACGCGGCCGGCCTTCATCCTTGCACAACGTGAGCACCGCTTCAGTGGGAGTCAGGTAAAGCGTGTAACCCTGCCCGCGGGAAACAAAGCCCGCGCGATCATCAGTTTGGCCGGAGTTGACCTCAAAGCTCAGCGGCAGATGGCCGTAGCGCTCGATTATCCCCGGCGCAGTCGAGGCGCGTGCTGATAATGCCGCGCTGACGCCCGCAGCCAATATCAGGAGCGCTGGACTCCGTCTCATGGATCGGTTCCGCCGGCTACGAACAAAACGCGTGGCGATGTCGGATTGAATGTCTAACGAAAACATGACGCGATAAACCGACACTTGGTGCTTCCGATGCGGCTTGAGCCTGCGACCCGCACGGGACATTCGCTCTTGCGTGACAGTATACTATCACACGGACGTCATTATCAAGCCTGCCATGACGCAGTCGGTAGTCCGCGGAACCCCTGGAGTAGCAACGCCGCGGGCGATTACGGAACGAGTACGCGAATGCGGTAATAGCGGGCGGGGATGTTCGTTGCGCCGCCGGAATCCACCATGTTGGTGACAACTCCGAGGCCGGTCCCGCCGCTGAGGATGTTGGTCTGGCCGGTGCTGGCGAAATTGTTCGAGTAACTGCCATCGTCTGCGCCGGATGTGAACTCGAGGACGTTCGTGCGGGAAGCGATCCCGGGCAGGTAACTCGAATCGCCGTTTGCGCCGAGGTAGGTCACTTGAATGTCGGTCGTGTTTGTCACGGCGACATTGAGAATGTACAGAGAGGCCGCCGAGTTGGTGGGGTTGAACCCCGCCAGGAACTTGTTGGTGTTGCTCATGCCCGCGCCGTCGGCATCGGCATCGGGTGCGCCGTTGGCGCTATTGGTGTTGCCGAAGTAGAAGTTCTCCCACCAGGCGTAGGGGTCGTAGACGCCGATCGCCTGTGTGTTCGTGCCGGATCCGCCGGCATTGGACGCGATCAATTGCACGGTGTAACTGCCCGTGTTCGTATAGACGTGTGACGGATTCTCGAGTGTCGACGTATTGCCATCGCCGAAATTCCAGGCCCAATTGGTGGGCGAGCCGGTCGAGGTGTCGGTGAAGCTGACGTTCAGTGGCGCGGCTCCGTTGACGGGTGTGGCCGTGAAACTGGCGGCGGGCGGGCTGATACTGCACGGACCGCCGCCGTCCACGTAGCACGGAAGCCCCGAGACGGCCAGCGTGTAGCTGGAGCAATATGAGCTCGTGTTGACGGCATTCACAACCACGATGAAGTTGGTGTTGGCCGGCACGTCGAACGAATATGAGGCGCTGCCCGTCGCGCTGTTTCCGAGATCGGCCAGATACCCCGAACAGAGGCTGCCGGGACTGAAAGCACCAAGGTACGACTCCGAAAAAATGAGGGCGCTCCCGCTGCATGACGTGGAAAGGGTCACGGTGACACAAACCGTGCCGCTGCTGGAGTTGGTGAAAGAATACGCGTGGTAGGCGTACGAACCCGAGGTCGTGAAATAGCCCGGACAGGATTTGGGGGCGTTGCAGGCGCTGGCGGTGCCGTTTCGTGTCAGTCGTCCTGTTTGGACCGGACTGCTCCTGCTGAGGCCATCGGTCACTTGCGTGGATGGGCACGATGTGCACGTCGGTAGCGTGAATGAATCGGTCGAGGAACCGCCGGCATACGTCAACGCCAACGACAACGAGACCGGCGTGCCGCAGACGAATGAAGGCGACGTGCTGACCTGAAATGGCGTCGTGTTGGTGGCGAAGGCGCCGGGGCCAATGTTCGGGTACGATGACGTGGGCTGGGTGATGGTGACCCCCGGTGTCGTCGTCGCCAGCGTGGCATTCATCGTCATCGCGGCGCTCGTGCTGAAATTCTGGACGATCAGGTTGAGGTGGTTGCATTCGTCGGCATCAATGACGCCATTGCCGTTACCGCCGCTGACAACTGACCCCGCAACGACCAATGGCGGGCCGAGAAGAGCGTTGATCAGGTTGGTGCCGTTTGGCGTGCCCCAGCCCGTGCACAGGTCGTAGCCGGTCACTGCCGAAAATGCACTGGGGCTGTTGGGATGGATGTTGTTCCCGGTCGTGATGTCATGAAAGCAGGAGACATAGCTTGGTCCCAAGCCGATATTGTAGATCGCCGGATTCAGGAAACCGACTGTCGGACGTCCGGCGGCTGTCGCCTGCTGGTTGGCCAGCGCAACGAAGCCGGCCCACAATGGCGCCGCGCAACTCGTGCCGCCCACCGTGTAGTCAAGCCCATCCGCCCGAACATAAACATCCTCCGCGGTCAGCGCCACATCGGGTACGTTGCGCATGGTCGTTGATCCCTGATTCGACGCCATGCTGACGGCCTCTTGCCACAGGGGAATGCCGTAGTACGTGCTGATCCCGCCGCTGGTACCAACGTAGCAATCGCCGGGCGTGGACCCATTGGCCGGACAGGAACCGGTCGTGGGCGGATCATATCCCCGATTCCAGGCAGTCTCGGATACGTAGGAGCCGCCCGGCCCGGTCGTTGTCAGCGTCGTCCCGCCGACCTCGGTGACATTGGTGCTGTCGGACGGGAACGAGATCGCTCCGACGAATGCATCGGAATCGCCGGTGGCATTGAAAAAGGACTGGCCCTGCGTCCGCATTTGCACGAGTGCGGTCTCAGCGTTCGGATCAGGACCGCCGCCGCTCCACGAGCAACTGATTTGCTTGCACGAATTGTCCACAGCCATCTGATGCATCAGGTCTTCCCAGGGACTGGGATTGGGCGCCATGTAGAGAATCACCCGGGAAACTCCGCCCGATGTCATGGAAAGGACCATCTCGATGTCCAGTGACACTTCAACTTCTCCCCCGTTGCCGCTGGGCGCCCCGCTGGCTCCGTCGATCAAGAAGTTGGATAACGTGACGCTCGGCAACCCCGCCAGATTCTCGTAATACGTAATATCGCTGTTGGTGTAGCCATCGAATTGTAACAGCCCCACATTTTGGCCGGAGCCGTTCAGCGTCGTACCCGGAACATACGCCGCGCGAAAATCATTGCCCATGTACAGACTGCCCGGCCCAGAGCCGGCGTTCGGTGTGGCATTGGGCGTGAGCCCGCTCTGCCTGGCTCGGAGGTTCGGGTGCGGAATCGAGTAATTGTCCAGCCCACCGATGTGCAGGATCGGCGTCGTCAGGTCGAGCGATGGCTCCGTGTCCGGGGCATAAAATGGGCGCCCTTCCGCCGGATGATTGTACGTGCGCAGTGTTACGTGAAGTACCTTCTCGACATCACCCACGGTCCCCTCAACATCCACCAGCGCCCGATTGGGAAACACCTTGCTCACCTGGAGCCCGTTCGCCTTTGCGAAATCCACGACCGCCTGATAATCCCGCTCCGTTGGCCCGAATCTCTCCGCGAATTGCTCCGGGGTCAGGTACTGGCGGTACTGGGGGCTCAACGGATCGTCGAGTGCCTTGAGCAACGCACTCAACGCATCCGGATTGCGCAAGGGCAAGCCAATGGCCAGATGCAGGCGATTCGTGGCGTCCAAGCGGCCGCTCGGCTGCAAGTTCAACCTTCTAACGGCCCCGGGAATGTGGCCGCTCAACACTTGCCGCTGGCCAATCGCTGGAGACGCCGCGACAAAGAGAATGACCACCGCAGCACAACTGGGGAAGCGCACGATATGACGTGCAACACCTATGGCATTCAGTCTCACGCAGCGAGCCCTAGTTTACCCCACCGGAGACACAAACGCAAATAAAGAGGCCGGGGATTCCTACGCTGAACGCCCGGCCCCGCTTGATTGTCGCTGTTGATTACTTCGCCATATAGCGAATGAGGTCGACGCAACGATTCGAGTAGCCCCACTCGTTGTCATACCAGCTCACCAACTTGAAAAACCGCTTGTTCAACTCAATCCCGCTGCCGGCATCGAAGATACTGGAGTTGGCATCGTGAATGAAGTCGCTCGACACCACCTCGTCCTCCGTGTACGCGAGGATGCCCTTCAAATACGTCTCGCTCGCCTTCTTCATCAACGCGCAGATGTCCTTGTAGCTGGTCTCTTTCACGGTCCGCACGGTCAAATCCACCACGCTCACCGTCGGCGTCGGCACGCGAAACGCCATGCCCGTCAGCTTCCCTTTCACTTCGGGAATCGCCAGCCCCACGGCCTTCGCCGCGCCCGTCGTCGACGGGATGATGTTCTGCGCCGCCGTGCGTCCGCCCTTCCAATCCTTGCGCGACGGGCCGTCCACGGTCTTCTGCGTCGCCGTGTAGCTGTGAATGGTCGTCATCAGACCTTCCTCGACGCCGAGCCCTTCCTTCAACAGCACGTGCACCACCGGCGCGAGACAGTTGGTCGTGCAGCTCGCGTTGGACACAATGTGATGCTTTGACGGATCATACTTGGTGTGGTTCACGCCGAGCACGATCGTGATGTCCTCGCCCTTCGCCGGCGCCGTAATGAGAACTTTCTTCGCGCCCGCGTCGAGATGGCCCTTGGCTTTCTCCGCCGCCGTGAACAACCCCGTCGACTCGATCACCAGCTCCACGCCGAGCGCCTTCCACGGCATCGCCGCCGGGCCTTCCTTCACCGCCAGGCACTTGATCTTGTGGCCGTTGACCACCAGCGTGTCGTCGTCCGCCGCCGACGGATTCGACTTCTCGCTCGACACCGTCCCCGCAAATCGTCCCTGCGTTGAGTCGTACTTCAGCAGGTACGCCAGGTTGTCGGCGGGCACGATGTCGTTGACCGCCACCACATCGATGTCCTTGCCCAACAACCCCTGATCGCAAATCGCGCGAAACACCAGCCGCCCGATTCGCCCGAATCCATTGATGCCTACTTTGATTGCCATATACACGTTCTCCTTATCGTCTTCAGCGCAACTACGGGGCAAAACTGCCGGAAAGGGCACATGCCGTCACTGCCGCAACGCCTCCGGAATCGTAAGCCATCCCTCCACCCCCGTCAACGCCCATTTGCCGGCTCCAAAAACCCCAAAACGAAGCCAAACGAAGCCAACGCGTTTTTAGCAATCCCGTCCGCTGCAACCATCTGCCGCTCTGTATGATCCACAGGCGCATCCCCACAAAAACCGGTGGCTTCGTTTCGCAGTTTTACTATATGGCCCCCCCCTGCTCTTTCTCTTGCTCTCCGCTCTCGCTGATTGTCAAAGAACTGTCAGTCACCCTATCACAAATACCAACCAGATCCCACCACAAAATATCGTCCAACGATACTTTCGTTCTTGACAGATCCCTGCTTTTCGGCCGGCGGCCCCCCACCCGTTCGCCTCTCCTCGTTGAACACGCGTCCCGCCTGTTCGGCCCCCAAAGTAGAACGGTGCGTCCCACCCGTTCACCCCAAGAACCCGCCCCACGGCCCTCGTAGCGGACGTGTCGCGCCGAAGTCCGAACGTAGGCGGACGCCCCCCTCCGAATTGTCGGCTCGCCCGCCTCTGGCGGGGCAACCGGCCCGGTTGCCACAGCGCCGCCTTCTCCCTATACCTTACGCTTTCGCTCACCCGTCGTATGAGCCTCTTTGACCATCTTGATCAGTTCATCCAATTGCGTCTCCGTTAACTCCGCGCCTCTCACCGACCGGAAAAACACCGGCAATCTCTTCAGCAGCTCCTCATCGCTCAGCACATCCTTCGGAATCTCACCCCGTGCCATCGACGCGAGATCCATGAATTCCTGCCACCCGTCCGTCCCGGCCTCCACCCCCAACTGCTTCGCCCATCGCGCCAGCGTCTTCTCATCCCCCGGCGGCGGACTCACCCCCCGCTCCACCTTGCTCCAATTGCTCGGGTCATGCCCGTGATCCAGACAGAACTGCCGCAACGTCTTCTTCTGCGCAATGCGCAATTCCTTCACCAGTTCGCCAAACCTCATCATTCTCTCCCTTCCTTCCGTGGTTTAAATTACACCACATGTGGTATAAAAGCAACCACACACCGACACGCGCCCCTCTACATTTGTAGGGCAACCGGCCCGGTTGCCGTCGTTCCCTCCTGGATTCCGCCTCTGGCGGGCCACCACCAGGCCACCCAAGAACGCACCGTAACGGCTTGCCCGCTCGCCCACCCACCTGTAGACTCCTAATCACCCGCATGGAAAATAGGTCTCGTATCAGAAGGAGCTATGACCCCAACGTAGTTTATCAGCCATGAGCTACGAGAAGACCATTCTGTGTTTGGCGAATTCCAGAAGGCCACCATCTGGTCGCTGCGTCGCTGGCAAGGAGATCGGCGAGGGTAGGTTCGGTGATTGGATTCGCCCAGTCAGCGGTCGGCCTACGCATGAGATTTCGGAGGAGGAGCGGCGTTACGAAAATGGCCGAAGAATCCGAGTTCTCGATATCGTGCGGATTCCAATGCTTGAGGCTCGCCCTATGTTCCACCAGACTGAGAATCACCTGATTGACGACGATCATTACTGGGTCAAAGAGCGAGCCGGCCTGGCTGGCAGTGATGCCGACAGGTCGGCCTTTTTATCAAACAAAAACAAACGGAATCGAGAATTTCGTGGATTGATCTCGCAACCACGCAGACTCACGATATCTGGTAAAACATTTGATAACGAAAGAAACCATGAAAATGGCATCCAGCCTTCTCGCACTCGGTGTGAACTGTCTTATTGCCTCGTCCGCGCATCCGGAGCCGGAGCTAGTTTCTGCGGTGCGCAAGGACGCCGCCGGCGTCACGCTAAAGCTGGCTTCAGGCACACTGAAACTGCGCGTCTTCTCGCCGCGCGTGGTCGAGGTCATTTACGCGCCGGGCGATTCGTTGCCGCAGACCAAAAGTCTTTCGGTGATCAGTCAACCGGTGCGCACTCGTTGGGAGCTGGCTGAAACCGCGGAGGAAATATCCCTGCGGACCGGTGAACTCACGGTTCGGGTTGATCGCGCCAGCGGAGCCGTCGGGTTTTACGACCCGGCCGGAAAACCGGTGCTCGAAGAGGCCCGCTCCGGCGGGAAAACGCTGACGCCGGCAAAAGTGGGCGGCATTGACACGTTGCGCAGCGAACAGGCATTTGCGCTTCCGCCCGACGAAGCCATTTTCGGCCTGGGCCAGCATCCCGACGCGCCGATGAACTATCGCGGCGCCAAACTTCATTTGCAGCAGGAGAACCGCATCGTGGCGGTGCCGATGCTGCTGTCCAGCCGCGGTTACGGTGTTCTTTGGGACAATCCGGCGGTGACGGACGTGGATGCGGGGGCCACGGACAAGTCCGTGCTTTCATGGACTTCGGAAGCGGCGGACACGATTGATTATTACTTCATTTACGGCCCCGAACCCGACAAGATCATTGCGGCGTATCGCGACCTGACCGGCGCCGTGCCGATGTTTGCGAAATGGACCTGGGGCTTCTGGCAATGCCGCGAGCGTTACCGCACCCAGGAGGAATTGCTCGGCGTCGTTGCGGAATATCGCCGCCGGCACATTCCGTTGGATGGCACCATTCAAGACTGGCAGTACTGGCCTGCGGGCGGCTGGGGATCGCATCAGTTCGACCCGAAGCGCTATCCCGATCCGACTGGCATGGTGAAGACGGTTCACGACGAAAACGCCCACATCATCATCTCGGTCTGGCCGCGTTTCGATCTGGGTTTGACCAATCTGGCTGCACTCGAAAAAGCCGGGGCGGCCTATCCGCCGGTTTACCCAAACGTATATCCGAAAGGCGAAGGCAAATGGTATGATCCGTTTAATCCGGAAGGCCGCCGCCTTTACTGGAAATTTCTATCGGGAAAACTCTTCACCCGCGGCTTCGATGGCTGGTGGATGGACGCGAGCGAGGCGGAACTCGGCGGCAAGTGGGGCGAAATGCGCGATCTCACGACCGGCGCAGGTCCCGGTGCAAAAGTTTTTAATGCCTACCCGCTGATGCACTCGACCGGCGTGTATCAAGGCCAGCGCGCCGAATCTTCCGACAAGCGCGTGTTCATCCTCACCCGCTCGGCTTACGCTGGACAGCAGCGGAACGCGGCCGTGACGTGGTCCGGCGACACGACGGGCAAATGGGACGTGTTCGCCAAACAAATTCCCGCGGGACTCAACTTCGTCGCGAGCGGCATCCCGTATTGGAACACGGACATCGGCGGTTTTTTCGGCGGTGACCCGGCCGATCCGAAATACGCCGAGCTGTTTACGCGCTGGTTCCAATTCGGCGCGTTCTGCCCGATGTTCCGCGTCCACGGCACGAGCCAGCCGAAGGAGATATGGCGCTTTGACGAAGCCACGCAGAAAATCCTGATTGCCTATGACCAACTGCGCTATCATCTGCTGCCTTATACCTATTCGGTGTCGTGGCAGGTGACAAGCGTGGGCTACACCATGATGCGGCCGCTGGTGATGGATTTCCGCGCGGATACGAACGTCTTTAACATCCCGGATCAATTCCTCTTCGGTCCCGCGCTGATGGCGTGTCCGGTCGTCAATGCCAACGCCACGAACCGCAGCGTCTATCTTCCAGCGGGCGCGGCGTGGACCGACTTCTGGACGGGCAAAACGTATTCGGGCAGCCAGAGCATCGAAGCCGCTGCGCCGATTGAAACCATGCCGTTATTTGTGCGCTCCGGCTCAATCATTCCCTATGGCCCGGCCATCGAATACGCGGCGCAAAGTGCGGACCCGATTGAACTGCGCGTTTATCCCGGAGCCGATGGAACTTTTACCCTCTACGAGGATGAGGGCAACAATTACAACTACGAGAAGGGCATTCGCGCAACGATTCCGATGAAGTGGAACGAAGCCAGCCATACCCTCGAAATCGGCAGGCGCGAGGGCAAGTTCCCAGGCATGTTGAAGGAACGGACCTTCCGCATCGTGTGGGTTTCGCCCGGCCACGGCGCGGGCATCGCGCCGGTCGAACAACCCGATACCATCATCCCTTACAGCGGAAAGGCACTGAAGGTTTCCGCGCCATACTGAAGACCGGTTCATTTTCAATTTTATGCGAAGTCTTTTATTCCGTATTTCCAAACGCCAGTTTTTCACTTTCTTATTTACAGGAGTTGTCGGCTGCTCGTTGCCGGCTTCCGCGCTGACGCTGTCTTTGAGTTCGGCGTCGCCGACCCCGGGGCCTTACGACATCTATAACTTTGCCGGTGCGGACATTCACACCTTACTGTCAACAGGGTCAGACCTGTATTCTTGACGTCTGTTGCATGTAACGCCCCCAACCCCAGCTCCATTCCCTACGCAACTCGACGCGCCGAAACCGGGCCCCGCCACGGCCTTCGTAGCCGCCTCGGCGAAGCAGGCCCCTTGGCCTTCGTAGAGCAATTGGGGTCAGGTCTATTTATTATCTAATTCGACGCGCCCAAACCGGGCTCGCCGCCATCTCATCCGCACGCAAGCACCCCCCCGCCTCGAGATTTGGATTGAGCGGTCATCCGACTCGCAGCGTCTAAACTGCAGTCAGAGTCAGGCCGACCACCACCGCGGCTCGGCCTTGGATCGTACAGTGGAGATGATTGCGATTTTCATATTTGTAGCTCCTCTCATCATCGCCGGCGCAATCGCGCTCGTTGGGCTCATCACTAAAGCCCTGTGCCCGCGCGCCAGGTTCTGTTGGACGCTCACGGGACTGCACAGCGTCGCGACCGGCTTTGCGCTCCTGCCATCGGCCTTCGGCAAGGGGTTCCCCGATATCCCATTCGACGATGTCTATCTCCCATTCCTCCTTTATCCCGGCTGGCCATTCTCCGCATTGTGCGCCCGATTCGTCTCCGATCCACTCAAGGACCGCTTGTTTGAATTCTACTCTTGCCAGCGAGCCTCGTTGATTGCGCTCGTATGGATCCCCGGCATTCTGGCGCTGCTCGCCGGCAGTATCGTCTGGTTCGTCCTCGGGCGCATCCTTGATCGGCACATACAATGACCTCGATGGCCAGCCCTTGTACACCAATCGAACGCCCCCAACCTCAGCTCCACTCATTATGCGATTCGACGCGCCGAAACCGAGCCCCCCACGGCCTTCGCCTGTCCGCCATAGCTCCCAGAGCGACGGCGGATAGCCGCCTCGGCGAAGTAGGCCCCTTGGCCTTCGTAGCGGAAGCATCCACTTGTCCGCCATAGCTCTCGTCCTCCATAGCTTTAGCGAAGGAGGATCAGCGACGGTGGAGCTTCCGCGGAGTAAGCTCCCCGCGTGTCCCGCCGCATCGGAGTCACAAGTCCAACTGCTTTTTTAAAGTCGGTATCTGCCCATTCGGGCCCGACTCCCCAATTCGCCGACAGCGGCCCCGTTTGCGCGCACCGAAATCATGAGCGCTCAGAAGCCGCTCCGATAGTCTCGAACAACCTTGACATACAGTTGAGTTTGTGAAATCTCTCACTTATCGGCGGGATGGATGTCGCTGGAGCGGACGTCGTCCCAGTCTCGGGTTCGAGTGTTGAGGTGAGAAGGGACTCGAACCAGAGGGAAGCTGTCAACCGTGTATCCGTTCCGAACGCGGCCCGAAGTCCTGTCGTCACCCCCAATCCGTCCGTTCACCCCAACTCGTTACTTTCCGCACGTGAGGAGATCATCATGTCCATGAAAGTGAGTAGCGCGATTGTGAAAACAGCCAAGCCGAACACGATGGCCGGGCGATTTGAGAACGCTCGCGCCGCGTGGTTTCTCGTGCTGCTGCTGATCATGCTGGTGCCCGTCGCCGTGCAGGCGCAATACAATTACGTGACCAATTCCGACAATACGATCACGATCACGGGCTACGTCGGCGCCGGCGGAGACGTCAGCTTCCCCAGCACGATCAATGGCCTGACGGTCACGACCATCGGCGGCGGCACATTCCTTGAATTCGCAAACAACCTCACCAGCGTCACCATCCCCAGCACCGTCACGAACATCGGTAGTTACGCGTTCCTCGGCTGCGGCATCCTGACGAACGTCACAATTGGCGCCAGCGTCGCCGCAATCGGCACAGGCGCGTTCGACCTCTGCGCCGGCCTCACCAGCGTGACGATCCCCAACAGCGTCACCAGCGTCGGCGACCTGGCGTTCGCTGACTGCACCAATCTCACCGCGGTTTACTTCCAGGGCAACGCCCCGAGCTTCCCCGATTCCGGCGCGTTCGAGGGCGACCACGTAACGATCTACTACTCGACGTCGACCACGGGGTGGGGATTGACCACGCTGATTCTACCGGGCACGGAAACGTGGTGCTCCTTCGAAATGCCGCTCGGCGGCGTCTGCCTTCACGGCACGTTCCCCATCACGATCACCACCGCCAGCGGCTCGGTCACGGGAACGGTGTCGATGTCGGTTAGCCCGAAAGGCGCGGTGAGTGGTCAGCTCCTGCTCGAATCCGAAACGTTCAGCCTCACGGGCAAGTACGCCGCTTCACCGAGTTCAACCGTGCTTTCCCTTTCCGCCGCCAACGGAAGCAACAAGATCAAACTGACAGGGACCTTGCAGGGCTCCGAGTTCACCGGAACAACAAAAGGGACTGGCACCATTGCCAGTGGCGAGGGAACCTTCGTCCTCGACGTTTCGGCAGCGTCAGCTCTGGTCGCCGATGTCAGCCTGAACCTTGCCGAGAACTCCAAGCTCGTGCTGAGCGGCACGGGAACGGTCACCGTGTGTGGCGCCCAACTCCCCGTCAAAGCCAAGGGCAAACACGGCGCGACTTTCACGCTGAGCATCAAGGGCACATCGTTCAGTTGGTCCGGCGAATTGACCGAAGGGACCAACAGTCAGCCCCTGGTTTCCGGATCCGCCGCCGGCTTTGGCGCGAAAGCAACCGCAAGCAATCTGCCGCTCACCATGTACCTGTCACTTTCACCGGCCGTCGCCAGCGTTGCCGCCAGTGCGGGTTCCGGCAATATCAGTGTCACCGCGAGCCGCGGGTACAGTTGGACCGCGACTTCGGATTCCACCTGGCTGCACACCACCAGCAGCGGCACCGGCAACGGGACCGCAAGCTACTCGTACGATGCCAACTACACAACCACCGCGCGCGCCGGTCACATTACCGTCGGCGGACAAGTCTTTACGCTAACGCAAGCCGGGGTCACGGGATGCGGCTACTCCCTCTCGCCGACCAGTTCGGGTGTCGGCGCAGGCGCCGGTTCCGGCAACATCACTGTTTCCACCGGCGTCGGCTGCAGTTGGACGGCGTCTTCCGATTCCGCCTGGCTGCACACCACCAGCACCGGCACCGGCAAGGGGACGGTGGATTACTCATTCGACGCCAACTCCGGCACCACGTCGCGTACTGGTAACATCACGGTCGGTGGCCAAACCTTCCCGGTCACGCAGGCCGCCGTGGGAGGGTGCAGCTACTCGCTTTCGCCGACAAACGCCAGCGTGGCCTGTGAGTCCGGTTCGGGCGCCATCTACGTGACAGCCGGCAGCGGGTGCGCCTGGAGCGCGGCTTCTGATTCCGCCTGGCTGCACACCAGCAGCACCGGCACCGGCAGCGGGACGGTCAACTACTCTTACGATGGCAACCCGTACTCCGAGCCGCGCACGGGCAATATCACTGTGGGCGGACTGACCTTCCCGGTGGCACAGGCCGGGTCCACGTCCATCGAGTTTGAACTGCCCGACCCCTTGGGCACCATTCAGCAGTGCGGCACTTTCAGCTACCAGATCGCCACCCCAACGGGCGGAGCCGGGGCTCCCTACACCTTCTCGCTCGGTTCAACGCTGGGTGGTTCTCCTCCGTTGAGCGTGATCGTCGCTCCCAGCGGCCTTGTCAGCGGCCTTGTCTCTTCTCCCGAAGGCAATTATTCCTTCGAAGTCTGTGTGACCGACGAGGCCGGCACGGAACTGTGCCAGGACACTTCGATTGATGTCACCGCGCCACCAGAGCCCGGGACACCTTCCGACCCGTCCCCCGTCGACGGCGCTACAGGCGTCGGGAGCAGCGTGACTCTGACATGGGCGGCAACGCCAAACGCAGACTCCTACGAGGTCTATTTCGGAACGGCCAATCCTCCGCCCCATGTATCGAATGTCACCGTCCCATCCTATTCTCCCTCGACGCTGAGCGCGAACAAGACGTACTATTGGCAAATCATCGCCGTGCATAACATGTGCAGCTCGTTGTCCCCGATAACGACCGAGGGCCCGGTGTGGTCGTTCAAAACGTCCTCCGGCGGCGCCGGAGTTACGGTGACCTCGGGAACGTGCACGATTCAAGCCTGTGATGGCTGCATCACGCTGTGCGATTGTCCGGAGACAATCACCTTCAAGGGCACCGCAACCGGCCCGGTCGGGACCCAAATAACAGCCGATTGGCCTTACACGTTCACGGGCTGGACAGCAACAGTACAGGGCTGGGCGGAGAGGAAGTCGGGAGACCCCGAGACGGTGTCCTGGACCGTGGTTATCGGCGGCTCCTCCGATGAGGTGATGGAGCAGCCAGGGACCGCTCAAACCTACGACGGAACCGGTTCTCTCAACTTGTATCCACCATCGGGCGGAACCATCACGCCAACCCTGACCGCCAATTGTCCGTTGTGTCAGTGCCAGTGAGCGGGTCGATGGCACGGCGAAAGGCGTGCCGCAGCTTTACCCACCTCAGGCGGGTTTGGCGAAGGCGGACGCCTCCTACTCCCGCTTTAACGCCTTCACGGGATCGACGTTCGCCGCGCAATTGGCCGCGACACGATAGCCGCGTTCGAGAGGCGCCCGCGTCATCCCCAACCCGATCCCGCTGGACGCGCCCGTGACAACCGCCACCCGCCGTTTGTCGAGATTCGCGCTCAAGGCTTCCTTTTCCGCCCGCTGCCGCATCGGTCAACGACCGGCTCCGTTACTCTTCATGAAATTCCGGACCATCTGCGCAATCTCATCCGCCGCCGTATCCAGCGCAAAATGTCCCGCCTCGAGAACGTGGATCTCGGCGCTCGGCACGTCTTTGCGGTAGCGCTCCGGCTCACCGAGGTCGAACGACAGGTCGTACTTGCCCCAGATCACCAGCAGACGCGGCTGCTTCTCGCGCATCCACGCCTGCCACTTCGGATAGGCCTCGACGTTCGTGCGATAGTCGTAAAACAGGTCGCTTTGAATCTCGGCCTGGCCAGGCTGTCTGAGAAAAGCGAACTCATCGGTCCAAAGATCCGGGTCATAGCGTTCCACGTCCGGATCGCTCCCGACGTGGCGCGTCCGCGTCGTCGCCAGCGACAGCAGATTGGTTCGCAGCGCGGCCTCGTTGGCGGCGCGATCCGCCCAAAACGCCCGCCGCGTTTTCCAGTTCGCCCCCAGCCCTTCGTTGTGCGCCACCGCGTCCTGGACGATCAGGGCTTGGACCCGCTCCGGATGCGCCAACGCCATGCGAAACCCGACAGGCCCGCCGTAATCCTGCATGTACAGGGTGTACCGTGTCAGTCCGCGCCCTTCGGTGAAATGATTCATGATCTCCGCGTAGTGGTCGAAGTTATAGGCGAACTTCTTCGGGTCCGGCCAATCGCTGTGGCCGAATCCCGGGTAATCCGGCGCGATCAGGTGATACCGATCCGACAGACGAGCGAAAAGCGGCTCGAACATCCGCGACGACGACGGCAGTCCGTGCAGTAGCAGAATCGTCGGCGCGTCTTTTGGCCCGGCTTCGCGGTAGAAGATGGAGATGTCGTTGATTTCTATTGTACGGTACGACGTGGGTTGCGGCATGGGAGACTCCTTCGATTGAGCCAGCACGTTGTGGGACAGGATGAGCGTAGCGACCAGACCAAGCGAAGCCATCCATGGCGAGGATATGCTGTTTACCTGTTGAAGCGATTGCTTTCTCAATATCACTTGTCCCTCGGAATGAACCCGGGAACGCCGGTCTGCACAACAGCATTAAACCTGACCCGCGACTTGATTCCCTCGGTGATCTCCTTCACGGCGTCTTCGGGTATGGCCGAGACCTCGAAGTTCTCCTTGATGCGGGCGGGCGTCTTCGAAGTGGTCAGAAGAGCCGTCCCGCGCTGGATACCCCAGGCGAGCAACACCTGGGCCGGGGTCTTCTTGACCCGCCGGGCGATGGCGGTGATGACAGGATCTTCCAGCAGCCTGGGCTCCAGACTATGCCCCAGTGCCGCGAACGCTTGCAGCACGATGCCATTCTTTTTGCAATAGTTCAAAAGGTCCCATTCCGGAAGGTACGGATGGGATTCGACGTGAACTACCGCGGGCTTGATCCTCGCGGCATCAAAGATCCCTTTCGTCTGTTCCAGACTGACGTCGGATAATCCGATGGCCTTGCACCTGCCCTCGTCCACCAGGGCCTCCAGCGCCCTCCACGTATCGAGCAACGTCACCCCGTTGTCATAGATCACCGCGCCGCTTTTGTCCCTCGGGTCTTGCTCGTCTCCGGGCTGGAAGGCAAACGGGGTGTGGATGAGATAGAGATCGACGAACTCGACCTGGAGTTTCTGGAGACTCGCCTCGAGAGCGGGTTTGACGCGTTCCGGACGATGATTGTTATTCCAGAGCTTCGTGATGACAACCACGTCCTCCCGCTTAACCTTCCCTTCCTTGAACACTTCCTGCATCGCTTCTCCGACCTCTTGTTCGGTTCGATAACGTTCCGAAGTGTCGAGCAGGCGAAATCCTGTTTCCAGCGCCGCCTTGGTCGCGGCTCTGGTTGCGACGGGGTCGGGAATAAGCGTGCCAAAGCCGAGCGCCGGGATCGCACCGGAGCCAGTATTGAGAGGTATCTTCGTGTAGCGAAGGCTGTCGGCATCTGGCATGATTGCCTCCTTGGACATATTCCGTGTCTGTTGCGAATCAATCCATTTTCACTTCGAAAATGAGTTCCAGCTCGACCGCAGACCCAAGTGGGAGGCTGGCAACGCCAAACACCAGGCGACACGGGTTCTTCTCTTCTCCGAAAACGTCCTGGAGTAGCTCCGAGGCGCCGTCCGCGACTTTCGGCTGATCGGGGACAGCTCCGGACGTGGCCACCATGACGCTTAGACGGACGATCCGCGTCACTCTGTCGAGCGATCCCAAATGCCCACGGGCGACCGCGAGCGCGTTGAGCGCCGCAAGATGGGCCGCCTTGTGCCCGGCTTCCACGTCGAGTTCCGCGCCGACGCGCCCGATGAATTTCGCCGCGCGGCCTTCCGTGGGAAGCATGCCCGTCAGAAACAACAGATTGCCCGTCTGCACCGCTTCCGCATAGGTGCCAAACGGCTCCGGTGGCGCCGGGAGCTTGATGCCAAGCTCGGCCAGACGGTCTTCCGCGGTCGTTGAGTTTGTAGTCATGGCGATTGGTTTTTTTATTCCATTACCAGCAGCCGACATGTGCGCCGCTATCAACGTTCAGGATTTCTCCCGTGATCGTGCGCGCTTCCGTCAGGTACATCACCGCGTCCACGATGTCTTTGACGCTCGACACGACACCCATCGGGTTTAGTGTTTGAAGAGCTTCCTTCGCGTCGTTTTTGTGAAGCGGCGTATCGACAACGCCCGGAGCGACGGCATTGAAGCGAATCCCGTCCTTCGCGTACTCCATTGCCAGATGTTTCGTAATGGTATCAAGACCACCCTTGGTGATCATGGCTACGGAGGCCTTCACACCAGTGATCGGATTTGTTGCCAGCGCGGCGGTTATGGTCACAACGCTCCCGCCGGTCTTTTGCGCCAACATCTGCTTCACGACCAGTTGGGTGAGGTAGAGGAAACCCGCGAGGTTCGTTGAGACCAGCGACCGGAAGTCCTCGACCGTGTAGTCCGTGAATGGCTTGGTGAAGAAGATCCCCGCGTTGTTGACCAGCGCGTCAATCGAACGAAACCGAGACAACGCCGTTTCGATGATCCGCGCCGCCGTGGCCGGCTCGCCAATGTCGCCATCTACCAGCGCGACGCGCTCGGACGCCGCGACCTCGGTGGAATGGGTCATCTTCCGCGAATTCGCGACGACGTTATAGCCGCGTTTGACAAACTCGTTCACAATCCCCGCGCCAATCCCCTGCGACGCTCCGGTCACAAGGGCTGTCTTTGGTCGGCCGCTCATCTGGTCACGCGGACCGAAAATCCGCATCCAGCACGATGCGGTAATGAGCCTTGCCGGATTCCAGTCGGGCGAAGGCCTCATTGATCTGGCTCATCGGGAAATGCTCGGTCTGCGGCGCGATATTGTGCCGGGCAGCGAAGTCGAGCATCGTCTCGGTCGCCACCGGCGAGCCCGACGGCGAGCCGGACACGCTCCGCTGCCGCGCGATGAGTGAGAACGCCGAGACCGGAATCGGTTCCAGCACGACACCGACGACATGCAGCCGGCCGTTCGGCGCGAGCATGTTGATGATCGCGTCCCAATCGAGCGGCACGTTGACCGTGCTGATCAGGAGGTCAAAGCTGCCGGCGAGTTTCTTGATCGCCACCGGGTCCCTGGTTGTCAGGACGTGGTTCGCCCCAAACCCCTTCGACTCCTCGAATTTGGCCTCGCTCGACGTGAACGCGGTTACGTCGCAGCCGTACGCGGCGGCAAACTTGACCGCCATGTGCCCCAGCCCGCCGATGCCGATGATGCCGACCCGATCCGTAGGCTTGGCGTACATCGCCAGCGGCGCGAAGACGGTGACGCCCCCACACAGGAGCGGCCCGCCGTCAGCGAAGTTCAGGTTCTCCGGCAACGGGAAAACCCAGGCCCAGTGCGCCCGAATGTGGGTCGCAAAGCCGCCGCGATGACCGACAATGGTCGGTTGTACTTGCGGACAAAGATGATGGCTTCCCGACATGCACTGGTGACAATGCATGCAGCTACCCGAGTTCCAGCCGACGCCGACGCGCTGCCCCACCTCGAGTCCCTTGGCACTCGGACCCACCGCCGTGATCCGACCGATGACCTCGTGGCCGAGAATCGCCGGGTACCGAGAAATGCCCCATTCATTGTTCAAGATGGAGACATCGGAATGACACAACCCGCAGTGTTCGACAGCGACTTCCACGTCCTCAGCCCCGAGCGGCCCGAGATCGACGGTTTCGAGCGCCATCGGCTGTTTCGCCGCCTTCGCGACCCATGCCTGATAAGTTTTCGCATCTCCGGTTCCGAAACCCCGGACAGATGTAGACACCGACTGTTTCTGGTTCAAGCCGCTGGCCGGCTCGGTCCGGCTTTGGTCAGTGGTTTCTTTGGTAATTCTGATTGCACTCATTGATGAACCTCCTGTGGTTCGATGGTTATTATTGAAGTGTACTGGTTGTTTTCACTTCGACTGAACGTAGCGATCGAAAAACGCCAGAATCAGTACTACGCACTGCTTCCTGAGATTCGAGAGAAGAGATCGAGTCGACGACTTCATCCGTGGTCACAATCACATTGGCGTAGTTTGGGATATTGACGTCGAGAGCCGCGTGCATTTCCTCATCCGAGTAATCCGCGGTCGCGTCTTTCACCATGGTGACCTCGTAGCCAAGCTCGGCGGCGTAGCGAACCGTCGCCTCGACACACGTGTGGGCGATGAGTCCCATGACAATCAGCTGATGGATGCCGTGTTTCTTGAGTTGCAAATCCAAATCGGTGTTGGCAAAGCCACTCGAACACCAATGCTCTTGTGCCACGATATCGCCCGGCTGAGGTTTGAACTCGCTGCGGATCTCGCCACCCCAGGTGCCGTGTGCGAAGGTCTTGTGCATCCATGCTGCCTTCTGGATGGGCGCCATGTACTTCCAGGTCTCGTAGTCGCCGGGGCGGTATGGATGATGCAGCGCATAGAAGACGCGAAGCTCCGCCTTCCGCGCCGCAGTCAGGACCTGCATCATATTCGGAACGCAGTGATTGGCTTCCGCAACACCCTTCAAGCGATTCCATATTTTGCCTCCTTCGGAAATGAAATCGTTGTAGGGATCGATTACCAAGAGTGCCGTGATGTCTTTGTCATATTTCGGATTTGCCATGTTCATTCCTGCCATGCGATCACCCAGGTTCGGCGTTGTTGTTAAACGTAGCCGCCAAGTCACCCGGGCTGCGTATCCGCGTCATCGCCATCCGCCCGCCCAAATGCAGGCAGATGCTTGCCGAAGTTCAATTCGAAGTCGCTCCGAACGCCGTAGCCGATGTTACGGAGCTTGCCACGGCGCGCCTGCGCATCAGGCCACGCCAGCATTGGAAAGATCATGTCGTTGCTCGACTGAAGCTCGGTAGCTGTCGGTGTCCCGAAGCGATTGATCTGGGTCTTCGCCGCGGCCAGCGTTTTACGGTCGAACGAGGCCAGACGCCGAACGAGAGTGTCGACAAACGAGTCGAGGTCGCCATCGTCCAGCGTGCGGTTCACCCAGCCATAGCGCTCGGCGATATCAGCGTCGAAATCATCGGCGCTGAGCACGAACTCAAGTGCCCGCGAGCGGCCGACCAGACGTGGGAGCCACTCCAGCGCTCCACCGCCCGGGATCAGTCCGACGCCGACCTCGGGGTTGCCGAACAGGGCGTTTTGCCGACTGGCGAAGCGCATGTCGCAGGCCAGCACAAACTCGTTACCGATGCCGCGCGTGCGGCCGCGAATCTTGGCGATGCTCACGACTGGAGCGGAAGAAAGACGCAGCACAAACTCGCGCCAGAGGTCCAGCACGCCTGGCTTTTCTACTGCCTTGGCGACGTCGAGATGGGCAGTGAAGAACTCGGGATTCGCCGACTGGAACACCACGACCTTCACGGGCGGGTCCCCCTCGAGTTCGGTCATTATCGCTCCCAACTCGACGATCGTTTCGGGAATAAACATATTAATCGGCGGATTGCTGAAGGTGATCGTCCAGCAGCCCGGACAGGTGCGGTCAATGTTGAATTGCGAATGGTCAGACATGGTGCATCTCCTCCTCTCTTGTGAAGAACCTCACCGCAGCGATCGGAAGCCCGTACGGACTTCCTGTGAAAAGAGTTGCGGCTGTTCCCACGCGGCGAAGTGCCCGCCCTTGGGGAGCTTGTTGAAGTGAATGAGTTTCGGATAGGCCTTCTCCGCCCAACTCTTCGGGGCTGGATAGAGTTCGTCAGGGAAGACGCTCACGGCGACCGGGATGGAGACGCCTTTGGCATTGAAAAAACCGAGTTTGCCCCAATTCTCCCAATAGAGACGGGCGCCAGAAAGCGCCGTGTTCGTCAACCAGGCGATCGTGATGTTATCGAGGATGTCGTCGCGCGTGAGGCCCTCCTTGTTTCCGTTGAATACGCGGGTGATCAGCTCGTAGCTGCGCGCGTCGTGATCCAGGAAATACGCCGCCAGGCCGACGGGTGAGTCCGCGATGCCGTATAATGTCTGCGGTCGCAGCCCCATCTGGTAGCCATAGGCGATTCCCTTTTGATATTCCAACTGCAACGCCTCGTAAGCGACCTTCTCATCGGCGGAGAGACCCGCCGGCGCCGGCGCCCCGGCAAAAGCCGCCTTGTCAATGTCGACGGGAAAGATGCCGGGCATGTTGGTGTGAATGCCGAGCAGTTCGGGAGGCGCCTGCACGCCCATGAGTTCGGTGATGATCGCACCCCAATCGCCGCCTTGCGCCACGAATTTCGTGTACCCGAGGCGCTTCATCAGCATGACCCAGGCACGCGCGATGTGGGCGGCATCCCAGCCGGTCGTGGTCGGCCTGCCCGAAAACCCGTAGCCCGGCATCGACGGAATCACCAGATGGAACGCATCCGATGCGCTGGCGCCATATGCCGTGGGGTTGGTCAGCGGATCGATGATCTTCATCTGTTCGATGATCGAGCCGGGCCATCCGTGCGTAACGATCAGCGGCAACGCATTTTCGTGTTTGGAACGGACGTGGATGAAATGAATGTCCAGTCCGTCGATCTCCGTGATGAACTGCGGCCACGCGTTCATTCTCGCCTCGATCTTGCGCCAGTCATAATCTGTCGCCCAATAGCGCGCGAGTGCCTGCATCGTCGCCAGCTGCACGCCTTGCGTTGCATCCGTGACCGTTTCCCGTTCCGGCCACCGGGTCGCATGGATGCGCCGGCGCAATTCGGCAAGTTCCGCTTCCGCAACCTCAACGCGGAAGGGGCAAATTGTGTCCGCCGCTCCTGTACTCTTGCCACCCAACGGTCGTACGCTTGTTGACGCGGAACCTGTTTTGGTTTCCACCGATTCCATTCGTGTGGTCTGACTCATGGCGTTCATTCCTCCTCTGGTGTTATGGTTGGTTGCCAACTGCGATTCCCGGCGTTGCTCCGATCCGTTCCGATGGACGGCGCTGCACCTTTCTTGAGCACACGGGCTCTCCTCGGCTGAATTTGAACTTCGCCATCTCGCCACACTGCGAAGCCGCAACTGAACAACCTGTGCCCACCTGCTAATTGGACGTTGTTGGGAGAACCTGATCCATTCGGGTGCCTCCACGCATCGCCAATTCTATGGACCCACCTCGAAAATGACTTCCAGTTCGACCGGGGTCCCGAGCGGAAGGCTGGCGACGCCATACACGAGCCGGCAGGGGTTCTTGTCTTTCCCGAAAACGTCTTGCAGCAACTCCGAAGCCCCGTCGGCGACTTTCGGCTGATCGCGGACGTCTCCCCACGTCGCCACCGATACACCGAGCCGAACGATTCGCGTTATATCGTCCAGCGATCCCAAATGTTCCCTGGCGACCGCAAGGGCATTGAGCGCCGCCAGTTGAGCCGCCTCGCGCCCGGCGCTGACATCAAGTTCCGCGCCGACGCGCCCGATGAATTTTGCCCCCCGACCCTCGGTGGGAAGCATCCCGGTCAGAAACAGCAGATTGCCCGTCTGCACCGCCTCCACATAGGTGCCGAATGGCTCCGGCGGCGACGGAAGCTTGATCCCAAGTTCTTTCAACCGCCTCTCGGCGCTGCCCGGCCGAAGGCCTTCGCGGCTCACGGTCTGTTTCCTTGAAGTGGCATTCATTTGTCGCTCCCCTGGCCGAAATGAGTCGACGCCGCCATGCGTCGCCATTGAAGACAGCACACCTCGTATCGCCGGCCCCGAGATTGGCGAAGCCATCAGATCGCCCCGCGATACGCCCCCAACGGTCGCCAATGATATGTCGGTCGCGCGGAACCATCAATTGGGTGACCTTCCTATTCTGGCCTAGGGGATTGTCCTAGATGCACGGAGAGAAAACTGAATGTCCGGCGAACAGCAGCCACATCCGATCAATGTAGCGATGGCCCCAGATGCTTTGGCGATCTCGAGCCGGCGGGTCCCTACTCCCGCTTCAACGCTTTCACGGGATCAATGTTCGCCGCGCGATTGGCCGGCAGCAGCCCGGCCAGCAACGACACCACCGCCGCCCCGACGATCAGCAGCACACAAAACCCCAGCTTGATCGAGAAAATCGAGTCGGGAATCAGCAGCGCTTCCTCGGGATCGAACACCGACCGCCGCGCGAACCCGATCACCCAGTGGCTGATGCCGATCGCCAGCAGCCAGCCCAGCCCCATCCCCACGATCGTCCCGAGCACGCCCTGCAGCATCGCTTCGCCCAGAAACAGCCGGCGGATGTCCCGCTTCGTCGCCCCGAGCGCGCGAAACAACCCGATATCCACCCGGCTGTCGCTCACGGTCTTCGACGTCGTGCTCCACACCAGCGCGCACGCCAGCGCGAGGATCAATCCCCCGAGCGCAAACGCCACCTCCTTCACGATGTGCACCGTGCTGTCGAACGCTTCCGCCTGGTTCTGAAATGTCCGCGCCCGCGTCGCCACGTTGAACCCCAGGTCTTCGATCCGTTTCGCGACGGCCTCGACGTCCGCCCCGTGTTTCACCAGCACGATGCCCTCGGCGTACTCGCCCGGCTTCGGCGCGCGACGCCCTCGCTCCCCGTATGACTCCGGCTCCTCCGTCCGCGACGGCGGATTGCGCGCCGCCAGCCGCTCCCGCTGGTCGATCCATTTCTCGCACATCACGGCCGCGTCAAACGGGATCAGCGCCTTGCTCCCGGGACAGAACCCGACCACCCGTCCCTTCAGCGGCAGCGTCGTGTTGAAAATGGTCATGTCGTACATCCCGCGATAATTGCGCTCGATCGCATCGCGCTGCTCCGTCACGTCTTCATCCGCGACCCGCTTGTACTCGTGCTTGCCGTAATCGTAATTGAAATGCGTCAGGTGCGCGTAGTTGTCCCCGAGCACAATCGTCACCTCGCGCCCGAGCCAGGTCTTCTCGCCGTCCGGATCGTCCTCCAGTTTCCCGCGCTTCTCGTCGAACCGCAGCCGCACCTCGCGCTCGCCGACCACCATCGGGATCGCGTTGGTAATCCCCGTCGCCAGAGCGCGGTCGGTCACGTATCGCAGCAGCAGCGCCTCGGGCACGCCCTGCAGTTCGTTAATGGTCCGCGGCCGCTTGTCCAGCGAACTGATGCTCACGGGTTCCACCGATACAGGACGGTCCGCCGCCTCCACGCCCGGCCAGCCCCGAATCTCATCAAACACCGACTCCGTCAGGTACTGTAGCCGCTTCTTCGCCTTCTGCTTCTGCTCGTCGGGGGTGATCACGTATTCGTACGGGTTCTCGCCCGTGTACACGCGGATCACGTCCGGATCGAGCTCCTCCGTCCAGATCGTCTTGACCGCCACGTCCCGCACGCCCGCCATCAGCGAATTCACCGTGACCACGACCACAACGCCCAGCGCCACGGACACGATCGCAAATGCCGCGCGCTTCTTCCGCAGCGCCAGCTTCTGCGTCGTCAACCGCAAATAATCCCGCCGCCGAATCACACCAGTTCCCCCTTCTCGATCCGGATCACCCGCTGCGCGAACGCCGCCGCCTTCTCGTCGTGCGTCACCATCAACACCGTCACGCCCCGCTCGCGATTGATCCGTTGCAGCAACTCCATCACGTGTGTGCCCGTCTCGCGGTCGAGGTTGCCGGTCGGCTCGTCCGCCAGGATGATCTTGGGATTGTTGATCAGCGCCCGCGCAATCGCCACCCGTTGCGCTTCGCCGCCCGATAGCTGGTCCGGCTTGTGGTCCAGCCGCTCCTGCAACCCAAACTCCGTCAACAACGCCCGCGCCCGCTCCCGACGATGCCGTTCGTCCACACCCGCAAACACCAGCGGCAGCGCTGTGTTGTCCACCGCGTCGTAATACCCGGGCAAATTGAAAAACTGGAAGACAAACCCGATGGTCCGATTCCGAAACGCCGAGATCTTCGCGTCGTCCAACCGGCGCAGGTGCTCGCCCGACACGATCACCTCGCCCGCCGTCGGCGTCAGCAGACCCGCGATCAACTGGATCAGCGTCGTCTTGCCCGAGCCGCTCGGCCCCATGATCGCCTCGAAACTTCCCTCCAGCAGATGCAGGGTCACATTGCGCAGCGCCTGCACCCGCTCGCTCTTGAGCCGATACTCCATGCTGACGTTTTCCAGCCGTATCATGAAATCTCTGGAGTGCGATGACTCACCCGCCCCGATTCCGAGTCGGGGTCACCGCTCTGCCGTCACTGATGCAAACGTGTTTGCCGCAGGCGGCGCACCCGCAGGGCCTCTCAGCCCCGTCTCACTTCCCCTTCACCGACACCTTCTCGACCCCCACGTTTCCCTCTTCATCCGTCGCGCGGACGGCGATGTAATGCGGACCGGCCGCCAGCGGCCCGATCTTGACTTCAAAGGCTTCTTCCTTGCTGTCGAACACGCCGTCCTTCGGCGCGAAGAATTTCCAGTCCCCGCCGTCGACCGCGTACTCCAGATACCGGATCAAGCTCAGATTGTCCCGCGCCACGCCTTTCAAAACCCCGCTCGCCGCGTCATACGCTGGCTCCACCACCTGCGGCCGCGTGTTGTCCACCTTGACGAGGTCGCTGACCTTCTCGTCCGTGAGCGCTTCACCGGCGGGATTCGATTCCTCGTCGCTCGCGACCACCTTGATCCGATACCAGCCGTCGGGAATCGATTCTGTGTCCCACGCGTATTCGGTCTTGTGCAGCGGCTTGTCCAAAAACGCCGGCACCCACACGTCATCCCCGTCCGCCTGGAAGTACAATCGATACACCAAGGTGTCGCCATCCTTGTCTCGGGCCTGCCAGCGGATCTGCTTCACGGGATTGGCCGCTTTGGGACGCGCTTCTTCCGCCTTCGGCGTCGGTTCCACCTCAACGTTCACATTCACCGCGGTCCCGCCTTCGTTGTCCCCGGGCTTCTGTTCGCTGGCCACGTCGACCTTCGGCTTCTCTGCCGGCTTCGGTTTCTCGCCAATCTCAATCGACAACACCTCGGGCTTCTGGTTCTGCATCTGGTAATACAAACTCAACGACTTCAGCATCGGCTCGGACGTCGCCGCCAGTTGCGCCCGCACCTGGATGAACCGCGCCCGCGGACTCGCCACTTTCTCGGGCGACTCCTTCAACGCCGCGGACCAGTCCGACCACGTCGAATCCGGCAGCGCCGTGTTGCCCGTGCGGGTGCTGACCGATATCGCCCCGCTTCCCATCCAAAACAGGTTGCCCCACGTCGTCAGAAACCGGCAGTCGCGCACCTGGCTCGTGAAATCACCGTCCCGCGCCTTCTGCGAGTTGATCTCATACCCGTTTCCGACGTTGCCCGTGCCGACAAACACCAGCTTCCCGTCGCGAACCGCCAGCGTCAACGCCTGCTGCTCCTCGAAACCAAACAGCAGCTCCCAGTTCTGACTGTCCCGCACGCGGTACACGCGGCCCTTGCCCGCCATTCCCGCCAGCACCGTGCCGTCGCCGTCCACCTTCAGGTCGAACACCGATTCGTCATTCCAATTCGCCAGCCGGTCGGTACGCCCATCCGCATGCAACACGTACACCGTGCCCGCCAGCAGGTTCGCCAGCCGCGCCTCGGGCGGCGTCTCGCGTCCCGGCCCGGCCGTCTCCGCCGTCACCGCCGCGCCAAACTGCCCGGTCAAGCGCTGTGTCAGATCCTCAAACTCGGCCGCGCTCGGCCGTCGCGCCGCCGCCCCGCGGGGACGCCTGACCTTCTGTTTGTTGACGCCGACATAGACGTTGTCGCCACTCACCGCCAGCGCCTTCACCTCGTCCTCGGCGAACTCGTGAAGCACAACGCCCTTGCCCTTCTCGGTGATCCGGAACAGCAGCCCCCGGTCGCTGCCTCCGGCCAGCAACGCGCCCTTCGCATCCAGCGCGAGGCTCAGGATGTTCGAGTCTTCCGCCGTGAACCATTCCTCCGCCTTGGCGTCCGGGCTGATGTGAAACACTTTTCCGTCAGGACCCGTGCCCGCAAAAATCTGGTCCTTCTTGTCCACGATCAACGACCAGATGTACGGCGCGCGCAACCGGCACCAGGCTTCTTCCGGCTTCGTGCCCGCCGCCTTGTTGGTCGTGGAAATCTTGTAGATCTTCCCGTCGGGCATCGTCGCCGCGTACAAATTTCCCCGCGAATCCAGCGCCAACGCCGTCACCGCGATCGTGTCCGCCTCGAACAGCTTTGTCGTCCGCCCGTCCTTGCCCAGCGCGTACACGTCGGCGGGCGAGCCCGTGCCGAAATAGATCGTCCCGTCGCGATCCACCGCGGAACACCAGATTTCCTTGGCGAATTCGCCGAGCTTGGTCGCATCATAGCCCAGCCGCAATTCCCCGTCGCTCGTCACCACCAGCCGCTGGAGCTTGCCGGTCATGAAATCCTGCGCCGACTTCAGTTCCCACTGCTCGGTCTTCACGGCAAACAACCGAACGGGCGCGAGAGCCGCTGCGACGGCGACAATTATTAGCAGGCGGGCGATGGAGTATTTCACGATTGTATCGGTTTCTCCGGTTTCAACGTCGTTCATTCCTGTCGAATCGGCACACGAACCGTCGCCTGGCCGCTGAGCACCCAGTCGGTTGATTCCACCAACTGCTGGAGATCAGCGGCGCCGGTCGTGTTGGCGACACTCGAATCCTCCAAAACGCCGACCGCGCTCGGCGGAAGGTTCTTCAGCAGCTTGCCGCGATATTGCATCCCCGCACCGGTCGTCGGCATCAACGCGACGAGATCCGTGTTGCGGTGCCCCTTCTGAATCACGTCCAGATAATCGTCCAGACTGTCCGGCGACGCCGCGTCGGTTGGCGCCGCATCTCCTGACAGGACGGTTACCGTCAGGGTGCGCATCGAATCGGTCTCCGCCGGCACCCGAATGGCTATCGTCTTCGTGACCTCCGGCCCTCCGAACGGCTTCAGCACGACGGACAGCGGCACGGTTTCGCCCCGCTCCACTTCCGATTTTCCAAAGTACGCGCGCTTGATCTCGGCGGTCTGACGGCTCAGCGACGCGTCCACTTTCACCTCCAGCCGCTTGATGGCCGGGCTGCCGAACGGCGTGTTGACCATCGCCACCAGCGGCATCAACCCGTCCAGGCTGATGAGTCCCCCTCCCGGATTGAAGAATGTGTCTGTCACCGCCACGGTCCGGGCCGCACCGCCGGTCTTCGTCGGCCCGAGATCGGCGCTCACCGAAACGCGCACGGTCGTGTCCTGGGTCGAGCCCGATGCCGCGCTGACCGTTTGCGCGACGCCGGCAATCAGCAGTTGCGCCGTGAATGCCTGGTTGTCCATGATCTCCACGTCATAATGTTCGGTCTGACCCGTGTCGCGGTTTGCCGCGTCAATTGTCAGCGGGATCATCCGCGCCTGCGTTTTGGTGTCCGCCACGATGCAGCTCTGCCAGTCGCCCACCATCGCCCCAATCTCGGCGACCGGCGTGGCCAGTTTGAACGAACGCTCCACGCTCGACATGATCGTGTGCACCTCGGCCAGCACCGCCGGAGCCTGCACCGATCCGCCTTCGAAAAACGGATGACCAAATGCCAGGACCCGGTTCTTGTCAACGTACGTCGCCGTGCCCACCGCGGTCATGTTCAGATCGCCCCGCATCAACTGCACGCCAATCGACCCGCCCGGTTCGATGTCACCGCTACGCCGCGGCAACGCCGCGCGGCCCGCCCCGCCCGCGACCACCGGCATCATGCCGAAGCCGGCAAACCTCGACGCGAATTGCCCGATCACGCCCGGGCTGAATCCGCCGAATGACAACGGCGTGACCAACGGGCGCGGGGCATCGACATCGGCCGCGCTCCGTGAGAACGCTTCGTTCGGCAACGCAAACATCGACGGCGCGCGCCCCAGCGACACCGAAGCCATCGCGGTCGCCGGCGGTACGAACGGCCGCGTCAATTGCTCCAGCATGTTGTGGATCGGCGTCACCCCGGCCAGCGGCTCGTTTTCAAACGTCCAGCCGTACGCCAGCGCCCCGATCAGCTTGTCATTGATGTAGATGGGGCTCCCGCTCATGCCCGCGATGACCTTGTGCTTCTCGAGGTCCGCCCCGCTGAGCCGGATCAGGATCATGTCCTGCTTGGGCATGACGTTCTTGAGCACGCCCACGATCTCGACCTCAAACCGCTCGGGCCGGGTCCCCTTGAATACCGACAGCCCGTAGCCTTTCATGCCGGGTTGGACCTGCTCGGGGCGCAGTGTGTCGATGGCCCGCGCGGACTGCAAAAAAACAAACGCGCCGACCAGTAAGAGCGAGAACGTCCGGATCATGGCGTTGGTGGTTTGGACGCCGTGTCCCTCGTTTGTGTTGAAGAAGCCGTCTCCGCAGTCTTGGCCTTGGGGTCCCTGTGCACGAATTCGTCGATCTTGTCGTAGTAGGTATCGAACGACTTGACGAACGCCTCCCGGTGCGAGCCGTGAATCTCAACCAGCTCCTTCGGTTCGTGCGCCAGGACGTACAGCCGCCGCGAGTCGTTAAACGGGACCACCTCGTCATCGCTGCTGTGGAACATCAGCACCGGTACATGAACGTCGCCCATCTTGCTGACGGCATCGAACTGGTTCCGCAACAGGTACTGCCACGGAATCAGCGGCCAGTCCTCCTCGACCTTCTCGATGATCGACGCGTTTGCCCCTTCCGTGATCAATCCCGCCGGCTCCACCTTCGCCGCCAGACCGATCGCCACCGTGGCACCGAGGTCTTCGCCGCAGATGTACATCCGCTCCGGTTTTACGTTGCGCTTCTCGACGAGGTAAAAATACGCCGCCAACGCGTCGCCCGTCAGCGCGCTCTCGCTCGGCGTGCCTCCACTGGCGCCATAGCCGTGGTAATCGATCGCAAATACATCCAGGCCCATGTCGTGGAACAGATGGATTTTCTCCAGGCTGTCGCCCATGTTGCCCGCCCGGCCATGGAGATAGAGTAATGTCAACGCCGACGAATTGGTCGGCGGCGGATCCGATGATTGGGCGGGGATAAACCACCCCTGGATGTTCACACCGTCATCGGAGGCGAACACGACGCTGTCAAATGCCATCCCGGCATCGTGCGGCGTCTTCTTGACGAACGGGCTGGGCGCGTAAACGAATTCCTGTTCGTAGTTCAGCATCAGGAGATACAACGCCCCTGCCAACAGCCCCACCAGAATGAACCGGAGCCACAATCGCGTCTTGCGTTTCATGAAAAAGTACGTCTGTCCTTGGCCAACTCCGTTCATACTGGCAACCGCCATGCCGCGCAATCCGAAAATCTGTCTCGTCGATCTTCCACGAAATGAAACGCCCCACAATGCTGATTTGTATCCTTGCGTCGCCGCCGGATCCTCGGGTTCCAAAGTTGCGGAAATCCAGCCCCGCCGACGCGGGATACAAGCCGTTTTCTCAATTCTCAGAAGAGGCATACTCCTTGCTCAATTCTGTCGGGTCCACGCTGAGGCATCCTCATGGCACAGTCAACCATCAGCAGGGTGGAAGCGCGGGAATGGTCGCCGCGGGCGCGATTGTACGGGGTGGCGTTGATCGTCACGCTGTGCTACTTGCTCATCGGGCGGCTCAACAGCAACAACGATTCCTGGGTACAGGTCAGCCTCCCGCTGAGTAGCGCCTCGCTCCTGATGATTTCCCTCGCGGCGGCGGAAACCTACCTCTACGTCCAACGCGTCCAGCGAAACCAGGAGGAACTCCGCGCCTCCCGTGCCCGCGAAATCGAGTTGTCCCAGCGCCTCGCGTTCCAGCGTCAATCCACGCTCAACCAGATCGCGCGCGCGCTGATCGACTCGCTCGACATGGCTCGCATCTCGACGGAGGTGCTGGAAAAAATTGCCCAACTCTTCGAAGCCAACGCCGTCACCGTCTGGCTCACCGAGACGAACGGGCAAACCCGATTCCATCTCAAAGCGGCCTGCGGCTTCACGGCCCACAAACCCGATCAACTGGAAGCAGAGGAATGGACGTTCCCCGCCTTCGAGAACCCGACCAAGGACGTCCATCCGATCGTCGTCACCGGCGCATCGCCAGACATGCCGGCCCTCGGAGCCCTGTGCGAACGCGAGCGCATCGCTTGCACCGTGCTGGCTCCCATCGTGTGCCACAACGGGGTGGTCGGCCTCATCGGCGTCTTTTACCTCGATGCCCGGGGTATCTCGCCGTCGTCCACCGCCGAGATGCAAACCGTCGCCAACCTCGTCGCCGGCGCCCTCCAGGCCGAGGAGTTGTACCGCGACCTCGTGCAGGCGCAGAAAATCGAATCCATCGGCGCGCTCGCCAGTGGAATCGCCCACGATTTCAACAACGTCCTCGCCGCCATCCTGGCCTGCGCCGGTTACGTGAAGCAGCGAACCGACCGCTCCAACCCGATGTATCGCTATCTGGAAGCGACCGAGGCCAGTGCCTATCGTGGCGCGGCGCTGACCAAGCAGTTGCTGGCCTTCGCCCGGCGGGAGGGGCCGCATTGTACCGTGATCAATCCCAACGATTGCATCGAGCAGACGCTCACCATGTTGGAGCACAGCTTCGACAAGTCCATTCTCATCCAGCGCCAGTTCGCCAAAAACCTTCACCCGGTCGAGGTGGACCCATCGCAGCTCGAGCAGGTATTCCTCAACATCGCCGTCAATGCCCGCGATGCGATGCCCGACGGCGGCATGCTCACCATCACCACGCGTAATCTCCTTCTGGACGGAGCCAATCCGTTCCGCCCCGCCGTCCCTCTGCCGGACGGCGACTACGTGCTGCTGTCGTTCCGCGATACGGGCTGCGGCATGGACGCGGCCACCCTCGCGCACATGTTCGAGCCGTTCTTCACCACCAAACGCGCCGGCAAAGGCACCGGCCTCGGCCTGGCACTGGTGATGAACATCATCAAGAGCTTCCGGGGCGAGATCCACGTCGACTCCAAGCCGGGACAGGGAACCGCGTTTGAGATTCTTCTGCCGGCCTCCCGCAAGACGCCCCCGGCGGCCCCGGCAAAGACCGAGGCGCCGACTCGTGGTGGAGACGAGTGCATCCTCCTGGCCGAGGATGAACAAGTGATCCGCGAGATGGCGCAACTCGGTCTCCAGGAAAAGGGGTATACGGTGCTCGCCGCGCCCGATGGCGCCACCGCCCTGTCCACCTTCCGTGAACGGCGCGAGGACATCGACCTGGTGATTGCCGACATGGTGATGCCACGCATCAGCGGGCCCGAGTTGTTCGCGCGGATGAAAGAGATCGATCCCGGCGTCCGGGTCATCGTCTCCAGCGGCTACAGTCACGATCAGGAAGGCCGGCGGATGCTGCGCCACGGGTGTCTCGGCTACCTCCAGAAACCTTACGACCTCGAATCTCTCAACCGGCTCATCCGCTCCGTGCTCGACTCGGGGTTGTGAAGACAGGCCGCGGCGGCAATCAGATGCCCGGCTTCTCAAATCGCGATAGGGAGCCGGCGGGAGGAATCGAACACTCCATCTGCTGACTTACTCGGTCAGCCGCTCTGCCGTTAAGCTAAGCCGGCACACTACACAATCCACGCGACATTGTCCTGAATGACTCGCCCCCTACTACCACCTTGTTCCCGGCAGAAAGGACACACCCGGCCTTTCTTGCACCTGTAACTAGCTTGTCAGACGACCACGTCCTGCACCTGGCCGCCACGGCTTGCTGAGAAATTGCCGAACGCCCCCGGGCGCCTGTTCGAACGGCGCCACCACGAACCGGGTGAATCCGCCTACGCCAAACGCCCCGGCCCTCTCGATGACCTTCGCACCGTTCCCGCGATTCAACTCGCTGTACACTCGTATCGTCTACGATCTACTCTCTCTCAAACCGGAAGGTACGACACCCGACACTTGGCGCACTCACGGCAGGTTCGCGTTCACCGATGACAGCGTGTTGTTTATGTGTCTGCCGAGACCCCGCAGCAACGTGACTGCCACGATGGCCACGAGAGCGAGAACCAGCGAATATTCAACCAGACTCTGGCCTCTTCGCGATCGGAGTGCCCTGTAGAGTTTCTGCATCATCCTCTTCATGTTTCTCTTTGCCCTTTTTGCCCTTTGCCGAGGCGTAATCCCATACAAATGCCTCAGTATACTAGTAGCGTAATCGGCGGGAACCGTCTGCGGGGGGAAACCCTGTTTTTTTTGACGGTGAAAACCCTTACATGCCCCTCGTCGCCAGTCGCCGGGTATGGGTGCGGCCCCCAGCTCCGCCCGTCCAACGCCAAGGGGCACAATCGGCGGGGAGGACCCAATTCAGAGGCAGATGCCGACACCGGGCGGCTTCCTCATGGATCGCCCCTGCTGGATGGCATACTGCCGGAGTGTCCTCGCGTCGCCAATGTGTAGCTTCTTCTTGATGCGGTCCAAGTACCCTTCCACCGTTTTGACGCTGACCCGCAGTTCCTCCGCCGTCTGGCTCGGTCCATACCCGCAGCCGAGGAGCTGGAACACCTCTCCCTCGCGTTTGCTGAGGCTGGGCCGGTCCGATGTCGTGGCACGATGGCTTTTGACTGCTGCTTTCCGCAGAATGTTCTGCATGGTCCACTTCTAATGCAGACGCGCGAGGATGTCTGTGAGGGGAAGCCCTGTTTCTTGTGAGAGGGAAACCCCCTACACAAGAATCAAGCTGAACATCCCTGAGTCGCCCGGCGTCAACGGTTGCCGAAGCGCTGTCGCGACTTGCGGGTTTGGGATGGGAGCGGGGGCGGCTGTCGCGAAGATTCCGCGGATGCGCCCGTCCCGCCGAGTTTGTTCCACTGGATGGCTTGCTGGACCAGTTGGCGGGCATCTTTCAGGAGCAATTTCTCCTTGATCCGCGCCGTGTAGCCCTCCACGGTCTTCACGCTCAAGTGCAATTCGTCCGCGATCTGGCTCGGGCCGTACCCGTTCCCGAGAAGTTCGAAGACCACCAGCTCGCGGTCGCTGAGGCTGTCCACCGGCAACCCCACGGGGACAGGACCGCCGGCGCTGGCCTTCTTCAGGATCCGTGCCTCCACCGTCTCGCTCACACAGACCTCTCCCTTCAGCACGCGAAAGATGGCCTGGCGGATCTTCTCGGCTCCTTCCCGTTTGGTAACATAACCGCGGGCACCGGCACGGATGGCCCGCTCGGCGTAGAGAGCTTCGTCGTGCATCGACACAACCAGCACCGGTAACCCTTCGTATCGGGTCGTGATGTCCTTGATCAGGTCCGTGCCGTGAGCGCCTTCCATCGCCAGATCGACAATGGCCATGTCGGGATGCAGGGTCTCAAGGGCCTGCAGCGTCTGCGCCGCGTCGGCGGCTTCACCGCAGACGGCGAGATCGGCCTGCCGGTTGACCAACTGTGCCAGCCAGTCGCGGACCATCGGATGGTCGTCCGCAATCAGGATGCGCGTCTTCGTCGTTTGACCGTTCATGAGTTGCTCTTCATTTGGGTGTGAAAATCCTTCGGCAGGGACAGGACGACGGTCGTGCCGCCGTGGGGGCCGCGGCGCACGGTGAGTGTCGCTCCAATTACGGACGCACGATAGTTCATGGTGCCAAGTCCCATGCCGCCACTATGCCGTGCCCGCTCCCGAAACCCAAGGCCATTGTCGTTCACGGCCAGGACGACCCGGTTGTCCTCCGTGTGAAGCTCGATCTGGATTCGTGAAGGCTTGCCGTGCTTGACCGCGTTGGCCACCGCCTCCTGGACAATCCGGTAAATGTGGGTCGCTTCCGTGTCATCAAACAGGTCGGCCAGGCCATCCGCATCCACGTCGCAGGCAATTTGGTACACATCACGCACGGACCCCGATAGATTATCCAGCGCCGCCATCAAACCGCCGGGGCCGATTTCGACCGGATGAAGTCCATGGGCAATCTCCCGCGCCTGAGTCATGGCTCGCTGGATGAATCCCGCGATCTGCTTGGCATCGGTTGCCTGAGGCAATGATTCGTGGGCCAGCTTGTCGGTCAACAACTGCGCGGCAAACTCCGTGGCTGCCAGGTGCTGGCACAGCCCGTCATGGAGGTCTTGCGCAATCCGCCGGCGCTCCTGATCCGATGCTTCGAGCACCTGCCGCTCCAGTTGCCGGCGCTCGGTGTTCGTTCTCCGGATGGCGGCCATCAGAAACGAGATGGCCAGAAGCACGCCAAAGTCCACCCCGGAGTTCCAACAGGCAACAACAATCTCGGAAGCGGTAATGGGCGAGTACAGGTTGGCGACAAACCCCGCGACGGCCGACGCCGCCGCGACGAATACTCCCCCCGACGCGTCGGTAAACCAACTGACGAAAATAACCATCAGCACGTACAGAATCGAAACCCGGACGTGTGGTCCCGTCAGGTCATCGATCAGCCCAACCACCGCGGTTCCGACCAAGCCGGCTGCCACCACCCAGAGCTTGGATCGGCTCCTGAGCCAGAGATTTAACCTTTCCATAACGGCACCCCCGCCGCCGAGCCGGTCGGGCCTCACACGCACAGCTATCACAAACTCACGTCCACCGTCCAGCGAATTGCGCTTCGCCGACCGCCCTCGCTGAAGGCCGCGCCAGACGCGTGCCGACTCCGTGCCTCAACACGGCGACACGCCCCCGGTGGCCAACCGGTTAGGTTTGCACCTCGATCGGCTCCCGCAGGCCGTTGACCGCGGCGAAGTTCGTGAGCCGGTCCAGCAGCATCGGCGTCACCACGCTGCCGGCCTTCACAATGAGCATGCCGTCCGCCGTGTACACGTTTTGCGTGATGACCTGGCCTTCCCGCAGTTCCGCGGCGGAAACGGCGCGCGGCACGCAGGCGATCGTGCCGGTAACGGACTGGCCCTTGTCGAAACGCAGACAGGCCGTGTCGAGCACCCGCGGGTCGTACCATCCGGTGCGATTCTGCATCTCCTCCAACGCCTGCTTTTGAGACACCCCTTTGGATTCGAGGTCCAGCAGGTCGTTGAGCACCTTCAGAATCCGTGCCCCCACCGGAATATCCGCGCCCGCGCATTTGTCCACGGGAAACCCGGAGCCGTCAAAGTGTTTGTTCTGGTACAGGATGATCTTGGCGACCGTCTCCAGCCGCGGGATGTTCGCGATCAGTCGGCTGCCAAATTCGGGCACGCGCATCCACAGGGTCAGTTCCGCGTCACTCAGCGGCAGTCTGGCCCGCGCCTTGACGAGCACCGGCGCGGGAATGCTCACACACCCAATCGGCGCCAGAAGCGCGGCCAGTTCCAGTTCCCAGGCCCGTTCCGTCGGCGGCACAATGTACAACCGCATGGATTCGCGCAACTGCTGGCCGCGACCGAACGATTGCGGGTCGATGACCGACAAAATCTCGGTGAGAACCTTGACGCTCCCATTGAGTGTCTTCTCCAACAACTCCCGCTCGGCGATCAACATCTCGTATTGCTTGACGCCGTCGCTGACCACGATCGCCAGCGTCTCCGGCGGACAGGGCTTCGTGAGAAATTGGTAGACGTGTCCGCGATTGACCGCGTCGACAGCCGTTTGCTGGTCGGCGTTGCCGGTCAGCATGATGCGGATGCTGTCGGGCGCCTTGGCGCGGGCCCGGGTCAGGAACTCCACGCCATCCATCCCGGGCATCCGCATGTCGGCCACAATCACCGCATACGGTTCCCGACCATCCAGCAGCGTCAGGGCCTGCGCCCCGTCGGTGGCCGTGTCCACGGCAAAATACTTCCGCAGGTTCCGCTGCAGAGCATTCAGGACGTTGGTTTCGTCGTCTACACAGAGGATTCTTCGGTGCATAATGTCGGTTCTCCCAAAACAATTTCGTCTACAGCCTGCTGCCACTCCTCGACCCCCCCGGCCAACCCCAGCGACTCCAGATATGCCATGTCCAGCGACGGACCGGGGACCCCCTCGTGGATGACGGTCCGGCCCTGGACGAGGACATTGGCGACGTGACACGTCAGCAGCGCTCCGGAAGTCTTGAGCGCGCTCCGCGATGGATGGTGATGGAACGCAATCGCTTCGACCACCGGGACCGGCAATCCCCACAACGCCAGCAGATATCCGCCCACCTCGGCGTGCGTCGATCCCAATATTCGTTGTTCGGCTTCCAGGAGCGGGATCTTCTCGTCGTGCGCCAGTTGCAGGACTTTTTCGTAGGCGTCGCGGAGGTTGGCCACAAAAATCAACCGCCCCGCATCATGTAGCATCCCGGCCACAAACGATTCATCCACCACCTTGCGGTCCGCGCCGATGGCCCGCGCCACCACCTTGGCGGCCGCCGCCGTGAGCAGGCAGTGGTCCCAGAACGTTTCCACGGACCAACCCGGCAGCGGCTTCGTGTCCAGCTGCGAAAACACGCCCATCGACAACACCAGGGACTTGACCGTCTCCAGTCCGAGTCGGGAAATGGCTTCGGCCGGATTCGACACGCTCTGGCCGATGCCAAAGAACGCCGAGTTGGCCAGCCGCAAAATCAGCGTCATCATGCCGATATCGCGCGAGATGATCGCCGCCACCTCGTCGAAACCAACGTCCGGTTTCTCCAGGGCCGCGACCAAATCGCCGTAGAGCTTCGGCAGGCTCGGCAGCCGGTCCATGCGCGTCACCAGCCGTCGCACCGTGCTGTCGGGAATCGAGAGATCGAATGTCACCACCCGCTGGATCACCGCCCGCAGTTCCTCGGGGTCGCAGGGTTTGCAGAGATGCTGATGAACCGGACCGACGTTCTTCACCATCACGCCCTGGTCCGCTCCCCCCGACAGGATCAACCGCACGGTATCGGGATACCGTTTCATCACCTCGAGCATCAACTCGGCTCCGTCCATGCCGGGCATCTGCATGTCGGAAACCAACACCTTGCACGGACGCTCGGCCATTACCCGCAATGCCTGTTCCCCGCTCGTGGCGAACTCCAGGTCCCACTCCCGACGCAGGGAATGCAGTTGCCGCCTCAGCGCCTGAAGGATCATTGGCTCGTCATCCACGAAGAGTATTCGCTGTTTCATGGTGTGTCTCCTCTTCGACTGTGACCGAGTCGCCGAGGGGCAGACGGATGATGAATGTCGTGCCCTTCCCGACCTCGGTTTCAAAATGAATGTTGCCGCCGTGCTTGTCCACCACCACCGAATGGGCGATGGCCAATCCTTGCCCGCTGCCCTTGCCCACCGATTTGGTCGTGAAAAATGGATCGAATACCCTCGAGCGTATCGCCTGGGGGATTCCCGTGCCGGTATCGCCGATGCGCACCTCCGCCCAGTCTCCCACGCGCCGGGTGCTGACGCGGATCCGCCCTTTGCCGTTCTTCCCGTCGCCCACAACGTCGGCAATCGCGTGCGCCGCGTTGACAATCAGATTCAGGGTCACCTGGTTGAATTCGCCCACCAGACACGGCACCAGCGGGAGGTTGGGATCATAGTCTGTCTCCACCTCCGCGACATATTTCCATTCGTTGCGGCACACGGTCAGCGTGCTCTCGATGGCCGCATTCAGATCCGTCAGGGTCTTGTCTTTCGTGCCCGGGTGCGAGAATTCCTTCATCGCATGCACAATCTTGGAGACGCGACCGATCCCTTCCAAGCTTTCCTGAATCGCCTTGGGAACTTCGGCCATCATATAGTCCAGGTCCGCACCGGCCATCGCCAATTCGGCCTCGCGGATCATTTGTTCCGTGATCGCGCCCGCGCGGGCCGCCTCGACGAACCGGCGGTACTGCGCCAACAGCGGATTGACCGTGCCCACCGCTTCCTGCACGAAGCGAACGTTGTCGCCAATGTACTGCGTGGGGGTGTTGATCTCATGCGCGATACCGGCGCTCAATTGCCCGATGGCCTCCATCTTTTGCCCGTGCCGCAACTGCAACTCCAGCGCCACGCGCTCGACTTCGGCCAGCTTGCGCTTGCTGATGTCCCGGAATGTCCCAACCCCGTGCCACGCGCCGTTGAGTTGAACCGAAGCCAGGAAGATCTCGACGGGGAATTCATGCCCGCTTTTTCGGACCCCGGTCAATTCCAGCATCTGGCCGATGGCGACATTCTTGTCATCGTGACAAAGCGCGGCGAATCTCCGTTCCAGATCCGTCTGGCACCGGCTCGCAAGGATGTGCTGGTACACGCTCTTGCCCAAAGCCTCCGCGGCTTCGCAGCCGAAGATCCGTGAGGCCGACTGGTTCCACAGCGTGATCTGACCTTGGGAATCAAACATGATCATCGCATCTTGGGCGGCCCCGACCAGCGCATTCAACTGCTCCTGGCTCTCCCGCAACTCCTGCTGGAACTTGTGGGTCTCCGAGATATCCGTCTTGATGGACACGTAATGCGTGATCGCGCCACGGCCATCGGTCACGGGCGTGATCGTCATTTGCTCCCGGTACAGGCTCCCATCCTTCCGTCGATTGGTCAGCTGGCCGCTCCAGGCTCGCCCGGCACGGATCGTCTCCCACATCTTCTCGTAGAACGCGCGGTCTTGCCGGCCGGACTTGAGTAGGCGCGGGTTTTGCCCCACCGCTTCGCTGGCGGTGTAGCCGGTCAGCGCGGTAAACGCCGGGTTGACCCAGGCAATCGTGCCGGAGCCATCCGCAATCATGATGGCATTTGCCGCCGCTTCGAGCGCCGCGGTTTGCAGCCGTGTCTTTTCCTCGGCCCGCACTCGCCCCGTGACATCACGGAAGGTCGCCTGATACATCGTTTCGTTGACCCGGAACAGGGTGACGTCGATGATGCAAGTTGTGCCGTCACCGCGCATTGCCTCCCGCTGATATTGGGTAGCTTCGCCAACCCCAAGCGAGCCATAGTGATCTAAACCAGCCATCCGATGCCCGGGCGGATAGGTCTTCTCGGCGGGCATACCCAGCATCTTGGTCCGCGAATACCCCAGGACCTGCGCCGCCTTATCGTTGGCGTACGTGATCCGCCGGTCGAGACCGATCGACAGAATCCCGTCCTGAGAGTGTTCCACCAACAACCGGTACTTCGTCTCGCTCGCCTCCAACGCTTGCTGCGCCCGCTGGCGCTCCGTGATGTCGCGCACGACGCTTTGAATGCAGCCCTTGACATGGATGAGGTTCACCTCCGCCTCAAAATAGCTGCCATCCTTCCGCCGGATCCGCCGGCAAAACTGCCTCGATTCGCCGATGCCCAAGGCGCGACGCTGCTCGTAGCCGGCAAGCTCCTCGCTGATATAGGTATCCGTGACTTTCAATCGAATCATCTCTTCCCGCGTGTATCCCAGAAGTTGGCATAATGCGGGGTTGGCATTGATAATGTTGCCATCTTCGTCCGCCAACATGACCCCGTCCACCGATTGGTCGAACAGCAGGCGATAGTGCTCTTCGCTTTCGATCAACGCCGACTGCACATCGAGGCGCACGGTCGCATCGTGGCAGTACACGACCATTCCGCAGATGCCGGGTTCCTCTAACAGGTTCTTCCCCACACATTCCAGTATCCGCCACGAACCATCCTTGTGCCGATAGCGGTATTTGAGAGCTTCGGTATGCCCGGGTTTGCCAACCGCTTCGAGAAAACCCTTCCTAAGGGGTGCGGCGTCTTCCGGGTGCACATGTTCGAACGCGTCGCGCCCGATCAACTCTTCCGGTTTGTAACCGAGTATGTGCTCGATGGACGGACTGACATACTTGGTGATCCCTCGTTCATCACAGCTCATGATGACGTCCGAAATGTTCTCGACCAGAACGCGGGACCTCCCTTCAGCCTCCTGTCGCGCAGCCTCGGAGCGCCACAACGAATTTTCCAACCTCCATCCGTACCAGGCCCCCGCGGCAAGCGTCAAAAGCATTCCCCAGCCAAATCCCATCTGCAACCTTTCGAGCTTGGTGACGTACGCGGCCTGCCGCTCCAGGAATGCCGACCGTAGACCGCGCAATTGAGTCCGAAACCCATCTAATTGCTTTTGGAGGATGCTGTATTCGTCGTTCAGTACGGACACTTCCCCGTCCATCTTCGCGGTGCGGTCGGCCTGGAACAACGAAATGATGCGTTTGGACCCTGTAACCAGGACGTTCATCTGACCCGCTATCGAAGACAGAGATCGCTGAACCTGTGCCGTTTCCTCCGGCCGCGCATTGTTCGGAAGCTGCCGTCGCACATCGTCCAGAACCTTGTCGAACCGCTGATCGGCCGCGTTTACCCGGGCCAATTCGGATTTCGGATCGCCAGATTGGGTGAGGTTAATCGCTGGCGCATTGGCCTCGGTGGTTGCTTCATCCAACTTGTCACAAAGAGACAACAGCTTTACCCATTGCCGGTTGCCGTCGATGGTCTGACGATGCGCGGCGGCCAATTGATAACTCAGGAACGAGCCGGAGAGCACGGCGATGACACCGAAGAGTAACAGCAGAATGTACAACTGTAGCCGCTTCATCCGTGAAAGAATTGGCGCCGGCGTATTACGTGTTGCGGGACGCTTGCTCGAATTGTGCATTTACTGGGACATTGCTTTCCAGCCACCCGGGATTCCGATCGACGGCTCTGGCCGCGGCGAATCTCGCGTCGCTTGCGAGTCCATTAAGGCAGTTTGTATGCCAGTCGCAAAAACGGCTCGTTTTCCGGCCTGCGCGGAACTGCGCAGCGCGGAGCGCCTTACAAGGCGTTTTTGCTGGGGACTTCCCCTCAAGTCCGGGGCAGTTTTATCCGAATAACCGTAAGGGGTGGATTGCGTCAGTTGGCGGCTTCTCGTGTCAATGGCACGAATACCACGCGGGTGACGTTCCGCATCGACGTCTGACCATCCTGAGCCTTTTCGACGAGCAATAACGATTGCTCCCCGTGCGGTTCGCCAACGGGGATGACCATCCGGCCGCCGGGCTTGAGCTGTTCAATCAACGGCGGCGGCACGTGATCGGCGCCGGCGGTCACGATGATCCCGTCGTACGGCGCGCGCTCCCGCCAGCCCAGATAACCGTCGGCGTGCTGGACATGCACGCCTCTGTAGCCGAGACGCTGCAGCCGATCCGCTGATTCCCTGGCCAGTGGTCCGAGAATCTCCACCGAGTAGACCGCCACGGCCATCCCGGCGAGAACCGCCGCCTGATATCCGCAACCGGTGCCCACCTCCAGCACGTTCGCGCCGGGACCGGCCCGCAGCAACTCCGTCATCAGCGCGACGATGTACGGCTGGGAAATTGTCTGTCCGTTCCCGATGGGAAGTGGATGGTCTTCGTAAGCGGCGTCGATCCATTGTTCCGGCACGAATTCGTGCCGTGGGACATTCCGCATCGCGGCGAGCACGCGCGAATCCGTGATGCCGCGTGATTCGATTTGCTCCCGAACCATGCGGTCGCGGCTTGCGCGAAAATCCACGGCCTTCACACGCGTTGCGACCACCACCGCGGTTGCCAGCTCACCACAACGTCCCGCTCACCCGCTTACGTCGGGTCTTCCTCGGGCAACGGGCTGTGACCGCCCTTTCGGGCCAGATATTCCTCCACCCGCAACAACCCGCCCTCGCCCGCTCGGCGAATCACCTTGAGAAGATTGTCCATGGAAGAAACTTCCTCGAGTTGTTCTTTCACAAACCACTGCAGGAAATTGTCCGTCGTGTAATTGACTTCCTTCTTCGCCAGATCGACGATTTTGTGAATCTGCTGCGTCACTTCCACTTCCCAATCCAGCGACAACTGGACCGCTTCCTCGGCCGTCGCGAATTTGTTTTTCGGCGCTTTGACCGTTGGAATGACCACTTCGCCGTCGGTTTCGACCAGAAACTTCACGAACCGCATGGCGTGATCGCGTTCTTCCTCGGCCTGCCGGTAAAAGTGGGCCGCCAGTTGCGGCAGCGCTTCCGCGTCGAAATGCGCGGCAATCGCCACGTACTGGAGGAACGCCCCGAATTCGTTGCCGATTTGCTGGTTGATCGCGTCGTTGATCTTTTTGCTGATGAGCATAACGCCGCTACGATGCGACCGGGCCCGACAGAAAGCAATGCTATTTTGCGCCCAGATCGTCTTGCCGAATCGGCGACCGGGCCGGCGCGCTCTTTTCTCGCACCATCCTACCCTTGGCCAGAAACATCGACTGTCGCGCAAACGCCACGGCAAACTCGCGGAAACCCTCTTCTTGTTTGAGCTTGTAGGCTTTGATGGCTTCGCCCACGGCCTCCAAGCCGATCCCGTAGAGAAGTTCGGGCTTCACCTGGCGTTGCGCCACTTCCGCCGCGACGATCCGCAGGTTGTGATCCACCATCTGCAAAATCTCCTCGCGCGCCTGTTTGCCGAACATGCCCTTCGCCTTCTTGACCAGGGCGCGATCGATTTCCGCATCGGGCGTCCCGGCTCCCCCCAACGATGCGTAATCGAGGTGAATCGGCGGTTTGTCGTGTTTGCCTTGCATGTTATGAAATCGGTGAAATCGAGAGCACTTGAAATGCCTGTAAGCGCGTCAAATGTACAGACAAAACGTGTCGACTCAATTCGCCCGCTCAGTATACAGCAATGGAAAAACCTGGCATGTAAAAGATGTGTAAAAAAATGCCGCCCTCCGAAACTGTGCCCGGTTCACCATTTCATCCGCCTGCGGGTCGTGCCTTTTGCGCCACCCATTGTATCGTGCGTTCCATCACCGGCATCGACATCAACACGCTGATGTGTCCATGCCGCAGCCGCCACATCTCTGTAACACCCCAGGTCGCGGAAAGTTCCTCGATCGTGTCGATCGGCGCAAACAAATCGTGCTCGCAAGCGACGATGAGTATGTTCTCCGCCGCGATCCGCGGTCGGTGGCTCGTCAGGTTCATCGAATCCAGCCGCACGTTCGCGCTGCCAAGACTGCGGCGGATCGGCGCGCAAAAATCCGCTTCCGCAATCAGCCGATCCATCCGCGCCACCGGCGTCATCAACACGACCACATCCACCCGCTTCTCCGTGCACGCCAGCATCCCGCTCAGCCACGCCCCGAGCGAAATGCCCCACAACCCGATCCGCGGCGAACCCTGCTCCTTGAGCCACGCGATCAGCGCCCGCGCGTCGGCCAGCGATTGATGGGCCGCCTGGGCCACGTGCACCAGATCGCCCGATAGAAAGTTCCTCACCGCGCCCCGACCCCGTGGTTTGCGCCGACTATGGTACGGCAGCTCGAACATCGCCGCGTTTACGCCGCGTCTCGCCAGCCGCCGGGCGATGTGCGGAAACAACGTGTGATACATCGTCTGCGCGTTCCACCCGTGCAGCAGGATGATCGTCGGTTTGTCCCGCCATGATTTCGACGCCTCGTACAACCGGCCGTGCACCGTGTTGTTCCGCCTCCACGGAGAGGGTGCTGGCGACGAGAATTGAAACGCGCGCTTCGTGACGAATCGGAAATCCGGCGGCGCCACGGCCGGGCCGCCGAGAAAATCAGGATTCTCCAGTACCGCCTGCGCCCGGGTTGCCAGTCCTTCTGCGTTCTTGGCATCGGGCACATTCAAGCGCGCCAGTTGAATTGTGCACCAGTCCAGTGGTTTGGCGAGGGCTGCCCGCATGAGATAAGTTAGTCGCGATTGGTCGCCGCGACAAACCGCTCGACACGCTCTCGCGCCGCGCCGCTGTCGATCAACTCCGCCGCCAGCGCCCAGCCGCCGGCGAAGTCCGCCGCCTTTTCCGCGACCACCAGCGCTGCCGCCGCGTTCAACAACACGATGTCCCGCCGCGCCCCGCGGTCTTTGCCGCCCAGCACGTCCCGAACGATGCCCGCGTTGGTTGCCGGATCGCCTCCGACCAGTTCCTCCGGTTTCACCGTCACCCCGCGCCACGACGTGTGGGGCACGCGGAAATCGCGCTCGGTCTGCTCGATTCGTCCCGCCCACACCTCGGCCACGATGTTCACGCCCATCGTCGACAGCTCGTCGAGCCCGTCCCCGTACACCACCATCGCGTGTTTCAACCCGAGCAGACGCAGCACCTCGGCAAACTTCGGCACCAACGCGCGGTCAAACACCCCGATGAGCTGATGCGTCGGGCGGGCGGGGTTGACCAGCGGTCCGAGAATATTAAACACCGTGCGCTGCTTGCGCTCGGCCAGCGCGCGTCGCACCGGCGCGATCGCCTTGAACGCGGGATGATAAAACGGCGCGAACAGAAACGCCACGCCCGCTGTCTCCAGGCAACGCCGGGCTTCTTCCGGGGTCAGTTCGATTTTCGCGCCCAACGCCGCGAGCACGTCAGCGCTGCCACACTTGCTCGTAATCGCCCGATTCCCATGCTTGGCCACGGCGACACCCGCCGCGGCGGCAATAAACATCGTGCACGACGAAATATTGAACGTGTGCGCCATGTCCGCCCCCGTCCCGACCATGTCCAGCACCACGCCGCCAAATTTCGCGGGATCGATCTGCGGATCCACGCCCCGCCCGCGCAACTCCAGCGCGAACGCCGCGATTTCCTCCGCCGTCTCCCCCTTGTTCGCCAACGCCGTCAGAAACTCGGCCTTCGCACCGTCCGCAACCGCCGCATCGAGCAGCGCGCCCATCGCCTCCGCAACGTCCTCTCGCGATAGATGCTCGCGCACCGTTACCTTCCTGGTCAATAAAACCAACGATGTCATCGTTGAAAAGCTTACCACAAACGGATGCGAATGCCGGTCCCGCCAAAAAGAAAGGGGCAGACTTTCGTCTGCCCCACGTTCTCTCGGTTAAAATCGTGCTATGACTTGCTCGCAGGCGTCGGGACGGGGTCGATGTTGACCCGGCGACCATTGCGGTCGAAGCGGACGTGGCCCTCGGTCAGGGCGTACAGGCTCCAGTCGCGACCCGTGCCGACGTTGCTGCCGGCCACAAACTGCGCGCCGCGCTGGCGAATAATGATGCTTCCCGCGGTGACGAGTTCACCGCCGTATCGCTTCACGCCGAGGCGTTTGCTGACGCTGTCGCGTCCGTTGCGCGAGCTGCCCTGTCCTTTTTTATGAGCCATGACTAAAACCTCCGCCGCGTGAGGACACGCGGCCTACAGCTTTGCTACTGCTATACGACGATTTCTTTGATCTTCAACACGGTGTGATGCGCCCGAATGCCGCGCTTGCGATGGTAGCCTTCGCGGCGATGGAATTTGAACGCGATGACCTTCGTCCCCTTCTTGTCGGGATCGACCACCTCGGCGGTCACGCGCGCGCCTTTCACGTTGGGTTTGCCCACCTGCACCTTGTCGCCATCCGCCACCAGCAGCACGTCCTCCAACGCGATTTCCTTGCCCTTCTCGCCGTCGAGGAGTTCGACCTCGACCACGTCGCCGGGCTGGACGCGATATTGCTTGGCGCCTGTTCGTATGACTGCGTACATGAATGTTTCCTCGTTCCTCTTGGGAAGGGGCGGAAAAGGTAACGGAACCGGCCCCGTCCGTCAACGCTTATCTTATCCCCTCCGCCGCGCCCACGCAACCTACTGCTGGGAGGACTGCGCTGTCGGCTCGGGCATGTTTTGCAACTGCTCGATGGTATCCTGGGCGTTTTCCTTCACATCCTCATCCGAATCATTCAAATACCCCTGCAAAAGCTGGATCGCCCGTTTGTCCTGTGTATCTCCCATCCCATCAATCGCTTTCAAACGTACTTCCTTGGGCTGATCGCTCCGCAATGCCGTGTTCAGGATCGCCAGTTTCTTGTCGTTCTGGCCATCAACGTCGCCCAACGAGTCGACCAGCTCAACCTTCAACTCCTCATCCTTTTCATTCAGAAACAGGTGTGCCAGGGCGTCGACCACATCCGGCGCGTCATCGTTCGAGCTGAGCTCATAAATCAAGGTCACCCGCTTCTGAAAATCGTCCGCGTTCTGATAGTCGGTCACCAACTGCTTCACCTGCGCGGCCAGTTCCGTCTGCGATTGCCCGTCCCCGCTGGACTGGTTCGTGTTCACGCCGGCAACGGCGGCGCCGGGCGCGGCGTTCGTCGCCGCAGGAAGCGCCGGCTGCGGCTGCTTCGCCGGCAGCGTCGTCACCGACGGTGGCGGCAGCGGTGTTTCCTGGGTTTCCTTTTTCGTGCAACCCGCCGCCATCAACACCGTGAGCGTCACGGCGGCGGCAACGGCTGCCGAAACATACGACACGTGTCTGATCACCTTTTTCATATCGCCGCGCGCAGCATACTCGCTGAAAAGTCTCTCGTCCAGCCCGTGTTGGGCTCCCATTCGCTGCGCCCCGCCGGTGCCAAACATCCTTTCCCACCGCAGCAGTCCGCCGCATTCGTGTGAATTCGCGTTCATTCGTGGTCAACGCTGTCGCCGCTTCGCCACCCTCCCTGCCTCCTTGCACTCACACACCCACGCGCTCAGGCACTCCGACACTCCGACACTTGTTTCCCGGCTTTGCTTTCTTCTCCGAATTCACCGATTGTCCACCCCATGTGGTCTTATCTCCTCATGGGTGTCGCCGTCGTGTTGCTGGCCGTCATCCTGTACCCGTTGTGGGGCGGCATCCGCTACGTGATCCGTCAGCGCCAGCGCGAAGGCAACATCATCATCGGCCAGCCCCGACACAAACCCGTGCCTCAACAATGGCGCTCGGACCAGACGACCATTGCCTGGCTCGGCCATGCCACACTGCTGATCAATCTCCACGGCAAATTCATCCTCACCGATCCGGTCTTTAGCTCGAGCGTTGGCCTCCATCTGCCCTTCGGCATGAACCTCGGTCCGCGCCGCCTCGTCCGTCCCGCGCTCCAGCCCGACGAACTTCCTCCACTCGATCTCATCCTCCAGTCGCACGCCCACATGGATCACCTCGACGTGCGAAGTTGGCGCGAGCTTCAGCCCGGTCCCGCTGTCGTGATGGCCACCCGCAATCAGCGCTTCATCCGCCATCTCGGGTTCGCGCCCGTCACCGAATTGGGCTGGGGTGATTCCGTCAACGCCGCCGGCGTGACCGTCACCGCGGTGAAGATCAAACACTGGGGGGAACGCTATCCGTGGAGTCGCGGCCTCGGCTACAACGCCTACCTGCTCGAACACAACGGCACCACCATCCTTTTCGGCGGCGACACCGCGGACACCGACTCGCTTCGCCAAGCCTGCGCCAGCCGCAAAATCCGCGTCGCCATCCTACCCATCGGCGGATACCGACCGTACATCCACATGCACGCCTCACCCGAGCAAACGTGGAAAATGTTTCGTGAATTGGGCGCGGACTTCCTGGTGCCGATCCACCACCAGACATTCCTCCTGTCCTACGAACCTCCCGACGAGCCCCTCAGGCGATTGATTGCCTCCGCCGGCGGCCAGGCCGACCGGATCGTGATTCACGAGATCGGCGAAACGTTCGTCGTGCCCTGATGCGCACCGCGCCCCGCGGGTTCAGATCAGATACTGGACGTTGAACGCGGCCACGATCAGCGAGATCATCCCGATCGACACGAAAAACATCCGCTCACCCAGTGACGTTCCCACCGGCGCGCCGGCGGAAGAATTGCCAAACACGCGCGTGGCCAATCGGCAACCGAGAAAAATCGCGGGCGTCGTGATCATCGCTTCGTACGTGATCAGGCCCATATGATGCCCAAACACGCTCAATACATGCCGCGCAAATGGTTCGGCTTCGAAGGCCCGCCCGCGCCCGATCGCCACCCACGTCGTCGCAAAATCCAGGCCCCGACCGAACGCGCACACCGCCACCGCACCGGTTACGCTCCCAACTTTCCCACACCACTGCCGCAAATTCGTACTCCCCTCCATACACCATCCCCAATCACCCACCCCGGTTATATATCCGCCCACTTCCGGCTTCGCGCAAGCGCCTTCTACTGACCCGCGCGTACAAACGTCACATCCTGCCGTCCTCCGCCGTCCGGTGACGGGACACTCGCTGTAAAATGTTTCGCGGCCACGTCGTAAGCCACCGGCACCGCCTTCCCGTTCTCCAACCGGCACACCGGCGCGGCTTCGGCATAACCATGCAGCCGCACAACGGGCTCGCCCGGCACGGTCACCACCGTCACGCTCAGACTCGTCGCCGTCTCGCGAATGTCCGCAATCCGTTGTTTCCCGGTCGCCGCGATCTTGTCTTCATCACCGAGGAACGCGATGCCCGACGGACCAATCGGCGCAATGATCGCCAAGGCGTATTGACCGGGTCCCAGCGCTAGGTGACATGTCTGGCCGGCCGGCACCACCATTCCCTGCTTCAGGGTCACGTCGTACACGTACGAAGGGGCCCCAATTCCATATGTCCCCGGTCCAATTTCCCAAAAATCGTCAGGGCCATCCGCGCGCGCCAAAAACGCGAACGCGTATAACGTGCGATGATCGCGATGATCAGTGCACGTCCACGCCGTCAGAGCCCTTCCATCTACAAGCGCTTCCCGTAAGTAGGTTTCGTCCGTGGGGACCAATGGCCGATCCGGTTTGACCAGCACGCCATCCGCGCGCGCCGCCCGCCGGATATTCTCGGGCGCCTCCTTGCCCATCGCGTCGCCTGTTCCCACCACGCCGGCCGACAGTACCGCCACGGTCATGTTATCCGTCTCGTCGCTCTTGAACACATCGCACCACGGCCACATTCCAAGCGCGGATGCCAGTTGCGATGTGTACAGAAAATGCCGCCACTTGCTCGGCTCGAACCGATCCTCGCTGCAGCGGATGGTCGTCAGGTTCGAGTATTTTGCCCCCTGCAGGAAATGTCGCGGCAATCCCATGCAATACTGCATCACCAGGCCGTGGCGCGCGCTCGCTGCCGCCATCCCATCGGCAAACGCGTCGCCCAGTCCCACCACGCGCGGCAGCTCGCTGTTGAAATAAATCCGGTCCAGCCAGTCCTGCTCGTAGCAAACCACGCCGTTGGTCGCCAGGTACGTCATCCGATCTTCCCAGTACGTCGGGTCGACCGCCGCCACTCCGGAAAACTTGTACTGCTTCTGGTACGGGCTCTCGCGGTCCACCCAACGCCCGTGCGTCACCAACGGCAGCCCAATCTCCCTCGCAAACGCGCCCAGCCCTTGTGGAAACAAATCCGGGTCCGCCGTGTACTCCATCATCCCGCCGTTACGATTCCAGCGTCCCGACGGCGAATCCGCCACCTTCTTCTCTTTCCCCGGCTTGCCGTCAGGCTCGGTCATCGATTTCGGGTACCACCAACTGTCCAGTTGCAGGTACCCCGGCGCGATCTGTTCCTGCCGATATCGTTTCGCCAGCTTCGTTAGCGTGCCGCAATACCCAAGGCTCTTGTCGTACTTGTAGTAGTAATCCGACCCGTTGTCCGTCCAGTACCCGAAGTACTTCAGCGTCGGATCCGCGTCGTACGCCGGCCGCGTCTTGCCATAGAGATCGGTCAACGCGCGCCCCCACGCGTCCAACGTCCTGCCGATGCCGCGACCCAGCACGAGCAGGCTCCGATGCGTCAACGGCTTCGCGAGCGCGCCGATCTCCGGGTTCAGTCCGCTCGCGACACGCGTCCGCCCGTCGCCCGACATCTTCGCCACGAAAAAATTCGCCGCCGGCGAAATCACCACCGCATTGGTCGCGTCATCGAACATCAACCATGGCGTGCCGTTCTCTTCGAGAGCGAACTTCGCCGGAGCGAATGGCTTCTCGCCATAACTGAATCCGTGCAGCCCGGCAGGCAATCCGTCAAACACCGGGAACGCCACGTTCGTCACGTTCACTCCCGCCGGCGCATCCACCGAAAACAGCACCGCCGGCCGATCATCGTACCGACGAATGCTCCCGGCGAATTGCCCGCTCCAGCGAAATCTCATTTCCTGATACGCGCCGACCTCGTCCCGCCCGGCAGCATTCGTCACCTCCTCGATGGGTTGGCCGACACTGCCGCGAAAGGTCCATCCCTGCTGCCGTCCCCGCACGACGTACTCGCCGTTCGTCTCCACCTGTACGCCGATACCGTCCCGCGATTCCGGCAATACCACCGCCGCCCGGCATTCACCGGTAATGAGTGCAACCATCAAGAGCGCGGTTCGCGACATCATGACGCCATCAGTCTACCGACGACTCCTCGCCCATATCAAGCCGCCGGCTGGCAGGTGGTCTCCAGCCGAGAATGTCCGAAGTGCCGGGACCGGACGCGTCCTGTTCGTGCCTACGCCTCCGGACCCGATCCCTTGGTGACGATGGAGAGCAAATTTCTTCTCAAGGCGCAAGAAGCGCCGATGGCCCCGCCAAACAACGCGCCGACAACCCCCGGGCTGGCCACATCCTGTCCCGTGAGATACAGACCATGAATCGGGGTCCGAGCTCCGAGACTGCGAAGGGTGAAACGCTCCGGCGTCGCCGCGACGCCATAGATCTCTCCGCGGGTGTAGTTCATGAAATGGCGGGTTGTGACCGGCGTGGACAACTCCACGTGTGCGATCTTGCCAGCCACGGAGGGCGCCTGTCGCTCCAGTTCGGCACACAGGCGCGCCGACAGCTTCTGCTTCAGGGCTTCGTACTCGTCGCCACGCCGCTTCCAGCGCGCATCCGCCCAGGGCTCAAATGGACCATACGGCGCCATGGTGATGGCCTCGACGGTCCCGTTCCCCGGGTGGCGGCGTTGAAAGTCCGGGTCCTTGGCCGACGGAAACGAAATGTAGACGACCGGGAACGGCGCATCCATGTCCCGCATGAACCGTTCGACGTTGGCATCGTGTTCAAACGACGGATAAACCCAGAGGTTGGTGCCGGTCAACCCCAGTGCCGCGTCGCTCTCCGACAGCCCGACGTACAGGTTCAGATGGGCAGTGGATGGCTGCAATCTCCGCAGTTGCTCGCGCAGCGAACCCAGTGTGGGCAGTGCCGGGGGCAAGAGTCGCTCGAATGTATTGGCCGCGCCCGCGTCACTCAGTACCTTCGTCGCCCGGAACTCGCGTCCATCGCTCATGCGGACACCGGCCGCCTTCGAGTCCTCCACCAGGATCGAAGCCACCTCGGCGCAGCTGACGACGCTGCCGCCACGGTCCTCAATTCGCGGAATCATCGCGGCGGCGATCGCGCTGGCACCGCCCACCGGATATGCTCCCCCCTCGAAATAGTGCCCGGCGATGGTGGCGTGAATGGCGAAACTGCTTTGGGCGGGCGGCAAACCGTAGTCGCCCCATTGCGCGGCAAGCACGCCGATCAGCTCACCGTTGGTGGTGAGACTCTCAAGAACCTCGCGCGTGGTTCGCCTCGCCCAATGCAAATATGGCGCCCGCAGCCACCGGCCAATCACCGCCGCCACTTGCCGCGGCATGATCTTTTCGGCGTAGTACAGGCCGCTCATGCGGTTGCACGCCCGAACGGCGGCGAGGTATCGGTCAATGGCCCCAATATCGCGGGGAAAAGATCGCTTCAGATCATCCCGAAATCGCTCCAGCCCGGCAGAGAACTCGAATGTTTGGCCCTCGATGATTACGCGGTCGTAAATCTCCGGCATGGACTGCCACCGCACCCGGCCTCCCGTGACATGGTCGAACGCTCGCCGCACCCGGGACCGCTCGTCCTGCATTTGACCGATGTAATGCAGCCCCACGTCCCACTCGTAACCGGGCCGATGAAACGTATGCGTGAACCCACCAACCTCGTAGTGCCTCTCCAGCACCAGCACCCGTTTCCCGCCGTGCCTCGCCAGCAACACGGCCGCGGTAAGGCCGCCGATGCCGGAGCCGATCACGATTGCGTCCCAATGATCGGCCAGCTTGGCCTGTTTGTACGGAGTGCCGCTCGCCATCCTTTTCTCCACGCAACGCATCGGTCGCGCCGCTGAACCCACGGGGCCGCGTCGCAACCCAATCACGTATCAACCTCTCCCTCCGCCACTCTACCGGCAGCTCCCCACCAATATCAAGCCACGGCCCGGGCACTTGGTTTGGTGTTATAGCTTGGTGTTGTAAGTCGCTTGACATTTTTCGGACGCAAGTCCAAAGTCCCGCTCGATTGATGAACTCGTGGCTGCAATCAGTGGTTTGCGGGGTCTACCTGAGCGTGACCCTCTTCTTCGGGATCGACCACCATCACGAACACGCCAAATATCCCATTCGCGGCCACGAGGATTGCGCGGCGTGCGTGTGGCAACTCAATGCGATCGCGGATGTTCCTGCTGTCGCGCCCCTCGTCGTTGCGTGCGTTCTGGAAACCCCCGTTCAGGTCTTTGATTTCGTTTCGTACGCTGCACCGTCATTTTCCTTCTCCCCCAGCCGCGCTCCTCCTGTCGCCCTGGCATAATCCGGTTATCACGTCGCGCTCGCTCAGAAGGCGGGTCCGGGTTCTTCACAACTGCGTTGGCAGATGAAGTATGCGCCCGGTTCGTTTTGGGGAATTCACCCGATTCGGCGCCTTGAGTCGCGGACGCGACGCTCACAAACCAGAATGTTCCGGTATCTCCTGCCTGCATTCCAGGCTCCAGAGCCTGTTAGACCCAGGAGAAGAGACACGTATGGGAGTCGGAAATGAAATCGAACTTCAAAAAACAATCTGTTCGCCATGGTGGACGGGGTTGCGAAGCCTGTCCTGATTATGTCCGCGCCTCTTTCGTAGTTGTTATCGTCGTTGCACTGTCTTGTGGTCACGTCGTCTTGGCCCAAACCGACAATCCACCCGATACCGCCGTCCCCGAAACGGCGCCAACCAACAATCCGCCGGCCACGCCGGTCGTCCCCACTATGTCCGAAACTAACAATCCGTCGGTGCCTCCTCCGCCGCCACCAGCGATCGAAAGTCCGGTCGTGCCCGTTCCGCTTGCCACCAACACTCCCCCGGCCGCCGCGACGCCTGCAACCACCGAAACGAATGCTCCCGTGGTTGCCTCCGTACCGGCAAGTTCGGGAAATTCCACCAACGTATCGACGCTCCCCGAGGTGACCGTCTACGGCAAACTCGACCAGGCTCGCAGCCAGATTCAACCCGATCTGGGCGCAACGGCCTACGCCGTCAGCGCCCCGCAGATCGCATCCGAGTCGCAGGGCGAAAATGCGCCATTCAACCAGATCGTCCTGCGCGCGCCGGGCGTGGCACAGGATTCGGCGGCCAACGGGGACCTGCACGTTCGCGGCGAACACGCGAACCTGCAATACCGCATCAACGGCGTGCTGCTGCCCGAAGGCATCACGGGGTTCGGCTTGGAACTCGATCCGCGGTTCGTAAACAGCATGGAACTCATCACCGGGTCGCTGCCCGCGCAGTATGGTTTCCGCACTGCCGGCATCGTGGACATCCAGACCAAGAGCGGGTTCGAGAATGGCGGCGAAGCGGAAATGTATGGTGGCTCGTACGATACGCGGCGGCCGAGTTTCGAATACGGCGGTACGCAGGGCAAATTCAGCTATTTCGTGGATGGCAGCTACGATCAAAACGGCATCGGCATCGAAAACCCAACCGGCAGCGCAATCCCAATCCACGACGACACCCAACAATACAAAGGGTTTGGTTATCTCTCCTACATCCTGGATGACACCAGCCGCATCAGTCTGATGGGAAGCACATCCTACAGCACGTTCCAAATTCCCAACGCGCCGGGAAACACAACGCCAGCGTTCGCCAATGCGCCCGGCCAGCCGCCGACATTTGATTCCGCCAATTTGAACGAGAACCAGGACGAGCGGAATTACTACGGCGTGTTGGCCTACCAGAAATCCGCGGGTGACTTGAATTTCCAGGCCGCCGCTTACGGCCGCTACAGCGAGGTGCATTTCCTGCCCGATCCCGTCGGCGATCTCTACTTCGACGGCGTGGCCACCGACATCAATCGGTCGCTCGACTCGGGTGGTTTTCAATTGGACGGCAGCTACCTCCTCAACGACCAGCACACTCTGCGGGCCGGCGTGATGGTCTTGCAGGAATTCCTCACGTCGGACACCACAACAACGGTCTATCCGACCAACAGCAGCGGCGCCGTGTCCGGGCCGGCGTTTCCCATCGTCGATAACGGTCACCAGCACGCGACGTTCTTCGGCATCTACCTGCAGGACGAATGGAAGATTGTGCCGCAACTCACGGTCAATTACGGCGCGCGCTTCGATCTGTATTCCTCTTCCTTCGACGACGAGAATCAGGTCAGCCCGCGCGTGAACCTGATCTACCAGGCGACGGACGAGACCGCCCTGCACGCTGGGTACGCGCGCTACTTCACGCCGCCCCCACTGGAGAACGTGCCCGCCTCGACCGTGTCGCAATTCGATGGCACGTCGAATGAATCCGAGGTGAAGCAGGACGATCCGGTCAAGGCCGAGCGGGCCAACTATTTCGACGCGGGCATCAGCCAGAAACTCGCCCCCGGACTGCAAGTGGGTGTGGACGGATATTACAAGGAGGCGCGGAACCAACTCGACGACGGCCTGTTCGGGCAATCGCAAATTCTCTCGGCGTTCAACTATCGGGAAGGCCGGGTCTACGGCGTGGAATTCACCGGCAGCTACGCGACCAACGGTTTCTCTTCGTACGCGAACGTCGCCTACTCGGTCGCGCAGGGCAAGGATTGGGACTCGTCTCAATTCCTCTTCGGCGCCAGCGACCTCGCGTACGTCCAAAATCATTGGATTTACCTCGATCACGATCAACGGGTCAGCGGCTCGTTTGGCGCGGCGTACTCCTGGAAACAAGTCCACGGCAGCACGCACGTCTACGCGGATGCGATTTATGGCACTGGACTGCGTCAGGATGGAGGCGGATTTGAACCCAACGATCCAACCGCACCCATCCCCAACGGCGCCACCGTGCCGGCGTATTACTCGCTTAACATGGGCGTCGAACAGGACGCGAAGCTCGATAAACACCGGGTGCTGAAAATGCGCCTGGATGTCGTGAATATTACGGATAAGGTCTACGAACTCCGCAGCGGCACCGGCGTCGGCGTGAACGCCGCGCAATACGGCATGCGCCGCGGCGTCTTCGGCACACTCGGGTTGGCCTTCTGAAACAGCGATGAGGCACACGTGAATGCCAAAGGCACCATTCAGTTCGTCGGGCCGCCGGTCACGGCACGCCCGGCCGACTCGATTGCCCACATCGGCATGGAGCCGGCCGAAGACACGTCCCTCATGGAAGTGCTGACCTTCGTGATGTGGGTCGCCTGCCTCGCCGTGGGACTCTTGGGATTTGCGTTTCACTACTCCCGCCCGCCCCGGCCCGTCAAACAGCTTGAGCCGGTCAAGATGGAGAAGCTGTTCGTGCAACTGAGCAAGCAGCCGGCTGTGCCGTTGGAGAATATGCGTTTGTCGGCCAACGCCGGGCCTTCACCCTCTGCGCCAGCCGATCAAATGGCTCCGCCAGCAATTCCGGTCGCCGCGCCGTCCCCGGCCATCGCGTTCGCCGTGCCCGTGGAAGGCGCCACGCGCGTCGTCCCGCTCAGCCAGGCGGCCTATGGCCGTCCCGCCAAGCCATCGCCCGCGGTGCAACAACTTACGTACGGCGTCGGCGAAGGCCAACAACCGGCTCCCGAGTATCCCGCCGAGGCGCTGGCGCAACATCAGGAAGGCACGGTCGTGGTTCGCTTCGTCGTCGGCGAAAGCGGCCTGGTCACATCGGCGGAAGCCGTCCAACCCTGTCCCTGGCCGTTGCTGAACGAATCCGCCGTGCGGACGATCCGGCGCTTTTGGCGGTTCGCCGCCGGCAACGTCCGCGAGTACGAAATCGCCATTCACTTCCAAATCGCGCCCCAATGAAAGGCATCAAACCATGATTCACATTATGCTGGCCAATATCGTCGTGGACTTCTTTATCAAGGGCGGCCCGGTCATGTGGCCCATTCTCCTCGCGTTCCTCGCCGCTCTCGTCGTCATCGTGGAACGCGCCCTCTGGTGGCTCGGCCTTCGCCGTCGATCAAACCCCCGATCGTTACACGACGCGTTTGACGCCATTGCCAACGGCGACTTCGACCGGGCGGTGCAGATGACCGACGCCAGCAACGACCCATTCCTGAGCACCGTTCATCAGGGCCTGCTGCACGCCCACTCCTCATTGCTCGGCGCCATGCAACTCCGCGCCAATGACGAAATCGAGAGAGGAGAAAAATACGTCTGGATCCTCGGCACGCTCATCACGCTGGCCCCGCTCCTCGGGCTGCTCGGCACGGTCACCGGTATCATGCGTTCGTTCAGCTTCGTCGGCCAGGAAGAGCTCGCCGCCGTAAAAGTCAGTGGCGGCATCGCCGAAGCCCTGATTGCCACTGCCTGCGGGTTGAGCACGGCGATTCTCTGTCTGCTCCCGTTCAATTACTACAACCGCCGCCTGGCCCGGTTCCGCTCGCGGCTGGAGCAGACCATCAACCACGTCGAACTCCTCGTCGAATCCGCCAAACACCACGGCTACGATCTCGAGGAGTATGCCCGGCAACGCGCGCAACGTGGGCGCGCCGGCGACCATCCCGCTCCAGCGGCCCAATCCCAACCCTGAGCGCCACCATGCCACTGAAACTTGTCCCCCGCCAATCATCCGAGTCTGAGGGCCGGATCGAAATCATTCCGCTGATCGATATCATGTTCTTCCTGCTCGCCAGTTTCATGCTGGTCAGTCTGAGCATGGTCAATTTGAAGAGCGTCAAGGTCAACCTCCCGACGGCCACCACGGCTACGCTGGAAACGAAGAACGATTTTGCCAGCATCTCCGTGGACAAGGATGGCGCGGTGTACCTCGACAAACAGCCGCTCGGCCCCAACGAGTTGGTGTTGCGGTTGGATGCCTGGCATCACACGAACGAAAACCTGCGCGTGTTCATCAGTGGCGACCAGGACGTCCGCTACGGCGCGGTCATCCACGTGCTCGACCTGGTGCGGTCCACAGGCATCCAAAAAGTCGCCTTCGAAATCCGCGAGCCAACCCCGGCCCAGCCATGAATGACCGGTTGAAATACGTGAACTTGGTCGGCGTCCTGGCTCTGGCGGCCCTGTGCGTCTGCCAATGGCTGCACGACCGCCGCCTGAACCTCGAAATCAAGCGGCTTAATCAGGTGCGCCAGGCGCAATCCGCCAAGATTGACGATCAGGCGAACCAGTTGACGAGGTTGAATGAAGATCTCATCCAGCTCAAAGCATCGCTGGCCACCGAGCGGGACTGGCGGTCGCAGGCCGACAAGAAACTGATCTCTGCCGAGACCACCGAGGAGCAATTGACCCGGGAGCGCGACCAACTGAAGGGCGCGATTTCCAACTGGTCAAACGCCGTGGCACTTCGCGACGAGCGCATGAAGGAAGCCAACGCGCGGATCGAACAACTGGCCGCCGACCTGAATGCCAGCATCCGCAAATACAACGAGTTGGTCACCAATTACAACGCCACCGTGAAATCGTTGAATGCGATGCGCGGTCAATCGGGCAAGTCGAATTGATTTGGGGGTTGTGCTGACGGACAACGCGGCTCATCCGTGTCTCGCGCCGCGCACAACACATTCCGCCACAACTGATTGCATCAATACACACCAGAGCATCCAGCACGTCCTCCCCGATTCGATCCCGTCTCGTGCTGGAATAGCGCTTGCTCCAGTTCTCCCTTCACTATGGAGGCGCTCGATACCGCAACGCGTGACGCCGTCCTCGTGATCGACGACGAGCCCGAGTTGTTGGAGCTCGTCCAGGGTTGCCTCGAACCCGACTTTCAGGTCTACACGGCCCTCAGCGCCAGGGAGGGGATCGAGTTCTACGAGAAGAACTGGCAGAATATCAAACTGGTCCTGCTCGATTTCCTGATGCCGGAGATGACCGGCGACCTCGTCTTCGAGTGCCTCAAGCGCCTGAATCCGGATGTGCGCACCATCCTTCTGACCGGATGCGAAGACAACGTTGCCCAACGGATGTTTCAAGAGGGACTCTTCGGATACATCCACAAACCGTTTCATTTCCAGGAATTCATCCAGCGTGTCCACGAGGCCGTGGACGCCGTCTGATCGTACCCCTTCGAGAGTTCGCGTGCCCGGCTTCCAACGGGATTCATCGCTTGGCTCAGGCGCGTGCGGGTGTTACACTGGGTGACGCAATGAGTCGAACGTGGCTGACAATCTCACTGGGCGCAATGCTCGGATTCGTGACCGGCGGGTGCAATGCCGCCGCACCCGCCCCGTACTACAGCAGCCGACGCGATCTCTTGGGCCAACCCGTACCGGGAAAACCCCCGCCAAACACGGTCGATCAGCGCTTGTCCGGCACCCAGGCGGCGCCGACAAATTCGACATCGGTCGCGTCGACGAACGCGCCACCACGCCAGTCCCCATAGCGAAGCTAGGCCGCGCCCGGTGGGGCCATTGACTGGCGGCGAATAATCTCCATGGGGAACACCAGGTGTTCCACCTCCGGCCCACCTTCGGTTTGCAGTCGCCGAATCAACAGCTCGGTCGCCGCTCGCCCCAGTTGCGCAATGGGTTGGCGCACCGTCGTCAGCTTCGGGGTGACGTGCACGGCCCCCCGCGTATCGTCAAACCCCACCACTGATACCTGCCCCGGGCAATTGATCTTGTCCGCCGCGAGCGACTCCAGGACGCCAAACGCGATCGCGTCGTTCCCGCACACCACCGCCGTCGGCAGCGGGCCGTGCCGTTTGATTTGCTGCCAGCCCAGCATCCCCGCCTCCGATGAAAAATCTCCGCGCACCATGATCCTCGGATCGATGATGCCTCCATGTTCCTTCATCGCCTTCAAAAAACCGGTCCCACGTTCGCCTGCGTCGCGGGACGTCGCCAGGCCATTGATGAACCCGATCCGCCGATGCCCGAGTTGGAGCAGTTCCCTCGTGATCTCGTAAGCTCCCGTGACATTGTCCGAGCCGACCGTATTGACGTGGATTGCGGATAATTCGATGCCCGGCGGCAGGCACCCGCTGATGACCACCACGGGACGGCCCAGATCCTCAATCTTCGCCAATTCATCCGCGTCCAGCGGCCTCGCCGTGTAGAACAATCCGCCCGCGCCAATCGCGACGCGCTGCATTTGCTCCGCGATCTCCCCGTCCGCTTCCGTGTCGCCAATCAGGGCCACCCTCGTCTCCGTGCCCAGGTCGCGCGACGCCGAGATCACCCCGGACAGCACCGTGCCGTAATAGTCGCTCAGGAAGATCCCGCTGTTGAACGGCAACAGCACGGTGATGAGATGGATGTTCGGCTTGCGCATCAACTGCGCCGCCGGATGCGGAATGTACCGCGCCTCCCAGGCGACTTCGCGAATCTTCTTCCGCAACTCGGGAGCGACCAGATTGCTCGTCTCCTTCCCCAGCGCCCGCGACACGGTCGACACCGAGACATTCAGCTTTTTGGCGATGTCCCTGAGACGGACAACGGAAGTTTTTGTTGAAACCACGAACCCTATTCTGCCCCCAACCCCGCGCTTTTCCAACCCTAAAATGTGGTTGTGCAAGAACGGTTTTGGCGCCTGCCAAACCCATTCCGCACTGAAACCGCCCCCTTTCGAGCCGGGCGGGCTTGGTCGACTTGACAACCGCGCATTGTTAGACATAATGTTAGACATGAGAAAGGCCAGTGTCCGACAGTTGCTGCACAATGTGACCGGCGTCATGCGCTGGGTCGAGGACGGCGAGACCGTCGAGCTCACCAAGCGCGGCAAGGTCATCGCCGAGCTGCGCCCCCCCGCCCTCCGCAAACGGCGCAAAGTCAAAATGCCGGACTTTCTCGCCCGCGTAAAATCCTACTGCGGCGATTTCGTGCTCTCCGACGATGCCTACCGGCAGCTGCGCGACGAAGACGAGCGGTTGCTGTGAACGCCTATCCGGACGCCAGTTTCATTTTCAGCCTTTACGTGAACCGACCTCACACGGCTCTCGCCGCGAGCCACGTGGCCACCATGGCCGAGCCGATCTATGCCACGAGCCTGTTGCGTTTCGAGGTGACCAACGCCATCCGCCGGGCCGCGTTCCAACGGATGATCACCGACCAGTTGGCGGTAACGGCACTCGCCGCTTTCGAATCTGACATCGACCGCGGCACCGTTGCGATTCCAGCGGTCGCTTGGGAAGCCGTCTTTCAAGAAGCCGAACGCCTGAGCCACACTCACACCCCGCGCACGGGGCTCCGGGGTTTCGACATCCTCCACGTCGCCACCGCGCTGACGCTGAATGCCCGCGAGTTCCTCACCTTCGACACCAAACAACGCGCCCTCGCCTCCGCCGAAGGTCTCAAGGTCAGACCGGCATAAACCTTACCACTGCGCGTGCGCAGATGGGTGGGTTTCCATCGGGGTCCCCATACCCTTCCCGCTTCGGTCTTCCGACTTCGGATTTCGGTTTTCGGATTCCGGCCTTCGGATTTCGTGCTTCGCCCATTTGAAACTCCCCTTTCGCCCGCATCCAACGTGTGTTACCTTCGCGCTCGGGCAACGGCTATGCAAACAACACTCGCAACCAATCCGCTTCGAGAAGGCATCAGTACGCGGCGGGCACCGGAGCCGTGCGCGCTGGTCATCTTCGGCGCCACCGGCGACCTGACCCACCGCAAACTCGTCCCCGCGCTTTACAACCTCGCCCACGAAGGCCAGCTCCCGCAATCGTTCGCCATCGTCGGCTTCGCCCGCCGCCCGAAAACGCACGAGCAGTTTCGCGCCGAACTTCACGACTCGGTCGCGCAGTTCTCGCGCTTCCAACCCATCAATGCATCGGTCTGGGATTCATTCGCCCAGGCGATCTTCTATCACCAGTCCGAGTTCGCCGATAGCCAGGGCTACAAGTCCCTCGATCTGTTCCTCCGCAAACTCGATGCCGAGCGCGGCACCGCCGGCAATCGCCTGTTTTATCTGGCCACGGCCCCGACCGAGTTCATCGGCATCATCGAACATCTCGGCGCCAGCGGCCTGGTCGAATCCGGTCCCGCCGCGCGCCAGCGGATCATTGTGGAAAAACCGTTTGGCCGCAGCCTGGCCACGGCCGGGGAATTGAACCACTCGCTCGCCAGCGTGTTCGACGAACATCACATCTTCCGTATCGACCATTACCTCGGCAAGGAGACCGTCCAGAACATACTGGCCCTGCGCTTCGCCAACGAAATCTTCGAGCCGCTCTGGAACCAGAAATACGTCGACCACGTCCAGATCACCGTCGCGGAATCGCTCGGCGTTGAAGGTCGCGGCGGCTACTACGACCAGTCGGGCGCGATTCGCGACATGGTGCAGAATCACATGATGCAGTTGCTCTGCCTCATGGCCATGGAACCGCCCACCGCCCTCGAAGCCGAGGTCATCCACGACGAAAAGGTCAAGGTCCTCCGCGCCATCCGCCCGATCACACCCGACCAGGTCCAGCAGTTCACCGTCCGCGGCCAGTACGCCAGCGGGTCGATGGCCGGCAAACCCGTCCCGGGCTATCGCGAGGAAACAAGCGTCGCGCCGGACTCGCGCACCGAAACCTTCGTGGCGTTGAAACTGTTCATCGACAACTGGCGCTGGGCCGGCGTGCCGTTCTATCTCCGCCACGGCAAACGCCTCCCCAAGGGCGTTGCCGAAATCGCCATTCAGTTCAAAGCCCCGCCCGCCGTTCTGTTCGCCGCCGAATCGTCCGAGCCGCTGGAGCCCAATGCGCTCGTGCTCCGCATTCAGCCCGACGAAGGCATCGCCATCCGCATGAACGCCAAGGTGCCGGGCAACACGATCAACTTACAGCCCGTGAAGATGGATTTCCGTTACGGCGGCAGTTTCGGGGCGCGCTCACCGGAGGCCTACGAGCGTCTGCTGCACGATGCCATCATCGGCGACTCGACCCTGTTCACCCGCCGCGACGAGGTCGAGCGCTCCTGGCAGATCATCGACGCCATCATTGCCGGCTGGGATGCGTCCCCCGCGCCGTTCCCCTACGAGTCCGGTACATGGGGCCCGGTCGAAGCCAACGAATTCATCGAGCGGGACGGACGGGAATGGAGGCGCCCGTAACCCATGCCCAACAGCGCCCAGCTTGAAACCTTCACCGCCGGCGTTGAAACCGCCGTGGACGTGGCGCAAATCGAGCGCCAGCTCCACGAACTCTGGCAGCTCGCCGCCGAATCGGAAAGAGACCCGACCCAGCGCCAGGTCACGCGGGCCTGCCTGTTCAATTCCATCGTCCTCGCGGAAACCGACGCGGCGGCCGCGCACGCCAGCGAGGTGATCGGTGCGCTCACAAGCCATTATCCCTGCCGCGCCATCGTGCTCGCCGCGGGATCAAGCGACTCGACCTCGGAACTGTCGGCCTCGATCACCGCCCATTGCCACCTGGCCGGCACCGGCCAGAAACAGGTGTGCTGCGAGCAGATTGTGATTCGGGCCAGCGGCCAGAGCGTCGCCCACCTCGGGTCGGCGGTGTTGCCGTTGCTCGAATCGGACCTGCCGACGGTGGTGTGGTGGCAGGGGAACTTTCTGACGCGAATGGATCTGTTCCGCCGGTTGGTCGCCGTGTCCGATCGGGTCATCTATGACACGTCGGCCTGGCCGAACCCGCGCTCCCAACTCGCCGGCCTCGCCCGCATCCTCACCGAGCATCCGCGGTGCAGTTTTACCGACCTGAGTTGGACGCGGCTCGGGCTGTGGCGTCAACTCGCCGCGGAGTTCTTCGACGAGCCGCGCTGCTGTGGCGAATTGCCGCAAATCCGCGCGATCGACATCATCCACGGCTGCGCCCCGGGCGCCGCTTTGCGCGCGCTGCTGTACGGTTCGTGGTTCGCCGCGCAACTCGGCTGGCCGTTGCCCATCGCCCGTGCCAGAATCCACCTGACCGAGATCGATGACCAGGACACGACGTCGGTGGGCCTGTTGTCCGTCGCCATCAAGACCGCTGACGCGACCTTCACAATCCGCAAGAACCACGGCGAACGCACTGCCAGCGCAACCGTCGATATGCCGAATACCTGCGGGTTGCCGCGCAAACGCGCCTTTTCGCCCGCCGACGATGTCTCGCTGTTGTCGGAAGAGCTCGACCATCCCGCGCGCGATCCGGTCTACGAAAAAGCGCTGGCGATTGCCGTGTCACTGCTCGAACCCGATCACGGGTAAACGTCAGCGTGATCCCGGGCATTCGAACAGCCTGCGGTCGAACTGATCCGAATCCTCACTCTGGCCACATTTTTCCTTGCCCTCGGGTCAAACTCGCGTTAACAATCGCTTCCGGGGAAGTTCGTAACTACAAGGAGGATGTAATGAAGCGATCATTCTGGATTTGCGCCCTGCTTTGGGGCGCTGTTGTGGGTCAGCCCACGCTTTCGCGTGGCCAAAACACCTCGCCGGTCGGCACCTGGCAGGTCACCATCTTGGGCTCGCAAAAAGGCGTCCTGATGATGGCCTTTTCCAATAACAACAACACCAATACCGTCACCGGCTACGGCATCAGCCGCAAGCAGTTCGGCTTCATTACGTTGTCGGGCAGTTGGGGTTTCAATTCCAAGGGCGACGTGGTCGCCGCCTATGTCCAAAACGTTGGCACCACCAGCACTGCCTACACGTTTACGGCCAAGATGTTGCCCTCGGGCCAGTTCCAGGCCAAGGCCATCAGCCACGGTAGCGGCAGCTATGTATGCAAGGGCGAGCAGCCCACGAGTTTCCCGAACCTGAGCGGCACATGGAATGCCACTCTCAAACGCAAAGGCAAAATCTACAGCGAGCTGTTCGCGGTCTCGGCCTCGACCAACTATCCCTACGCCTACGATGTCACCGGCACCGGACTGAGCGAGGCAGGCTCGTTCACGCTCTCCGGCTCGATCATCGCGTCGGCGGAGGACAAAGTGAACGCGGCCGTTGCCCGAACCTTCGGAACCGACGTCCAGAACAGTTCTCTGTCCGGCGTCTTCAAATCCAAACACTCCAGAATGATGCTCTCGGGCAGCGACGACACCGGCGCCCATCTGTCCGAATCCGCCGTGCGGTAAGTCCTCGCTACACTTCCAACCCGCTTCACGCCGGGCCGTCTTTCTCCAAGATTGACCCCCGCCGAAACTTTCACCTACAGTGGCGCCCGTTGTTGTCATGAAACTCCTCGTTATTGGAAGCGGCGGACGCGAACACGCGCTCGTCTGGAAACTCGCGCAAGAGCGGCGAGTTACAAAGCTATTCTGCGCTCCCGGCAACGGCGGCATTGCCGAGTTGGCCGAATGTGTGCCAATCCCAGCCACCGACATCAACGCACTGGCTGAGTTCGCTGCCAAACAGAAGATTGATCTCACCGTCGTCGGCCCCGAAGCGCCGCTGTGCGCTGGTATCGTCGACGTCTTTCAAGCCAGGGGCCTGCGCGTCTTCGGTCCGAACAAGCGCGCCGCCCAGCTCGAAGGCAGCAAGGTGTTCTCGAAAAAGCTGCTGCTCAAGCACAAGGTGCCGACCGCTGCGGCGGCGATATTCGACAAAGCCGATGCCGCCCGCGCCCATCTGCGCAGGGTCGGCGCGCCCATTGTGGTGAAAGCCGACGGTCTCGCCGCGGGCAAGGGCGTGATCGTCGCCGCATCCGTCGAAGAAGCCGACCGAGCCATCGCGGAAATCATGGAGCAGAAAATCTTCGGGGCGGCTGGCGCACAGGTCGTCATCGAGGAATGCCTCCGCGGCGAGGAGCTCTCCGTCATGGCGCTTGTCGACGGCAAATCCTTTGTCACGTTGGCCTCGGCTCAGGACCACAAGCGCGTGTTCGACGGCGATCGCGGGCCCAACACCGGCGGGATGGGCGCGTATTCGCCGACGCCCGTGTTGGACAAGAAACTCGACGCGCAGGTCGCCGACATCTTCCAACGCACGCTCGCGGGGTTGCGGGCCGAAGGCATCGACTACCACGGCGTGCTCTACGCGGGGTTGATGATCACCGGGCGCGGGCCGCAGGTGCTGGAGTTCAACTGCCGGTTCGGCGACCCCGAAACCCAGGCCGTCCTGCCGCGGCTGAAATCCGACCTCGCGGACGCCATGGACGCGACCATCGACGGCTCGCTGGATCGCTTGCGACTGGCCTGGGCCGAGGACGCCGCGGTTTGCGTGGTGATGGCGGCCGGCGGCTACCCCGGACCGTATGAAAAGGGCCGTCCGATTGAGGGGTTGAAACGGGCCGCCAAGTCGGATAAGGTTTCCGTGTTTCACGCCGGCACGCGGCGGGATGCGGATGGTTCGACGGTAACGGATGGCGGACGAGTCCTCGGCGTGACGGGGCTCGGCGACAGTATCGAGAAAGCGGCCAGCCGCGCGTACGAAGCCGTCCAACAAATTCATTTTGACGGCGCCCATTTTCGCCGCGATATTGCCGCCCGTGCGATGCGGAAATGACGGCCGCCGGCGCGAGAATGTTCGGTAGCGAGGGACGATGAAAATATCTGCTGCAAGACTCAATGTGGTGATGTTGCTGGCCATGGCCGGCGGGGCGGTGTTCTGCCGCGCTGTCGCCGCCGATTCGTCCCTGCGGGACACGTCGGAAATCATCAGCGCCCTCAAATCCAACTATGTCGACCGCGACAAGCTCAACGACAAATTGCTCAACGAAGCCACTGTGAAAGGCATCCTCGATGCGCTCGGCCACGGCGTGGCACTCATTCCGTTGGCGACGCCGTCGACCAATGTGACGGCCACGGCCGTGACCCAACCGCAGCCGACTTCCTCGGTTGCCCGGGCGGAGATCATCGACCCCAATATCGGCTATGTCCGTCTCGCGGACGTGCAGGATGAAACTGCCGCGGCGCTCGATGCGCAATTGAAGCGATTCGCTGACGCCAAGGTGACCGGCTACGTGCTGGATTTGCGGTACGCTGATGGGACGAACTTTGCCGCCGCCGCCGCGGTCGCCAGCCGGTTTCTCGCGGACGGACAGACCTTGTTCACGCTGAAGAGCTCCGAAAAGGGCGCCCAAGTCTTTCGCGCCGGTTCCGAGCCGAAGACCAACTCCGCCGTCGGCACCGACCCAACTTCCGCGCCGCTGATGTTGCTGGTTAACTCCCGGACACAGGGCGCCGCCGAGGCGCTGGCGGGCGCCTTGCGCGCGCAGGACCGCGGCATCATCATCGGCTCGGGAACTGCGGGCTCCGCCGCCGCCTGGCAGGATGTGAAGCTGACGGACGGACGGACGTTGCGGGTGGCAACGGCGAAGATCGTGCTGCCACCGCTCACCGAGGGCGGCCAGCCGACGGACCTGTTCCCGGGCGGCATTGCGCCGGACGTGGCCGTGAAGATCGATGCGAAGGTCGAGCACGAGGTCGTCCTCGCCCCGTCCACCAACGAGACGTTGACCGCCAGTCTGCAACCCCGAGTGAAGAAGAAAGACCTGACCGAGGCGCAGTTGGTCAAGGCGTTTCACGGGCAGGCGGTGGACGAGGAAGATCTGTCGCCCGGCCGGGACCACGATGGCCAGATACGACCCGCCCCGGCCAAAACCAATGGGGACGAACCGGCGGCGGACCGCGAGCGCGAAGAAGAAGGCGAGATTCAGAACGTGAAGGATGTGGTGCTGCAGCGCGCGGTGGACATTCTGAAGGGTATCCGCGCGCTCTTGTCCTGGCAATGACGGGCGCCGGGCGTCACAGCCTGCCGGTACACAGCACGCAGTGAGGATTCGATGAAGAAGATTCTCTTCATATGCACAGGCAATGTTTGCCGCAGCCCGATGGCGGAGGGCATCCTCCGCCACATGTTGCGCGGCCGCGACGACGTCCAGGTCGCCTCTGCGGGGCTCGGCGCGCTCGACGGCCTGCGCGTGACCGATGTCGCCGCCGAGGTTGCCGCCGAACTCGGCGTGAACATCTCCTCGCACGTCAGCCAATCACTGAACAGCGACCTCGTTCAACAATCCGACTTCATTTTTGTCATGACCCGCCAGCATCAGGACGCCCTCCAGACGCTGTTCCCGTCCGCGGCGGAAAAAACGTTTCTGGTGCGGGAGTTTGAGGAATCACGCGCGGGTGAGAACAAGGACATTGCCGACCCGATCGGCCAGTCGATTGAAGTCTATCGGCGCACGCGTGACCAGATTCGCGACGCCCTGCCGAGCCTGATCGTGTTTATCGACCAGACCGCCGCCGCCGCGCGCAAGACGGCGACGGAAGCCGCGGCCCCGGCGGCGAGTCAGGACGCCCGTCCGTTGCGCATCGCTCTTGCGGGCGATCATGGCGGCGTCAGTATCAAAGCGGCCCTGAAAGACTGGCTGGCGCAGCACGGTTATCCGTTTTCGGATTTCGGCACGCACTCGACCGACCCGGTGGATTACCCCGACTACGCGTTTGCCGTCGCCCGCGAGCTGCTCGCCGGAAATTTCGACCGCGGCGTGCTGATCTGCAAGAGCGGCATCGGCATGAGCATCGCCGCCAACCGTTTTCCCGGCGTCCGCGCCGCGATGGTCAGCAACGAGCAGTGGGCTCGGCTCAGCCGCGAACATAACGACGCCAATGTCCTCGTCCTGTCCGGCATCGAGACCGATCCCGAACAGGCGAAACACCTGCTCGATGTCTGGCTGCATACGGATTTCGAGGGCGGCCGTCATGCCCGGCGCGTCGGCGAAATGGATCACCCCCCACAAATCATGAATACCAGTTCCACTCCCACGAAAAAAACGTCCGCGCTCGCGGTGACCGATCCGGAGATTTTCGACGCGGTCCAGCGCGAGAAACAGCGTCAGCAGGAAAACATCGAATTGATCGCCAGCGAAAATTTTGTGTCGCCGGCGATCCTCGAAGCCGCCGGCACGGTGTTGACGAACAAGTATGCCGAGGGCTACCCCGGCCGGCGCTACTACGGCGGATGCGAGTACGTGGACATCGTCGAACAACTGGCCATCGACCGTGCGAAGCAACTCTTCGGGGCCGAGCACGCCAACGTCCAGCCGCACTCGGGCTCGCAGGCGAACATGACCGTGTACTTCGCCTCCATCCAGCACGGGGACACCATCCTGACGATGGAGCTGGCCCATGGCGGCCATCTCACGCACGGTTCGCCGCGGAATTTCTCGGGCCGATTCTACAAGGTCGTCCATTACGGTGTGCGCCAGGACACGGAGCAGATCGATTACGATCAACTGGCGAAACTCGCGAAGGAGTGTCAGCCGAAGATGATCACGGCGGGCGCGAGCGCCTATCCGCGCGTCATCGATTTCAAACGGATGCGCGAGATCGCCGACAGCGTGAAGGCGCTGCTGTTTGTCGACATGGCCCACATCGCGGGTCTGGTGGCCACGGGCCTGCATCCGAACCCCGTGCCACATGCCGATTTCGTGACGACCACCACGCACAAGACGTTGCGCGGGCCGCGGGCGGGCCTGATTTTGTGCAAGGCGAAATACGCCAAGGACATCGATAGCTGGATGCTGCCGGGGATTCAGGGCGGGCCGCTGATGCACATCATCGCCGCCAAAGCCGTCTGCTTCCTCGAAGCGATGAAGCCCGATTTCAAGGCCTACCAGCAGCAGATCATCAAGAACGCCAAGGCGCTCGCGACGGCGCTGGCCTCGCGCGGGTTCCGCATCGTCAGCGGCGGCACGGACAATCATCTCATGCTCGTCGATCTGCGTCCGAAGAAGCTCACCGGCAAGATTGCCCAGGAATCTCTCGACAAAGCGGGCATCACGGTCAACAAGAACCTGATCCCCTACGACCCCGAAAAACCGCTTGTCACCAGCGGCATCCGGCTCGGTTCGCCCGCCGTCACCACTCGCGGCATGAAGGAAGCGGATATGGACACGATCGCCGCGCTCATGACCGAAGTCCTCGAAAAGCCCGAGGATGCCTCCTTGCAAGCCAGCGTGAAAGCCAAAGTCCGCGCCCTGACCGCCAGGTTCCCGCTGCCGTATTAGAGCGATCGATGACTGCTGAGCGGTAGTCGACCTGTGAGATATGGCTGTTCCAAAACATCTGACCGTCGATATAGAGGGATTCGACTTTACAGCTCTTTTGAACGACTGGCAGTGGTTGCTGAAGAAATCCTACACGCCGGTTCTGATGACGGCCTGCGGCGATTTGTTTCTGCGAGATCAGTCAGGCCATATCCACTTTCTTGACTTAATGTGCGGCGAGATCAAAAAGATAGCCCATTCTCAGGCGGAGTTCGACCTGCTTCTGGAGGATCGAGGGCAGCGGCGGACTTGGTTCATGGGCAATCTTCTCATGGAGCTCAAGAAACTTCACGGAGACCTGCCATCCGGCAAGTGTTGGGGCTGCAAAGTGCCTCTGACATTGGGGGGCAGTTTGGAGCCGTTAAATTTCGAGCCAATTGACGTTCAGGTTCATTACTCGGTGCTCGGTCAGCTCTACCGGCGGACCAAGCACATGCCCCCGGGCACGAAGATTTCGAGTGTTCATTTTGACGACTAGGAATTCGTTCGGCAGAGGTCCCCTTGATCTCGCTGACCACGTGACCGCAGGGTCTCCAAAACCTGCTGGAGACCTTCGGTCGGCAAAAGTGTTCGGTCAGAAGACCGCGCACAACGGAGCGAGAAAGCGCCAACCCCGGTCTTGCGCGATCCCTTAAATCCGTCTAGCCTTGGTGAGTGACCAAGTCCTTGCTCCCGCTGAAGGAGCAGGACGCGCTGGCCGCATTCCTTCTGGAGGAACTGGCTTCAGAACGGAAATGGGATGAGCAATTCGCCACGTCCCAAGACCAGCTGGCCCTTCTGGCGCGCGAAGCCGTTGCCGAGTTCAGAGCAGGCAGGACCAAGCCCACGATCGTGTAGTTTTGCTGCGGGTTATCTCGTGAGCGCGTATTCACCTGCAGTGAGAGATTCTTCGCTTCGCTCAGAATGACAGGATTCGGCTCGCCGGGAGGCTCGCCCTCCCGCACATGCCAAAATGGGGTTTGACCCGGTGGACGGGCTCCAGTAGTCTGCCTCAATGGCGTTTGGCTGCACCCCGTTGTTAAGGAGGATTTGAAATGATTGTTACCACGGCTCAGTTGTTCAAGGTCGCGTACGGCAAGTATGCCGTTGGCGCGTACAACATCAACAATTTGGAACAGACGGTCGGCTTGTTCAAAGGCAACGTCCAGAGCAAGGCGCCGTTCATCATCCAGCTCAGCAAGGGCGCGCGCAAGTACACCGACAAACGGTATCTCGAGGCGATGATTCGCACGTCGGAACAGGTCTTCCCCGAAGCGATTTTTGCCGTCCACCTCGATCACGGGGATGAGCAGACCTGTTACGACTGCATCGATTCCGGGTTTTACAGTTCGGTCATGATCGATGCCAGCCACGAGCCGTTCGAGAAGAACGCCGAGATCACCAAGCGCGTGGTGGACAAGGCGCATGCGCGCAACGTATCGGTCGAGGCCGAGCTCGGAATGCTCGGCGGCGTCGAAGAGGACATCGTCGGCCACGTGTGCCTCACCGATCCGCAGGAAGCCAAGAAGTTCGTCCAGTTGACCAAATGCGATTCGCTCGCCGTCGCCATCGGTACGAGCCACGGCGCGTACAAGTTCAAGGCCGAGCCCGGCAAGAAGTTGGGGCTGCATTTTGAAGTCATCGAGGCCATTCAGAAGTTGCTGCCGGGATATCCGATGGTCATGCACGGCAGCTCGAGCGTGCCGAAGGACGAAGTCGACCGCATCAACAAGGCCGGCGGTCACATGCCCGATGCCAGCGGTGTTCCGGAGGAGGATTTCCTGCCCGCGGCGAAGAAGGGCGTTTGCAAGGTCAATATCGACACGGACGGCCGGCTCGTCTGGACGCGCGTCCATCGCGAATTCTTCAAGGATCACCCGGAGAAATTCGACCTGCGCGATCCCGGCAAGATTTACATCGAAGAGTACGCCAAGATGATCGCGCACAAGAACCAGGTGCTCGGCTCGGCCGGTCAACTGGACGACGTGCGAGCCAAAGTCGGCAAAAAGTAATGGCTTCGAATCCGCATTAACGCGTGAGGCGGGAGGCGACGGCTTCCCGCCTCGTTGCGTTTCAGGGTCTTCGAGTAAAGCCGTCGTAAAGATACTGGACTTGAAACCGCCGGTGATGCAATATGGGCGCTGAAAACGATTGCATCGGTGCGGCGCGTTATGAAATATAGCCTGATTTTCTTCAAATCTCCCCGCATCCTGAACGTGGCGCTGGCAACGGCTGTTGGCGGACAGCCCTTTGCATTGGCCGCAACAATCTGGTCGGTACCCATATGAAAATCCATTCTCTGGTTCGGACTCTTTTTGTGGTCGCATCTGCCGTGTTGTTCGTCACCCAGCTTTCGGCCGCCGATTCGCCGCGCGAACACCTTTCGCTCGACGCGAATTGGAAATTCCATCTCGGCGACGACTGGCCCGGCGCGCTGCATCTGGACAAGGCCGGTACCAGCACCGGTCCCGCCTGGGAGAAGGTATTCAGCGACGTGGCGTGGCGCTCCGTCAATTTGCCGCACGACTGGGCGGTTGAATTGCCATTCGACCGAACCGCCGACATGAACCACGGCTTCAAACCGGTCGGGCCCGGTTTTGAGAAGACCAGCATCGGCTGGTATCGCCGCACGCTTGAATTGCCGGAAACGGATTCCGGCAAACGAATCTGGCTGACGTTCGATGGCGTGTTCCGTGACGCGACGGTCTGGGTCAATGGCTGGCTCGTGAGACGGCATGAGGGTGGCTACTATCCATTCCGCGAGGACATCGCGGACGTGGTGAACTTCGGCGGCAAGAACGTGATCGCCGTGCGGGTGGACGCGACGAAATTCGAGGGCTGGTTCTACGAAGGCGCGGGCCTCTACCGCCACGTCTGGCTGGACAAGATCGCGCCGGTGGCCATCGCGCCGGATGGGATTTTCGTGTATTCCAATTTCAAGAACAACGTGCCGGCCGACAAGGCGGACATCCATGTGGAAGCAGATCTGCTCAACACGCTCACAAACGCTGCGACAGCGGTTGTGAACTGCGAAATCTTTTCTCCAGAAGGCAGGTCGCTGACACGCTTCAAGGAATCGGAAGAGGTGCCGGGCGAATCGCGGGGGACCGTAAAATTGGAATCGGAACTTTCCTCCCCCGTTCTTTGGTCGCCGGAATCGCCAAAACTTTACAGGCTCATCACGACAGTTTCTGTCGGCGACAAAATCGCTGACCAAATGGAAACTGTCTTCGGCGTCCACACCATTGGCTTCGATCCGGCGAATGGATTTCTGCTGAACGGCAAGCATTACGAACTTTATGGCACCTGCAATCACCAGGACCACGCCGGCGTGGGCGCGGCCATCCCGGATGCGTTGCAGGAGTTTCGTGTGAGAAAATTGAAGGAGTTCGGCTGCAACGCCATTCGCACCTCGCACAATCCGCCTACGCCGGAATTGCTCGACGCCTGCGACCGCCTCGGCATGTTGATCATGGACGAGAGCCGACTGCTCGGCAGCGATTCGGAAAATCTCCGCAAGTGGGACGACCAGATTCGCCGCGACCGCAATCATCCGTGTGTCGCTATCTGGAGCGTGGCCAACGAGGAGTATGGTGTGCAAGACTCACCGCAAGGGGCCAACGTTGCCCGCGCGATGCAACAATACGTCAAGCACCTCGACCCGACGCGGCCTGTGACCTACGCCGCGCCGGAAGGCGACAATGTTTGGGGCATCAACGGCGTCATCGAAGTGCGCGGGTGGAATTATCATCCCGGTCCGGACATGGACAGGTATCACGCCAAACACCCGCACCAGCCGAACGTCGGCACCGAGCAGGCCAGCACCGTAGGCACGCGCGGCATTTACGAAAACGACAGGGTGCGCGGCTACGTCAGCGCCTACGATGTGAGTTCCTCCCGGTGGACGCAAACCGCCGAAACATGGTGGAGTTGGTTTGCCGACCGTCCATGGCTGTCCGGCGGGTTCGTCTGGACCGGTTTTGATTATCGCGGCGAGCCGTCGCCGTATGGGTGGCCGTGCATCAACTCGCATTTCGGCATCCTCGACACGTGCGGTTTTCCGAAGGACAATTTTTATTATTACAAGGCGTGGTGGACGACGAACGTCGTGCTGCACCTGTTGCCGCACTGGAACTGGCCCGGCAAGGAAGGCCAGGAAATCCGCGTGGACGCCTATAGCAACTGCAAACAGGTGGAACTCTTTTTGAACGGCACATCGCTCGGCAAACAGGTGATGAAGCCGAACTCAAAATTAAGTTGGCAGGTGAAATACGCGCCGGGAACTTTGAGTGCGAAAGGTTTCGATGACGCCGGCAAGACCATTGCGGAGACCAAAGTTGAGACGACCGGCGACGCGACGCAAATTCAACTCACTCCCGACCGCAAGACGATCAACGCCGACGGGGAAGACGTGAGCGTGTTCACCGTTGCCGCGCTCGATGCGCAGGGCCGTGTGGTGCCGGTGGCGCAAAACAAAATCGATTTCGATGTCGAAGGGGCGGGGAAGATCCTTGGCCTGGGCAACGGCGACCCGAGTTGCCATGAGCCGGACACGTTCCTTCCGAACCGGCCCGTGCGCAGCCTTGCCCTCAATAATTGGCGCTGGCAGCTTGCGAAGATCCCGGGCAACAGCAGCCCGGTGCCGGAATACGGGAATGATTTTGACGATTCAGCCTGGAACGTCCTCCAAGCCAAAACCGACGGCGGCACTGGCGAATCGACGATCAAAACGGAAGATGCCACGGCGATTTACCGCGCGCATCTCGCGCTGACGGAAGAAGACCTGAACAATGCCGGCGTGCAAATTCGTTTCGCCGGTTGCGACAATGAGGGCTGGTATTTCGTGAACAACCAGTTCGTCGGCGAATCGCACTGGCAGGCGCCAGCGATGTTCGACATCAAAAAATTCCTTCACCCTGGGGACAATGTCATCGCCGTGGGCGTGAAAAATCATGGCGACCAGGGCGGTTTAAGTCCCCACGTGAATGTGGACTTCGTTGGCAAAGCCAGCGCCTTGCCGTGGTCGCGCAGCCTGTTTAACGGCCTGGCGGAAGTCATCGTGCAATCCACACGAGACGCCGGCGAATTCAAACTGGCCGCCAGTTCCGATGGTCTTAAGCCGGCGACAGCCGTTGTGCAAACGCAACCGTGCGCACCGCGCCCATCCCTACCGTGAGTGATTGAATATAAAATTGAATCGACCACGAAACGCCAGGGTAGGCAGAATACTCTTGCAGGGGCTGTTTATGATTCTGGGCCTGAGATGCGGGCGAACGCTCGCGGATACCGGCGCTGTTGCGGCGACGGTTCCGTATTCCACGCTCCAGGTCATTTCCAACAGTGACAGTGTGCCCATCATCGCTGAAAAAGCGGCAAAAGTTTTGCCGCGTGCCAATCAAACGGACTGGATGCGACTGGAGCGGACCTTTTTCGTGCACTTCGGCGTGAACACTTTCAACGGCGTCGAGTGGGGCAACGGACGCGAAGACCCTGCGATCTTCCACCCTTCGTCGTTAGACGCCAACCAATGGCTCGACGCGATGCAGAATTTCGGCGGCAAAATGATTGTGCTGGTTTGCAAACATCACGATGGATTTTGCCTGTGGCCCACTCGCTACACGCCGCACTCGGTGGTGGCGAGTCCGTGGCGCGACGGTAAGGGCGACGTGGTGCGAGCCGTTGCCGACGCCGCCCGCGCGCACGGCCTCAAGCTGGGCGTTTATCTTTCACCGGCAGACCTTTATCAGTTGAGGACCAATCCAAACAATCCGGCGGGATACTACGGCAACGGCAGCAGCAACGTTCTCTCGGTTATTCCCACGGATCCGGCCGGCTTCAAAACGAATCCGGCTTTGGCCCGAACGCCGGCGGCGGGTTCCACGAATTACACGTACGTGGTTGACGATTACAATCGCTATTTCCTAAACCAGCTTTACGAATTGCTCACGGAATATGGGCCGATTGAAGAAGTGTGGTTCGACGGCGCAAATCCGGATCCGAGCGTCAAACAGACGTACAATTACGCGGCGTGGTATGACCTGATCCGCCATCTGCAACCCGGGGCGGTGATTTTTGGCAAGGGGCCGGACGTGCGCTGGGTGGGCTCTGAAAGTGGCTACGGACGCACAACGGAATGGAGCGTCATTCCGCTGCCGCAGCCGCCCGATACCTTTATCTGGCCGGACATGACGGCTTGGGACCTCGGCAGCCGTGCCAAACTCATGCCCGGTTCGTATCTCTGGTGGTATCCGGCGGAAGTGAATGTCACCATTCTCGCCGATGGCCAATGGTTCTGGTCGCCGCGGAAACATCCGCGGAGCCTGTCGCAGTTGCTTGACATTTACTTCTCTTCCGTGGGGCGCAACGGGAATCTCATTTTGAATCTTTCGCCCGACACCCGCGGTTTGGTTCCCGACGATCAGGTCGAGGCATTACGCCGGCTGGCACAGGTGGTCAACGACACTTTCGCCACCAACCTCGCCGCCGTCGGCAAGCTCACGGCCGACAATTCCAATAGCGCCCACAGCGCGTCGCTGGCTTTGGACGGAGACCTTGACACCTGGTGGGAAGCCGCGCCGGGTCACACCAACGGCACCGTGACTTTGACGCTGCCGGCCGCGGTGACCTTTGATGTCGTTTCGTTGCAGGAAGCGGTGGATCATCGCGGCCAGAGAATCGAGTCCTTTGCCGTTGATGTTTGGAACGGGTCTGACTGGGTTGCGGCGGAAAAAATCTCGTCGGACGAACTCACGACTGTCGGACATCGGCGGCTCATCCGGTTGAAGTCGCCCCTCACCACAAGCCAGGTGCGCATCCGCATCATTGGTTCACGCCTGGAACCAACGCTGGCCGAGATCGGACTGTTCAAGCAATCCGTTGCCGCCTTGCCGCCCACCATTTCGCTTCGCGACGCCGGCGAACTTGGACTGTCCGCCAATTCCGATGGTCTTAAGACGGCAACAGTGGTCGTGCAAACGCAACCGAGCGCACCGTGCCCATTCCTGCCGTGAGTCGATGAATCCAAACTGAATCGAATGGAGGGATTATGATACTGAATCGAACCATACTGACCGTGCTGGCGCTGGGTTTCTCGTCTGCGGCAGCGATGGCGCAAACCAACTCATTTCACCTGCCGATTGCCAACGGCCCGTTTGTCGGCACCATGGATTCGCTCACGAACTATTCCTATCCGGAGTGGTTTCGCGACGCGAAGTTTGGCATTTGGGCGCACTGGGGACCGCAATCGGTGCCCATGGAGGGTGATTGGTATGCCCGCAAGATGTATCAACAGGGAGATCCCGACTACGAAGATCATCTCAAGCGCTGGGGCCATCCGTCCACCAACGGCTGGAAGGACATTATCCCGCTCTGGAAAGCCGAGCGTTGGGACCCCGAGAAACTGATGGAACTCTACAAAAAAGCCGGCGCGAGGTATTTCGTCAGCATGGCTTCGCACCACGACAATTTCTTCTTGTGGAACTCGAAGCTGCATCGCTGGAACTCGGTGCAGATGGGGCCGCACCGCGATGTCGTTGCCGAGTGGCAGAAGGCGGCGAAGAAGAACGGCTTGCTTTTCGGTGTCTCCGAACATCTGGGCGCGAGCTTTACCTGGTTCCAAACCAGCCATGGCGCCGACAAGGATGGTCCCATGGCCGGCGTGCCTTACGACGGCGCCAACCCGCAATGGCAAGACCTCTATCATTCCCTCGCGGAACCGGGCGACAATTACTGGGGTTACTCCATCAACCGTCGCTGGCAGCAGCAGTGGTTCGACGAAATCAAGGAACTGGTGGACAACTACAAACCCGATCTGCTGTACACCGATGGCGGCGTGGCGTTCGGCAACGAAGTCGGCCTGAGCCAGATCGCGAATTTCTACAACGTCAACGCCGCCGCCCATCACGGAAAATGCGAGGCTGTTTACACCTGCAAGCAATCCTCCGACGGACGCTGGGTGCACGACTACGAACGCGGCGTGAACGCCGGCATCGATCCGTATCCATGGCAGTGCGACACCTCCATCAGCGACTGGTTTTACAACCGGAACTGGAAATACCGGCCGTCGAGCTGGGTGGCACACATGCTTGTGGACATCGTGAGCAAGAACGGAAATCTGCTGCTCAACATCGTGCAGCGGCCCGACGGCACGCTGGATCCCGAGGTGGAAACGATGCTGCATCAACTGGCCGACTGGACGGCGGTGAACGGCGAGGCGATCTACGGCACGCGGGCATGGCTGGTTTACGGCGAAGGCGCCGTGCAGGCAAGCGGTGGCGCGTTCAAGGAAGACTTCCAATACAGCGCGAAGGACATCCGTTTCACGACCAAAGGCAAAACGCTCTACGCGATTGCGCTCGGCTGGCCGGATGATGGCAAAATGGTCATCAAATCGCTCGCCAAAACCACGGACCCCGCACAAAACAAACTCGAGAAGATCGAATTACTCGGCCACCCCGGCAAGTTGAAGTTCAACCAGACGGCGGATGGACTGGTCGTGGAACTGCCCGGCGAAAAGCTGAGCGAGCTCACTTGCTCGTTACGCATCACCGGCAGCAATCTCAAGCCTGCGCCGTTGCCGGCGGCGCAATGATCTCCCAAACCAACCGATGCAAGAGATGCGACCGGATTTTGGTTCCGCTCGACGCTCTTTGCCGTAGAAAAAAAGACACTGGACTTGGAACGGTCGGTGAGGCAACGTAGGGCTTGCAAACGATTTCATCGATCCGGCGCGTTATGAAAAACAGTCTGATCTCCTTCAAATCTTCCCGTATCCTGGACGTGGTGCTGGCAACGGCTGTCGGCGGACAGTCGTTTGCGTTGGCCGCGATGGCGACAAACGCGCCGTCAGCGGAACCGGGCGCGCGCGTGATCGCTGCCGATGTGAATGCCGTTCGCGGGCCGCTGAACACTTCCTTCAAGGTGTGCGTTGGGGCGGGCCGGGCCAACGAAGGACTGCGCGCGGATTGGCAGGACCAGTTGCGCGAGACGCGGCGCCGATGCGGCTTCCAGTACATCCGCATGCACGGATTGCTCACGGATGACATGGGCGTCTACAAAGAGGACGCACACGGCAATCCGATCTACAACTGGCAGTACATTGACCGGCTGTACGACTTTCTGCTCAGCATCCACATCAAACCGTTTGTCGAGCTGTCGTTCATGCCCAACGAACTGGCCAGCGGCACCAAAACCGTCTTTTGGTGGAAGGGCAACATCACCCCGCCAAAATCTCATGACAAATGGGCCGACCTGATTCGACACCTCGTCGGCCACTTCCAGGACCGCTACGGCCACGACGAGGTCAAAACCTGGTACTTTGAGGTTTGGAACGAACCCGATTTGCGTGATGGCTTCTTTACCGGCACGCGGGAGGATTATTTCAAGCTCTATGCTGTCACCGCCAAAGCCGTCAAAAGCGTCTCGCCGGACTATCGCGTGGGCGGCCCGGCCACGGCCATCGGACAGTTTGACGAACCGTTCATCACCTACTGCCACACGAACGACGTGCCACTCGACTTCATTTCCACGCACGCGTATGGCGTCAAGAGCGGGTATTTCGACGAGACCGGCCAGCAAGGAACGGTGCTTGATCCCGATCCCAATTCGGTCATTGGCCGGATGGTCGACGAGCGGAAGATGATCGACCGTTCGCCGATGCCCGGCCTGCCCCTGCATTTTACCGAGTGGAGTTCGGCCTACACCCCGAGCGATTTCATGCACGATACCTATCAGCAGGCCTCCTTCATCCTAAGCAAGGTCAAGGGTGCCTACGAGTCCGTGAACTCGATGTCGTACTGGGTGTTCACGGATATCTTTGAAGAAGCCGGCCCGCGCATGACCCCGTTCCATGGCGGCTTCGGCCTGATGAATTACCAGGACCTGAAGAAACCCGCGTTCTACGCGTTCCAGTTCCTGAACGAACTGGGCCCGCTGGAACTGGCCAACACCGACCCGGCTTCCTGGGTGTGCAAGAGCGGCGACAATTCCATCCAGGCCCTGTTTTGGGACTACACGCCGATCGTGCCGCCGGAGGGAATGAACGATCAGCAGTTTTATCAGCACGAAGTCCCGGCCAAGGACGCCGGCCGGGTGGCGCTCCGCATTGCCAATCTGCCTGAGGGAAGCTACACGCTGGAGGTTTACCGGACCGGCTACCGCGTCAATGACGTCTTCACCGGCTATGTTGATCTCGGCTCGCCGTCGCAATTAACTCCGGGCCAGGTCCAAATTTTGCGCCAGCAATGCAAGGGTGACCCCGAATCGGTGGAGACCATCCAGATTGAAAACGGCAGGCCGTTTGTCCGCAGCTTCACCCTGCGGCAGAACGACGTCTATTTCGTCAAGGTCCTGCCGCTAAAGCACTCCCCATAGAACGGCGGGCGGCATTCTTACGCGGAACACCTAGGGTTCAGAAACAGGCAGGGCCACCGGCCGCGGCACAACCGGCGGCTCAGGCGGCGAGACCGCCTGCGGAGCGGAAACGAAGCCGAACGCCTCCTGGGCTGGGCGACCGCCAACAGTCAGGATGATCTTCTGCTCCAGTCCATCCCGCAGCACCGTGAATTCCACTTTGTCGCCGACGCGATGGTAGAACATCGTGTTGAGCACATCGGCGGAACGGCGGACCTCGTTGCTCGTGATGGTCACCAGGATATCGCCGTCGTGGAACCCGGCGACCGCCGCCGGCGTGTTCGAGAAGACCTGTTGTACGAAGACCTGACGCTGGCCGGGTTCGGCGGCGTTGGCGGCAGGCAGACGCTCGGAAACGCGCAGGCCGACCCAAGGATGTTGCGCCTGACCGAAAGCCAAGATGTCCTGGCTGATTTTGTGGGCGGCATTGATCGGCAGGGCGCAACATTGACCATCCGCGTGCTCGGCAATCGCGATCCCGATGACCTCCCCGTGCACGTTCAGCAGCGGGCCTCCGGCCTGTCCGGGGCTGAGCCGGCACCCCGCGCGAATATGAGTCGTGGGAAACACGTGTCCGTTGCTCTGGATGTCCAGGCCACTGACAAATCCCACCACCGGCACGCTCGGTTGGTCATACGGAAACGCCACGGCGATCACCATCGACCCAACGCGCAGGCTGTCGGAATCCCCTTGCGTCAGGAACGGTGTCGGCGCCCCGTCCACCGGATCGATTTTCAACACGGCGAGGTTGGTCTGGGCATCGCGCCCGACGACGCGAGCGTTGATCCGTTGCCCGCGCCAATCGATCCAGCACGTGTCCGCGTCATCAACCGCCGTCGCGGTGGTCAGGATGTGGCCGTCCTTGTCAATGAAGAAGCCGGTCGCAATCCGATACGAAGGCAACAACAGCAAATTGCCGATCTGGATCTGGCGCAAGGCATGGATTTTTACCACCGCGTCGCGAGATTTCTCGTAGATGGACGTGACTTCGTGATCCATTGTCTCCAGCATACTTTCCGCCAGGACGCTGGAGGTGGTTACAGCAAGGAGAAGAACGACGCACCAACTGAGACGCGGCTTAGAAATGGTAACTGGACACTTCATAACTGGCAGGGGTGATGCGATCCAGCACGTAGCGCGGCACGGTATCATCCGCGCGTGTGGCGGCCGGGACCAAATCCATACCTCCAGTCGGGGTAGCCTGGTAATCGCCCGATTCGGCTTGCAGTGTGGCGGTGGCGGCAAGAGACGTGGTGACGACATCGGGGGAACCAGAGGGGGGAAAGACCGTTTGAGAATTCGCGAGCACCACGGACGGATTCGTCGAGGCCGTTTGGCCGGTGATGTTGTCGGCAATATCGGGCTGACGCACGCTCATCCACATCACGCCGACAACGACAGCCACTCCCATCGCGCTGGCAAGACCGTAGCGCCATACCTGGACCGTTCCCGCCACCAGAAGACTGTCGATGCGGCCCACGGCCCGCTCCCACCATGGGGTCCGCTGCGTTTCGGCGGCCAACCGTTGATGGAACTCCGAAAGAAAACCGTCCCGATACTCCGGCGACGGCCGCTCGTAACGCTTGAGCGCCAGGAGCCGCTGCAGCCGGGCGGCGCGCTGCTCCAACACGCGACAATCGGTACAGTCGGCCAGGTGCTGGCGGACCCGGGCCGCCGTCTCGGGATCGAGGCGATTCTCCGAGAGATCATCGAACAATGTTTGTACCTTTTCGCAGTTCATGGCGTTCATCACAAATAGTCGCTGAGCAATCCCTGCAGTTGTTGCCGCGCGTAAAACAATCGCGAACGAACGGTCCCCTCCGAGCATTTCATGACGCGGGCGATGTCCACGTGCGTCATTCCCTGAATGTCGTGCATGGTGACGACCGTCCGATGCGCTTCTGACAATTGTTGCATCGCTTCGTTCAATTTCTGCTGCAGCTCCGTCAACCCCACCTCGCGTCGCGGCGTCACGTGAGACATCAGTTCCACCAGGTCGGGGTCGGTCTGGATGGCGTTGTCGAGATCATCGAGGCTGTACTGGTTGCGGGTCTTGCGGCGTTTGATGAAATTGATCGTGCGATTGACGGCGATCCGGTAGACCCACGTGTAAAAGCTCGACTGACCGCGAAAGCCGCGGAGACTCTTGTAAGCCTTGATGAATGTGTCTTGCACCAGATCGTTGGTGTCTTCGTGGTTCGACGTCATGTGGTAGACCGTCGCGTACAACCGGTCTTTGTAACGGCCGACGAGGACATCAAACGCGGATTGATCGCCTTTCTGGGTGCGGCGAACCAGCGCTTCGTCCTCTTCGTGCTGGAGATCGATCTCGCCCTCGGTCACGGGAGGCGTGGCGGGCACAGGCGTGCCCGTCCGTTCTGCCATCCGGCCGTCGAGGTTGGTTGTTTCCTTCAGTTTCATTCCCGCGAAGATGATCCCCTTGAACCCGGTGGTTACGCTGCTACCGCTTCCCGAAGGAGCAATCGGCTCTGCCCCGAAAGATATTCCGTCAGTGATCCCAATGTGTTGCCGTACACGTTCGTGGGCAAGCCAGAAAGATTCTCCCGCGCGCGTGTGACGTACTTGTCGATGGCGGCCAGTGATTCGGTGACAACCCCGTTTCCAAGCACCAGCCGCAACAACCGCTGCTGCTCCTGTTGGTCGTTGCGGAAAATCATTGCCCGGAGTTCCTGGCGACTGGACGGCTCCGCGTGCTGAAGCAACAACAACAGTGGCAATGTCAGCTTGCCCTTCTTCATGTCTGTCCCCAGCGACTTCCCGGCCTGCCGTTCCTGGCCAAAAATGTCCACGCAATCGTCATAAATCTGGTACGCGATGCCCAAATTGGCTCCGTACTCATACATCGATTTGACAACAGCAGGTGGCGCACCGTTCAAAACGGCCCCCAGCTCGCAACTGACCGCAAACAGCGCCCCTGTCTTCATATTGATGATGTCCAGGTACTGGTCGAGACTCAGATCCGCGTCAAAACGGCGCTGTGTCTGCACGATCTCTCCCGAACATACCGTATTTGTGGCCTCACTAACCCTGCGACAGACTTCGGTCGTGGGGTAACCGGCCGCGAGCCGCAGGGCATGAGCAAACAGGCAATCTCCAAGCAACACACTTATCTCGTTGCCCCATCGATGGTTAGATGTCTGGATTTGATGGCGCAGTTCAGCCTCGTCCAAAACGTCATCGTGTACCAGCGTGGCTATGTGAATGAGTTCAACAATGACAGCCAGCGTGATGTGCTCTTCGCGGATGCCCCCGGTTGCCCCGCCCGACAGTAGAGCGAGGCTTGGACGCAGGCGCTTTCCGGTGCCCCCGAGAATGTATCGGATTTGATCGCCCAAACGAAGGTCGAAGCTGTTGACTTGCTGGGCCAGCGCCATTTCCACCCGAGGCAATTCCGCCCCGACTGGTTCCAACAGGTCCGAGAGTTCTCGCTTGGAAAGCGATGCACGAAATGATGCGGCTCCACTCCTCAATGTCGACCCCGGCATAGTTGCCGGTAGTTTACGGGCCGTCTGAGGGGGTGTCAACCCCGAAGCCCGTGATTACCGCGTCAGTTCCCGCTTGACCGCATTCCTCGTCCGGACAAAGAATGGCTCCCGTTTCCCGCTCCGTTGTTGTAAGGGACATACGACCGGGAGCGCATTACGCCACACCATGACACGTTTTGCCACGTTGATACTGATCGGGTTGCTCGCCGGCTGCGCGAAGAACCCGGAACGCGCCGCCCTCGACAAGGCAAACACCTTGCTTGACCAGGGGCGAATCCAAGCCGCTCGCGACGCGGTCGAGTACTGGCTTCAACAGCATCCCGATTCTCCGGCGCTGCTGCGGATGCGCGTCGTCGTTCTGCTCCGCGAGGGAGAACTTGACCAGGCGGCGACCGCGATGCAACTCGCCCCGACCGGTCGATCGATCCTCGTCGAGAGCCTGCGCCATCGAGACCGTGTCGTTCGCGAGAACGCGGCCCGTCTCATTTCCGATCAGCCCGCCGCAAGCGATTTCCGCGCTCTCGTCCGCGCTTCGGATGATTCCGATTTCTGGGTGCGGGGTTATTGCGCACGCGCATTGGGCCGATTGCGAAATCCGGCGGCCCTCAAACCGCTGTTCCAGTTGCTGGCCGACGATAACTGGTTTGTCCGCGCCGAAGCCGCCACCGCCGTGAGCAAACTCGGCAATCCGCGGGCGATAGGATGGCTGGCTCAATTGTTGCCGGACACGGACGGCAACGTGCGGTACAGTGCGGCCCGCGCCATCTACGACCTGGCCACGGACGCTGCGCGTCCCTCGCTTCGTCGTGCCCTCGACATGGTCGCCCCGGCGCAGAAGTTCGACATCGCCATCGCTCTGGCCAAGATCCACGATCCCGCCGCCTTGAAACCGTTGGGCGATGCCACCGAGAACAAAGATCCGAAGGTCCGGGGCCGGGCCGCCCAGGCACTGGGCGAATGCGGGTTGCCCGAGGGCACCAATGCCCTCACCCTGCTGCTGAAAGACCCCGACCAGCTCGTGAGAGAACAAGCCCAAGCGGCCATCGGCCAGATTCTTGCCAGGGAAATCAAATGAATGCGCGGGAACCCGCGGCCGGCGGCTCCGGTTTTCCGTTCAACCCCGCAGCGTATCTCCAAGCTACGGTTTCGGTGTGAGAGTCTTGCTGAACTTGATGATCTCGTTCAGTTGATCGCGGAAATCTTCCAATCCCGTCAGGGGGATAATGATGGCGTCTCGGCGACCATTAACTTCCTCGATGATTCTCAAGAACCGGCCCCGCGGATTTTCTCTCAGGTCGAACGTGAAATGCTTTCGTTCGACCCGGATACTCTGGTTTTGTAGCTGCGTGTCCACGCCTGACGCGCCTCCCGTCCCTGGCTGTGCCATCGTTCGCATATCCTAGTCGTAAGTCGCAATGCTTGTTTCTGCTACGCTTCCCCCCCCTCGCATGCGGCCCCAACCCCGAACGCTCTCGGGGCAAATCTTGGTGGATTTGTAACAACTCTTTGCAATAACGTCAACACTTTCAATCGTTTAGGTGAAAAACCACCATCTTTAGCTCTGTCATTTCCTCCACGGCATATCGTGGCCCTTCCTTCCCAAAGCCACTGTTTTTCAGGCCTCCATAGGGCATCAGGTCCATCCGCCACTGGGGTCCCCAGTTGATATGAATATTCCCGGTCTGAAGCTCCCGCGCGAACTTCATCGCGGTGTCCAGGCTCTCGGTGAACACTCCCGCCGACAATCCGAACCGGCTGTCGTTGGCCAGCGCCAAGGCCTCCTCCACATCCTGAAACGCGGTGAATGCCACGACGGGCCCAAACACTTCCTCACACGAAATCCGCATCTCGGGCTTCACGTCCGCCACGATGGCCGGCGTGTAGATGGCCCCGCGCCGCTCGCCACCGGTGACCACACGCGCGCCACCCTGCACCGCTTCGCTCACCCATTGCTCCACTCGCTTCGCCTCCGTCTCGTGAATCATCGGACCAACCTTCGTCTTCTCATGCAGCGGATCACCGGTCGTGAGCGCTTCGACCTTGCGCGCCGACGCAGCCAACACCGGCTCGTACACGTCCCGATGCGCGATCACACGCTGCGTCGAGATGCACATCTGACCGGCGTTCGCGTACCCCGTCGCCGCGACCGCTTCGGCCACCTTGCCGGCGTCGGCATCCGGCATCACGATGATCGGCGAGTTGCTCCCCAGTTCCATCGTCAACCGTTTGATGCCGGCGATCTGGCAAATCCGTTCCCCGACCGGTGCGCTTCCGGTAAAACTGATCTTGCGCACCCGTTCGTCCCGACACAGCGCTTCCCCCAGCTCGCCACCGGGCCCGGTCAAACACGAGATCGCCTCCGGCGGCACCCCGCACTCCAGCAGCAGTTCCGTCAGCTTCAGCGCCGACAGCGGCGTGCTCGACGGCGGTTTGATGACCACGGCATTGCCCGCCGCAATCGCCGGCGCCACCTTGTGCGCCGCCAGGTTCAGCGGGAAATTGAACGGGCTGATCGCCACCACCACGCCGCACGGCACGCGCAGGGTGAACCCCATTTTGCCCGACCCGCCCGGCGACGCATCCAACGGCACTGTCTCCCCGTGAATCCGCCGCGCTTCCTCGGCCGACAACATCAGCACCTGCACCGCCCGCCCCACCTCGAAACGTCCCTCGGCGATCACCTTCCCTTCTTCCATCGTGATCGTGCGGGCGAATTCTTCCGCACGCAGTTCGAGTTTCTCGGCCGCTTTCCGCAGTATCTGGTAACGGTCCCAGGCCGCGAGTTTGGCCATGGTTTTCGCGCCGCGCACGGCTGCCGCCAGCGCCGCATCCACGTCCGCCAGGCCGGCGCGGGGCACCGTATCGACGACCAAATTGTCGTACGGATGCACCACCTCGATCTTCCTGTCGGTTTCAACCCACCGACCGCCGACACACATTTTCATGGCTCGCTCCTCTTCGTCACGATGTTCATTCCGCACGCTGTCTCCCCACAGGGAACGACAGGAGCACTATACAGGAACTCGCCACAATGGAATAGACGGCGATAAAAACCCGGCCGCGACCGTCGATCGCATCCGGCCCAGTAGAGGAACACCCTTAATCTGACGGGTGACCGTCCGTCCGCCGGGTGGAACTGCAACCCAAGGAAGAACGTCCCCTCGCCCCTCCGGGGGAGAGGGTTAGGATGGGAGGCGCGTGTTAAATGAATCGTGTCACAGCACTAGCAGCTGGCCGTGAGCAACCCGGACTTGTCGGCGAGATCCGACGGAGCGGCGGCGATCGAGATCACGTTGTCCGCCATCTCCTCGCGCCAGTACACCAGCTCCAATCGACCGTCGAGATGCTCGACGAGCGCCGTGCTGCTCTCGACCCAGTCACCGGTGTTGTAATAGTTCACGCCACGAATTTGCCGGACGGCCGGCGTGTGGATGTGGCCGCAGACGATGCCGCCGGCGCGGTGCAGTTCGGCGTAATGCGCCACCGCCTCTTCAAACCGGCTGATCGAACTGACCACTTTCTTGACATTCTGCTTCACGTAGGCGCTCAACGACCAGTAGTTCAGCCCGAACAAATTGCGCACCAGATTCAGCGGACGGTTCAGCGTCAGCAACAGCGTGTACCCGAAGTCGCCCAGATGGGCCAACCATTTGGCGTGCATCGTCACGGAATCAAATTCATGCCCATGCATCACCAGCAGCCGCTCGCCGTCCATCGTCGTGTACACGTCGCGCTCTTTGACAACGATGTTGCCGTAGACGCCGAGAAAGTTGAGGCAGAATTCGTCGTGGTTGCCGGGGATGACGACGACGTGCGTCCCCTTGCGGGCCTTGCGCAGAATCTTTTGGATGACATCGTTGTGCGACTGAGGCCAGTACCGCTCTTTGCGCAACCGCCAAATGTCGATCACGTCACCGACCAGATACAGCCGCTCGAATTCGTTCTGCTTGAGGAAATCCAAAATCCCCGCCGCATTGCTGCCGCGAGTACCCAGGTGCAGGTCGGACATCCAGACGGTGCGATACTTCATCCAAGTCTAACTTCGCACCCGACAATTGCGAAACGGTGACCACTATGTTACGGATCGGGAAACGGTGTAACCAATTACTACTGCGTGTGTTACACACATATATCAGGGGTGGGCAAGCGGGGATTGGAACTGATAACTGCCTGATTCGATCGCAAACACGGCCCGGTCGCCGTCCCACCGAAGGAACTTCACGCCCGGTTGCCTCCCTGCCATCGCTCCGCCTTCCAGAACTTCCGCCCCTTTGCGGCTGGGGAGAAACACGGTCGCGGTTGTGTTGGCGGGAATGGTCGCGCTGAAAACAAACCGCGCCCCATCGCGCTCCCACCGGACATGGATCGGACCGCGAATCGAATCGTAGCTGGCCTCGACCCACGCAAGGTCGCTGACCGGTTGCGGTCTCAGGATGATCTTCTGGAATCCGGGGCCCGCCGGGTCGCAGTCGATCCCGGCCAGGTCTTTGTAGAACCATTCGATGATCTGCCCGAGCATGAAGTGATTGTGGGACGAACTCAAATTCGCGTCCCACGATTCCGTCAGGCTCGTCTCCCCATGCCTCAACTGATACCCGTAGCCCGGCTTGTCGTCGCGGTTGATCATCCGGTAAATCAGGTCGGAGCGCCCACCGTCGGCCAGCGCCTGCAGAAGGTAGCGGAAGCCGATATCGCCGGTCGTCATCAGGCCATCGTGTTGTTCCACGTCGCGCACCAACGCCGCCAGAACGCGTTTGCGCTGGGGCGGATCGACGATGTTCATCGCCAGTGCCAGCGCGTTGGCGCACTGTGAGCCCGTGGCGTAGGAGCCCGTATCGCGGTGGAAGAAATGATGGTTGTAGCTCTCGCGAATTCGTTCCGCGCAGGCGGCATACCGTTTCGCGTCGTCCGTGCGGCCCAACAGCGCGGCGGCCCGGCCCAGAATCGTCGCGTCATAAAAATAAAACGCCGTGGCGGTGACGGCCGGCGGCGTGAGCTGGGCGGCGCCGGGCTTCTTCGGCCCAAGGTCGTACCAATCGCCCAGGCCCTCGGACACGACGTCGTTGGTGGCGCGGGTCTCCAGATAGGCGAAGTATTTCTTCATGGCATCGAAATGCGCGCGCAGCAGCTCCGGGTCACCGGTAAACTCGTATTGTTGCCACGGGACGATGATGAACGCCGAACCCCATTCCGTCGCCGCCCGAAACGTGCCTTTGAATTTTGCGTACTCGGGTGCGGTGGTCGGGATCAGTCCGCTGTCGTCCTGGGCGTCGGCCATGTCGTGCACACCCTTGGCGAAAATCCGTGTGGCATCGAATTCGTACCGGATCGACGGCCCGTTGAGGTGATACTGCTCCAGCCACCCCAGCTTCTCGCGATGCGGACAGTCCGTGAGGATCGAGACCATGTTCGAGCGTTGCGCCCAGCGGACCAGATCGCGGATTCGATTGAGCAGCGGGTTTGACGCGGCGAACCGGCCGACGGGTGCCGCGCTGCTGTGCACGATGACACCCTCGATCGATTCGATGCGTGGTAATGCCTTGCCCGGCTCGGCGGGGAAAAATTCCGCCTTCAGGTATCGGCAGCCCACGTAGAAAAACTTGGGCCACCACACTTCCTCACCGTCGGTGGATTTCGTGTATCGCCACCACGAACTGCCCCGGCTCGTGCCTCCCATGGTGCTGCGATTGATCGTGCCGTCGAGATTCACAACCTCGGCGGGTGTGAGCCGCACGGCGCCGCCGGGCGGTCCGCTCACATGAAGGCGAAGCATGTACGACGCATTCTGTCCCAAATCATACACAACGCCGCCATCGGGAAACGTTCGCGTGGCCACGGGTGATCTTGTCTCGATCTCCCGCACCGGCTCGGCCGACACGCTTTCACCATGCAATGTATTCCCCGGGCGAACCAACGGAACCGCCCGCGGCCAGTTGCGATCGTCAAAGCCCGGATGCAACCAACCCACCGGCTCCAGCCGCGCGTCGCAATCCTCTCCGCCGTAGATGTTGTTGAATGTGATCGGGCCCGCGCATGTGCGCCACGTCGGATCGGTGCCGACAAACTCCACCGTGCCATCGGCGTACTCCAACCGCAGATGCAGGATCGCCCGCAACGCGCCGAACGAGCCGGCGAATTTCACAAAGCGATCCCGCCGAACCACCTTATACATTCCGTTGCCGAGGACGATCCCGACAACGTTGGTGCCTCCGTGCAACAGGGCCGTCACATCCCGCGTGTCGTACAGCGTCGTCCGGTCATAATCGGTCCAGCCGGGCGAGAGAACGTCGTTGCCCGCCTTCGTATCGTTAACCATCAGTTCGTATTGTCCCAGCCCGCAGACGTGGACGACGGCCCGGCGCAATCCGTTTCTCACGGGAAACTCGTGACGCAACAACAGTGCTTCCGTCGCGCCCGGAGCGACGATCCACATTCCCCGCCAGTCCTCGGGTCTGACGATCCCCATCGTCCACCACGCGTCGGCGCTCCACGGTGTGACGTGCCCGTCCCGGTCCCACGCGCGCACTTTCCAGAACGCCTGCACCGACGAACCGAGCGGCGCGCCGGCGTAACGAATCCCCGCGGTCTGGTCGGATGCGACGCGTCCGCTGTCCCACAGATCGCCATGATCCTCCGCGAGGATTTTCGGCGAGGACGCGACCAACACCTGATACGCCGTCTGTCGCTGTCCCCGCTCGTCGCTCGCCACGCGCCACAGCAGACGCGGATTCGATACGTCGATTCCCATCGGGTTGGTCGCGGACTCGCACTCCAGACCTTCAACCCGCAGCGTGCCACTGTTGTTCAACCGCGCCGGCGTCGGCTCGAGCTTGCTCGGGTCGAGCACGACGTGTTTGATGTGCCTACGATTCCAGGTGTAGGTGATATGGACCAGGCCGTCCGAAGTTTGGATCACCGCCGGGTAGGCGTAACCCTCAGGGCTCGGTTTGTCTTCCAGCGTCAGCACGTGCTGCCAATGCGTGCCATCGGATGAAATGGCCACGTCGAGCGGATAGCGCACGCCTTTGGTCGGCCGATCCGGCGGCGGGGCGGAGTGATTGTAAACCAACAATTGCCGGCCATCCGCCAGCGTGACAGCATCGATCCCCGAATTCGGATTTGGCAATTCCGTCGACGACAACGGACTCCACGTCTCCCCCGCGTCGCTCGACTCGGTCGAGGCAATGACGCCATCGCGCGTGCGGCACAGCGCCTGCAACCGGCCGTCGCGATGGAACAATATGCTCGGCTGAATCGCCTGTAGTCCGGTTCCCTTGTCGATCGGGCCAATGATCTGCCACGTCTTCCCCGCGTCGCGCGTGATCTCGAAATGCACCCGCCAACCGCTCAGACCGCTCTCGGTGCTCGACGGACAAAGCCATGCGCCATCGGCCAGCATCACCGGCTTGTTCTTGATCGGCCCAAGAACGCCTTCGGGCAACCGCACCGGCTGGTCCCACGTCTTCCCCGCATCCGCGGACTTCGTCATCATTCCCCACCACGCGCCGGGCGAGGGACCAACTTTGTAAAATAGCACCAGCGGACCGTTCGTCGGCTGGAACAAAACTGGATTCCATGTCGGGAACCGCGTGCCGTTCGTCTGCAATCCCGTCGCCACCTCGACCGCGTCAAGCCAGTGGCCGCCTTCCTGTCGCGCCACCCAGATCCCGACGTCCGGCGCGCGTTCGTGTGTGCCGCCAAACCACGCGGCCACGAGCTTCCCCGGCGCGGTTTCGGCGATCGTGGACGCGTGACACTCGGGATAGGGCGCATGTTCGTTGATGAACTCGGAGGTGATGATTGGTGACGCCCGCAAGCTGGCCGTCAATCCAAGGCCTGCCAGAATCAAGACGCAAAACAATGCGCTACGCATGGTCTACCCAACCACATCCGAACGTCGTACGTCGCCGGGCGCAAACCGAAACGCCGCCGTCAGCAACAGAATCGCGCTGATCACGTACACGATCGCGCCGCAGGCAACGGCTTCGCTCATATTGTCGATCGGTTGTTTGTGGCGCCCATATTCGGTCATGTATCCAACCGCCAGCGGACCGAGTGCTCCACCGCCCCAGCCAACCGTGTTCATGATGCCCGCCGCCGTCGCGCGCGCCCGTGGTTCGATGACGTCAAACAATGACGCGAAAATGTTAGCATCGTACAGCCCCTTGCACAGTCCAAAAAACGTCATCGACACGAGCAGAACCGTCACGCCGGACGTCAGCCCAACCAGCGCAACAAACGATGCGCCCGCCAGCAAACCGATCGCCTGCACCAGGATTCGCCCGCCGGCTAATCGTCGGGCGAGTTGATCCGCCAGCGCGCCGCCGATGGGAACGCTGACCGCGCTCGCGAGGTGAATGAATACGGCCCCGGACAGTCCCGCCGAGGTGAGTCGAAAGCCGAATTTCTCCACCAGAAATGTTGGTGTCCATGTGAGAAAAATCGTGGCGACAAAATTCGCGCCGAGGAATGCCCCCATCAGAAGCAGCACGGTCGGTCGACGCAGAATCACGTCCAAGGTCTCCTCCACGGAAAGCGCCGGCTGCTGAGATTCACTGCTTCTCTCCGCAGCGCCCCGGGCCGGTTCCTTCAAGAACCGGTAGAGAACGAGCGCCACTACCGCGCCTGCTGCTCCGAAACAATAAAAGCCCACGCGCCATCCGTAGGTCTCCGCGAACCACGCCCCCGCCCAACTGCCCATGATCGTACCGACATAGACACTGGACTGGTGCAGGGACAGCGCGCGGGACCGCGTGCGGCCACCGTGATAATCGCTGACCAGCGACATCGTCGCTGGAAAGTAGAATGTCTCCCCAAATCCTTCCGAGGCACGCACGGTTATGAATTGCCAGAGTCGACTGCACCAGCCCGTCATGACCGTCACCCCGCTCCAAAACAGGCAGCCACCGAGGATGAGGTGCTTGCGCGGCAGGCGGTCGGCAATGAACCCCGCAAGCGGCGCGCCGAGCGCGTACACCCACATGAACGCCGAGCCGATGAGGCCCAGTTCCACGGGGGTAAAACCAAACTCTTGCTTCAGTTTCGGGAAGACCGACGAAACGGCCTGCCGATCCGCGTAGTTGAAGAAGCAGATGAACCACAGCATGCCGACCACGGCCCACTTGTAGTACCCCTGCCCGCGTTTGAGTGGCGTGTCGGTTTCCATCGTGGCGCCGAGTGTATTCTCATACCGAATCTCCACGGTGCCTGTCCACATGCAGTTCTCAGCGAGCCGAAAGAGGACAAATATTATCCGTTTTATAAATTGACATATACTACGTGTGTTTTATATATCAATCATGCAAGACAAACCTAAAGTCACTGTCCCCGACCTTCCCCTGAACAGATGGCTTACTATCATTATACTCGTAGCAACCACAGTCTGGCCTCCGTCATATGTTGTTGCACAGCAATATAATATCGCAGCACATCCAACCGACGTGTCCTCTACTGCTGACCGCTACGGTCTGTTCAATTGGCTGGATCACCGAAGTGCATACGGCCAAGGCGTTTATCCCGAGCCTTTCTTGGTCGATGACTCGGACCTCGAAGTCAACGAAGCCCGTCTGGACTGGCTGCACACTCAGGCGTCAACCCGCGAGCGCGACGATGTCGCGACCGCCGAGGTCGAAAAGGGGTTCGGTCTGCTCACATTGGAGATTGAAGTGCCGTATGAAGTCGATAACGACATCGCGGCGGGAAAGACCACGGACGGTTTCGACAACATCGATCTCGGCGCGCGCTACCCGATCTATCAATACGTTTCGGACAACAAATCCGTCGACTCGACATTCGGCGCGGCGCTCGAAGTGGGTATCCCAACACATTCATCGCTCAGCCGGGACACGGAGGTTGTCCCGAAGGTGTTCGACGATCTGCGGCTCGGCAGCCATTTCACGCTCCAATCCATCGTCGGCCTTTCCCTGTTGTACGGCAGCGACGACAACAACGGCCTGAAGACATTCGAGTACGGTCTCGTCTTCGGCTACACGATCCCGCGCCAGGAACTGGCATTGCCGGATGTGTTGCAGCTCATCCCCGTTTTCGAATTGATCGGTGAGACCGAGCTGAACCACAGCGATCCCGGACACAACAGCCTCACCGGAAACGCCGGCGTCCGCGCAAACCTCAAGGCCATCGGCAGCGTGCAACCGCGGCTGGGGGCCGGGTTTGTCTTCCCGATCGATCACGGCGCCCGCGAGGACCTGCATTGGGGCGTCATCACCAGCCTCGTCTTCGAGTATTAGGGCCGCACGCACATGGAATCGGATTCTGACACACGTATCAGCCGGCGAGGGTTCCTGTTTGCAACCGCCGCCGCGTTAATGACCGGCTGCCAGTCCATCGTCGAGCAACAGAATGCCGGGCGCGGCAGTGCCGGGGCCGGCCCGCGAGAACGAGTGGTGGATGCCGGACCGGTGAGCCGGTACGCCGCCGACGGCGTTTACGATGAGTTTCGCCATCAGGGGTTCTTCCTCATCCGCAAAGGCGACAAGCTGGTGGCCCTGTCGTCGTACTGCACACACCGGAAATGCAAGCTGACCACCGACCCCGACCGTTCCTTTTATTGTCCCTGCCACGGCTCGACCTTCAGTCCCGATGGAAAAGTCACCGAAGGCCCGGCGAGACGCAGTCTCCCGACGCTGCCGTCGTTTACGGATGGAACAGGCGAGTTGTTCGTCAGGGTTCCCAGTTTGTAGACGGGGTCTCCGTCGAGGCGCACGCTAACGTGTCGCCTGCGATGTTGCGCACGGGGGTCTACCGCGAATGGACGCGAATCTACGCGAAGGGCAGGCCACAGCTCAACACGGACCGACACGGATGGAGCGCGAGTATCTTCATGATATGTCGCTTGGCGATATATCACGGGCGGCGCACGGGTCGAGGTGGTGTGAGAAGTGGCAGTCACGATTTGTGGACAGCGCTACCCGTGCAGCGGTGGGGTGTTGGGGGATAATAGGTGTCAGTGACACCTATCGCGTGATGCGACGCTGACGGTGGCGCGGCCTATGCATATGAAACATAGGTATCAAGGGGGCGAGACGGATGGCAGGGAGAGAAGACGGAATGCGGGGGAGAATTCAGAGGTCAGAATTCGGAAGACATGAGGCAGCGGTAAGACTGCGGATCGCGAAGGGCGGGGCCACGGCTCGACGTTCAGTCCTGATGGAAAGGTCATGGAGGGTCCGGCGCGCCGCAATTGGCTCCGCTCAATCCCCTGAGCTACGCCCTTCGGGCGTCGGCACGACGCCGTCTCGCGGCTACCCTTGCCGCTCGGCTTGCCGACGCTGCCGTCGTTCACGAATGAAACGGGTGGGTTGTTCGTGAGGGTGCGCAAGGCGTAGGTGGCAGCATCGCCGCCGAAGGAGAGGCCAGATCAGTAACGACTATACCAATGCTCCACTCGTGCGTCCCGGTGTGACGAGTCGCGGTCACAGAGGCACCCGTTGTTCTGTGAACCCCATGGCTCACCGTGTTTGGAACCCGATCGACTTTGGCTCTGGCAATTCAGGAAACGGCGACGATTTGTAGAACGAAACCGAAGCGACATAATCCTCATCGACTGCTACCGAAACTCGCTTTGCTTGTTTGCCTTCGTGTGTCCAGTATCCTTCAATGATAAGGTCTTTCTTGCTTGGGTGTTCGCTCGAGCTCGACGCCGTCATTCCATCTGCCAGCAAGCCCTTGCCGTTCTTCAGCTCCACGATCATGTATATTTTCTTGCCCGCGATTTCATCCCTCTCGGGCAAGAGGTCTTGATACAGCCCACTGATAGTCACGAAATTCATATAGTTCACCCCCGCACGGTTTCGGTAGCCCGATGAGTGGCACGCTTGGATTCCGTACGAATACCTGGCTGTGTTATCGCAAATCGCATCATGGCAGTTCATTTAGCATAACGATCTCGTGCGTTTTCTCTTGCACCAATCCGCCACCAGGAATCCGTTCGGCGAGGAGGCGTGCCGATAGCCTCCTTCTCGTCGTGTCGCATGAAATGACATTTATCGACATGTACGTGCCAGCATTCACGGTTGCAACTTTACCCACCGTACTTCCACACCCGATGATCGGAAGTCTCTTGTCGCCATGGAAGTCAATCCGAGGGATGTGCTTGTGACCGTGCAGGACAGCGGCCATCCGTCGTTGCTCAGCAAATTCAAGAAATGCTTTCGCATCCTTCAAGGCGACTGTTTTCTCAAAAACACTTCCCAGAACCCGTTCGTAGAACGGCTGCACGCGCCAAGCGGGCTTTACGACCGGTATGGGATGGTGGTGAAGTAGCCCGAGCATGGAATATGATTTCCAGTCCTGCTTTCGCTCGATTTCATTTCCTATGTCAATCATCTGCCGTTCGCCAATGTGGCCTCGGGCGAGATGTCCAGCGATTACCGAACTGAAACACGCGATTCCTATTCGACAATCGTCGTACCACACAACCCTGCCGCCCATGGTGGGAATGCGAATAGCCATCCTCAGCGACTCGTCCAAGTAGCCGTCATCCCGTACGTCGTGGTTGCCGAGAATTGTTATGGGGCTGTCCGTGCCCAAATTAGAGAGAAAGTCCATAAACCAGCGTACGGCGTCGAGGTTGTCTTCGCTTGGCGTATCCATTAGATCGCCACTCACAATGATCGCAAGTCTCTCATTCCCGAATTCTGGAACCAGGTTCCGTATGAGGCTGGCAGCACGGGGTAGTCTTCGTTTCGCTTCGTTGCTGCCAATGTGGATGTCACTGATTTGAATAATGTTAAGTCTTGTCGGTCTGTCCCTTGTAATGTCGGGAAATTCCCTATGGTATTGTGCTTCCAAGAGCTCAAGGTCGAGCCCGACGATGGTGGCTAGGTGTGAAAAGACCCACCGCGCACACAATTCAGCTTGCCCGACGCGTTTTGGAAGCTCTAAGAATACAGAGTCTCCTCTTTGGGTCCAAAGAAGGATGCCCGGCCAGTGAGTAGACTTTGCCAATGCTGTACGGAACGCCGGAAATACATCAGTAAGCGCGAATACAGCTCCCGGAGGGTCTTCAAGCTGGAGAATTAGTCCGGGATCTTCAGGTCGAATCCCCACCAGCTGCTGCAGGAACGCTTGAGAACACAGAAGCTGATCGATAGTCTCGTCACGACCTGATGGGATCAGCAATGCGGTCCAGGCTCGACCTGTAAAATATCCCCTGAAGCTCGCCAGCACGTCTTGCACTAAGACCGGTATTTGATCGTTTTCGAGTTCTCGCTCTAGATGGTCAAGTAGCATCAGCGCGCGCTCAGCGCGCTGACGGAAGTCGAATTGGGACTTAGGAGAAGAGTAGAAGTTGTGCCGAAGCTTTCCGAAGAACAGTCGCAATGTCTCTTTTTCTTCAGAAGCTTGGTCCAGTCGGGGAATGGGCGCACCAGGCTGCAAAAGATACGCCAACCAATTTGCGCTCTTGAGATCAAATCTTAGGCCCATTTTCTATTCCCCCTCCGCGCTGCAGTTGTGAAGAACTCTTCCATCCCACTCGACATATGGGCGTCGATTTGCCCGCGGGCTATTTCTTCGGGTGTCATGGATTGACCCACCCCACTGCGCTTGGAAACGTGGTGCAATTCTACGTCCCGGCAATGGCGCTGGCAATGCGATTCGAGAAGCGCCGCGTGAGAGCACGCAGCCTTTTCGCCTCCGGGGAGGGGAATGCGCCTGGTTATGGGGTGCATCTTGACACTGTAGTGGCGTGAGCGTCCCGCCCGCGGCCTTGGGAGCTGGCAACAAGGCGGGCGAGACGCCCGCCCCACTATTGCGGCACCCGATCTTGGTGGTAGTGCCCAAATGCGCTTGGTTATCGGGGAAAGATAATTTTGCTGGACGCGGGGCGGAAATTGTGATAGGGTCGGCGTCGTTGTTTTGTTGTTTGACAATTGAAGAACCGGGCTTGGAGACCTTCGGTCGAAGTTCGTGCTGGGTCGGGAGACCCGCGCACAACCAGAAGTGCATGGGTTCCCAAGTGCCTCGGTGAAGTGCTGGAGGGGGCCGGACGACGGGGATGGGAACGGCAAAGCGGCGACAAGCCTTCGCCCCGGAAGCTCTCGGGGCTACGGCTCGCAGGCAAGTCGCCGCAGTCCAAAGGGGGAAACGGACCGCGCTCACCGCGCGCGGCTACAACGGAAGATGTGGGGTACCCACCCCCCTGTTTCTGCGAAACGAAGCCAACGGTTTTTTGGGGTGGTGCGGGATGGAAGAGGCTGATCGGCAAGGGATTATGCAACTGGATTTCCTGAAAAACCGAATGGCTTCGTTTGGCTTCGTTTTGGGGTTTTTGAGGGGTTGGTGGAGACTATAGAAGGGCGTTTTGCCGGGCCACCACTATGACGCACTTGATTGGGAGAGTTGCATGAAACGAACCCTCACCCTGACCCGCCTTCGCCAAACAACGGGCTACGGCGGGCACGCCCTTTGCCGCAAACGACAGCGGCGTCTCGTCCGACTCGGCTCCCCTTACGCGGCAAGGGAGAGGGGATTCTCCTCGCCCCCGTCGTCTGGGGGGAGAGGATCAAGGTGAGGAGGAAAACCCGTCCAATGAGCTGTGTTGCACGACTACGGGTACGGCCAAGCACGGCGACAATGCGCCGTGGCTATAGTACGGCCTAATCTCCCTTGCCGTCCTTGGAGTCCTTCGGTTCTTTGGCGTCCTTGTCCTTCGCGGCTTTTTCCCGGGCTTCCTTCTCGACCTGCTTCTCGATTTGCTTGAGGGTGTCGGCGAGCTTGTCGAGCATGTCGTCGAGGAGTTCGTAGCTGATGTTGAGGGCCGGCTCGATGCGGATCGTGCGGGCGCTGAGCAACGTCCCTGCGACGAGCACGCCGCGCTTGAACAGGGCGGCGGCCACGCGATAGCCAATGAACCGGTCGCTGAACTCGATCCCGATCAGCAGGCCCTTGCCGCGGACGGCCTTGATGATTTCCGGATGCAAGGCCTGCAGCGAGCCGAGGCGTTTCATCAGATACCGGCCTTTTTCGGCGGCCTGCCCGGCGAGATCTTCTTCGAGCATCACATTGATCGCCGCGATGCCGGCCGCGCAGGCCAGCGGGTTGCCGCCGAACGTGGAACTATGAAGAAACGGATTGTCCTCGAGCACCTTCCAGATTTTGGGGGTGCTCATGAACGCGCTGAGCGGCATCACGCCGCCGCCGAGCGCTTTGCCAAGGCAGAGAATGTCGGGCACGACATTCCAGTGCTCGCAGGCAAACACCCGGCCGGTGCGGCCCATGCCCGTTTGCACTTCATCGAGAATCAGCAACACGCCGTACTCGTCGCAGAGCTGGCGCACGCGGGGCAGATAATCATCCGGCGGCACCACCGCGCCGGCCTCGCCCTGGACCGGCTCGAGGATGATCGCCGCGATGTCCTCGCCGAGATCGGTCAGCTTCTTGAGTTCGCGTTCGAGGTCCTTGGCGTCGCCGTAATCGACGAAATAGACGTCGGACAACAGGGGTTGGAACGGTTTGCGGTACACGGCGCGGCCCATCACCGAGAGCGAGCCCATCGATTTCCCGTGAAACGCGCCCGTCGTGGAAATGAATCCCGTCTTCTTCGTGTACAGCCGCGCCAGTTTCAGCGCGCCCTCGACGGCATCGGTGCCGTTGCTGATGAAGAAGCAGTCCTGGAGATCGCCGGGGGTGAGTTCGCCCAGCAACTCCGCGAGGAAACCGCGCAGTGGATCGAGCAATTCCTGCGACGAGAGCGGCATGCGCGCGAGTTGCGCTTGGACCGCCGCGATGATTTTCGGATGGCGGATGCCCATGTTGTATACGCCGAAGCCGCCGAGGCAGTCGATGAACTTGCGGCCCATGATGTCCTCGATGATCGACCCCTGCCCCGTCCATTCAATCGCCGCAAAATCCTCGGCTTCCGCCACGGATTTCCGGTAGTGCAAGAACCCGCGGTTGAAGTAATCGTCGAAATTCTCGAGCGTATGCGTGATGATGCGGTTCTTGTCTTCGGGATCGAGCTTCTTGCCGGTGCTGACGGTCTCGAGGTAGTCCGCGGACTTGCGGCGAAGCTCTTCAAGCTTGTTCGGCTTGGCCGGTTCACGAGACGCCTGCACCGAAGGCGGCGACGCAACTGCCGTCGCCTCTTTCGGTTGCGCGCTCTCTGTGACTTTCTCGTCCATCGCAATCTCCCCCGCTGGTCGAGTATAGCATACCACAGGCCCGACGAGTGGGCCAGTTGTGCAGGCAAGTTGTTGTGTACGAGGATATTGCGTGTGCATTGTCACGGGTCGCACACCGCAGCTCCGCGCAAAAAAGCCGACCATTTCCGCCACGTCGTTGCCCGCATCTGCTATGGTCTGAACAATGAGCGATTTCCTCGCCATCACGTGTCCGCATTGCGGCGAAGATTTCGAGGTCCCCTTCGACCCGAGCGAAGGTGGCGCCGAGTTCGTCGCCGACTGCGAGATCTGCTGCCGTCCGATGACGATTATCGTCCGCGCTCGCTTCGGTGAAGTTGACGCCGTGGAGGTGCGACCCGCGTGACTTCGGCGCAGGCAAAATCAAAATTTGCCGGGGCCCTATTGGGTACCTTCGTTGGGGACGCCCTGGGCATGCCTGTGGAAGGATGGTCAGCAGAACGCATCGCTTTCATGCTGGGTTCGCTGGACGAAATGAAGAGTGCTGCACCTTGGCTGAGGTTTTACAGTGCGTTGTATGGTCTGTTGACGGACCCCAAGAACGTGCTCGGCCCGGTCCGCCTGGGGCGCGGCACCTATACCGACGACACGCAAATGATGATCGGGGTGGCCGAGTCTCTCGCGGCCTGTGGCGGTTTCGACGGCGCCGACATGGCGCGTCGGTTTGTGGAGAACTTCGACCCCCGGCGCGGTTACGGACCCGGAGCGAAGAAGGCGATCTACGGTCTTCGGGAAGGCATTGCCTGGGACCGCGTGGGCGACCTGTTGTTCGGTGGCAGCGGCTCCTACGGCAACGGCGGGGCCATGCGCGTTGCGCCCATCGGCATATTTTACCACGACGATCCCAACGAGCTTCGTCGCGTCGCCGAGCTCTCCGCCTCGATCACCCACACGCATCCGCTGGGAAAGGAAGGCGCGTCACTGCAAGCGTTCGCCGTCGCCTGCGCATTTCGGCACGACGGGACCCACGGGTTTTCCCCGGCGGAGTTCCTGAATGGCCTGCGAGCATTCGCTCGCACCGATCCCGACGCATTCCCGCGTCGCCTGACGACGGTCGACGAACTGCTGCACGCCCAGCCGACCGTTGCCGAGGTCGCCGACGCGCTGGGCAATGACATCACCGCTCAAGGGTCTGTCGCCACCGCCCTCTACGCTTTCCTCAGTCACTCGCATTCATTCAAGGAGGCCGTTGCCTACGCTGTGAGCCTCGGCGGCGATACCGACACCATTGGCGCGATGACCGGGGCGATCGCCGGCGCGTTCCATGGCGTGGAAGCGATTCCATCCGACTGGCTCGAAGCGCTGGAGGCCGGCCCCAAGGGCCGTGATTACGTGGGTCAGTTGGCGGAAGCGCTTTACAACAAACGCTTTTCCCTTGCGTAATCGAAGCTCAACTCGCCTCGGGCTTGCGTCGCGCTCGTTCTTGCATCACGGACGTGGGGCAACGGCGCCGGTTGCCGACCACCCCACAATCCGGCCATCGTCCATGCGCACCACGCTGTCTTCCGTCGTTGCCGTGACGTCCGGTTTCCGGTCGGCTTCCAGATTCACTTCGGTCAACTGCCCGGTTCTGATGACAACAGGAACCTTGACCAACTCATAGCCGTCGGCCCAGGCCACCACGTCATATCTCCCCGCCGGTAGCGACACCAGTGCGGGAGCCAGGTCGTGATAACTGGCGGCGTTCCGAACGCTTCTGACTCGAGTGCCCTTCGTGTCATACACCCCATAATCCGTATGTCCGTAGTAAAACTGACGATCATAGGGATAGCATTTCACCGCCGAGTAGACCTTGAGAAATCCCGTCGCCGTTGCCGAAGCGGGAGCGGAGGGGTCTGGTCCGACCGTTCCGAGCACGACCGGTTTGGTGGTCAGCGCGCAAGACATCGCAAGCGTCGCGCCCGCCAGCCACCATAGTATTAGCAGCCGTTTCATGTTACCCGTCTTCCGAAGTACACTACTCCTCCCGATTCGTCGCCGCAATCGACGACACGCACGCCACGACGGCGGAACAACCATTCGAGTTCACTTTTTCGTAACAACACTGTATCTCAATCGTGACGTTTCTTCGCAAACATTCGTGGTGTTGGAGTGAGGCAGCGGGGGCGGAGCGTTTGCGCGTCCCAACCGACGGAGGATCCAGGATCCCCATGGTGAGAATGAAACAGGATACTGCTATGCGCACACTAATCAATCTGGCGGCCGCGCTGTGTGTAACCGTCACCGTCTGTGGCCAGGATACAAACAACGGCACGGGCCTGACGGACACCGACCGCATTCAGAAACTGGAGGATGCCGTGCGCCAGCTCAGCAGCCGAAACCAGGAACTCCAGCAGGAAATCAACGAGCTGAGGTCCCCGAAGTTAACGCATCTTCTGTCATCCGCCGAGACAAAAGAGCCGGCGCTGTTTGTGATTCCCGGGGGGAAGGAAGGCAAACTGGTTCTCGGAGGCTATTTTCAGGGGAACGCCGAGTTCGGCGACGTGGATGCGTATCGCGGCTCCTGGAGCGGCACCAAGGGTCACGACTCGCGCGTGTTCGACCGGTTCCGGATCCGGCGCGCTCGCATCGGCGCGTGGGGCGATTTTTGGGAGAATTTTGACTTCAAGGTCATGGGTGATTTCGATCAGAGCGACGGCACCAGCCCCCGTACCGCCTTTTCCGCCACCGACGTCTACCTCAACTGGCATCGCCTCCCGGAAGCCAACATCAAATTCGGGCAGTTCGATACTCCGTTCGGAATGGAGCAGTTCTCCATCCCCGACATGCTGACCCTGACGCCGGAGCGTTCCGAGGTGACCGAGGGACTGCGGGCTGAACGACAGATCGGCGTCATGGTTTGGGGAAAGCCTCTGGCCGATGCGTGGCCCGAGCAGAAGGACGTCCTCGCGTACTACTTCGGCGTCTTCAACGGCAACCTGAGAAATGTCACCGCCAACGATAACAACAAATTCATGTACATGGCCCGGGTGGAAGCGCAAGCCTTCCAGGGCCGGCTCTTCGGGCAGCCCACGACGTGGAAAGTCGGGGTCGATGGCTATTATTCGGCGGACGCCACCAATACGCTGGTCAGCCAAACCGGCAATATCTGGACCCAGCCCGATGGCTCACTGAAACCGTTGTATGTCCAGACCCGGAGCGATCAACGCCTGGCCGCCGGCGTGGACCAACGGTTCAACTGCGGACCGCTCACCATTCAGGCCGAGTATCTCCAGACTCACTTCCACGATGTCCTCGCTACTGACCGCAATTTCACCGCGCACGGGTACTGGGTGCTGACCGGCTACCAGATCATCCCCAACACTCTCGAACTCGTGGGCAAGTATGAGTACTTCAAGCCCGACCGGTTGCCCAGCGACGATCTGTGGACAACCACGGGCGGCATCAACTGGTACGTCCGGGGCAAAGGTCCCGGCGAGATCACCCTGATGCTCGATTACCTGCACACGTGGTCGCACTTCCGTGAGTTGAACCCCAACTTCGGCACCGACCAATTTGACGAGCTGATGACCCGCGCCGAGTTCTCTTTCTGAAGCCCGTCTTATGCGCGCTTGGTTGACTGATCGCCCATAGGTGGTACCGTCGTTCCGATGGGCGCGAAGCAATCCATTCGCGGACGCGGCGTGGCGGAGAACCCGCCCAACCGGTTGGAGCACACGGCGTACGAACGCGATGCCGATTGGGATGAACCCGACGATCCCGCGCCGAAGACGCAGTTCTACCGCGACACCAGTGTTTCCATCATCACGTACAACACCAGCCCCGATATCGGGTTCGAGGCCAGCATCAATCCATACCGCGGCTGCGAGCATGGGTGCGCCTATTGTTACGCGCGGCCGTATCACGAGTACCTGGGATTTTCCGCCGGGCTCGATTTCGAGACGAAGATCGTCGTCAAAGAGAACGCGCCGGAATTGCTGCGCCGCGAATTATCCTCGCCGAAATGGAAGCCGCAGACGCTGGCCATGAGCGGCGTCACGGATTGCTACCAACCCGTCGAGCGCCGGCTAAAAGTCACCCGCAAATGTCTCCAGGTGCTCGCCGAATTCCGCAACCCGGTCGCCATCGTCACCAAGAATCTTCTCGTCACGCGCGACGTCGATTTGCTGGCCGACCTCGCCCGCGATAACGCCGCAGCGGTGATTCTGTCCGTCACAACGCTCAATGCCGATCTCGCCCGCATCCTGGAACCCCGCACCGCCCAACCCGCGGCCCGCCTGCGCGCGATCAGAGAATTGGCACAGGCCGGCGTGCCGGTGGGCGTGCTGGTCGCGCCGGTGATTCCGGGTTTGACCGATCACGAATTGCCCGCGATTGCGAAAGCTGCTGCCGAAGCCGGGGCCCGGTTCGCGGGCATGGCTGCGCTGCGTCTCCCGTTCGCGGTCAAGGACCTCTTTCCGCAGTGGCTCGAGCGGCACATGCCCGACCGCAAAGAAAAAGTGCTCGCGCAAATCCGCGCGATGCACGGCGGGAAGCTGAACGACTCGACTTTCGGCACGCGCATGACGGGCACGGGAATTGTCGCCGAGCAGATGGCCAAAATGTTCGCCGTGGCCTGCCGCCGCGCTGGTTTCCCCGAGCGAGGCCCGCAGCTTTCAACCGCCGCGTTCCGTCGGTCCGCCGGCGCACAAATGGAACTACTGTAGGTCTATCTTGCCAAGCAAACACGCCGATTCCTGGCTCATTTCCCGCACCATTACCCTGCCGGCATGGCGGCGCAACGAAACAACTACGGGGGACCGGTGTTGAATCCCATAGCCATGGACACGAGTCGCAGTATCCATCGGGCGGACATGTTGGTCGTTTTGTGCGCGGCGTTCGCGCTGGCCGCGGCGCCGCAACCGACGACCGACAACCCGCCGCTCACCGACCGGGAAAAAATCATTCACGTCCTCGACCGCCTCGGCTACGGCCCGCGCCCCGGCGATGTCGAGCGCATCGCAAAGATGGGGCTGGACCGCTATCTCGATCAACAGTTGCACCCGGAGCGCATCGACGATTCGGAGCTGGAATCCGATCTCGCCAAATTCGACATCCTCAAGATGGATGAAACCGGTTTGTTCCAGACCTTCCGCGACGACCAAGAAGCGCAACGGCAACGCCAGCGCGAACAAGCGGCTGCCGCGAAGGCAGGCCAGTCGGAAACGAACACGGCTTCCGTTGGCGTCCTGTCTGCCTCAAACCAGAAACCAGCGCAACCGCCCCCGCGACGCGAAGGCCCGCGCAGATCGTTTTTGGCGGTGGCGGAACTGCAAAACGCGAAGATCATCAGCGCCGTCGAATCGCCACGCCAGTTTTACGAAGTGCTGGTGGATTTCTGGGGCAATCATTTCAACATCGACGTCCGCAAGGGCCCGTGTCGCGTCCTCAAAGTCGCCGATGACCGCGACGTCATCCGCGCTCACGTGTTCGGCAGGTTCCGCGACCTGCTCGAAGCCTCGGCCAAAAGCCCGGCGATGTTGCACTACCTGGACAACTTCCAGAACGCCGCGGCGCGCGTGCTCTCCCCCAATGAGATTCGCCGCCGCCAACAACAGCTCGCACAGTCGGGCGCCGCCGTGCCCGCGCAACCAGCACAGGCGGCGGGCACGCCCAGCCAGCCGCAAACGGTTGGCGGCATCAACGAGAACTACGCGCGCGAGATCATGGAACTGCATACGCTGGGCGTGGACGGCGGCTACACGCAAAAGGACGTGCAGGAAGTGGCCCGTTGTTTCACGGGTTGGACCGTCGACCCGCAGTCGGGCGAATTCCGTTTCACGCCGCGCCGCCACGACAATGGCGAAAAAACCGTGCTGGGCCACGACATCCCGGCCAACGGCGGCATCAACGACGGCGAGATGGTGCTCGATATTCTGGCGTCGCATCCGTCGACCGCCAGATTCATCGCCACCAAACTCTGCCGGCGCTTCGTCGCCGACGATCCGCCGCCCGCGCTCGTCGACCGCGTCGCCAACGTTTTCCTCCAAACCGGCGGCGACCTGCGTCAGGTCTACCAAGCAATCATCTACAGCCCCGAATTTTTCTCTCGGCAAGCTTTCCGGGCGAAGATCAAATCGCCGTTCGAGTTCGCCGTGTCCGCCGTTCGCGCCACGGGCGGCAAGATCGTGAGTGATGATTTTCTGCCCGTCGACAAGCGATTGGGCATCGAGGCTGGCGCCACGTTTGGCCGGGGCATGGACCGCATCGCCTCGGCGCGCCGCAAATCGCTCAACATCGAGATCATCGAAATGGGCGAACCGCTGTTCGCCTATCAGGCGCCCACCGGCTACACCGAAGACTCGCGCAAATGGGTCAACACCGGCGCGTTGATCGCACGGATGAACTTCGCGCTGGCGCTGGCCGAGCACAAGATCGTGGACGTATCGGTCACGCCGTCCGACCTGATCCATGGCGCGGATATCGACAAACCGGGTCTTGTGCTCGACCAGTTGAACGCGGCGATCCTGCAAGGCGAGATGAGCGCCCCGACCCGCGCCACGCTGGAAAAGCAGCTCACAGGAAACGATGGTGGCAACGCCAGCACGGTGAACCCCGCCGAACTCACGGCCCTTGTTCTCGGCTCGCCGGAATTTCAACGCCACTAACAGGAGACGCGCTTGTATGAAACTCACACGTCGGGCATTCCTCAAACGCGGTGGACTCGCGCTGGTATCCGTCGGCGCCGTTCCGTTGTGGGGACCGTCATTCTTGCAGCAACTGGTCTTCGCAGCCGGGCCGACGCGTGCGACCAGCGGCAGGAAAGTTCTCGTCTGCATCTTCCAGCGCGGCGCCCTCGACGGGCTATCGATGGTCGTCCCGTACGGTGATCCGCATTACTACGAAGCGCGCTCCGACATCGCCATCGCGCAACCGACACAAAGCGCCGGCCCGTCCGGCGTGATCGATCTGGATGGCTTCTTCGGTTTCCATCCGAACATGGCGGCGCTGCTGCCGATGTATCGGAGCGGTCATCTCGCGCTGATTCAGGCCTGCGGCTCGCCGAGCGCCAGCCGCTCGCACTTCGACGCGCAGGATTTCATGGAATGCGGCGTGGTCGACGACAAATCGACCCGCACGGGCTGGCTCAATCGCGCGTTGCTCGAATGTCCCGAAGACCGCGCCAAGCTCACGCCATTCCGTGCCGTCTCGATGACCGCCATGCTGCCGCGCACTTTGCAGGGCGACCAGGAAGCCCTGGCAATTGCCGACCTAAAGGAGTTCGGCGTCGGCGCGGGCGCAGCCGGGTTTGCCCCCGGTCCCGTGACGACCGGCGCGGCGAGCGGCTTCGAGGGCATGTACGAAACGGCGGTCGGTGACCTCCTGCACGGCACGGGCAAAGAGGCGTTCGATGCCATCGGAATGCTTCACTCGGCCGACCCGACGAAATACAAGCCGGAGAATGGCGCGTCGTATCCGAACAGCGAATTCGGCCGCGCGCTGCTTCAGATTGCCCAGATGATCAAGGCCAACATCGGCGTCGAGGTCGCGTTCGCCGAGGTCGGCGGTTGGGACACGCACGCCAATCAGGGCGGCGCGACCGGACAGTTGGCGAATCGGTTCACGGATTTCTCACACAGCCTCGCGGCGTTGTACCAGGATCTCGGCGATCGCATGAACGACGTGGTCGTCCTGACCATGAGCGAGTTTGGACGAACCGTCCGCCAGAACGGCAATCGCGGCACCGACCACGGTCACGCGACCTGCTTCACCGTGATGGGCGGTCCCGTTCGCGGCGGCAGGGTGTATGGCCGCTGGCCGGGCCTCGCCCGCGAACAACTGTTTGAGGGACGCGACCTGATGTTGACGACCGACTACCGCGACGTGTTCGCCGAACTGGCCCAGAACCACCTCGGCGCTCGCGATGTCAACCGTATCTTCCCGAACCACCGCGTCAATCCCGGCAATTACCACGGCCTGCTGGCGTAGGCTCACCCGCCGGCAAATACCGGCCGGAAACCCGCCTCGGTGAGAATGCGAGCGACGACCTCGCGTTTGTCGCCCTGAATCTCAATCCGGCCCTCTTTGACTGCGCCGCCGGAGCCACAAGCTTTCTGCATCGCCCGGGCAAGCTGCTCTTTCTCGGGAAGTCCGATCCCGACAAATCCACTGATGACCGTCACCGTCTTTCCGCCACGGCCGGCGGTCTGACGGACAATATCGACCCGCCCATGATTCTTTCGCGGTGCTTCGGGTTCGGCCGGTGCCGAGCCCACCGCAGCGCTCTCCGGAGCCGGCGGCAATCCGTCACTTTTCAGTTCCGCGAACGGGTTCTGGGTCAGACCCTGACCGCCATCGATGGGAATCCGTTTCTTGTGGCTCATAATGATCGTGCGGATGAACTTTGGCGACAGCGTCGCTCCTGCAACACAGTCACATCCTAGGGTCTCGGGCGACGGGCGTCAACACGCGGCAAATAATTCCCCATGTGGTTGTCACCAGCTTGTTTCCATTTCGGACCGAAATTGCCGCCTGCGTCGGATAGCCTTTCACGTGCTGCCAGTCCTCCTTGGCTGCTGCGCGGGGGCGGTCCCTTACCGCTTCATCCTCCAAAAGCACCCTCCCGCGCCCCTCCGTCCACTGCTCACGGTCGACACATAAATGTCACGCGAGGGCCTTGCGCGCGACGGTTGCCGGCATGTTAGAATCCGCGCGCCATGAACAACCGCTGCTTACGTTCCGTCCTCTTCGTGTTGACCGGGTCGCTCGCCGCGCTCGCTTCCGTTGCACGCGCCGAATTTCGCAATCCCTCCGGCCTGCCCGAGCCGAAACTGGTGCTCGTCATCACCATCGACGGCCTGCCGCAAGACCAAGTGCTCAAGTACTACGATCAGCTCGGCGACGGCGGGTTCAAGCTGCTGCTCAAACAAGGTGCATGGTTCGATGACGCGCATCAGGGCCACGCCTCCACGTACACCGCCGTGGGCCATGCCACGATCCTGACGGGCGCTTACCCGTACCGGCACGGCATCGTCGGCAACGATTGGTGGGACCGCGCCACGCAAAAGAAGATGTACTGCTGCGCGGACACGACCAGCACGATTCTCGGCGAGCCGACCGAAGATAACGCCGGCACCTCGCCGCGCAATCTTCAGGTGACGACCGTTGGCGACGAGCTGCGCGTGGCGACGGGTATGCAATCGAAGGTGCTCAGCGTATCCGTGAAGGACCGCGGCGCGATTTTCACTGGCGGCAAGACCGGCATGGCGTATTGGTTCAGCAAAGACACGGGCCGGTTCGTCACATCGACGTATTATGCGAAAGATTATCCGGACTGGTGGAGACAATTCGACGCCGGCAAGCCGCAGGACAAGTGGCTCGACAAGATTTGGGACCCGCTGTTTTCCGCCGACGCGTACTGGCAATCCCTGACGGATGGATGCGCCTCGGGCCGCGGCTACAAGCTGAATATCGGTATTGGCGCCCGCTTCCCGCATTACCTCGGCGGCAAGAAATACTACGACGAGTTGCGCTGGACGCCCTTCGGCGACGATTATACGGTGGAGTTCCTACTCACCGCCATCAAGGCCGAAGCCATCGGCAAGAACCCGCGCGGCGTGCCCGATCTGGTGGCGGTGAGTTTCTCCTGCCACGATGAGATCAATCATCTTTTCGGTCCTGAGAGCAAGCAGTCGGAGGACGACCTATTGCGGTTGGACAAAACGCTGGCCGCGCTGCTCAGCGGCATCGATCAATGGGTCGGGCTCGATCACGCGCTCGTCACGCTCACTGCTGATCACGGGTTTGCCCACAGCCCGGAGTTCTATCAGAACACGCTGCATTTCGACACGGGCCGGATCGAGCCGGAAAAATTGCTGGCGGAACTCAACACGTTCCTCGGAAAGAGGTTCAGCGAGGCGAAGTACGCCGTGTCCTGGTACAGCCCGACGGTCAATTTCGATCCCGGCGTCATCGCGGCGAAGGGCTTGAAACGCGAGGACGTTGAAAACGCCGCCGCGGAGTTCCTGCAGGATTATCCCGGTGTCCACACCGTATTCACGCGCACGCAGTTGCTGAACGGTACCGTGCCGCCGACGCGATTCGGCTTGCTGGCCGCGCGGTCGTGGAACCGGCAACTCAGCGGTGACCTGTTCATCATTCAGAAGCAGGGCTGGTACTTGTTCGGGGAGTCCGGTGAATACTGCACCAACCACGGTTCGCCGTGGTCCTACGACACCCACGTGCCGCTGGTATTCATGGGCAAGGACTGGATCAAACCCGGCGAGTACGGCCAGCCGGTCGAAATCGTCGATCTCGCCCCGACGTTGTCCACCATCTTGGGAATTCGCTTCCCCAGCGGCGCCGAGGGGCATGTGTTGCACGACATCCTGAAACAGGATCGCTGAGCCGGCGGTCGTCCACCGAATCAACGGCCTTAAAACCGCGCGTGACAGGCGACCTGGCCGTAGGGGGCGTTGAAGCTCCGATAGTCGATGTTGGGATCATAGAAGTCGAACCACCGGTACGGCATGTATCCCGCCTCCGCCTCCAACGAGACGCTGGGGTTCAGCTTCCAGGAAATCCCGCCATCGAGACGCAGCTCGAAGTAATCCACAATCGCGCCATTCAGTTTCGGTTCGCCATGGTCGCTGCCGAATGTCTCTCCCGTGGCGAACGTGCCCGCTTCGATTCCGCCACCGGCGTACGCAGTAAGATGGTCATTCACTTCGTACTCCAACCGCGGGCTGGGCAGCATCAGATTTAGGGCCCATTGATCGGCAAATTTCCAGCGGACGCCCGCCACGGGAAGGACGGGATATTCACAACGCACGTCCGCCCGGATCCCCAAAAACCACTGCACGTCCTCACTCGCCAGGTAAAGCCCGCCGACAACCAGCGGGGCGTCGAAGTCACGCGCATTGATGTTCTGGAAATCGCCATAGATCCCCGGCTCCCACTCCACGCGCATCAGCCATTCGTCGGCCACCTGATAGTCGAATCCCAGAACCCCGCTCACCTGCTGCAACAGACGGGGCACGGCCGAGTGGTCGGGCACGTCGAAGGAGAACCGTTGCCACTCGACACCGACCCGCAGCAACAGGTCCCTGTTCACTTGAGGGCTGATGACGTATTTGAGGTCCGAACAGTGTTCGTCAATCTCGCCGTGGCTCAACCCCGCGCCCCGCGTGTTGGCGTCACCGACGTAGCTGTAGACGGCATCGAGTTCCTCCGAGACGTTCATCGGATTGGCGGCCAGCGCGACACCCGGCAGGAGAGCGACAAGGATCGTGATCCAGGCGCTCTTCATCACCTGGGTTTCGCATCCTCTTGCATGCAGTGGATTTCCTTCTTGATGTCCTGCAGCATGAGCGCTCCGTACGCGATTCGTTCCGTCCCCTTGGTGAACCGGAGCGTGGGAGCCGCAAAGAAATCCCCGCGCCACACCAGCGACATGGCCTTGCCCTGGGCCTGGACCGGCCAGACCTCATAGAGCGTGGCCGATGTGTAGTAGTTCGCGTTCACGTAGTATTCCAGGTCCACAAGCTGGAAGTGATCGCCGACCGCCAGCAGATACACCGCGCCCAAACTGATGGTCCCGTGGTAGTCGGCGTCAAACATCGTCCAATAATAGAACGGTGCGAGCGATGGCGCGTCGTCTTTGCCGAGCATGCCGATTCCTTTGAGGATCGGCAGAAACTCGTGCGAGATGCCAATCTGTTCGAGCAACATCTTGCGAAGCTGATCGGCTGGCGATACGGATTCCCCCGCAACCTCATAGGGCATCGTCCCGGCGAGGCCCTTCTGTTGAAAGGTCGAAGCGCGCGCCAGAAGCAGCGTGGTCCAACACTCGGACGCTTTTTGCGGGTCCGCCCGGTTCTGCATGCAGCCCGTTAGTTGTTGGGCTTCATCGCGGGTCAAATTCAATTCTGACTTCGCCGCAGTGGTGGCAGCGGTCTTCTCCAACAGCCAGCGGACCGGGCCCTGGCTGCTGTGGAAATCCAGCGCCTGGAAATCACTCGGCTTACAGGGCGTATGAAGCGGGTGAAACGTAAACGCCTTTAACTCGGCATGCGGTGAAGGATCCCATTCCTGCAACCGTCTGGCGGCCAGGTCGGCGGGCAGCGCCATGGCATAGCATGTTTGCGCAGAAATGCCGTTGGGGAAATTCATCAACGAACCGCGCTCGGAAAGGATTTCGCCATTCAGCACGCGACCGAGATCGATCTTCTGGAAGTCGCTGAAGCTCTTGATGACTTCCACGGGGTCGTTGGTCTGGGCCGCAGCGACAACGGCGAAGGCACAGCCGCTGCCAGCCACCAACAAAGCCACCGCCAGTCCCCTTCTCATACGGCCTAACGTCTGGTGCAAACACGCGCCAAAATCAATGCAATTCTTGCGCGGCTTGCTTCGCGCCCAGCGTTACTTGCGCTCCGGGTCGGCCCCGTTCCGACGCCGCACGACAATATCGCTGGCGATGGAGGACTCGATGGCCAGTTCCGTCTCCCCGATGCGGACGACATAGGTCGGACGCTTTTGCAGCAGAATCAGGTGACTGCCGGGCGTGAGCCCGTATACCGCCAGCGAGTTGCGGCGGGACGCCTGGGAACAATTGAGGCAGACCAACTCGCTGTGTTCGCCTTCTTCGAGTTCGTGCAACCCGAGCAACTCGCGATCCGCCGCCGGCTTGCGGCCGTAATGGACCAGCTTGTGGATCCAGGAAATCCCCTGGGGCGCACGGGGAAACTCGTAGCGGCAGTTCGGGCAGCAGACCAGCTTGCAGAACCGGCCCAACGGGCAACCGTGGTTGCATGGCGTGTCCGCCCTTTCGAACTCAAACCCACAGAGCGGGCAATGCAGCATTTGCGGCGCGGCTGTCTTCATGTCAGAATCCGATCAGGCTCCCCAGGTGATTTACCAGTCCGCCCACGAAAAAAGCGAATGGGAATATAAACACCGTGATCCACGCCGCGGTTTTCCGTCCCAGCTCGCGGGAGATCATAAACAGCGTGGCGATGCAGGGCATGAACAGCGTGAGCGTCACCATCGCCACCAGCACCTGGTGCGGACTCAGCGTGTGATGGGGCCCGGTGGCCGCGTCCAGCAGGAACACCGCCCCGTAATCGCGTCGCAGGAAGCCGATGAGGAACGCGCTGGCCGTTTCCCGGGGCAGGCCGAGCCAGCCGGTGACCAGCGGTTCACCGAGCCGGGCGATCTTGTCCAGCGCATGCAGTTTGTCGAGCACGAACAGGATCATGGTCCCCAGCACGAACAACGGGATGACCTCTTTCAAGTACCACTCCAGACGGGCGAATGTCTTGGCGACGACGTTTCCCATCTGCGGGCGGCGCATCGGAGGCAATTCCAGAATGAAATCGCTCGGGTCTCCACCGTACAATCTGGCTGTCAGCCAGCCGATGACGCAGGTGATCACGATCATCAGGATCACCCAGAACACCACCGCCCCGAACGAAATGCTGGCCATCATCGCCATGAGCACGCCGAGTTGCGCCGAGCAGGGAACGGCCAGCGCCAGCAGCAGCGTGGTGATGACGCGTTCCCTGCGGGTTTCGAGGATCCGCGTCGTCATGGTGGCCATCGTGTCGCAGCCGAGCCCGAGCACCATCGGCAGCACCGCCTTGCCGTTCAGTCCCATCCCGCGAAACAGGCGGTTGACCATCACCGCCAGGCGCGAGAGGTAGCCCGAGTCTTCGAGCAGGCTGAACACGAGAAAGAACGTCGTGACGATCGGCAATACGATGGCCAGTGAGTAACTGAGCGCCATGGTGATGACACCGTATTCGCCGACGAGGAAATCATGCGCCAACCGCCTCGCCTGAGTCCACCTCCCGGGCATTGCACCCGGGGCAAGTGAGTAGGTTGGCGCAACTACGGTCCGGGTACTGTCCCAGACAGAAATCCCGTGCGTGGGTGAGAGCGGGATTTCCAAGCTGTAATGAGACACCTGAGTGTCTTGCGTGTGCGGGAACGGCAACAGCACATCCGCGACGTGAATGGCCCACGGGTTGATGTAGCGTCCGAACACGACCTTTTCGAGGAACCCGACGGCCGTGCCAGCGCCGAGCAGGCCCACGAACCAGAACGTGAAGTACAACACCACGGCCACGAACGCCAGGCCCTTGATCGGGTGCGTGGCCCACCAGCCGAGCCGTTGCCCGAAGCTGGGATGGGGCGGACGCGTGAGCGTGTACACCTGCGCGAGAATTTCGTTGGCGCGCCGCAAGTATGAATACGTCTGGTCGTAACCGCGGCCAGCGGCCCGTGATTTATCCTCCGGCAACAGGCCCGGCCGCGGTGGCGCGGCATGCGGGATTGCACCCGAGAGTTGATCGACCCCTGTTCCGGCAACGGCCACCGTCGGGATGACCGGAATGCCGAGGATTTGACCGAGTTTTTCCACGTCGATCCGGCCGCCGCACTTGTCGAGTTCATCCATCAGATTCAACGCCAGCACCATGGGCCGACCGAGCTCGGCCAGTTGCAGCGTCAGCAGCAGTGCCCGACGCAGGTTCTTCGCATCGGCAACCTGAACGATGGTGGCCTCCGGGTGGTCACGCAACACGTCGCAGGTCACGCGCGCATCTTCCGTCCGCGGCGCGAACTCGTTGATGCCCGGCGTGTCGAGGACGGTAAACTCCTTGTTTCCGACAAACGTCCCGCCGCGCGCGATTTCCACGGTGGTCCCGGGATAATTGGAAATGACGACGAACTTGCCGGTCAGCTTGGTGAACAACACGCTCTTGCCGACGTTCGGATTGCCGATCAATACCAGGATCGGCTGTTCCGCAGCGGCTGCTGGTTCTCCGGTTGTAACGGCGTTGGGTTCGTGGCAATTCATGAATCTCAGTAGACGAATACGTCCAGTTCGTAGCGTCCGATGTGCGGCCGACCGCGCCCCTCGTCGAATCGGAGGGCTTCGTGAATGGCTTGTTCTTGGGCCCGCATCTGAGCCGCTGTCAGCGCTTCGACCCGGAGCGCGCCGCTTTGTTCGGCGTACCGGCTGTTCGGATAAATCACCAGCGGCGAAAAGTAGATGAAGTCGTCACGATCCAGCGGCAGTTGATTGATCAGGCGCGCCGTCTCGCGGACATGCGCGTCGGCGAATTCATGGCCGCCGGCACCCAACAGCGCGATCACGCCCACGGTCAATCCCGCGCTTTTCAGGCTCGTCACACACTGGGCGATCCCCGCGCTCGTCGCGGGTTTGCACAGCCATTTCAACAACTTGTCGTCGCCGGTTTCCAGTCCGACGTACACGCGGCGCAATCCGAGCCTGCGCAATTCCTCAAACTCCGCCGCGGTCTGCCGCGGACCGGTGAACGCATCGAGGAATGTGCTGACGCCATCGAACCGGGTCGTGTGACCGAGCCACCAACCGGCCGGAACGTGCTCCTCCGGGTCCGGCGGGAGCTCGAAGTTCTCCTGCAGCACCCGGAACATCCCGACGAGATCCTCGTGTGACAACGTGAGCGCGTTGGCTTCGCCGAGAAAGATCGAGCGGCGCCCCCGCAGGGCTTTACCGTGGAAGGCGATCGCCTCGTTCACATGCGCGGCAAACTGGGCGGGCGTCTTGCGTCCATAGAATACGTCGCGATACAGCTCGCAGAACAGGCAGCACGAGTACGCGCAGCCTTCCGTCGCCTGGAGCACCAGCGCGTTGTATTGATCCGGCGGCAGCACCGCGACGCGACCGTAAATCGAGTGAAATTGTTCCGCGGAGCGCCGCGCCTCTCGCGGATCGAATTTCGCGGCAAGCTCCACCGACGGCAGAATCGCCGCCAGCGCCTGGCCGGGACCGGGCTTCGCGTATTCCAATGCGATTGAGTCCCGCTTCAGTTCTTCCAACACCGGCCCGATCTTCTCACGGGCGGTGCCCACCAATGCGTCCGCCTCTTCCGCCGGGAGGACGGATCGCTCGATGCCACCGCCTTGTTCGGCGGGCAGTCTTCGCGTCGCCAGGACCCGATGAGAAAGTCCGCGTCGACGATGATAATCGGGCGTGGCGATCTTGGTTAATCGACCTTCGAGGTCGTAGTGCAAGGCGAGATCGTTGTCGAAATAGACCGCCAACTCGAAGGCCGAGAGGGCCACATACACCCGTCCGCCCTCCGCCAGCTTCACTTGCAGACCCGCCGTATAGCGCGGCACTTCCCCGAGCGCCAGCGCTTGCTGGTACTGCAGAACGTTCGTTTCTTTTTCGGCTCGAGCTTTCATGAATCGCCCATCGTTCCGTCAGACCGACACCGTCGTGGCTTCCGCCAATCCGATCTCCTCATCAGTCAGATAACACGCCGGGTCTGACGCCCACGGGTCGCCATGAACCTGCGCGGCGCGCACGCGGAAACTCCCGCCGCACACTTCCAAGAACCGGCACTGTTTGCACCGGCCCGTCAGCAACGGCAGCCGGTTCCGCAGTTTTGCCAGCAGCGGAATGGAGTTGTCCGACCAAATCTGGCTGAACGGACGGTGCTTCACGTTCCCCAGCGTCGCGGATTGCCAGAACTGATCCGGATGCACGTTGCCCTGCGTGTCGATGTTCGCAATCCCGATGCCGGACGAATTGGCCCCCCCGCCGTTCCACTTCATCAATTGATAAACCGACGCGGCGCGTTTCGGATCGCGTTCGCCGAGCTTGAGGTAGACGTACGCGTTGTCGGCGTGGTTATCCACCGTCAGGATCTCCTTCTTCAACCCGCGTTCATGAAAGGACATGGTGCGCTCCAGAATGATGTCCATCGCCCGGCGGATTTCGGCCGGCGTCAACTCGTCGGCCGTATTGCCGCGCCCCGAGTACACGAGATGATAGAAGCACGCCCGTTGGATACCCTCGGCCTCGATAAAATTGAAAATGTCGTGGAGATCCATACAGTTGCGGCGGGTCAGCGTCAGGCGCAGGCCGACCTTCTGGTCGACGGCCCGGCAGTTGCGCATCCCGCGCACCGCGGCGTCAAACGCGCCTTTCCTGCCGCGGAAGAGGTCGTTGGTCTCGCCGATACCGTCCAGCGAAATACCCACATACGTCGTGCCCAGTTCTTTGAGCTTCTTCGCGGCGGCTTCGTCCAGCAGGGTGCCATTTGTGGACAACGTAAGCCGCAACCCCTTGCCTGCCGCGTACTCCATCAGCTCGAACAAATCGGGCCGGGTGAGCGGCTCGCCGCCGGAGAACAAAACCGCCGGTACCTGAAATCCCGCCAGATCGTCGATGACGCGCACCGCGTCGTCGCGGGTCAATTCGCCGGGATACTTCTGCGCGTAGCTGTCCGAGTAACAATGCACGCAGCGCAGGTTGCAGGTGCGGGTGATGTTCCATACAACGATCGGGCGACGCTCGGCTGCCGATTTCGGCGCGCCGTGGCCGTGTCCGTAGCGCAGGCCGTCGGCGGGTTGTTCTTCGCCACAGTAAAGTTTGGTGATATTGACCATGGTGCGCGACCTCCTGACGCCGTCAGTTACAGTACGTCCTCCAGAATCTCCTTCTTTCGGCGCGATCGACGCGGCTCATAGATGCAGTAGGGTTCTTCGGCCATGTAGTTTCCATGCGTGGCGTAAAATGCCCGCGCGCGGCACCCGAGACAAATCTTGTTGAATTCACACAGGCCACACTTGCCTTCGAGCTGGCCAACATCGCGAAGCCGGCCAAAAACTTCAGAGTGCTCCCAGATCTCTTCCATGGATTGCCGTTTGACGTTGCCCGCACTGACGGGCAGATACCCGCAGGGGAACACCTCGCCGGTATGCGACACGAAACAGATCGAGCTGCCGGCCAGGCAGCCTTTCGTCATCGCGGCCATGTTCGCGCCGCTCGGATGGCCGCCGGGGTGCGCCGGCCCGTTTCCGCGGGCCTGAACGTGCGCCGGTTTGCCAAGGCTGTGGGTGGCTTCGACGCGGATATGCTCGGCGGCCGCCCGCTGGCGCACGACGCGGAAATAATGCGGCGCGCACGTGGCCTTGAGATGCAACGCGTGCTCCTTGCTCTTGTCGTACATCCAGTTGAGCACCCGCTCGTATTCCTCCGCCGGCAGCGCGTTCGACTCGGCGATTTGCACGCCGCATCCGACCGGCACGAGCATGAACAAATGGAGCGCATCAGCGCCGAGTTCCACGGCCCTGGCGTAGAGCGTGTCGATCTGGTGGACGTTGTGGCGGGTCACCGTGCAGTTGATCTGCATGCTCATGCCGAGACGGTGGAGGTTCTGGAACCCACGGAGCGCCGCAGCGAGCGAGCCGCGTTGGCGACGGAAATTGTCATGGGTCGTCTCGTCCGCGCCATCGATGCTGATGGCCACGCGTTTGACGCCGCTATCGACGATGGCGTGGGCGACCCGCTCATCGATCAGCGTGCCGTTGGTGGCCAAAGCAACGGGAAGACCATGCTCGGAAGCGTGTCTGGCGATCTGGAAAATGTCGGGTCGGAAAAGCGGCTCACCACCGGACAGCACCAGGATCGGCTTGGCAAACCCGGCGAGATTGCGGACAAATACCAGCGCCTCTTCGGTCGAAAGATCGCTCTTCATGAGCTCGCGGCTCACGTCGAGGCGTCGACAATGCACGCACTCGAGGTTGCATCCTGCTGTCGTCTCCCAGAATAGGAGCCTGAGCTCGGTTGTGGTTTTGGTTTCTGCGACCATACCCACAAAAGGGTTTAGCACTGGCGGTGCCAGCGCGAAACACTATATCGCAACTATCTGCCGTGCAATAGAATACGAAAGAAGCTTCAGTGGATGAAACGTGTCACAAACCTGACATTTTGGCGAAACACGCAAGCGAGGTCGACAAGTTGTCGGCACAGTCTGGCCGATCTTCTGCGATTCATTGAGTTGCGACGCGCCTTGTTAGAACCGGACGCTGCAACTGGCCGTAGCGAGGTGGGCAATATAGTTGTTGTAGCCACCCGTGCTCGACTCGTCATACGAGTAGAACCCGTAGCGAAGGTGGGCAACGACGTTCGGGCGGATCTTGCGGCTGACGCCGGCCTGCACCTCGTGGCGCTGGAAATTCAATCCCAACGGCAGGCCCGAGGCGGAGTTGTTGTTGAAGTTGTCCGAGCACGAGTAGCTGTACGAGAGCGTCAGATCGGTCTTCTTGTCGAGCGCGTAACCACTCGTGGCCATGACCGTGTACACGTTGCCGCGGTACGCCACCACGGCCGGGTTCCCGTCGGCAACCGAAGCCGTCCGCGTATCCTGCAAGGAGAAGTAGCCCGTCAGATACCATCGGGACATCGGCGTGACGGTGGCGCTCACGCTGTAGATGTTCGCATCGTAATCGCCCGACTGGAGCTCGCCGCCCGGAAGCAATACCGGAATCGACTCCGTGGTGGTGCGGATATCGGTCGAGACGAGCTGGTAGGTGAACGCCACATTGAAGCGCGAGCACGGGCGCAGCGTCAGTTTGGTCATGATCTCGTCGGTGGTGAAATCCTGCGCGGTGATGAACCCCGGATAACCCACGACCGTATCCGTCGGGTAATCGTAATCATCGTGATCGATGTAATGCCGGTAGCGGGCGGCCAGCGTCATGCGGGGAAGCGGGGCGGTGTTGAAACCCACGCGGTAATCCTGCCGGAAGCTCGTCTCGTTCGAATCGAGGCCGAGGCTGGAAACGCTATCCTGCGTCTCGTCCTGATCCAGATCGATTCTCTCCTCGTTCCATTGGCCCTCGGCGTAGAGGGTCGTGTAGGGGATCTTCGTATAGCGCAGGCCGAGGGTTTCGGAGAGATTCTTGGTGTTCTCCGATGAATGAATCACATTCGTCGTGGCGCCAGCCCCCGGCCCGAAAACCGCGCGGCTGAAACCATGCGTATCGGTGACCTCTCCATCGAGTCCACCGTAGAACACCAGCCCCTTGAACGGCCCGAGCATGCCGCTCAGGTTGACCACGTCCGAATCCAAATCGACCGAGATCGGACTGGCCGTGCCGGCGAGATCGAACGGCCCGAGCGGCGGCGGCGTGACGACCGACATGTCGCCGTTGCCGGACAGCGAGCTGTGCAGATAGCCCAGCGACCAGTACACCTTGTCATTCACATGGCAATCCGCGTGGAATGTGTTGTTGAAGTCATCGTGATGATAATCTTCGTGGACCGTCGTCGTCTGGCTGGAAGTGGTATCCAGATTCAGCGAGGCGTCGTTCCGCGTGTCCTCGTGGCTGAAGTGCTCGTAGAGAAACTGATCCGCGAGGTGTACCTTGTGGATGTCATACTCCACGTTCAACCGGACAATGTCGGTGTGCTCTTTGATGTCATCGAACGACGGATAGATTTTGCGCGTGGTGCCACCCTGCGTGACGCCGCCCCATTCGACCAGCGATTCGTCGCCATCGCGCGACTGCCGTTCGTACGCGATCGTTACCTTGGGACGGTCGGGCAGCGTCAACCCGGCCTCGAAGAAGATGTCGCTGTTGTCGACCCGCAGGTCGCGGCCCAGGTGGAGCGACTGTGGCGTAAATGGCCCGTAAAACCCGCCCTGGTTGTCGTAGTACTCGCGATACTCGGTGTAGCCCGCTCGTACATAGCCGACGTCCTGTTTGGTCAACTGCAACTGGAACTTGTAGTCGTGCTCGTCAATGATGAACCGGCCTTCGCCATCGAGCGTCGTGTTCTTGCCCAGGTTGTAATGCAATGTTCCCTCTTCGACCCCGCCATTCCAACCCTCCTTGATCCCCACGTCCTCACGGAATTTCTGCTTGTTGCCGGAGACTTTCGCATAAGTCACTTCAGGCGTACCGGACACCTGGATCGGCGAATTGGTTTGCGAGTCGTCGGCGCGGACGGCGCCAAGCGTCGCCCATCCGACCGCGAGGCTGACGAGGACGCCTTTGAAGAAGATGCGATTCATCGTCATGGCCCCGTCAATACCGGAGGTGCGCGTTGACGTCCGACCCATGGACGGCCGTGTGGCAGCCGGCGCTGAAACACGTGCCCTGCTCGAGGAAGCTGGTGGCCGGGAACCCGGCGTGCGGCATGTTCCCGATGAGCACGACACCGGGCATGGTCGGCGAGGCCACCTGGGCGTGGCATTTCAGGCACAGATTATTGTCGCGCTCGATCAACATCTTCGGGTTGATCGAGCCATGCACGTTATGGCACGCGGTACACCCTTCGCGCATGGCCTCGTGCTCGAACACGTGGGGCCGGGCCTGTTCCCGGTGACACTGCGCGCAATTCTGATTCAAGCGCCCAACCTGCAGATCCTTCGGCTTGAGGACGTCTTCGCCGTGCGGATCATGGCAGGAGATGCAGCTCATCCGCCCTTCCTTGACGGGATGATGAAATTGGAGGCTGAACTCGGCGTTCTTGTCGAGGTGGCACTGGAAACACGCGTCGGGACTCTTGCCGGGATTGACGATCAGTTTGCGGTCTCCACCCGAATCCACGTGCAAACTACCCGGCCCGTGGCAACTCTCACACCCCTGCCCCTCCACGCGCGGTCCTTCACCCGGAATCTGAATACGCGCGTGTTCCGTGAGCTTGAAGTACTTGACCTCCTTTTCGTGGCACAGCGCGCATTGATCCATGCCGACGTACTTGGCGCCCGGAATCATCGGCGGGGCCACGACCACCCGATCCACTGTCGCGCAAGAGATGATCAGACCCGCCAACGCCACACTGCCGATGGCTGCGACCATTACCGCGGTTGAAGATCGTGGCCTCTTCACAGATTTCCTCCGCTACCAATCTCCGCCATTTGTCTGGAAACAAACGGGCGGCAGCCCGCAACAACTTGCTTCCTCTGCGCTGCCGCCCGTGTCGAAACCGGCGCCATCTCGCGCCCGCCCCTATCGGATAAAGGCGTTCGGATAATCCACTTGGAACGGATTCCCGTTCGTGTGCGTGGTCATGCTGATACAGTTGGTGCTCAGGTCCGTATAGCTGGATTGCAGCAGGCGAACGGTGAACTGCGTGTTATGAACCCCAAAGCTGCCCTCTTTTTCGATCAGCGTACGATTCCAGAGCGCCCGCCGAATCGGCGCCGCTTCGGACGGATACTGATTGGTAATCGTCGTGTACGAGCTCGCCAGGATGAACGGATAGTCGTCGTACACCGTGATGCCGACATCGGCGAACTTGTTGGACAAGCTCGCCAGCAGACCCTGCACTTCCGTTTGGACTCCTTCGATGATGCCGTTGCCGTCGTAGTCCTGGGCGTTCACCGAGACGTAATCAAAGTTGGTGACCGCGTTGGAACCAAAACCCTCGCTGCTATGGCATTGATTACAAGCCGCTACGTTGTCCGCGCCGCTTACCTCGTCACTCATGCTGAAGGTGTGGTGGCCCGCGGTATTGGCACCGCCCGAATACATATGGCAATCGACGCATTCCGCCAGATAGGTGTGGAACGAATTCCCCATGGGCACATCCTGGTTGGCGCCGCCGAAGCCGTTCAACACTTCCGTGGCGGTACTCTCGTGCGGCAACGTGGCCATGTAATCCGGCTTCGGATTACCGACCGTGCCAGCGTTCTGGTACGGCAGCGCGCGGGCGTTGTGGCACGACATGCAAACCGCGGACGGACCCTTGCCCGTGAGCGTCACGGTGCTATTGGTTACGGTCACCGTTCCATTCGGGTTGACGATTCCGTTCGTCTTTGTCAGGTCGCCAATCGTCACGGTGTCATAAACCCGTACCTGGTGAGCTGCCTCGGGGAAGCCTTGAATGTTGTGAGGATCGTGGCAGACCTGGCAGGTGGCCGGGCCCGTCCCGGTGCGAATGGGCGAGAGCCCCTTGGTCCGATCGATGTAGCCCTGCGGAGAGTGGCAATTCGCGCACGTCGAGTTGTTGCCTTCGCTATCGGAAACCGTTTCATACCCTGCCGCATGCGGGGACAGCTCCCACTCCTCCGGATACACATGGAAGTCGCCGTCCTGGTGGCAACTGGAGCAGACCTTCTCATCCAGACTGATGGACGGGGATCCCGGATGTTGGCTGCCGGGTCCGTGGCAGTTCTCGCACTGGATGTTGGCCACATTCTGGAGCTGCGCGGGCATCGACGCGTAGTTGCCCGACTTCAGCACGGCGGGGAACTGCCAGCCGAGTTGTTGCTGGACCGCGTAGAAATTGCCATTGGAGGCCGCGGCCGGCGATTGGTTGAAACCGACGGTGTGGCATTGGAAACACGACTCGTTATAGTGCGAGGAGAGGACTCCATCCACCCCACGCTGGGCCATCGTCGCGTGCTCCGTCTGGCTCCATGGGGTCACGATATCCGCCTGGTTGACGTTGTTGCCGGGGCCATGGCAGATCGCGCAGAACTGCACGCCGGTCCAATTCGCAGCCGTGTTCGTCAGCGTTTGACCGGTGACGTTGTCCTGAATGACGTACACGCCCGTCACGTCCGGCCGCAGCGCGGCGATCAACCCGTTGGTGTGCGTCAGGGTGGCGGCGGAACCGGTGGGCTTCGACACCAGTGACCAGTTCATGCTGTTGGTTTGGTTCTTGTAGAACGCGGTGACGCCCACCGGAATATTCGGGTGCGCCGGCGTCTGGATGCTGCAGGCCACCGTGAAAACCCCGGTCCGCGTGACCGAGCCGTTGCTGACAAGGACTTTGAAGCCGTATGCGGCGGCGCCCGCCTGCTGGTTGTCCAAGGCGATGCCGCCGAATGTGCCAAACCGATGCTCTGGCGCGATGTACACTTGATTCGTGCTGCCGCCCTCAACTACAGTCACGGAACTCGCCGCGGCCATATCCACGAAATTCGTCAGCGCATCGGTGGTGAAACTGGTCGCGACAACGCCATTGGTACTCAGCGAAACCGTCTTGCCGCTGGTCTGGCTCCAGGTGTACGTCACGTTTCCACCCAAGCCGCTGGTGGGGACAATCGAGCCGTTCAGTGTCACGACATTCTCAAATCCGACGTCATAGAGGTTTGTCGTTACCGTGAGAGACGGAGGAGGCGGGTTTGTACTGCCGCCTGTGATGGTCACCGGCAGGGTTTGCGCCCCAATCTTCTTCCCACTGAACGTCGCCGTCACATGCACCACGGCGGCGCCAGCAAAAGTGCTCGGGATCGAAACCGATGTGCCGGATACGTCGGCGTTGGTGCCCACAGCCGGGTTGGTAATGGTGAGCACCGGAAACTTCAAATTCAGCTTCTTGCCAACGATCGTGGCTTTCACAACCAGCGTGCCGGTCGTGCTCACGATATCGTTGAATTCGTACGAGAGGGAACTTCCCGACGTCAAGCTGCCCTCGACGGTGACGGTCCCAAGTTGTGCGCCTGCGGGCTTGGCGTGCGCCGTGACGTTGGCAGATACAGCCAGCGCGACGACCGCCGCACCGACTCGCTTCAGAAGATTCGTAGCCGACATATTATTGTCCTCCGTCGACATGCATTGGCAACGCACGTGCCAGCCACGCGGTTCCAGCGCGCAACATATTGAACATAAGCGCGTTATGTGTGCAAGCAAAAACCATCCGCAATGCGAGCGAAGAAAATCTGAGCGGATTCGCTCATCTGGATGAGTGCTTCCGCGCAAACCGTAAATCACGATCAAGGCTCGGGTCCCCATTTTTCAAAGGCTTGAGAGGAGAAACTCGCGGCGGGCACGAGCGTTGCTGGGCCGTGAAACGTATGCTCACAGGCAGAATGTTGGGCCTCGCGCTCGCGCTGATCGGGCTGATCGTGCTCGCCCTGTCCGCGTTTGTGATCTACTTCAGCACTTCACCGCACTGACGTCGCTGGCCGTTGCCGCCAGATAGCCAAACTTGATCAACCGTCGCCGCAACGCGTCCCGCTCGATCCCCAGCAGTTCGGCAGCGGAACTTTGATTCCCTCCCGCCCGCTCCATCGCCTGGAAGACCAGTTCGCGCTCGACTTCCGCCAGCGCCACGCCGCCCGGGGGCAACTGAATGATGGATCGATTGGCGGGCCGGATGCCCAGACGCAGCTCGGGCGGCAGATGCTCCAGCAAAATAACCTCGGTTCGTTCAAGGATCACGAGCCGCTCCATCGCGTTGCGCAGTTCGCGGACGTTGCCGGGCCAGCCATACTCCCGCAACGCCTTCGCCGCGTCCGCGGAGAGTTTCTTGGGCGGCTTGTTGAATTCCTCGGCGAACTTCGCCAGATAGTGCGAAGCCAGCAACGGGATGTCCTCGGCCTGCTCGCGCAGGGACGGCATCCGCACGGAAATCACCTTGAGCCGATAGTACAGGTCCCGACGAAATTCTCCGTCGGCGACGGCTTGTTCGAGGTTCTTGTTCGTCGCCGCGATCACGCGCACGTCCACGGAGATGGACTGCGTACCGCCCACGCGCTGAAACTCACGCGACTCCAGCACTCGCAACAGTTTCGCCTGTAACGACGGCTCCATGTCGCCGACCTCGTCGAGCAGCACCGTTCCGCCGTCGGCCAGTTCGAACAACCCTTTCTTCGTGCTTTTCGCGTCGGTAAACGCGCCGCGCTCGTGCCCGAACAACTCACTTTCGATGAGGGCCTCGGGGATGGCCGAGCAATTGATTCCCATGAACGGCTGGTTGGCCCGTGCGCTGCCGAGGTGGATCGCCCGCGCCGCCAGTTCCTTGCCCGTGCCGTTCTCACCCTCGATCAACACCGTCGTCGCGTCGCTTTCTCCAATTCGCGCGATGATGTCACGCACCTGGCGCATTTGCGGGCTCTCGCCGACAAGGTTCTCCAGCCCGAATTTACGGCGTTGCGCCCGGCGGATCCGCGTGACCTCGCGACGCAGTTTCAGGTCTTCCCGCGCCTTCTCCAGGGCCACGCGGACCTCCTCGAAATCGAACGGTTTGCACAGGTAGTTGTGCGCGCCGAGGCGCACGCATTCGACGGCACGCGAGATGGATGTCTCGGCGGTCAGCATGATCACGCCGATCTCCTTCTCGAGCTTGCGAATTTCCTGCAGCACGCTCACGCCGTCCATCCCGGGCAGCCGCAGGTCAAGCAGCACGAGGTCGTATCCGTCCTCGCGAATGAGGTTGATCCCCTCCTCGCCCGTCGGCGCGGATTCGACTTCGTAACCTTCCTTCGACAGCTTCTGCTGCAGAGACCAACGGACGAGTTTTTCGTCGTCGATAATCAGGACTTTAGTTCGTGCCATGACTGCTGACCTCCAGCGGCGCGCCCTGCTCCGAGGACTGACACGCCGCAAACTCCAACGTGAATGTCGTTCCGCGCCCGCACTCGCTCACGACGGTAATCGTCCCGCGGTGCTTCTCCACGATGGTGCGGGTGATCGCCAGACCCAGCCCGGTGCCGCGGTGCTTGGTGGTGAAGAACGGCGAGAAAATCTTGTGTAGATTGTCGCGGGCGATGCCGACGCCCGTGTCCGATACGGTGAGTCGCACATGGTCGCCGGCCTGGACGGCGCCAACCGTCAACGTGCCGCCGTCGGGCATCGCCTGGATGCCGTTCAGGAACAGGTTCAGCAACGCCTGCTGCACCTGGCCGGCGTCGGCGCGGATCGGCGGCAACTCCGCGGCGCATTGCTCCACGATGGCGATGCGCTGTTTCTGGGCGTCGGGACGGACCAGGGCGAGCATGGGCTTGATCAGGTCGGTCACGTGGCAGGACGCGATCTCGGGCTCGCGTTGCCGCGCGAAGTCCAGCAGATCCCGCAACGTCCCGTTGAGACGCGTGATCTGCCGGCGAATCTCGCCGACAATCTCCGGGCGCTGGCCGTTCAGGTCGTTCTCCTCCGCGAGCACTTCGGCGGCGGCGCTGATGCCTGCCAGCGGATTGCGAATCTCGTGGGCGATGCCCGATGCCAATTCGCCAATCGACGCGAGCTTGCCGGCCTGCTGGATCTGTTTGTCGTGGGATTCCTCCAACTCGCGCGTGGTTCGCTCCAGGCTTTCCACCATCGCGTTGAACCCCTTGGCCAGTTCGCCGATTTCGTCGCTGGTCTCGGCTGCGGCGCGGGCCTTGAGGTTGCCGGCCTGCACGCGGCCCATCTGGCGGAGCACGCTGCCGACGGGCTGCGTCACGAGCCGTACGATGAGCAGCCACAGGACGATCCCCACCAACAGGAAAATCACGACCCCGTAAACGATCAGCAAATTGCGATTGCCGGCAACGCTCGCCTCGGCGGGCGCAAATGACTTTTCCACGATGATCGCGCCGATGACGGCGGCCTTCGCATCGTGACACCGCTGGCAGCTCACGCTGTTCATGACGGGACGCATCACCACCGAAACCCGCTGGCCGTCCTCGACGCGCGTCCCTTGCAGGACCGCGTTGTCGGTGAACAGTTCCGCCGGGACCGTCATCACGGCCTGCCGCACCTCTTGGGTATCGGTGGAGAACACGACCGAGCCGTCCGGTCTGATGAGCCGCCCGCGCCAGATTTCGTCCGAGGCTTTCAGTTTCTCCAGGAAGCCCTGCACTTCTTCATGGCGGTCGCTGAGCATGACGCCGCTGAGATACTCGTGGACCAGCGAGGTTGTGATCAGCGCTTGCGCTTGGGTGCGCTCGTGCCACCAGGCGCTTTGCACGCGGATGACGAAATACGTGTAAATGGCAATCACCACCGCGACCGTCACACCGACGGCGACGAGGATTTTCGCGGTGAGATTGCGCCTAAGCACCTCGCGCCTCCAGTTGGGCGATCGCTTCCTTGCCACCGGCGGCACCCGGAGCGTGGGAGCGGCCACCGACATCCGGATGCTCGAACAGCGGCAGGTAACGCGCCGCCGTCCCGAAGATCACCACGCCGAGCGAAACCAGATTCAGCACGACCGTCACCTCAATCCACGACGGGAAATAGTTCGAGCCGGTCGCCGGCAGCAATCCGACCCAAGCGACGTTGAGCCGGTTCAGAATCACGCCGAGGATGACGGGAATCGCCGCCGCAAAGGCCCAGCGCCGCCGGCCCGACCACCGCGTCTTCAATACGACAAACAACGGCAGCGTCAACAGCAACATCTCGATGGTAAACGTCACCCCTTGCAGGGGGTAAAGAAACACATACACCCAGGCGTTGCGCGCCGTCAAATCCGCCACGCGCAAGAACAGGTACGCGAGCAGGAGCGGCGTCATCCCTTTGGCCAGTGAGGTGAGCACGCGCGGCTCCAGCGGTTGGCCGAATATCCAGAACGACAATGCCGACACGAAAATGGCCATTGCAAAACCGGAAATCAGCGCGCTGATGAAGAACAGGAGCGGCAACAACGGCGTGTACCACAACGGCAAGAGTTTGGTGGGCACGATCAGGAACAGCGAGCCAAGCGATGACTGGTGCAGCGTCGAAAGAATCACCCCGCAAATGACAAATGGCACCGTGATCGCATGCACCGCGTGGGATGCCCGCGTCCACCCCAGTTTGTCCAACAGGATCGGAGCGAACTCCACGGTCAGCACGCAGGAATAGAGGATGATGCACCACGAGATCTCAAACAGTACCGAGTGATGCTGCCAGTAAAAGATCGGCCGCCAGATTTGATGGTACCGACCCAGATCGACCAGCAGCGCGCCGCTCGCCGACAGGATGTACCCGAGATAGGCGGTCAGCACGACGGGACGCAGGATCGGGTAAAACGTCCGAATCCGAAAAATGTACACCATGCACGCCGTGAGGAACCCGCCCGCCGAGAACGCGATTCCGCAGACGACCAGTCCTTTCCAGATTCCCCACGGGAATTGATCGGACAGATGGGTCACCGCGCCGAGCCCGAGCGCATATCGCGAGGTCAGCGCGTAGCCTCCGAGCCCCCAGAGCACGATCAGCAACAGCCAACCGAACACCCCGGAGATATGCTTCGGCGTCTGACAACCGGAAAGAATCCAGCACGCAAACACTGCCGTGCTCATCCCCACCAGCACGCCGACGATCCGAAACACCGCCAAGATCCAGTTGAACTCGTTCATGGCTGCTCCGTCCCGCCTCGCGTTCGCCAGCGGACCACGGCGCTCAGAACCAAGCCAACGCCGATGACCACAAATGGGAGTTTGGAAATCGCCCGCCACGTGAGCGACGGCAACGGCTCCTTGGGCAACCCCAGCGGGAACCCCAGCTCTTCCGGAACCTGGTTCGAAAGATAAATCCAGGATGTCCCGCCCACGACCTCGTCGCCGTACAAGTACCGGTAACGATCCGGCTGCGCGTCCAGGCGTTCCTGGGCCTCCTGCAACAAGGCCGCCCGTTTGCCGAACTTCAGCGTCCCCGTCGGGCAGGCCGCGACACACGCGGGCGATTGTCCCCTGGCCTGGCGATCAGCGCAGAAGTCGCATTTGCCGACGCGCGGCATCAGTGCGTTGTCCCACTCGTACTTCGGCACGCTGAACGGGCAGGCCAGAATGCAGTAGCGGCAGCCGATACAGATGCTCTCCTTGTAGACGACCGGCCCGGTCTGCGTCTTTTCCAGCGCCCCCACGGGGCAGACCGAGACGCAGGCTGGATCAACGCAATGCATGCACTGGCGCTTCACCGGCTGTTTCGGTTTGTCCGGGCCATCGCGGAAATCGATGAACGTGCGGGTGCGAAAACTCAGTTTGCCCTCGCCCGGCCCGTACCCGATGGTCGCCACCGGGAGCGGGCTGAAGCCGGCCCGCACGCGACAGGCGTTCTCGCAAGCCCGGCAGCCGATGCAGCGGGTGAGATCCACCAACACACCCGCGCTTTCCTTCGGGTCTGCCGGAGTCTCCGCCAGCAGGCGGCGCGCGCTGAGAGCCGCCACGGCCCCCGTCGCCGTCGTCTGGAGAAATCGTCGCCGGGAAATCATTTCGGTGGCTCCTGTTGTTTCCGCCGCCGGAAATACGGCAGGGCCACTCCGCAGAAAATCCCCAGCAAGAATGACAGACCGACGACCGGCGGGAATACGCGCCGGTTCGCCGCGACCGTCTCGCGCAGTTTGGTCGCTTCCTTTTCCAAATCGTCGATTCGCGCATTGAGTTTTTCCGGCGACGCGGCTTTCAACTGCTGGACTTCTTCCTCAAGCGTAGCGTGCTCGTGGCTGGCGTGCACCATGTCACGATGGCAGCCCGCGCATGTCTCGGCGCCGACGCCGAACGTGTGCCCCCGTACGCCCAGCCCGCGGATCTTCATGCCCGCACCCTTCACCTCGGGCATGTGGCAACTCAGGCAGTGCAGGCCTTCAATCGAGTGCGTGGCATGGGAGAAATCCTTGAGCCGCTCGGTGTGACACGTGCCGCACATCTGGTCGGGCTGATCCTTGCGCAGTTGCATCTGGTGCATCTTGTGGCAATCGAAACAGCGGATGTTCTTCTGCCCGTGGGCACTCACCCGCCACTCGCCGTAGGTGACGGCGTGGCAGCCCTGGCAGACTTCCGACGTGACCGGCAGTGTCATTTTCGATTTGTCCGGGTGATCCTCCTTCATCGCCCCGTGGCAGGATTCGCAACTGACGCCCTGATGCGAGAACTTCCCGCTCTGGCGGTCGAACTGGCTCGTGTGGCAGACGAGGCACTCCCATTTCTTGCCTTCCTTTCCCCACTCGTTCAGGAACATGTCGCCCATCGTCTGCGCGTGGGGCGACGCCTGCCATTCTTTCGTCTCCTGCTCGTGGCAGAGGATGCAACGATCCGCCTCTTTTTCCTCGTCGTCGGCAAGCGCACGTCGCGCGGTTGCGCAGGCAGCGGCAATTAGCAAACAAACAACGATTTTAAGTGGCCGCATTCGGCTTGTTCTCCTTGGAAGTTTGGCCACCGTCGGTATCGGTCTTTTCGGGCGCGGCCGGCTCGACGGGCGAGCCGCCATGCGCCGCTTTCTTCCCGATGAGCCACGCCGGGTTCATCGGATATTCTTTGGGATCGAAGATCACCCAGTAGAAATGCCAGACGACGATCGCCAACGTCGCCAGCAACGCCTCGTAGAAGTGGATGACCTGCGCCACGTCGTGCCAAACCTTCGGCATCAGCCGCAGCACGGTATCGGTAAACAGCAGCATCAGACCCGTGACAATCATGACGACCGATCCCCACATCAACGCCCAGTACTCGGCTTTCTCCGCGAAATTCCAGCGACGATGCGGCGGCTCGGTCTGGCGCAGGCCGACGTTGTACGCCAGCGTGCCGAGCGCGTCCCCGAGGTCGTGCCCGGCAAACCACAACGCGCGCAGATAACTGCGGCCTTTCACGGTGAACGTCAGCAGCCACATGTGTACGAAGAACAGAACGATAAACGTCCAGCCGGCAATGCGATGAAGCAGGCCGCGCCAATGGCTGCCGGTATCTCCCGCGGCGCGGAACGGCCAGCTCCACATCGCGTCCGGAAACTTGTGAGCAAACCCGGTGTATGCGAGCACAATGAACGTGCCCATGAGCAGGAAGTGCTGGACCCGCAGCCAACGGGTCAGCCGCAGTTCGCCATCGGACTGTCTCACGTGGCGGATGTGAGTGCGGGCCTTGCGAAGATAATCGAGCAGATTAAACGTGAACATCCCGCCGATGGTGGCCACGATCAGCACGATGTAAATGCGTGTGATCAGATTCACCAGCCACGGTTTGCCCTCCGCGGCGCCCGGCGGTGCGTGAATCTTGAAAAACTCCGCGCTGAGTCGCGTACCGATGCCGGGATGACACTTGCCGCAGGTCTGGGGCAGATTGTTCGTGTTGATCGTCGAGAGTGGGTCGCTGGCCGGCAAAATGTCGTGAATGCCGTGGCAGGACGCGCAGTTGGCCGCGGTCAGGTTGCCCCCCTGCAGGGCCAGCCCGTGAAAACTCTGCACGTACGTCGTGAAGACATTCGGCGGCAGGCGATATTGGGTCACGATGCGTTGCGCCGCGTGACACTGGCCGCACGTCTCGGGAATGTTGGCCGGTGATACGCGCGAGGTGGCGAGTTTGACCGCCTGGATCGTATGCTCGCCGTGGCAATCGGTGCAGACGGGCGCGTCCCGCACGCCGCTCTTGACGGCGGTGCCGTGCACGCTGCGCAGGTACGTCTGCTCGACGTTTTCGTGGCACTTGCCACACGTGTTCGGGACGTTCTGCCAATAGAGTTTCGACGACGGATTGGTGGATTTGTGCAGGTCGTGCGATCCGTGGCAATCCGTACAGACCGCAGCATTGATCTCTTTCTTTTGCAGCAGCGCGATGCCGTGGACGCTGTTCTCGTAGCTGACGATCGGGCTGCGCTGGCTCAGATGAAACTTCTCCATCTCGTCCGTCTTGCCGTGGCATCGGCCGCAGGTCTGGGGTTGATTGCTGCGGTACACCGGCGAGGCTGGATTGCGATAGTTGAGCAGTTCGTGGGCGTTGCCGTGGCAATCCCGGCACGAGGCCGCTTCCGCCACGCCCTGGTGCACTGCCTGGCCGTGGTCGCTTTTCAGATACACCTCGGCCTCGACCCGGTGGCACTGGCTGCAACTGACCGGCTTGAGGTTCTCGGCGTGCGGCAGATCGGTAATGTCGGTGTGGCAGCTCGTGCAGAGGTTCTTGGCGTGGATGGACGCGGAGAATTTCGCTTCGTCCACGAACAACGAAACCGCCTGGCCCGCCGCGTTGGTCTTGACGAGCGTCTTGTCCGAATGGCAGGCGAAGCAGTCCGAGTTATCGATGGCCCGCGCGTGAGTCGCCGGCCACAGCCAGAGACTCAGGACCCCGATACAGATGGCCCGCCAATGGTTACGACCTCGCATAACTGTGCATTCCGCTCAACAGGAAATTCACGCCGTAGTACGTGAAGATCACCGAGGCAAATCCGGCAACTGAAATCCATGCCGCCCGCGCGCCTTTCCAGCCGCGCATGAACCGGCAATGGAGGAACACGGCGTAAATGAACCACGTGATCAGCGACCAGGTTTCCTTCGGGTCCCAGCTCCAATACGTGCCCCACGCCGAGTTGGCCCAGACCGCGCCGGAGATGATGCCGACGGTCAGAAACAGAAACCCAAACGCGATGGTCTTGGCCGTCGCGGCGTCGAACGCCGTCACAATCTCCGGCCGCACCTTGCTGCCGGTCCGGGCGGCGATCAGATAGCCGATGCTCGCCAGCGCGGCGACGGCGAACCCGCCGTAGCCCAGAAACACCGTGAACACGTGCACGGTCAGCCAGTTGCTGCGCAACGCGGGCATCAGGGGCTGGATCCTCGTCTCGTACGTGCTCGCGTACGCCAGCACCAGCACGGCCATCAACGCCGTGGCGGCGCCGAGCACCGGAATCTGGCGCCGTATCCGCAACGCCAGGTACACCACCACCATGGCCCAGACGAATAGGACCATCGACTCGAACATGTTGCTGAACGGCGCGCGGCCCGCCGCGGCCCAGCGCACAGCCATGTACACCGTTTGCGCCGCCACCCCCGTCGACAGGAACACCGTCGTGGCCGAGGCGAACCACCCTCTCTTGGAAAACAGGTTAACCGCCGAGAACAGTAGCGCCGTCAGATAGCCAGCCAGACTGAGGTTGAAGGCGAACGTCATAGAGCCGCTCCTTCTTGAGGTTGAGTTTTCCCATCAATGCGACCGCGCGGTCGTCGATGATCTGCTGACAGACCGCCAGTTCCTGCTCGCGCGACCGCACGTTCTCGCGCACGATCGCCTCGAGGTCGTCGATGTTGTACAGGTACACGTTGTCGAGCCGTTGGACATCCGCATCGATGTTGCGGGGCACGGAAATGTCGATCAGAAACAGCGGACGATTCCGCCGACTCGCCATGAGCGTTTCCACATCGGCGCGGTGCAGCAGCGTCTTCGGGCAACCGGTGGACGCGACGACGATGTCCGCATCGGCCATCGCGTCGAGGCATTGCTCGAACCGCACCGCGTGGCCGCCAAATTCACCGGCCAGCTCCATGGCGCGATCAAACGAGCGGTTGGAGACGAGGATTGATTTGGCCCCTTTCTTCGCGAGGTGGCGCACGCACGCTTCGCCCATCTGGCCCGCGCCGATGATGATCACCGTCTGCTTCGAGAGGTCGTGCCGGAAAATCTTCTCGGCCAATTCGACGGCCACGCTGCCAACCGACGTCGCGCCGCGTCCGATTCCCGTGCGCGAGCGGATTTCCTTCACGGCTTGAAACGCTTTTTGAAACAGGCGGTTCAGCACGCCGCCGGTCAAACCCGCCGCGTGCGCGGCATCGTAGGCCGTTTTGACCTGGCCGGTGATCTCGGTTTCGCCGAGCACCATCGAGTCCAGGCCGCCGGCCACGCGGAACAGGTGGCGCACCGCTTCGATGTCCTCGTGGACGTACACATGCGAACGGAAATCGCGCGGCTCCGTGCTGAGCAGACGGAACAACGAATCGATCCGACCGGTTACGCGGGGCGTGGTGCCATAAATCTCCACGCGGTTGCAGGTCGAGAGCAGGACGACCTCATCCAGGTCGCCGCAAATTTTCAGTCGGCAGGCCTGGCAGATGAGCTGCGAGGGTTTCACCGCCACCTGCTCGCGCAACTGCACGGGCGCCGTCTTATAGCTCAGCCCTGCGGCGAACAACATCATGCGGCCTTCCTCCGCGTGTCGAGCCACGGGCTGAGATAGAACACAATGAACAGTCCGACAATCATCAGCGCGAACCCCGCATACACGACCGGCACGCCCGGATCTTTCACGACCTGGAACGCCGTGTATGAGAGATCGTCGGGGTTGTAGCCGGACTGGTAAAACGTGTAGCCCTTGTAGGAGAACGGGCGGTTGACCTCGACCACGCGACGGCCGACGACCGCGTTCCCCTCAACCAGTTCCACCGTGCTCTTGAATGACTTGATTGGCCCCGTTGGCATCGTCCGGGACGGCATCGCGCCGCGATCCTGGTAGACCATCTGCAACGGGCTCGGCCCGGTCGACTGGCTGTCGGGGGTATGCATCACGAAATCGGGAAACTTGGCGAACAGCCAGCGATGGTTGTGGTATGTCGGGCCGTTTACGGCGACGAGGATCGCCGGGTTGCGCGGCTCACTGGAGCGACTGGTGACTTCATGCGTCTGCGTGTCCACCACGAAATCCGGGACGTACTTCAGGACTGTGATCTTGAATTCGTTGAAGGCTTGTTCAATCCCGATCTTGATGGGCAGCACCGATTCCAGATGCTTCTCGGGCCACGAAACCACCAGGCGGCTGCCGCCGTCTTGAGCGGCAGCCTGGGCTGCCTGGTTTGCCTGGTCGTACGTCTCGACCTCGAATTTCGTAAGATGAATCGCGAAGGGCAACGGTTTGACGCTGGCTTCGGTCACCACCTGCCCGTTCGTCTCGCCTTCGCGAAGCGCGAGATAGCCTTTCTCACCCCAGACGCCGCGGATCACCGCGCCGCCCAGGATCAGGAGGAAGCTGATGTGCGTGAGCATGGACCCCAGGGCGCGGTAGCGAGCGTGGCCACTGGTCCGTCGCACGGTGGCGAATCGGCGGGAACTGCACACGGCCACGCTCGCTGACAGCGTGCACAACAGACCCATGAACCAGATTGAGTAAAAGACGTGGGTCAGTCCCAGTTTGCCGAACAGATCGAGCCGGCCCGCCGCGTCCGGGTATCGGGCAACGTACTTCGCAACATCCGTGCCCTGCGGGATCAACGTGCCGGCCACACAGGCGATGGCGATGATGACGACCACCGTCACCGCGAACCTCACGGATGCCAGCCGATCAATAAGCGATGCCGTAAACGACTTGGTCGGCGCACTGATTCTCTTTGTACCGCTGCCCATAGCGATCTCTTGATTTCGCCGTGCTTAGCAGTGGCCTTGCCAGTGAGTCGGAACAAAACGAATGCATTTCCATAATATGTTGATTGATAGGTTGTTGTGGTGAGCGAAAACACGCACTCAACAACTCCAGCACACCGAATGGCGAGCGACAGATTGGCGGGGAGCAAGGATTTCGTGACAGCTTGTCAATCAACCAGCAAATGAAAACGCCGCGCGAAACGGCCTGCCTCGCGCGGCGTCGGCGATCCAAACTTATCAGCGCCTAATGCTTCACTTTGGGATCGGGATGGGCGATCTTCTCGACCATCGCCTTCTCGTCAAACCCCTTCCAGGTTGGGCTCTTGTCGTTGTGACACAACGTGCAACTCTGGTTGGCTGGATAGATCAGCCCGGCGGCGATGGCTTGCGAGCGGTCTTCCATCACCGTCTTGGTCATGTACTTCTTGCCCGGCCCGTGGCAGGACTCGCAGACGACGCCGTCCTCCGGCTTGATCTTCTCGGTCGCCACCGACTCGGTAAAGTTGTACGCGGTCGAGTGGCACTGGAGGCATTTGCCGCTCTTTTGCGGATCGTCGATGCCGAGCTTCTTGGCGATATCCTTGGCGGCCGGTGTGCCGAGCGTCTCGAACGCCTTGGCGTGCGGCCCGGCCTGCCACTTGGCGAGTTGGTTCCCCGACTCGTCTTTCTTGTGGCAGATGCCGCACATTTTGACCCCGACGTAGTTCGCGGGATCACGGGCGGCATCGGCAAACGCGCTGGCGGCGATGAGCGTGGACGTTGCCGCCGCTATACCAATCAGAAAAATGGACCGTGGTTGGATTCTCATAGGCTCTCCTCTTGTGATTCTTATGTCGGCTGCCTCCTGACAACGAACGCGGTGATTTCTAGCACGTCTCTTCAAATCAGGCAAGCACTCGATACTCCCCTCACTATTTTGCTTGTTTCGTTTCTGCCGCAAGCTCGTGCGGCACGCCGTAGACGTCGAAATGATACTGATGATCCCGAAACCGAATCGTGCTCTCCGAGAAATGCCCGACGACACCAAACGCCACCGCCAACACGACCGCGATGATGCCAACCGTCACGGCGATTGGGCGTTTCTTCGGATTGCGTTCCCGGCCGCGGTCGAGGAACGGCCAGAGCAGCAGCAACACCTGCGGAATCAGCGAAACAAACAACCCGAGCGTCTTCGGGAAATATTTCAACAACTGATACGTTGGGAGAAAGTACCACTCGGGCTTGATGCCTTCGGGCGTGGTGAATGGGTCGGCTTTCTCGCCGAGCTCGACCGGCCAGAGCACCACGAGCGTCACGAGGATGCCGATCAACGCGCAAAAGACCACGCCCTCTTTGAGAACGTGATTGGGGAAGAACGGGATGCCGTTCGTCTTGTCGATGGGTTTCTCTTCGCCCACCCGCTCCAGCGTGGCCAGGCCCTGAGCCCGCATCAGCACCAGATGCGTCGCCACCAGCATCGTCAACACCCACGGCAGCACGACAACGTGCAACACGTAGAACCGGGCCAACGTTTCGCCGGTCACGCCTTCGCCGCCCCGCAATAGCGTTCGCAGGTACTGGCCGACGAGCGGAATCGCGCCGGTGATTTCCGTGCCGACGGTCGTCGCCCAATACGAAAGCTGGTTCCACGGCAGCAGGTAGCCGGTGAACCCGAACGTCACCGTGCATCCGATGATGAACACGCCCAGCACCCACGTCAGCTCCCGGGGTTTCTTGTAGGCGCCCATGAAAAACGTGCGCATCATGTGGATCAACACGCACAGGATCATCAGCGTCGCGCCCCAGGCGTGCAGTCCGCGGATCAGCCAGCCAAAGTGGGCCTTGGTCATGATGAAGCGCACGCTCTCGAACGCCGTGTTCGTGGTCGGCCGGTAATAGATCATCAGCAAAATGCCGGTGACCACCTGATTGACGAACAGATACAGCGACAGGGTGCCGAACGTGTGCCAGAAGCCGACATGCGCGGGCAACGGTTTGTGCGCCTGCTTGTCGGCGAAATGTTCGAGGCTGTCCGCGTCGTAGCGTTCGGCCAACCAGGGACGAAGTTTGCCGTACAGGTTCATGCCGCTTTCACCAATACTTCCCCGTTCACCACGGCCACGCTCAGCTCGGTCAGCGGCCGCGGTGGCGGACCGGAAACCACCCGCCCGCTGACGTCGAACACGCCGGCATGACAAGGGCACTCGATCTGGTGGCGCTGCGGATTCCATTGAACGATGCATCCCAGATGCGTGCAGATCGCCGAGTACGCGCGGAATCCCTGAGGCGTGCGAAAGACGACCGCCGGCTGGCCATTGATCGCCACCATCTTGTGCTCCCATTCCTTGAATTCATCCACCTTGCCGGCCGACACGGTTTGCATGCTCGGACCACGGCGTTGGGCCGGCCATACATAGCTGAGCACAGGCGCAACAAAAGCGATGCCCCACGCGACCAGACCGCCCGCGAGCAGCCAGTCCAGGAACGTGCGGCGCGATACCTTCTCGTTGCCGTTCATCGTCCGCCCCATTTCTCGATCTGACGCCGCTTGAGCCAGAACAACACCGCCATGACCGCAAGGAAAATCCAGATGGGCGTCAACGCCACCCGCTTCCAGCGCTCCACCCGCTCCAAGCCCGCGATATTCGATTCGGTGAGTTTGACCAGTTCCTCCGAATGGGCGGCCACGGGCTTCAGTTGATCGAGCGCCAGTGTGTGCTGCAACGCCTCCAACTGGGTGACCTGCGTATTCGCTTCCTGCAACAGCAATTGCTCGTCATCGGTCGCCAGGCCGCGCACGGTCGCCTCATGCACGCGGGCCTGGGCCTGGTCGTACTGGCTTTGACTGTCGCGAATGAGCGTGGCGACGGCATCGCGGACGCCAAGTTCCTTTTCATCCTTGGCGTGGCACTGCACGCACGTCTTCGCAAACAACTCGACCGATGCCTTTTGAATGCCGTGATTGCCGTGGCAACTGATGCAGCCGCCGAACAATCCCGCCGCGGCGGCCTCGGCGTGCGGGCTCTTGCCGAACAGCTCCCGCTGGCGAACGTGGCACTTCCCGCACACCTCGCCAACCTGCGCCGTTCCCGGGGGACTGGCTCCGTGGCTGCCATGGCAGGTCACACACGTCGGCGCACTTAGGTCACCTTTCTCGAACAACATCGTCGCGTGGTAGCTGGTCTTGTATTGGGCGACGACGTCGCCGGGGAGCTTGTACTGATCCATCAACTTCGCATTGCTGTGGCAGCGGCCGCACGTCTGCGGAATGTTCGTGGGATAGACGCGGCTGCCCGGCGTTTTCGGCGAGAGGATGTCGTGCACGCCGTGGCAATCGACGCAGACGGCCACGTTCTGGTCGTTGTGCTCGAACAACTGTTCGCCGTGCTTGCTGGTCTTGTACTGCGCCAACTGATCCGTGGCCAGCCCGTAGGGATTCATCTTCCGCACGTCGCTGTGGCAGGAGGCGCACAACTCGGCGATCCCCTGCTTGGTGTTCGGACTGCGGAAATTATCGGTCGTGTGCGCGGTTTCGTCGGTGATCTTGGGGTCGCCCCCGTGGCAATCCACGCAATTCAACCCCGCCTGCGCGTGCGCGCTGGCGGAGAACTGGTGCATCTCGTTGGTGTGGCAATTGAGGCACGATATGCCCTCCGCGCGGGCGGCCGCGCTCGCCATCAGCAGGCAACACGCGATGGCGATTACATGGGTCCGCCGTTGTGGCAGTCGCTGCATTTCATACCTTTCCAAGAATCGCCGATGTCGGGTGCCGGATGCTGAAATTCAAGTCCCTGGGCGCTCACGGTTGTCAGCTCCGTGCCGCTGCCTTGGGCGATGATCGTATGGCAACTGTTGCAGTTGGCCGAAATCTTCTTTCCATCAGCGCTGGTGTGTTGATCGTCGTGACAGCGGAAGCAACCGGGCCACTGGAGGTGGCCGATGTTGTTCGGATACATCTTCCAGCGCGACTTCATTTCGGGAAAATAGTTCTCGCGGTAGATCTTCTGCACCTCGGCGATGGCGCGTTGGACGATCACGTGATCGGATGAAGCATACTTCTTCGACAGCGTGTCGGCGATCTTTTCCACGGCTTCATCCGTCGTCGAGTAGTCGGCTGCCAGGACATCGACCGCATTCTTCTTGATGGACGACAGGGACGGATCGATCCGGCCCAGGGCCATCGACGTGTCCACGGATTCGTCCGGCGAAAGAAAGACGTGGGTCGGGCGATTGTGGCAATCGACGCAGTCCATCCGCCGCATCGCCTCGGGGACGATCTGTGACGGCTTCAGCGGGCTGTCCTTGGATTCGTACACGGTGACATGTCCCTCGCGGTCCGTGATCCGCACCCACGGGATCACCTGCCGCGCCTCGTCGCTCGCGATGTACTCGACCTTGTTGGCCACGTTCATGTGCCAGTGGATGCCGCCCACGGGACCGTGCGTCGGATCGCCGCCGCCGACTTTCAGCAGCATCTGAATCGTCCACGGGCTGTTCTTTTCGTCCGACATGAAATGCGTGCGCACCCGCTCGACGGCGCCGTAGAATTTCTGCGGCCAATGGCATTGTTCGCATGTCTCTTGCGCCGGCCGCAGGTTCTTGACGGGCGTGGGAATTGGGTGAGGGTACTTGTTAACGAGCGTGGCGTAGACCTGGTAACTGCCTGATAGCTTGGACTTTACGAACCAGGTCGCTCCCGCACCGATATGGCACTGGACGCATGTCACCCGCGCGTGGGCCGAGTGCTGATACGCCGTAAACTCGGGCTTCATCACGGTGTGACAGGTCTGGCCACAGAACTGGACGGACTCGGTAAACTCGTAGGTGCGATAGCTGCCCAGCGCGGTGAACATCAGAAATACAAACGTGACCACGACGACGATCAGAAACACGTTGCGTTGCCGCGGGATATTGAAATCGATGCGCGGGTGACGCGGGATTTCGCCGGGCGTAAGTCGGCGGCGGCGGCGCCGTTCGAGCAGTACCCCCGCGAGAATCAGCAGCAGCCCGCCCGACAGGAACGACGGCGCGACGATGTACGTCAGGATGCCCATGTACGGGTTGCTGAACCCCGCGTAGAAATCCATGGCGATCAGGCAGACCACCGCGAAGAAACTGGATGCGGCGAGAATGATCCCGAACAGGCTGATCCAGTTCTCGATCAGCGACGGCGTCCTCGGCGGTATCGGTGCGTGTTGCTCGGAATCGTCCACGATATTCGGGCAGTTCTTGGGTTGCGCTGACGGATAGCAGTGTTGGTGCCATCGCATCAAGCTTGTTCTTCAACAATTTCAGCGGCAATTGGTTACCCATCGCGTTGTCAATCTGCCGATGCGCCCGCGCCCGACAAAATGACGAAACCAGCTCCCTTCCGCTGACAAGGCGTCACCCGCCACCGGCTCGACAGGACCGCGATCTGCCTGTATAGATTTCCTCCGAGACAAACCTCGGGCCGAACCATGAGCGCCATTTCTGATCCGATCGACATCGAACTTCTCGAGCTGATGCAAGCGACCGTGCCGGTCGGCGAACATCCGTTCGGCGAACTCGCCAGGCAGGTGGGCGCGGGCGAAGACGATGTGCTCGAGCGCGTTCGCCGTCTCAAGGCCGCCAAAGTCATCCGCCAGATCAGCGCGATCTTTGACACGCGGAGCCTCGGCTATGAATCGAGCCTCGTCGCCGCTCGCGTTGAGCCTTCCCGAGCGGACGAGGCCGCGGCCATCATCAGCCGTCATCCCGGGGTCAGTCACAACTATCTCCGCAATCACGCCTACAACCTCTGGTACACGATCGCCGTTTCGCCGTTGAGCAAGCTGGGCTTGGAGAAGACCGTCGCGTTGCTGCACCAGCAGTCCGGCGCCGAATCCACGCGGCTGTTGCCCACACTGAAGCTCTACAAGATCGGCGTGCAATTCAACGTCGGCGGCGAATCGCGCCCCGACGACCTCGACGCGGTCGCGTACAGCGAAAAGAATCGCGCCGGCAATACCGCGCTCGCGCCTGCCGACATCGAATTCGTCCGCGTCATGCAACGCGATTTGCCTGTGACGCCCGACCCGTTCGCCGATTATGCGAAGGAACTGGGCATGTCATTGGCACAGTTGGCGGAGACCGCGCGCCGGTTCACGACCGAGGGCAAGCTCCGCCGCTTCGCCGCGGTGCTCCATCATCGCAATGCCGGCTTCAGCGCCAACGCGATGGGTGTGTGGTCCGTGCCCGGTGCTGACAACGAGATTGATCGGGTCGGGGAGAGGCTTGCTGGCTTCCGCGCCGTCAGCCATTGCTATCGGCGCCCGTCCTATCCCGACTGGCCGTTCAACATCTTCACCATGGTCCACGGCAAATCCCGCGACGACTGCGAACAGGCCCTGCGCGCCATGTCCGAAAAAACCGGCCTCGCCGACTTCGCGGCGCTCTACAGCACGAAGGAATACAAGAAGGTCCGCGTCCGCTATTTCACCGAGCAAGAGCAGGCGTGGGAATCCGCGAATGGACGCCAATAGATGCGAAGTTCACAATGTCGTCTCCCTCATCGTTCCCCTCTCCCCTCCGGGGGAGAGGGTCAGGGTGAGGGGGCATCGTCAACTGAATTGTGTCCTTCCAACATCGCAATAATCACGCCGTCGGATGCCCCTCGGCGCGCCGGCTGCACAGCCCCATGAGGAACCCAACTGCCCCGGCCTTGCCAATCGCTTTGCGGATCTCCTGGAGATTGGCGGGCGTGCAACCGATCAGCCGCGCCAGGCCGACCGACGTGCTGCCATCGACGAATTTCTGCAGCGAAGCCGTCGGCACCTTGAGCCGACTCGACACGGCCATCGGCACCTTCCCGGCGAGCAGCTCTTGTACGGCGGCGGCGGTGATCCCCATGCGGTTCGCGAGGATTTCGAAACTCGTTTGCTCTCCCTTTGGTGTTCCAGACCAGACTCCATTCATATCACCGTACAGTTTACTCCAAGTTGGAGCACAGAGAAGTCCGCAAATGCGGTTTTCGGCGAAAGAGGAAGCGCGGCAGAAGGCGCGCGGACGACACGTTCCTGCACAGGAAAGAGAGTGCCGTGTGCGCGCCAGTCTTGTCCGAGTCCCCAGCCGAGCCTTTGGAATTGGCTACATGCGCTGGAGACAGCTCCGAAAAGGATTCGGAGCCGGCGCACGCTACACAGAAATCCGCATTCGCGCGGACTTGTCCGCCGCAGCCTCGTGCGAAGGCGGATTGGCGTCTGTTCGCGGTTACCCACTCCTGCCCTTCGGTGGAGGGAGCCAGGGAAGCTCTGCGCCCCCTGTGTCTCAGTGGTAAGAGACGGCGAAGTTAACAGGCGGGACGCGTGTTCAACTCAGCGGGCGAGACGCCCGCGCCACTATGCCTACGGAATGGCGGAGTGGGCGTGGCCGTTGGAGAGAGCGCGCTGGACGGTGCTGAGCAACTGAGTTTTGTCGAGCGGTTTGCTGAGGTACTCGTAGGCGCCGTCGCGGAGCATGTTCATGTACTGACCCCAGTCGCCAAACGCAGTGATCACAATCACGGGCACTTTGGGAAACGCGGTCTTGACGGCGCCGAGGAACGTCGTGCCGCTGACTTCCGGCATCGATACATCCGTGACGACGAGGTCGAACCTCTCCTTCGTGCGATTGATCGAGTCCATGGCGCTGCGGGCGTCGGAATAGGGCATGACATGATAGCCGCCCTTCTCCAGCACCTTCGTCAGCGCCTTCAACACCTCGATGTCATCGTCGACGAGGAGGATGGTCGCACCGCTCTTGTTCTCGCTCACACAACAAGGGGTAAGCACTGGCGATGCCACGAACGTCTGCCGTTACCTAACCATCAGCGGCATAGCATGTTGGAGTACATCCCCCGTCAAGCGAAACGTTTGCGTTCCTTGCCAGCTTGTCAGGCCAAACTTGCGCCTATGACAACTTGGCAGGCAGGCCGACAGCCAATAAACGCATGGGGGCTGGCGTGCAGGCACTTCTGATCTAAAGTGCAGGCATGCAGTACACCGTCAGAAACGTGCCACACCCGGTCGACACTGCCCTGCGGCGCAAAGCCAAACAGGAGTCTCGCAGCCTCAACGACATCGCGTTGGAAGCGCTGGAACTCGGAGCGGGCACCGCTGAGGAACCCCTGCGGTTCCACGACCTCGATTCGGTCGCCGGCACGTGGCGGGAAGACCCGGCGTTCGACCGCGCCATCGCCGCCCACGATCAGGTCGACGCCGATCTCTGGCAATGAGGGTCGCGCTCGACATCAATCGGTACGTCGATTTCTGCCGCGGCGTGCCGGAGGCGGTCGACGTTCTGCAGAAGGCCCGCGCGATTTGCCTCCCGTTCGTCGTCCTCGGAGAGTTGCGCGCCGGGTTCCTGTGTGGCCAGAAATCACGCGAAAACGAACGCGGACTGACCCGCTTTCTCAACTCGCCGCGCGTGACGATTCTATGCGCCGACGAGCAGACCACGCACCATTATGCGGCATTGTTCCGCCAACTGCGCGACCAGGGAACGCCGATCCCTACCAATGACCTGTGGATCGCCGCGCTGGTGGCGCAGCACGACTTGATGCTGTTCGCTCGCGATCAACATTTCGACGCGCTGCCACAGATCCCGTGCGTGTGAGCCTTCACCCCTCCGGCTTGGCAAATCGCCGATAGAGCGTACGCGAGGAAATTCCCAGGATCTTGGCCGCCTTCTCTTTGTCGCCACCACAATGTGTGAGCGCCGCGTGGATGATCCGCTCCTCGGCCTCGTCCATCGGCAACCCGATGGGAATCGTCACCGCTGGACCGGTTGGCTGCCCGCCGGAAGTCGTTGACGGCATCAGCACGAGCTGGAACGACTGGATCGTGTCGCCCGGGGTCACAGCGATGGCGCGCTGCATCGCATTCTCCAGCTCGCGCACGTTGCCCGACCAGGAATGATTGATGAGCTGCTCCATCGCGGCCGGCGCGAACGCGCGCACGTCCTTCCGCATCCGCATGGCGTACTTCTTCAGAAAATGCTCGGCCAACAACGGGATGTCTTCCGTCCGTTGCCGCAGCGGCGGCAACGTCACGTTGACCACGTTGAGCCGGTAGTAGAGGTCTTCCCGGAACTTTTTCTCGGCGATCGCCTTGTGGAGGTCCACATGCGTGGCGCTGATCACCCGCACGTCCACCTGAATGTCCTTCGTGCTGCCCAGCCGCTGAAATCGTCCGTCCTGCAGCACGCGCAGCAGCTTGGCCTGCAACTGTGGACTCATCTCGGCGATTTCGTCGAGGAACAGCGTCCCGCCGTCGGCCAGCTCGAATTTTCCTGGCTTCGACCCGGCCGCGCCCGTGAACGCGCCGCGCTCATACCCGAACAGCTCACTTTCGAGCAGCGTTTCGGGTATCGCCGCGCAACTGATCTTCACAATCGCCTTGTCGCGACGCAGGCTGAGACTGTGGATCACGTCCGCCACGACCTCTTTGCCCGTCCCGCTCTCGCCCTGCACCAGCACGCTCACGTCGGTCGGCGCAATCTGCCTCAGCAGCTTCTTGACGGCGACCATCGCTTCGCTGTTGCCGATCAGCGCATCTTCGCCGCGTTGCTGCTGCAATTCCTCGCGCAGCCGCTGGTTTTCCTCGGCCAGCCGTTGTTTCTCGACGGCTTTGGCCACGGCTTTCACCAGGGCGGCGCGATCCAGCGGTTTCTCGATGAAATCGTAGGCCCCCAACCGCATTGCCTCCACCGCCTTCTCCACCGTGCCGTGCCCGGTAATGACGATCACCTCGACCGTCGGGCGCATTTCCTTGGCGCGTTTGAGCACCTGAATGCCCTCCAGGTCCGGAAGCAGCAGGTCGGTGATCAGCAGGTCGGCGCCTTTGCGCTCGAAGCTGGCCAGTCCGTCCGCCGCCGTGTTGACGGCGGTCACGTGGTAGCCCTCCTTGGCGAGAATCTTCTCCGCCGCTGTGCACAGCGCTTCTTCGTCGTCGACCAGCAGGATCTCAGCTCGTTGGGGCATGTCCAGGCTCCTCGGCGCACGGAAGTTCAATCACAAACATCGTGCCTTTGCCCAGCGTACTCTCGCAACGAATCGTCCCGCCGTGCTCGGCGACGACCTGTTGCACCAGCGGCAGTCCCAATCCCGTGCCGCTCGGTTTCGTGCTGAAAAACGGTTTGAAAATCTGCCGGCGCTCCTCCTCGGTCATCCCTTTGCCCGTGTCACCCACCGTCAGCGCCACGCCGGTCCCGGCGCGGTCGGTACTCACCGTGAGCGTCCCGCCATCCGGCATGGCTTCCAGGGCGTTGCGGACCAGATTGAGGACTGCCTGCCATATCTGGCCCTCGTCGCCGTTGATCGGCGGCAACGATTCGTCGAATCTGGTATCGACGCGCACATGGGCAGCGGCGAACAGTGAGTCCATGAACGACAGCCCCTGGTGGATCGTCTCGTTCAAGGAAATCCGCTGACGCCGCGGTTTCGGCATCCGCGCGAATTGCAGATAGTCCTCCGTGACCCGCTGGATCCGATGCACCTCCGAGTCGATCGATCGCAAGAGCGATCGCGCTTCGGTTGCGGCGTCGGCTCTCTCTGCTGCCAGACCATCGATCTCGTCTCTCACCAAATCGATGTTCAACGTGATCGAACTGAGTGGGTTGCGGATTTCATGCGCCAATCGCGCCGACATCGCGCCGATGACGGCCAGACGCTCGGCGCGCAATTTTTCTTCCTCCAGCCGCTTGCGCTCCGTCGTGTCCCGCAGGATGGCGGACCGGCCGATCGGTTTGCCCTGTGGGTCGCGCAGCAAGGACACACTGGTTTCCACCGGCACGCGACGGCCGTCCCTAGCGAGACGGACCGTCTCGAGATGGCAATGGCCTTCCCGCGTAATCTCGCGTTCGATCCGATCTAGTTCGCCAGCTTTCAATACTTCCGGCGGCACGAGCATCGTAAACGGTTTGCCGATCACCTCGTCGGCCCGCCAACCGAACACCTCCTCGGCGGCGCGGTTCCACGAGCGGATCCGATTGTCAGCATCCAGCGAAAAAATCACATCGGCGGAGTCGTTGACGATGCTTTCGAGCAGTTGGAAATTGCGGTAGCGGTCACTGGCAATGTACGCGTCCATTGCCAGCGAGGCATCGAGCATGAACACCTTCTCCAGGGCGAGTATGGATTCATCCGCCCGATTCGGATCGTCCGCGAAAAACTCGCGAATCAACGGGACGAACAGCTTGAAGTAGATGTTATAGGCAAGCAGATACCAGCGGGGGCTTAGCCCCACGCGCTCGTGCGTTTTGCCGATGCGCAAGCGATCGGCAAAATATGCATCATCAAACTTCCCCTCGGTGATGCGCAACAGGTAATCGCGCTGGAGCCTCTTCAGGCGTTCGACCGTGGTGTGGTCTTTCAGGAGTTGGGCCGTCTCGGGGAACGCGAGCAGTTCCGCGTAGAACGCGTCCTCAATGGCGGCGACATGCTTCTCGAAAAGCGGACGCAAAGCCACCAGTACTTCCACATCACGCGCCGTCAACCCGAGAAACGTCAGCCGTTGCTCCTGTTCGGAAAGCAACATACCTGGTTATTTTACGGGGCCACTGACAAATTGTCAATCCGCGCTTGTCCGATCTTTTGAGCCGCCAGCTGGCTGCGGATTGTCGCCCTAAAGCCCCAATCCCGCGGTGAACAAGATCATGAGCACAAACCCCAGCATGAATGCCCACGCATTCTCCGTCTTCGTGCAGTTGGACACGCTTTCGGGCATCAGTTCCGCGGCGACGAGAAAAACCATCGCACCGCCCGCGAACCCGAGCCCAAACGGCAGCAACGGATGGAATACCGACACGAGCAGGAATGCCGGCACCGCAAACAGCGGCTGAGGCACGCTGGTAAAGACCGACCAGCCCGCGCATTTCAGTATCGAGACGCCCTTCGTGCGCAGGGGCACGGAGACGGCGATCCCTTCGGGAATATTGTGGACAGCGATCGCGATGGCGAGCAGCAGCCCAAAACGCAGGTCACCCGTCGCATATCCCACCCCGATGGCGATACCTTCGGGAATGCTGTGCACGAACATGGCCGCAATGATCAGAACAGCCTGCTTCGAGTCTTCCGTGCTCAGGTCGGCAACCTGCCACCGATTGCCCTCCAAAAACCGCGCCGTCAACCAGAAGAAGAGCGCTCCCGCCAGCATGCCGAGCACGATCTCCCAAGCGCGGCCGCGGCGCAGCCCCTGTTCGGCAAGACTGAACACGGATGCCGAGATCATCATTCCCCCCGCCACGGCACAGGAAATCCCCTCCCACTTCCGCGATAGCGTGCGGCTGAAGGCAAACGGTACTGCGCCGATGCCGGTCGCGAGATCCGTGATCAACGCCACCACAAATACTTGCCATACCGATGATGCGTCCACAGCCTCGTGCTCCCCTTTCGAATGATTGAACAAAAACCGGTCAGCCGTAGTCGTGCCAGCTAACAACTTGCGTTTGCAACCAATTGATTGTGTGATAGATAAGGGCCGGATGTGTGTGAGACATGGCGTCAGCCACATGACAAATTGGCTGACCGATCCCACAGCCATGGTCTGAAATCGTTACCAATCTACACGGGAGAAGCATAGCCAAAACGCTCGGGCCCTTTGGGAAGCTGCAACACCTCATGATTGGAACAGCTACGACGCAGCATGACAATGTGTCTGGATTCCAACCCAGAGTTGACAGTTTGTCCCGTAATTTATGGGTACTCCCAATCGGATTGTGAAACTTTTCACACCGTAACATTCGCATTTATAACAGCTTGCGACTATAGCGCGCCCGACGCCAGAAGCTGGCAGGGCCGCTGCTAAGCCTCCACTCGGGCAATGACTGCGACCCTACAAAACGCAACTGACGTGTCCAAGAGCGTTACGCCTGCTGTACTGAATGGCGAGCGCCTCCAAGCGATTTTCAGCCCGAAGTCCGTCGCCGTCATCGGCGCATCCAACCGCATCGGCACGGTTGGCCACGACCTCTTTCGCAATATCCTGCTCAGCGGCTATTGCGGCACACTCTATCCGGTAAACCCCAAGGCCTCTTCGATCGCCGGCGTCCACGCCTATACAAACGTGGGCCAGATTCCTGACGAAGTCGACCTTGCCCTGATCATGGTTCCCGCCACGGCGGTGCCGGATGTCCTCGAGGAATGCGGCCAGAAAGGCGTCCACGGCGCCGTGATCGTTACGGCCGGTTTCAAAGAAATCGGCCCCGAAGGCGCCGCGTTGGAACGTCGCGCGGTGGAAACAGCCCGGCGGCACGAAATCGCGTTGGTCGGCCCGAACTGCTTGGGCGTGATCAACACCGACGCCAACGTGCTGCTCAATGCGAGCTTTGCGCGGTGCATGCCCAAGCACGGCAACATCGCGTTCCTGTCCCAGAGCGGCGCCCTGTGCGCCGGGATTCTCGATTACGCTCGTGGCCGCAACATTGGCTTCTCGAAATTTATCAGCGTCGGCAACAAGGCCGACGTGACCGAGATGGATCTGCTGCGCTATCTGGCCAATGACGACACCACCGACGTCATCTTGATGTACCTGGAAACCTTGGTTGACGGCCGCGCCTTCATCGAACTGGCTCGCGAGATCACGGGCGAACTCGCACACCGAAAACCGATACTGGCCATCAAATCTGGGCGGACTTCCCAAGGCGCGGCCGCCGCCCGCTCTCATACCGGCGCTCTCGCGGGAAGCGACGCCGTGTACGACGCCATTTTCGCGCAGGCTGGCATCCTGCGTGTTGATTCAGTAGAAGAGCTCTTCGACTTCGCGGTCGGGTTCTCACGCCAGCCGTTGCCCAAAGGCAACCGCTTCGCCATCGTCACCAACGCGGGTGGTCCCGGCATCATGGCCACCGATGCCGCCATCCGTCATGGACTCGAGCTCGCCAAACTGCGACCCGAGACACTCGAGTCCCTCAAGGCGAAGCTGCCCCCGACCGCGAACTTTTCCAACCCCGTCGACGTGATCGGCGACGCGACCTGCGATCGCTATACCGCCGCTCTGGAAGCCGTCCTCGGCGACCCGAACGTCGACGGGCTCGTGGTGCTGCTCACACCACAATCGATGACCGACATCGAGGCCATCGCCCGCACCATCGGCGAGATCGCTCCGTCGAGCAAAAAACCCGTGCTCGCGTCGTTCCTTGGCCACGTCGACGTGTCCGCGGGCGTGCGCATCCTGCAGGACCACGGCGTCCCGAACTACGAGTTTCCCGAAAACGCCTCGCGGTCGCTCGCCACCATGTGCCGCTACACGCAGTGGCTCACGCGCCCCCGCACCCGCGAACGCCAGTTCGACGTCGACAAAGCCACCGTCAAACAGATTTTTGCCAGGACACGCCAGGAAGGCCGCACGTTCCTGCCCGAAGCCGAGGCGCTCGCCGTGTTGAACGCCTACGGGTTCCCGATGCTCCAGCACGGCCTCGCCAAAAATGAAGACGAAGCCGCCGCCTGGCTCGAGAAAATCGGCGGACCGGTCGCCATGAAGATTGCCTCGCCCGACGTCGTGCACAAAGTCGATGTCGGCGGCGTTCTCCTGAACATTTCCACGCCCGAGGAAGCCCGTGCTGGGTTCTTAAAAATCACAAACGGGGTGAAACAAAAACTGCCCAGCGCGCGGCTCCTGGGCGTGGAAATTCAAGCCATGGCCGGCAAAGGCGTCGAGGTCATCCTCGGCATCAGCCAGGACCCGGCGTTCGGCCATATCGTGATGTTTGGTCTCGGCGGCACGTACGTCGAAGTCCTCAAGGACGTCAGCTTCCGCCTGGTACCGATCCGCGAATTGGGCGCGCGGAACATGATCAAGTCAATCCGCGCCGCCAAGGTGTTCGACAGCTTCCGCGGTCAGCCGCCGGCCGATACCGACGCGATTGCCGAGTGTCTGGAGCGCCTTTCGCAACTCGTCGTCGATTTCCCCGAGATCACCGAGCTGGACATCAATCCCCTCATCGTCCACGCCCAGGGCAAGGGCGCGCGGGTCGCTGACGCGCGCATCGCGCTCGCGGCCAACGCGCACGGGCCCTAGGAGATCGGCCATGCACCTGGCGCCTGCCTCCCTGTTGGATGCTGACGCGGGTGATGCGCGCAAGATCTCGGTCGCGCAGGTTCTGGTGTACGAACTCCGTGTGCGCGACGCCATGAGCAAACCGCCCATCACCGCCGCGCCGACCGATTCGCTGCGCACGATCCAGGAATTGATGAAATCGCGCCGCATCTCCGGTGTACCCATTACCCGCGACGGGCTGCTTCTCGGCATCGTCAGCATCGAGGACATCATCAACGCGCTGGACCACGGTTATATCAACGAACCGGCGGAAACACACATGGCCCGCAACGTCGTTTCTCTCCGCGACCATTTCTCGCTCCTGCGCGCCGTCGCCGAGTTCGACCGCCGCGAGTTCGGACGATTCCCGGTCGTCGACGGCAACGACCACCTCGTCGGCATCATCACCCGCGGCGATATCACCACGTGCCTGATGCAGCATCTCGAACGGCGGGCCGAAGAAGCCATCGCCCAGGAGGCAACCCTGCGCGCCGGCCAGGCCACCGACGGAGCCGTCGATCAGGTCGTCGTCCGCGCGCACGTGCGCACCGGCGACTACGACAGCGCCGGCAAGGTCTCGCAACGGATGCGCCAGGTCTTGCGCGATCGCGGCGTCGCCCCGGAAATCCGCCGCCGCGCCGCCGTGGTCGCCTACGAGGCCGAAACCAACATCATCATCCATTCTCTCGGCGGCGAAATCATCGCCACCATCGACCCCGACAAGGTTGTGATCGAAGCGATTGATGTCGGCCCCGGCATCGGAGACGTGGACCAGGCGATGCAGGAAGGCTGGTCCACTGCGGGACGCCTGCCCCGCGAGCTCGGCTTCGGCGCCGGCATGGGCCTGCCGAATATCAAGCGGTGCTCGGACGTGCTGGAAATCGTTTCGGACGGCCAGAAAGGCACGCGATTGCGTTCCGAGATCCGCATCCGCAAACCAGGAGCGACAACATGAAAACACCGGCGATGCACGAATTCCCGCCGCTGATGGCGGCGTTGGGGGCCGAACCGTTGACCGACCACATGCCCGACACATTGGCCGGATGTTACATCTCGGATTTGCTCAGCGACGTTCTCGCGCACGCGGAGCCCGGCATGGTGTGGCTCACGATCCAAATCCACCGCAATGTCGTGTCTGTCGCCGCGACCAAGGATATCACCGCCATACTGTTCACCTGCGGACGCCGGCCCGAGCCCGATATCATCGCCGAAGCCGAGGAAGAAGGTATCGCGCTGCTGACCACCCCGCTCACCACCTACGAAGCGGCGGGCAAACTTTGGGAAGCCGGACTTCAGGGAGAACACGCCGATGAGTGAGCCAGCCATCATCCCCAGCGCCACGGCGGCGATCACTCCGCCACCCACCGTCCACGCGGAGGGATCGACCACGGCGCCCTTCCTGCCGCATCACCCGAGCGGCGACCAGCGGTTTTCCTCGCTCGATCAGACGATGCAGCATTACAATTACGAGCCCACCGCGCTCATTCAGGTGCTGCACGCGGCCCAGCATACGTTCGGTTATCTCGCGCCCGACGTGCTCCGCTACATTGCCGGCGCCATGAAACTGCCGCTGGCTCACGTGTACGGCGTCACCACGTTCTACAACTTTTTCTCCGTTGTCCCGCGCGGCAAGTATCAGATCATGGTCTGCACGGGCACGACCTGCCACGTCCGCGGCGCGGCGACCGTCGTGGAACGGCTCGGCCAGCAACTCGGCATCAAACAGGGCGAGACGACCAAGGACGGCTTGTTCAGCCTCCAAACGGCGCGGTGCATCGGCGCCTGCGCGCTCGCGCCCGCCATCACCATCGGCGATGACGTGTATGGCAAGCTTTCACCGGACAAGATCCCGAGGTTCTGCCAGAAGGACCTGAAGAAATATGCTTGAGGAACTGTCGCTGCACATCCTCGACATCGGCATGAACTCGTTGGCCGCCGGCGCGAAGAATCTCGAGGTCATCGTGATCGAAAACTCGGTCCGCGACTGGCTCATCATTCGCATCCGTGACGATGGCCGGGGCATGGACGAGAAGACGCTGGGCCAGGTGCTGAACCAGAACGCGACCACCAAGAGGAACCGCAAGAAACCCATTGGACTGGGGTTGGCGCTCCTGCGGCAGACCTCCGAGATGTGCGGCGGGACGTTTCACGTGCACTCCACGCCCGGACGGGGCACCAGCGTCACGGCGTCGATGCGGCTGTCGCACATCGACCGGCCGCCCCTGGGCGATCTCAATTCGACCATTATCGCCCTGTGTGCCAACCCGGATGTGGGCGTGCAACTGCATTATCGCACGAACGACGAGACGTTCCATTTCAGCTCGAAGGAAGGAAAACCCTATGAATCTCGACGAACTCAAGAAGCTCAAGGAAAAGGCGCAACGTCAGGTTGCGCTGCGTGAAGGCAACAAGAAGTATCGCGTTGTCTTCAGCATGGGCACCAGCGGCATCGCCGCCGGCGCGCGCGAAGTCATGACCTCGATGCTCGATGAACTCGACAAACGCGGCATCGAGAACGTGGAGGTCGCGGTGACCGGTGAAATTGGCCTGGTCGACGCCGAGCCCATCATCCGTATCGAGGAAAAGAGCGGCGAAAAGGTGACCTACGCCAAGGTCAACCCCGAGGCCGCCCGCAAGATCGTCGCCGAGCACCTGCAAAAGGGCAAGGTCGTCGATGGCCTCGCCGTGGGCAAGATCAAGGAACCGGAGCAGAAGAAATAGATGATTCGCTCGCACATCCTCGTTTGCACGGGCACCGGCTGCACCAGCAGCGGCAGTCTCGCCGCGCGCGACGCGTTGCTGGCCGAGCTGAAAAAGCACGGGCTCGAAAACGAGATCGAAGTGGTCGAAACCGGGTGCATGGGCCGTTGTGATCTCGGCCCGGTGTCGCTCGTGCATCCGGATGGCACGTTCTACAAGAACGTCGTGGTCGCCGACGTGCCGAAACTGGTCGAGGAACATTTCCTCAAGGGACGCCCCTACGAGAAGCTGCTGCCGCAGGACCCGAAGACGCAACACGCCGTGCTCACCCAGGCGGACTTCACGTTCTTCAACCGGCAAATGCGGATCGTCCGCGACAACTGCGGCGTGATCGACCCCGAGAACATCGAGGAGTATATCGCCCGCGACGGCTACAGCGCGCTGGGCAAGGTATTGACCTCCATGACGCCCGAGCAGGTCATCGAGGAAATCAAGGCCAGCGGCCTGCGCGGCCGCGGCGGCGCCGGTTTTCCCACGGGCAAGAAGTGGGAGATCATGCGCCTGGCGCCGGATTTCCCGAAGTATGTCGTCTGCAACGCCGACGAAGGCGATCCCGGGGCGTTCATGAACCGCTCGGTGCTCGAAGGCGATCCGCACAGCGTGATCGAGGGCATGGCCATCGGCGCGTACGCCATGGGATCCAATCGCGGGTTCGTGTACATCCGCGCCGAGTATGGTCTGGCGGTCAAACGCCTGCACATCGCCATCGAGCAGGCCTACAAGAGCGGACTCCTCGGAAAGAAGATTTTTGAGACGGACTTCAATTTCGACGTGGAAGTCCGCATCGGCGCGGGTGCGTTTGTGTGCGGCGAGGAAACGGCGCTGATGCGCAGCGTCGAAGGCCGCCGCGGCCAGCCGCAACCTCGTCCGCCGTTCCCGGCCCAGCGCGGGTTGTGGGGCAAGCCGACGAACATCAACAACGTCGAAACCTGGGCGACGATTCGCCCGATCATCCTCAAGGGCGCGAAGTGGTTCTCGTCCATCGGCACGGAGAAAACAAAAGGCACCAAGGTGTTCTGCCTGGCCGGCAAGATCAATAATACCGGCGTCGCCGAGCTGCCGTTCGGCACGACGCTGCGCGAGATGATCTTTGAAGTCGGTGGCGGCATCCCCAACGGCAAGAAATTCAAGGCGGTGCAAACCGGCGGCCCGTCCGGCGGCGTGATCCCCGAGCAGCATCTCGATATCCCGGTCGAATACGAGTCGCTGCAAAAGCTCGGCTCGATCATGGGCTCGGGCGGCATGGTGGTCATGGACGAGGATTCGTGCATGGTCGATGTCGCGCGGTTCTTCATGGAATTCTGCTGCGACGAATCCTGCGGGAAATGCCCACCGTGCCGGGTCGGCACGCGCCAGATGCTGACCATTCTCGAACGCATCTGCAACGGCCAGGGCGAACTCGACGACATCCAGAAACTCCAGGACCTCGCCGCGATGGTCAAGGACACCAGCCTGTGCGGCCTGGGCCAGACCGCGCCGAACCCCGTGCTGACGACGCTACGGTACTTCCGCGACGAGTACGAGGCGCACATTCTCGACCGCCGCTGCCCGGCCCGCGTCTGCCGCGAGCTGCTGCACTTCGAGATCGACGAGGCGATGTGCAAGGGCTGCTCGATCTGCGCCCGCGCCTGCCCCGTGCAAACCATCTTCAAGATCGACGGCCAGAAGAAATTCCGACTCGAACCGGAGAAATGCATCCGCTGCGGCGCGTGCTTTGACGCGTGCCGGTTCGACGCGGTCCGCAAGACGTCGCCGGGCATCGGGCACGTCCACGAACCGAAAGCGGAATTGGCGGCGGAAGGGGTGAAAGCATGATCGCTCCGAAGGAAATCACCCTGACCATCGACGGCAAAGCCTGCCGCGGCACGCAGGGCCAGACCATCCTGCAGGTGGCCGGCGCCAATGGCGTCGAAATTCCCACGTTGTGCTGGTTGAAACATCTCTCGCCGTGGGGCGGATGCCGCGTGTGCATCGTCGAAATCCAGGGCAGCCCGAAGGTTGTCCCGTCCTGCTCGACGCCGGCCATGGACGGCAGCGCGATCATCACCAACAGCCCGCGCCTGCAGGGCCTGCGCCGGCTCACAGTCGAGCTGCTCTTCAGCGAGCGCAATCATTTCTGCCCGATGTGCCCGATGAACAAGGGCGACTGCGATCTGCAGCAGCAGGGTTACAAGTTTGGCATTGACTCGATCCGTTACCCGTATCTGTACCCGTCGCTGCCGCTCGATCTGTCCGGCAAGTACCTGGGACTCGATCATAACCGGTGCATCCTCTGCACCCGTTGCGTCCGCACGTGCGACGAAGTCGAGGGCGTGCACACGCTCGACATCGGAAACCGCGGCGTGAAGAACCAGATCGTCGTCGATTTGAATGTCACGTTCGGCATGTCCACCACGTGCACCTCGTGCGGGGCCTGCGTGACGGCCTGCCCGACCGGCGCGTTGTTCGACAAGGCCGCGGCGTTCCACGGGCCGCTCGTCAAATGCCGCCAGACGCGCACCACATGCTCGGAATGTCCCGTCGGCTGCGGGCTGGTTGTTTATACGAAGGACGACCGCATTGTCGACGTGTTCGGTGACGCCGAGTCGCCGGTGAATCGCGGTCATTTGTGCCGCCGCGGCCGTTACGATACCTGGGCCGAGCCCCGCCCGCGGATCCGCCAACCGATGGTGCGCCGCGATGGCAAGCTCGTCCCGACGTCATGGGGAGATGCCACGCGCACCATCCGCACCCTGATCAGCGCGTCCAACGACTGGCAGAACGCGATGCTAATCTCGCCGCGGGTCACCAACGAAACCATCCGCGCGTTGCACGGGATCGGCGTCCGGTTTGACCGAATTGGCGCTTTTGTCGCCGACAAGGAAGCCGGAATTTGCACGTCACCCGAGTTCTCCACCGACGCGCTGGTGCGCCTGCAGGATGCTGACGCCATCGTCTTGGTCGGGGCGGAACCCAGCCGAAACCAGGGCGTCATCGCGGCAAAGATCCGCACGGCGGTGCGACGGCGCGGGGCCAGGTTGGTCATACTGCATTCGCGGCGGAGCGACCTCGATACCTACGCCGACATCTCCGTGCCCGTTGTCAGCCTGGAACGGAAGTTCTGGAAACAGGTCGGCGACGTGCTTGGCAGCGCGAAACGCCCGGTTTTGATTTACGGGCCGGCGGCGATGTCCGCGGTCGGCGTGACGATTCTCGATCGGCTCATCAAGACCCTGAGTTCCGCCGGCAACGGCGGCGAAATGCTCGCGCCGATCCAGTTGCCGACCAGCACGAACAGCCTGGCGCTGGCTGCGGCGGGTGTCGAACCCGTCGAAGACGTGTCGACCTGGCTCGCCGTGCAGCCGCTCAGTTTCCTCCATATCGTAGCCAGCGATGAACCCGATGGCGGCGCGCGGCTCCTGAAGGAACCGCACGTGCGCCCGTTGCTGGAGCAGATCGACAACATCGTGGTCCAGGCCAGCTATGAGTCGGAACTGACCCAGCTTGCCCGGGTGGTGTTGCCCGCGGCGATCTGGTGTGAGAAGAGCGGCACGACCACGAACTTTGAAGGACGCACGCTTCCCCTGCAGGCGGCATTGCCGCCGACCGGTGAGGCGCGCGAGGACAAGGCGATTCTGGAAATGGTATTTGCATGAGCGACAAACCGAAAATCAAGGTGGCCACGGCCTGGCTCGGCGGTTGTTCCGGATGTCACATGTCGTTCCTCGATCTGGACGAACGGCTGCTGGACCTGGCCAAGCTGGTTGAATTCACGTCCAGCCCGATCACGGACGTAAAAGCGATTCCCGAGGTGGACGTGGGGATCGTCGAAGGGGCCGTGTGCAACGACGAGAACGAGCATGTCCTGCGCACGATGCGGTCCCGCTGCAAAGTGCTCGTCGCCCTCGGCGATTGCGCGCTGACGGGCAACATTCCCGCGCTGCGCAACCGCGAGAAGCTGGCCGATGTGCTGGAGCGCGCTTACGTCGAATCCGAGAGCACGCAGGCGGGCGAGGTGCCGGGCGCGCCCGTGGTGCCGAAGCTGCAGACCAAGGTGCGGCCGATCCAGGAATTTGTGAAGGTGGACGCGCATATTCCGGGCTGTCCGCCGGATGCCGATGCCATCTGGTACGCTGTGACCGAGTTGCTCGCCGGCCGCCAACCCGAATGGACTCCAACCAACATGCGTTATGACTGAGCCCAACGCCAACACCATCACGATCAATCCCGTCACCCGCATCGAGGGTCACGCCAAGATCACGATTCACCTCAATGACGCGGGCGACGTGGCGGACGCGCGGTTCCACGTGGTCGAATTCCGCGGGTTTGAAAAATTCTGCGAGGGCCGGTTCTTCGCCGAGATGCCGCAAATCACCGCGCGCGTGTGCGGGATTTGTCCGGTGAGCCATTTGCTGGCCAGCGCGAAGGCCTGCGACGCGATTCTCGGCGTGGAAATCCCGCGCCCGGCGAAGCTCCTGCGCGAATTGCTGCACATGGGCCAGATCACTCAATCTCATGCCCTGAGTTTTTTCCATCTGAGCGCGCCGGATTTGCTGCTGGGATTCGACAGCGATCCGGCGGCGCGCAACATTATCGGCCTGATCCAGCAGCATCCCGATATCGCCAGGCGCGGTATCCGTCTGCGCAAGTTCGGCCAGGAAGTCATCAAGCTCACCGGCGGCCGCAAGATCCATGCGGATTTCACCGTGCCCGGCGGCGTGAACAAGGCGCTCACGACCGCCGAACGCGACGAGATGTTGGCGGGCCTGCCGGAGGCGATGGAACATGCCCGGTTCGCCCTCGATCTGTTGAAGAAATATCAGGCGAGCCATCAACAGGAGGTTGAGGAGTTCGCGTCGTTCGACTCCAATTTCCTCGGGCTAGTCCAGCCGGATGGTTCGTTGGAACTCTATGATGGCCGGCTGCGGTTCTGCGACACGAATGGCAACATCCTCGAAGACCAGATCGACCCGGCCAACTACCTCGATGTGATCGCCGAGACGACGGAAGACTGGTCGTATCTGAAATTCCCGTTCCTCAAGTCGCTGGGCTACCCCGACGGCATGTACCGCGTCGGGCCGCTGGCCCGCTTGAACGTCGTGGACCGCATTTCGACCCCGCGGGCGGATGCCGAGCTGCGGGAATGGCGGTCGCAGTCTGTCCCGCTGCGGCGGAGCTCGTTCTACTACCACTGGGCGCGGCTGATCGAGATCATCTACGCGCTGGAGCGAATCGAAGAGCTGCTTCACGACCGCGACATTGGCAGCACGGAAACGCTGGTGAACGCGCGCCCGTCCCGCGAACAGGGGATCGGCGTCATGGAAGCGCCGCGCGGCACCTTGTTCCACCATTACTGGGTCGATGAAGCGGGTCGCGTCGAGAAGGTTAACCTGATCGTGGCCACGGGCAACAACAACCTGGCCATGAATCGCGCCGTGAAATCCGTGGCGGAGAAGTATGTCAAATCGAAGCAACTGCAGGAGGGCATGCTCAATCGAGTCGAGGCCGCCATCCGCTGTTACGATCCATGCCTGAGCTGCTCGACGCACGCCGTGGGGCAGATGCCGCTGCACGTCGAATTGGTCGACCGTGATGGACGCCTGTTGCAAACCCTCACACGGGACGAGGGCGCCGCGTGAAAACCCTGGTGCTCGGTTATGGCAACCGCAGCCGCAACGACGATGGCGTCGGCTGGTTTGTCATCGAGCGCCTCGAGGAATTGAAGCTGGCGGGCGTGGAATTGCTCGCGTCGCATCAACTGGAAGTCGATCACGCCGAGATTATCAGCCGCTACGACACGGTGGTGTTTGTGGACGCCACGATTCCGCAAAGCCCGTTGCCGCTGGCGCGGACGGTGGTCAAGCCTCGTTTTCGCAGCCACGCGGTGGCGCACTACTTGACGCCGGGCGACCTGCTGGAACTGGCGATGACGCTGTTCGGTCGCGCGCCAAGCGCGGTGCTCTTCACCATTCGGGGGCAGGACTTCAACTTCGGGACGACGTTATCGCCCGAAACCGAACGCTCCGCGCGAGAAGCCGTCTGCGAGATCTCGCGGCTGGTTCTGCCATTGCCGGAACAGGCTGCGCCGCGATCCGGCCGTGAGGCGGCTCATGCATGAATTGTCCATCGCCGAGGAACTCGCGCGGGTCATCCAAGAGGAATTGCGGGCTTATCCCGGCGCGCGGCTGAAGACGGCGTACCTCCGACTGGGCGCGCTCCGCTTGGTGGAACGAACCACACTGGAATTCTGTTTCGAGGCAGCGATACGGGACACCACGTTGGCAGGCGCGCAGTTGCGCGTCGAACCGGTCGAGGCGGCGGCCCGATGCCGGGGATGCGACCTGGAATTTCCGGTCGACGACAAATGGTTTGAGTGCCCCCAATGCGGATCGAGCGACGCCGAATTGCTACGTGGCGACGAACTGCAGCTCACAAGTCTGGATGTCGAAGCGGGCACGAATCAAACACGCACCGGGACACATGAAACGGCCGCCCATTTGACCGCTGACAACTTGTCGAAGCGTGGGTAGCACAGTGACAGCGTGTCGCCGTCCGCTGATGCCATTCCGCCCGGTTTTTACTGTATAAGCACTTGCAGTGCAGTGAATTGAAATTTTGTCAGTCCTTGTGGCACCCCCAGTGCTAACCACTCGGATTGTGGATGTGATTCAATGAACATCAAGGTCCTGCGCAATGTTCTGGAGGCGAACGACGAGGTCGCCGCTCACAACCGCCGTCTTCTTCAAGACGGTAAGGTGACGGCCATCAACCTGATCAGTTCGCCCGGCGCGGGCAAGACCTCGCTGTTGGAGAAGACGATACCGCCGCTGAAGGCGCATTACCGCATGGCGGTGCTGGAAGGCGACATTGCGACGACGCTCGACGCCGAGCGCATCGAGAAACTCGGGGTCCCGGTGGTTCAACTGCTGACCGGGGGCGCGTGTCACCTCGAAGCGGCGCTGGTCCGGCGCGGCCTCGATCAATTGAAGCTCGACGACATCGATCTGCTGTTCATCGAGAACGTGGGGAACATCGCCTGCCCCGCCGAATTCGATCTCGGCGAGACCGTCAAGGTCGGGCTCCTCAGTGTGACCGAGGGCCACGACAAGCCGGCGAAATATCCGCTGCTGTTTCACGAGGTGGGAGCGCTGGTGCTCAACAAGATCGATCTGGCCCCGTACACGGATTTCGATTACGAGAAGTTCTCCCACGACTTTCGCCAACTCAATCACGACGCGCCGGTGCTCCAGCTCTCGTGCAAGTCGGGCGCGGGCCTCGAGGAATGGGTCCATTGGATCGAGCATGCGTGCGCGGGCGAGCTCCATTTCGAGCCTCACACGCATTCCCGTCACGATCTGGAGGGTGTCATCCAGCCGCATCAGCATCCGCACCGCCAGCACCATCAGAGGGTCGCGCACGAATGAAGACCTGCGTGCGAGCCAGAGTGTCCGGCCGGGTCCAGGGCGTCGGCTTTCGTCCGACCGTGTTTCGGTATGCGACGCAATTGGGCCTTTGCGGCTACGTATGCAACACGCCCCAGGGCGTGGTCATCGAGGTCGAGGGCGAGGAACTCAGCATTGGCGCGTTCTTTTACCAACTGGCCAGCGCGCCGCCCCAGCAGGCGCAGATCGCCGGCTTTCACAAGGAAATCTGCGACAGCAAGGGCTATCAGCGGTTCGAGGTGGTCGAGTCCGAGCCCGACGGCGACCCGGCCGTCCATATCGCGCCGGACCTGGCCATCTGCGACGATTGCGTGCGCGAGTTGTTTGATCCGCAAAACCGCCGCAACGGCCACGCCTTCATCAATTGCACGAATTGTGGTCCCCGCTTCAGCATTATCCGTGATCTCCCGTACGACCGCGACCGCACATCGATGTCGAGATTCACGATGTGCGAGCCCTGCGACCACGAGTATCACAATCCGCGCGACCGCCGATTCCACGCCCAGCCCAACGCCTGCCAGCGTTGCGGCCCGCAACTGCGGCTCCGTGTAAACGGTGGAATTACGCATTTCGACGTGAACCTGTCGAAGACGATGGGGCTCCTGCGTCGCGGACGAATCGTGGCGATCAAGGGCATCGGCGGCTACCATCTGGTCTGCGACGCCACCAATCCCGATGTGGTGGCGCGCCTGCGCTTGCGCAAGCACCGTCCGCACAAACCGCTGGCTGTCATGTTCCGCGACCTGCGCGCGCTGCGGCGGTTCTGCAGGGTCAGCGAAGCGGAGGAAGCGGAACTGTTGAGCGTGGCGCGGCCGATTGTGGTGGTGTCGCGCCGGCCCAACGCGCGACCGCTGGCGAAAGAGATCTCACCGGACACCAACACCGTCGGGGCCTTCCTGCCGTACACGCCGGTACAGCATTTGTTGTTTGAGGAGTTCGACGCACTGGTCATGACCAGCGCCAATCTCACCGACGAGCCGATCATCAGCGACGAGTCGGAGCTGTCGGAGGTGGTGGGTCCAATCGCGGACGCGGCGCTCACGCACGATCGGCCGATCGTCCACAAGTGCGACGATTCCGTGGTGCGGATCGTCAACGGCCAGCGCCAGTTCATTCGCCGCGCCCGCGGATTCGTCCCGAACCCGATTCGCATCGCGGAGGATTCGCCGCAGATCCTGGCGGTGGGCGGCGAATTGAAGAACACGTTTTGTCTCACACGCGGCGGGAACGCCTTCCTCTCCCAGTACGTCGGCGACCTGAAGGATTACAAGACCTACAGCCAGTTCCTGTCCGAGATCGAATCCTGGAAGAAATTGATGCGGATCGAGCCCGAGGTCATTGCGCACGACCTGCATCCCAACTACCTGTCCACGCGGTTTGCCGCGCGGGCGGTTTCCGCGCGCCGCGTGGGCGTGCAACATCACCACGCCCACATCGCCAGCGTCATGGCGGAACACGATCTGCACGATCCTGTGATTGGCGTTGCCCTCGACGGCACGGGTTACGGGACCGACGACACGATTTGGGGCGGCGAATTCCTCGTGGCCGACCGGTGCGACTTCGAGCGCGTCGCTCATTTCAAGACCTATCGGCTCCCGGGTGGCGAGAAAGCCATCGAAGAACCCTGGCGGATGGCGGCCAGTGTGCTCGCCAACGAAGGTCTCGCGGACGCCGCTCGCGAAAAGTTTCCGCGGTTCAAGCAGGGGCTGCTTCAAAAGATGATGCAGGCCGGGTTCAATTCGCCGCTGACATCCAGCGCGGGGCGGTTATTCGACGCCGTCGCGGCGTTTCTGGGCTTGTGCGACGTGGCGAGCTACGAGGGACAGGCAGCGGTCCGTCTGGAATCGGTCGCCGATCCGCGCGTGACGGAAGCGTACCCGTTCTCCGCAGAGACGCGCGAGCGTCCGTGGGTGCTGGATTTTGGGCCGACCATTCGCGCGATCGTCGCGGATCGACAGCGGCGCGTTGCCACGGGAGAGATCTCGGCGAAGTTCCACAACACGATGGCGGCGGCGGTGTTGCAGGGTTGTCGTCTGGTGCGGGGGCAACGTGACCTGAACGTCGTGGCGCTTTCCGGCGGTGTATTTCAGAACGAGTTGCTGCTGCGGCGCACGGTGGAGACGCTGCAGTCGTACCATTTCCGTGTATTCACGAACACCGCGGTGCCGCCCAACGACGGTGGGTTGGCCCTGGGCCAGGCCGCCGTCGCCGCCGAAAGGATGAAACGAAGATGTGTTTAGCCGTGCCAGCCCGAATTGTGGAACTGCATGATTCCACCGCAACGATCTCCGTCGACGGCATTTTGCGCGACGTCGACGTATCCCTGATCGAGCAGCCGCGGCTGGGCGACTACGTGCTCGTTCACGCAGGATTTGCGATTCACCGATGGGACCAGAGCGACGTTGACGAACTGCAGGCGATCCGCGCGGCCACCGATCTGCGGGAGACGGTCACGTGAAGACGCTCGTGGCGAACATTGAGGAGATGGCGCGGCGGGTGGGGCGGGACCTCAAGTTCATGGAAGTCTGCGGCACGCATACCATGGCGGCGTTTCGATCGGGACTGCGGCAGTTGTTGCCGGATAACGTGCGGCTGGTGTCCGGGCCCGGTTGCCCCGTATGCGTGACCGACCCCGGCTACCTGGATGCGGCCATCGAGTTGTGTCGGCGTCCCGGCGTGATCGTCGCCACGTTCGGCGATCTCGTGCGGGTGCCGGGCACGGAGTCCTCCCTGGAACGGGAACGCGCCAGCGGGGCCAGTGTCCGGATCGTGTACTCGCCAAGCGATGCCCTGGTGCTCGCGCGCGAATGTCCGTCCCGGCACGTCGTGTTTCTCGGGGTCGGATTCGAGACGACGGCGCCGACGGTGGCTTGGGCGATCTTTCGCGCCGCGCAGGATGGCCTGCGCAACTTCTCCGTGCTCTGCGCGCACAAGACGATGCCGCGCGCGATGGACGCGCTGGTGCGCGACCAAGCCGTCCGCATCGATGGGTTCATCTGCCCGGGTCACGTGAGCGTGATTACCGGAGCGCAGATGTACCGGTTTATTTGCCAGCAATACCGGATTCCCTGTGTGGTCAGCGGATTCGAGGCGTGGGACATCCTGAAATCGGTCGGGATGTTGTTGCGCCAGATCGCGGAGGGGCGGGCCGAGGTTGAGAATGAATACAGTCGCTCGGTCAGCGAATACGGGAATCGGGCGGCGCAGCAATTGATGCACGAGGTGTTCGAGCCGCGCGACGACGTCTGGCGCGGCCTCGGGACGATTCCCGGCAGCGGCTTGGGAATCCGGGAAAAATACGCGCGTTTCGACGCCGCGAAGGTGCTGGGCGTGACGTTTCACGAAGCGCACGTGAATCCGCTCTGCCGGTGCGGCTCCGTGCTCCGGGGGATTTCCACGCCGCTGGATTGCCACTTGTTCGGGCGGCCATGCTCGCCGGCCCATCCGATCGGGCCGTGCATGGTATCCAGCGAGGGCGTGTGTGCGGCGTATTACAAGTACGAGAGGATGGCGGCGTGAAGCGGGACCGCGTTTTGCTGGCGCACGGCGGCGGCGGTTCGCTGACGCGGGAGCTGATCGAGACGATGTTGCTGCCGAGGCTGGAGAACCCGTTGCTGAAACCGCTGGACGACAGCGCGGTGCTGGTGATGGGCAATTCCGGGTATGCGTTCACGTCCGACAGTTACGTCGTCACGCCCTATCTGTTTCCCGGGGGCGACATCGGGAGACTGGCGGTGTGCGGCACCGTCAACGACCTGGCGGTGATGGGCGCGCAACCGTTCTGGCTGAGCCTGAGCCTGATCCTGGAGGAAGGACTGCCGCTGACGGACCTCAGCACGATCGTGGATTCGATCCATGCGGCGGCCGCCGAGGTGGGAGCACAGGTCGTGACCGGCGACACCAAGGTGGTCGAGCGGGGCAAGTGTGAAGGATTGTACATCAATACGGCCGGGTTGGGAAAAATCAGTGTTCCGTACTGGCTGGGCAGCGCGAATGTGAAGCCGGGCGACGCGGTGATCATCAATGGCCCGATCGGCGAGCACGGCGTGGCGGTGATGAGCCGCCGCGAGGGGGTCGCGTTTCAGACGAGCGTGACCAGCGATTGCGCGCCGCTGTGGCCGCTCGTGAAGGCCATCCTCGACACCGGCGCTCGGATCCGCGCAATGCGCGACCCGACGCGCGGGGGCGTTGCGGGCGCGGTGTGCGACATTGCCCGGGCATCGAACGTGGGGATTCGACTGTTTGAAGACGCGATCCCGATCAGCGGCGAGGTGCGGGGCGCGTGTGATTTGCTGGGGCTGGATCCGCTGACGATTGCCAACGAAGGGAAAGTGCTCGTATTTTGCGGCGCGAAGGACGCCGAGCCCGTGCTGGCGGCGATGAAGAACCATCCGCTCGGCCGGCAGGCGCGCGTCATTGGCGAGGTCAGCACAAAACCCGAGGGAATGGCGTTGTTGCGGACGACGATTGGCGGCGAACGGATCATCGACATGCCGACGGGAGAAGATTTGCCACGGATTTGTTAAACTCAAGGAACGACAATCAAGGAATGAAAACCAATTCACGAAAATTCGTAACGATGGACGGAAATGAAGCGGTGGCCCACGTGGCCTATCGCACGAACGAAGCCATAGCCATATACCCGATCACGCCTTCCTCGCCGATGGGCGAATGGGCGGACGAATGGGCCGCGCAAAACATCCCCAATATCTGGGGAACCGTGCCCTCTGTGGTCGAGATGCAAAGCGAAGGCGGCGCGGCCGGGGCGGTCCACGGCGCGCTGCAGACGGGCTCACTATCGACCACGTTCACCGCGTCGCAGGGACTGTTGCTGATGATCCCGAACATGTTCAAGATCGCGGGGGAGCTGACGCCGTCGGTGTTCCACATTGCCGCGCGTTCACTGGCCACGCACGCTCTGTCGATCTTTGGGGACCACGCCGACGTCATGGCCGCCCGCGCGACCGGCTGGGCGATGCTGTGTTCGAATTCGGTGCAGGAAGCGCACGACTGCGCGTTGATTGCGCAGATGGCGACCCTCGAAGCGCGTGTGCCATTTCTGCATTTCTTCGATGGCTTCCGCACCTCGCATGAGGTTCAGAAGATCGAAGTGCTGGCGGACGACGATCTGCGGGCGATGATTGACAATGCGCTCGTGCTCGCGCACCGCGCCCGCGCGTTGACGCCGGATCGGCCCGTGCTCCGCGGCACGGCGCAGAACCCGGATGTGTATTTCCAGGCGCGCGAAGCCTGCAATCCGTTTTACGCCGGTTGCGCCGACATTGTGCAGCGGGCCATGGACAAGTTCGCCAAGCAGACGGGACGGGCGTATCACCTGTTTGATTATCACGGCGCGCCGGATGCCGAGCGCGTGGTGGTGTTGATGGGGTCCGGGTGCGAAACGGCGTACGAGGCGGTTGATTATCTTGTGAAACGCGGGGAGAAGGTCGGGTTGTTGATCGTGCGGTTGTATCGGCCGTTTGACGTCGCGCGGTTCGCGGCGGCCCTGCCGGCCAGCGTGAAGAAACTCGCCATTCTCGATCGCACGAAGGAGCCCGGCGCGACCGGCGAGCCGTTGTACCTGGACTGCATCACGGCGCTGCACGAGGCCGGGCGGACCGGCATCACGGTCGTGGGCGGGCGGTACGGTCTGTCGTCGAAGGAATTCACGCCCGCGATGGTCAAGGCGGTGTTCGACAATCTTGCCGCAGCCAGGCCGAAGAATCATTTCACGGTCGGCATCGTCGACGACGTGTCGAAGACCAGTCTCGATGTCGATGCGACGTTCTCGACCGAGAGCCCGCGCACGGTGCGGGCGTTGTTCTACGGTCTCGGCGCGGATGGAACGGTCGGCGCGAACAAGAACTCGATCAAAATCATCGGCGAAGACACGGACAACTACGCGCAGGGTTACTTTGTGTACGACTCGAAGAAGTCGGGGTCGACCACGGTCTCGCACCTGCGGTTTGGGCCCGAGCCGATCCACTCGACGTATCTGGTAAGCCAGGCCAACTTCGTGGCGTGCCATCAGCCCGTATTCCTGGAGCGGTACGATATTCTGAAGGAAGCGATTCCCGGCGGCACGTTCCTGCTCAACACGCCGTACAGCGCGGATGGGATTTGGAGCAAGCTTCCGCGCGTCTACCAGGAGCATATCGTCAATAAGAAACTGAAGATGCACGTGATCGACGCCGTGAAAGTGGCGCGCGACAGCGGGATGGGCGGCCGCATCAACACGGTCATGCAGGTGTGTTTCTTCGCGATTTCGGGCGTGCTGCCCAAGGAAGAAGCCATCGAGGCGATCAAGTATTCGATCAAGAAGACCTATGGCAAGAAGGGCGACGAAATCGTCCAGATGAACCTCAAGGCCGTGGACAACACGCTGGCGCACCTTCACGAGGTGAAGGTCCCGGCGCGCGTCGAGAGCAAGATCGAGCTGCCGCCGCCCGTGCCCGCCGAGGCGCCGGAATTTGTGCGCAACGTGCTGGGCGAAATCATTGTGGGCCGCGGGGATTCGCTGCCGGTGAGCCGGTTGCCGATCGACGGGACCTTCCCGACCGCGACGGCCCGGTGGGAGAAGCGGAATATCGCGCTGGAAATCCCGGTGTGGGACATGGCCGTGTGCATTCAGTGCGGGAAGTGCGCGATGGTATGTCCGCACGGCGTAATCCGCGCCAAGGTCTACGAGCCGAAGGCGGTCGAATCCGCGCCGGCGACATTCAAGTCCACCGAGGCGAAGGACCGCGACTGGAAGGCGCTGGGGTTGAAGTACACGCTGCAGGTGGCGCCCGAGGATTGCACGGGGTGCGCGTTGTGCGTGGATGTGTGTCCGTCGCGGAACAAGTCGCAGACGCGGCTGAAGGCGATCAACATGGCGGCGCAACCGCCGTTGCGCGAGTCCGAGGTGAAGAACTGGGAGTTCTTCCTCAATATCCCCGAGGTGGACCGGCGCAAGATCAAGGTCGGCAGCATCCCGCATCAGCAGTTGCAGCAACCGCTGTTTGAATTCAGCGGCGCCTGCGCGGGCTGCGGCGAGACGCCGTACCTGAAGCTGGCCAGCCAACTGTTCGGCGACCGGATGATCGCGTCGAACGCAACGGGGTGTTCGTCGATTTACGGCGGCAACCTGCCGACGACGCCGTGGGCGGTGGACGCCAACGGGCGCGGCCCGGCGTGGAGCAACTCGTTGTTCGAGGACAACGCGGAGTTCGGTCTGGGCTACCGGGTATCGATCGACAAACAGAAGGAATTCGCGGGCGAGCTGGTGCGCAAGCTGGCTCCCTCAATCGGCGACAAGCTCGCCGAAGCAATCCTGACGGCGGACCAAAAGGATGAAGCCGGCATTTTCGAACAACGCGAGCGCATTGCGACGTTGAAAGCGAAGTTGAAGGGCCGGGACACACCCGAAGCGCGCACGCTGCTGTCCATCGCCGACATGCTGGTGAAGAAGAGCGTGTGGATCATCGGCGGCGACGGCTGGGCGTATGACATCGGGTTCGGCGGACTGGACCACGTGCTGGCCAGCGGACGTAACGTGAACGTGCTTGTGCTGGACACGGAAGTGTACTCGAACACGGGCGGGCAATGCTCGAAGTCGACCCCACGCTCGGCGGTGGCGAAGTTCGCGGCGGGCGGCAAGCCCTCGGAGAAGAAAGACCTCGGTCTGATCGCGATGACCTACGGCAACGTGTACGTCGCGTCGGTGGCGATGGGCGCGCGGGACGAGCATACGTTGCGGGCGTTTTTGGAAGCCGAATCGTACGACGGGCCGTCGCTGATCATCGCGTACAGTCATTGCATCGCGCACGGCATCAACATGACGACGGGGATGCAGGACCAAAAGGCGGCGGTCAACTCGGGTCAATGGTTGCTGTATCGGTTTGACCCACGCCGCGTCGCGGCCGGCGAGAACCCGCTGCAACTCGATTCGCGCAAACCGGCGCAGACGGTCGAGCAGTACCTGATGATGGAGAACCGGTTCAAGATGCTGACCAAGAGCAAGCCGGAGCAGGCGAAGATATTGTTCCGCAAGGCCCAAGAGGACGCCGATGCGCGATTCAAGTTCTACGAGTACATGGCCTCGCGAAAGACCAAACCCGATGTGGCGGCCGTCGCGCAGGCGTCAGCCAATCCCGGCGCAACCGTAACGGCTTGACAGGGAGGACTCCATGGACCTGAGCACGAAATACCTGGGAATGACGCTGCGGAACCCGCTCATCGTCTCCGCCTGCGGACCGATCTCGGAGGACGTTGACAACGTCAAGCGGGCGGAGGACGCCGGTGCCGGCGCGCTGGTGTTGTACTCGTTGTTCGAGGAACAGCTGCGGCTCGACACATATGAATTGCACCATCATCTGACGCACGGGACCGAGAGTTTTCCCGAGGCGTTGTCGTACTTCCCCGAGCCGGCGCAATTCCGGCTCGGGCCGGACGGTTATCTGGAGCATATCCAGCGGGCGAAACAGGCGGTGGACATGCCGATCATTGCGAGCCTGAACGGCACGTCCATGGGTGGCTGGGTGGATTTCGCGATACAGATCGAGCAGGTCGGCGCCGACGCCATCGAATTGAACATCTATTACATCCCGACCGACATGCATCTGAGCGGCGCGGCCGTCGAGCAGACGTACATCGACATCGTGAAGGCGGTGAAATCGGCGGTGAGCATTCCCGTGGCCGTGAAGTTGAGCGCGCGGTTCAGCAACATTGCGAACATGGTCAAGCGGCTGGACGAGACCGGCGCGGACGGGTTTGTGTTGTTCAACCGTTTTTACCAGCCGGACATCGATCTGGACGCGCTGGAAGTGACGCCGAAAGTGTTACTGAGCACGCCGCACGCAATGCGGCTGCCGCTGCGGTGGATTGCGATCCTGTACGGGCGGATCAAGGCGAGTATGGCGGCGACGAGCGGGATTCACACGGGCCACGATGTGTTGAAGATGTTGATGGCCGGGGCCAGCGGGACGATGCTGTGCTCGGTGCTGCTCAAGCACGGAATCGAGCACATCGGCGTGATCGAACGGGAGATGCAGCAGTGGATGATGGAGCATGAATACGAGTCGGTCGCCCAAATGCAGGGCAGCATGAGCCAGATTCACTGTGCCGATCCGAGCGCCTTCGAGCGGGCGCAGTACATGCGGGCGTTGACGAATTACAAACCAGCCCAGACGAAATGAGGTTGTCGTATGAACTACACGAGAGAAGAAGCACTGAAGAAGATCCGCGAGTATCTCGTGGCCAACACGCGTCCGGATGAAACGACCTGCCAGGCGGCGGCCCGCATGGGCGTCTTTTGCCACGGGTACGATCAATGGGGAACCGAGCAACTTCGGCAAATGTACCCCTGGCTGGCCAAGAAGATGCCCGCCGGCACCTCGCGGGAGGAATTTCTAAAACTGGTCATTGCCTGGGATGGCGCGAGGACGCTGGCACACAAGTCATCAACGACCTGCGACGCCAAGGCGACCGATCATGAGGGCTGCCTCGGGTTCGACCGCTTCAGCAACCACCACCTCAAACGAATGTTCCCCACGCTGTTCCAGCCCGACGACGAAATCACCCAGTGGTGACCGCGGCACGCTGGCGGTTTCATCCGGCCATCCTTTCCAGGTTGCACAATCAGCGGGTTTTTGTTCATCTGCTTGCCGGACACGAGCATTGCCATGAAGGGAAACACTCATTGTCGAAACCGGTTGGTTCTCTGCATCCGCCTTCTGCTCCCGTTATTGTCTCTGGCGGTCGGTGACGCCCGGGGAGCACGACCATTTCTCAATGTCCTCGATTACGGCGCGCACAAAGACGGCACGAACAGTTCCACGGAGGCGTTTCGCGCGGCGATCGAAGCGGCCAGGGCGGCGGGAGGCGGCACCGTATATGTCCCGCCCGGAAACTACGTCACCGGGCCGATTGAGTTGGTGAACAACCTCGTGCTGGACATTGACGCGGGCGCGACGCTGCGATTCCCCGCGACCGGGCTGCCGTTCACCCCGGGACGCGAACAGGGAATCGAATGTCTGACGCCGGTGCCGCTGATCGGTGGCCGGCACCTGCACAACGTCACGATCACCGGGCGCGGTGTGTTGACGACGGACAACGCGGAGTGGCTGAAGATCATGCCGCGGACAAACGCGCCGGGGCCGGATGACGGATCGGCCTTCGGTCCGAACTGGGAGAAGTTGCTGAACGATTTGGAGAAGAAGACGCCGGCGCCCGACGAGGAATATCAGCTCGCCGCGCCGGAACTGCGACCGTCGTTCGTGCGGGTGATGGACGCCACGAATGTGTTGATCGAGGGCATCCACTTTGTCGGGTCGTCGATGTGGACGGTTCATCTGTTGTACTCGGACAACGCGGTTGTGCGAAATGTCATCATCGAGACGTACCCGGGGGTGCATACCGATGGGATCGCGGTGGATTCGAGCCGGAACGTGCGGATTTCGGATTGCTACATTGACACGGGCGATGACGGGATTGTGTTGAAGTCGGGGAAGGACGCTGACGGTCGGCGGGTGAACCGTCCGACGGAGAATGTGTCGATTGCGAATTGCACGGTCCACCATGCGCACGGGGCGGTCACGCTGGGCAGCGAGATTGCCGGCGGCATCCGCAACGTCGTGGCCGACAACATTACCTGTGACGGCACGCAAATCGGCGTGCGGATCAAGAGCCGGCGCGGGCGCGGCGGCGTGGTCGAGGACGTGAGGTTCGACAACTGGACGATGGAAAACGTCGGCAAGGCGATCGAGGTGACGAGCTATTACATGATGGAAGGCGAGACGAAAGCCGTGGATGAGCCGCTTTCCGAGCGCACGCCCGCGTTTCGGAACATCGGCATCAGCCACATGACCGTGAACCACGCGAAAGAGGCCATCAACATCGCCGGGCTGCCCGAGATGCCGATTATGAATTTGCGGATCAGCGACGTGGTCGCGTCAGCCAAAAGCGGGATGCGCGGAACGTATGCGGACGGGCTGGAACTGCATCACGTGCAGGTAAACGCGGAGGCGGGCCCGGCATTTCTGGTGCAGGATTCGAAGGAGTTGGAGCTGGACGACATCACAACTGCCCGGCCATTGACGGACGCGCCCGTGGTTCGGCTGGAACGTTGTCCTGGTGCCATCGTGCGGTCGAGCCGGGCGTTTGCCGGCACCGGCACGTTTCTCTCGACCCCGCCCGGCGAACTGAAGAGCATCGTCCTCGAAGGCAACACGCTCGGCAATGCCCGGAAGCCGACGGAAGAGTCTACCGCATCGGTAGAGGACAAGGCGCGTTAGCGATTCTGGGGAGGTGCCGCGTCAAATTCTGACGCGATTACCGCCGCTTCTTCGGCGGGGCGTGGATCGACTCCCCGTGAACGGCGTGCGCGGCTTCCATCCAGGATTCCGAGAACGTCGGGTGCGCGTGAATCGTCCGGCCCAACCCGGCCACCGTCAACTCCGCGCGAATCGCCGCGGTGGCTTCGGCGATCAATTCCGTCGCGTGCGGACCGACCGCAGCGGCGCCGATGAGTTGATCCGTGGCGGCGTCGGCGATCCATTTGACGAAGCCCGTGGTTTCGCCGGTGGCGAGACCCTTGCCCAGCCCGGCAAAGCGGAACCTGCCGGTTTTGACGGCGCGGTCTTGTTTCCCGGCGTCCTCCTCGCTCAAGCCGACGGTGCCGATTTCCGGCGCGGTGAAGATGACGTTCGGCACCAGCACATCGTGCTTGCGCGGCTTCGTGTTGACGGCGTTCTCCGCGGCCGCCAGACCTTGCGCGGTCGCGTAGTGCGCAAGCTGGATCTTGCCGGTCACGTCTCCGACCGCGAAAATGTTGGCGACTTTCGTTCGGCAATAGTCATCCGTCTCGATGAGCCCGCGTTCGCTGGTCTTCAGCCCGGCATTTTCCAGTTGCAGGCCGTCCGTGACCGGTCGTCGTCCGACAGCGCTGAGCAACAATTCGGCGGTCAACGTCTCGCCGCCGACGGTGCCGCGGACGCCGGTCGAGTCCGCCGCGATGTTCTCCATCGCCTTCCCCGTCAGCACGCGGATGGCCAGTTCCTTTTCCATATGGCTGCGCACTTCGCGGCGGACATCCGGGTCGAGCAACAGCAAGATGTCCTCCAGCAACTCCACAATGGTCACCTTCACGCCGAGCATGGCCGCCATGCAGGCCAGTTCGCAACCGATAAACCCGCCGCCCACCACGATCATCGTGTCCGGCAGTTTCGTCATCTCGAGGAACCGCCGGCTTTCCACCACCCGTTCATGCTTCGGTAGGAACCCCGGCATCGCCGAGGTCGAACCGGTGGCGAGAATGATCTTCTTCGCACCGACGCGGATGTTGTTCACCGCCAATGTGTTGCGATCAACAAAGCCGGCCGCGCCGGTGAACGTCTTCACGCCGTTCCCCGCTAGTAGCGAGCCGATACCGGCGCGCATCTGGCCGACGACTTTGTCTTTGCGCTCGATCAACGCGGCGTAATCCATCACCGCGCCTTTGACTGTGATGCCGAAGATCTCGGCGTGTTTGATCCGCGCGAACGCGTCGGCGCCGGCGATCAGCGTTTTCGTCGGGATGCAGCCCCAGTTCAAGCACGTGCCACCGAGTTGTTCCTTCTCGACAATTGCCACGGAGGCGCCGAGCTGGGCCGCGCGGATCGCCGCGGGATAACCGCCCGGGCCCGCGCCGACGACTACGACGTCAAACGTTTCCATAATTCCATGTCCTCGAGCTTCTGCTTTACCGCGTTGACAAATCGCGCCGCCATCGCGCCGTCCACCAATCGATGATCGCTGGACAGCGTCATCTTCATGATCGAGCGGATGACGATCTGGTCATCGCGCACCACCGGTTTCGGGCGCGTGGTGGAGACGGCGAGAATCGCCGACTCGCCGGGATTGATGATGGCCGTGAAATTCTCCACGTCGAGCATGCCCATGTTCGAGATCGTGAACGTGCTGCCCGTCATCTCCGCGGGCGCGAGCTTGCCGGCCCGTGCTCTGTCGGCCAAATCCTTCGCGCGCCCGTTCAATTCGGCCAGCGTAAGTTCCTCCGCGTTGCGGATCACCGGCACCACCAATCCCTGTTCCAGCGACACCGCCACGCCGAGATGCAGGTGGCTGTTCCAGCGAATGTTCCTGCCGTCGGTCGAGCTGTTGACGTCCGGGAACTCCCTCAACGTCAGCACGACCGCTTGCGAAATGAAATCCGTGACCGTGTAGGGCGCTCCTTTGGCTTTCAACTCGGCCCGGTAGTTCACGAGGTCGGTCATATCCACTTCGACCGTCACGAAGAAATGCGGAGCGGTGAGAACGCTTTGGGTAAGCCGTTGTGCGATGATCTGGCGCATCTTGCTCATCGGCCGCGGCCGCTCGGCCAGCGCGCGCTTCACGTCATCGACGCCGATCCGGCCGGTGTCGCCGCTGCCCTGGATCATGAGGATGTCGAGGCCTTCCGCAGCGGCGAGTTGTTTCGCGGCGGGCGAAATCCGCAGTTGGTCGTACCTGTTCGCCTCGAGAAACGCTTCCACGTCCTTTTCGACGATGCGCCCGCTCGGGCCGGTGCCGGCAATACGCGCCGGGTCAATTACCGCTTCTTTTGCGAGCGCCCGGGCGCGCGGCGAAATCTTGAGCCGGCCGGGCGCCGTCGCGACCGGAGCTGGCGCCACCGCCGGCGCAGACGCCGGGATCGGCGAAGGAGCCGACGCCACAGGTTTCGGAGCGGAAGTGGATGGAGCGGCCTCCGTCTTCTTCGGCGCGACCGGGGTTCGCGCGACAGGGACGGCGGGAACGGCTTCACCGGGTTGACCGAGAAAGCCGACCACGCTTTGCACCGGGACCGTCACGCCGGGCGGGACGGCAATTTTCAGGAGCATTCCTTCCTCGAAACTTTCCACGTCCATGACCGATTTGTCCGTCTCGACCGTGAACAGGATGTCGCCCTTGGCGACCTTGTCGCCTTCCTTCTTGCACCATTCGACGATGGCGCTTTCCTCGGTCATTTGACCGAACTTGGGCATGATGATGGGCGTGGCCATAATCGTAATCGTTCAAAGGATGGCGTTGGCGGCGGCAATGATGTCGCTGGCGTGCGGGAGGAACGCGGCTTCGAGGATGTGCGATTGCGGCGCGATGCCGTTTTTGGCGCCGACGCGTTTGATCGGGGCGTCGAGGTAATCGAATGCGGCGTCCTGAATCGTCGAGGCGATCTCGCCGGTGTAGCTGCCGATCTGAATCGCCTGGCTGGCGACAATGCACTTGCCGGTTTTTTGGACGCTGCGCACCACCGTGTCGATGTCCAGTGGCACCAGGCTGCGCAGATCGATTACCTCGGCGCTGACGCCGCGTTCGGCCATCAACTGGTCGGCGGCCTTCAGGCAATCGTGCACGACCGGCCCCCACGCGACGAACGTGATGTCGCTGCCTTCGCGATCCACATCGGCCACACCGAGCGGGACGAGGTACTCGCCCTCCGGCACCGGTCCTTTCATTCCGTACAACGCCTGGGACTCGACGAACAACACGGGGTTGTTGTCGCGGATCGCTGATTTGAGCAACCCCTTCGCGTCGTAGGGCGTGGCCGGATAGACGACGTAGAGGCCGGGGATGTGGCAGAAGACCGATTCGAGCGTCTGACTGTGCTGTCCACCGTAGCCCTTGCCCGCGCCCGCGGAGGCGCGGATGACAAGCGGCACCTCGGTTTGCGCGCCGCTCATGTAATGCCATTTCGCCGCCTGGTTGCTGATCTGGTCGGAACTCATCAGGGCAAAATCGAAATACATCAACTCGACGACGGGCCGCAGCCCGTTCATGGCCGCGCCGCAGCCGGTGCCGCAGATGCAGGCTTCGCTGATTGGCGTGTTGAACACCCGGTCGCGTCCGAAAGCTTCGAGCAGGCCCTTCGTCACCTTGAACGCGCCGCCGTAGTCCGCCACATCCTCGCCGTAGAAGACGACGCGTTTGTCGCGCAACATTTCCTGCACGAGCGCTTCCTTGATGGCGTCCTTGTACGTGAGCTGTCCGTTGGCGCGCTTGATTTCCGGCAACGGCCCGCACAACTCGGCGTGTGAGAATTTCGCCGGCACCGTCTCGCACTTCGTGTCGGTGTACATGAACGTCAGCACGTCTTTCGGTTCCGGGTCGGCCGCCGTGGCGGCGCGTTTGGCAGCGCGCGCGTTGCGTTCCGCCACGCGTTTCTCAATCGCGGCGACGCCCTTCGCATCGAGCACCTTAGCGTCCAGCAATTCCTTCTTGTACGTCTCGATCGGATCCATCGCCTTCCATGCGGCTTCCTCTTCCTTGGTGCGATACTCGTTGCGCGGATCGCTCAAGGAATGCCCCCAGTAACGGTAGGTATCCACGTCGAGCAGGACCGGCCCCTGGCCCTGCCGGCACAACGCCGCCGCGCGCCGCACCGCATCGCGGACGGCGAGCACGTTCATGCCGTTGACGACCTCGGCGTGCATGTTGTTGTCGGAAAATCCGGCGGCCCGCCGCGCCAGACGCTCGATGCCCATGACTTCATCATCGCTTCGATGGGTCATGCCGTAGTGGTTGTTGCAGATCAGGAAAATGATCGGCAACCCAAACGGGCGCGTCGCGAGATGATTGGTGAACTGCGCCTGGGCCGCCCAGTTCAACGCTTCGAGCACGACGCCGTTGGCGTACGCGCCGTCGCCGGCAAAACAGCAGACCACGTTACCCCGCTGCAGATAGCGATTGGCGAGGGCCGCACCCGTCGCGATCGGGACGCCGCCGCCGACGATCGCGTTGGCGCCGAGGTGGCCGACGGTGAAATCGGCGATGTGCATCGAGCCGCCGCGCCCCCGGCAATAACCGTCGTCCTTGCCGAACAACTCACCCATGGTCTTGTAGACATGTTGCTCCAACGCCGCCTCGACGAGGTCTTCGTGCTTCGTCGCCGGACAGTTCGGCACCCGCTGGCGGAGCTGTTCGTCCGCCATCTGGCGGATGGCGACGGTGCCCTTGGCGAGCGATTCGCCGTGCCCGCGATGAGTGCTGGTGATGTTGTCGATCAATTGCAGCGCCGCGCACGCGCCGGCCGCCGTGCCTTCCTGTCCGACCGAGACATGGGTCGGCCCGCGGTAATTGAAATCGCGGATCGGCTCGTAGGCGCCCGAGCGGAGCTTGACGATCATCTCTTCCAACTCGCGGATGACGAGCATATCTTCGAGGATCGCGACGGCCTCGTCGCGCGTGATGGTCTTGTGGCCGAGTTCTTTCTTGAGATTGTTCTTGTATTGATAGGCCGTGATCTCGCCGCAATGGATCACATACGGCTCGAATTTCGGGCGGCTGTCACTGAGGTAAACGGACTTTCTCACAGATGTTGTTTTCCTTCTAATGGTTCGACTGGCTTTCAAAATCAGCTCATCTCCTGGCCCCCGGTCACGCTGAGGGCGACGCCGGTGATGTAACGCGACTGATCGGACGCGAGGAAGACGACGGCATTGCTGACGTCGTCGTACGTGCAACCGCGTTTCATCGGCACCTGGTTCAAGTAGGCCTGCCGGACATCATCGACGTTTTTCGCGCCGGGCACTTTGCCGGCCTTCAGATACTGGACGAACAGGCCTTTATCCGGGTCGGTCCACAACGGCGAGTCGAGGAGGTTGCCGAGGCAGATGGCGTTGCAGCGGACGCCGTGCGGCGCCATTTCCAACGCGACACTTTGCACCAGGCCGATGCCGCCGAACTTGCTGGCGGCGTACGCCGAATTCGCCGCGCTGCCTTTTTTGCCGGACTTGGAATTGATCTGAATGATGGAACCGTTCTTGCGCGGCTTCATCACGCGGCAGGCGTGTTTCATCGTCAGGAAATTGCCAAACAAATTCACATTCATCACCGCGCGCCACTTCTCGGCGTTCGCTTCCGCAATCGGCTCGGCGATGAGGATCCCCGCGTTGGCCACCACCACGTCCACCCGGCCAAAGTCCGCCACCGCCCGGTCGAAGAGCGATTGGACGCTGGTTTCGTCGGTCACATCGACGCGCAGGCCGAGGCCCTGAATCGAGCGGGCGGTCTGCTGCGCGCCGGCTTCGTTCAGGTCCGCGACGACGACGCGCGCGCCCTCTCGGGCGAGCCGTTCGCAGATGGCGGCGCCGAGGCCCTGCGCGCCGCCGGTGACGATGGCGATCTGGTTTTCAAGCGTGCGGGTCATGATTTCGCAAAGTCCTTTTTCAGTTCGTTTTCGGCTTCCAACGCCCAGTGACCGTCGCGCAACGCCCGGGCAACCGATGAATGCTCCCGGGCCAGTTCCGGGAGCGGCGTCAGTTTCATACCCTTGGCGAACGGATACACCAGAATCTTGCCGGGCAGCAGGTTCTTCTCGACCGCGCGGATGCCGTCGATCGCGCCGTCCAGGCCGGCAACCGCGGCGACCGAGAGATTGGTATCGAGCTGGCGGCTGGCGACCTTCCGCAGCACGGCCTTCATGTCGTCGAGCGTCGAACCGCTCGTGCCGACGAAGTAGCACTGCTTCTCGACGTAGGCATCGAGATCGATCTCCGCGGTCACATCGGCCGGCACGCCGGCGAAGATGTTGATGATTGCCTTCGGCGCGGCATCGCGGACCGCTTGGGCGACGAGCGCCGGGACGGGGGCCATGAGGACAATGTAATTAAACCGCTCGGCCAAGCCGGCTTTTTGCGGGTTGTAGGGATGCAGCGCGAGCTGGTTTCGCCGCGCGAGCGGCTGGGCGAGTTTCACCAACGCCGACAAGCGTTCCTCGCTCAGGTCGCCGGCAAACACGGCGACGCCGGGCACGCCCTGGCAAAGGTCGCGGATCACGTGCATGGTGCCCATCGGCCCGGCGGCGCCGACGATGTTGATCTTGTCGTTCGGGCGAATCTCCGCCGTCGCCGGAATGCGCGCCATCGCCGCGGCGGGATCGCTGCCGGTCGTTCCGATGATGCGGATGCCGCCGTAGTGAACACGGCCGATGGCGGTAATCGCCGGCCTTCCAAATCTGGTGCCGCACTGGACCAGGTTGACGAGGCCGGCAACGGCCACCTTGGGCCACAGTTTTTCGACCGTGGCCGGATTGGCCCCGAGATAAATGACATCGTCGTACGCCTTGTCGCTGACTTCTGCCAGCTTGTCCGGTCTGATGGTCGTGACCTTGGCCGGCTTGCCCGGCAAACGGCCGACGAGGTGTTTGTCAATGTTCGCCTCGGCGACGACGAGCAACTGCCCGCCGTTCTGGAGCGTTTGCCGTTGCGTTTCGACATACGCCTCCTCGACGCAGGCCCAGGGCTCGCACAGCGCGATGGCCGACGCCGACAAATCTTCCGGAGCGGGAATGAACATCGATTCGCCGCTCGGGGCGGTGATGATCCGCTCATCGACCAGCACGAATTCCTGCAGCGCGCCCTCGAAATTGTAGCCGAACGCCGAGGCCGAGCCGGCCGTCGGCAGCCACCGGTAATCTGTCTGCACCAGGTAGCGTTCGCCGACCTGGAACCGTTTGACGTTGGCGCCGACCTTCCCGATGCGCACGACCGTTTCGTGACCGGGCACGGTGGGTTTGTCGCCGGGGACGTAGTGCGGCATCTCCAACAATATGTTCTGGTTGATGCCGGCTTTGACTTCCGATTTGCGGGCGTGCCGGGAGAATTGCTTCAACAGTTTCAGATCCGAGAAGCACAGGCCGCAGACTTCCACCTGACAGAGAACCTGATACGGGCCCGGCGTGAAGACGGGCTTGGACTCATTGATCCGAAGCTGGTCCGCGCCGATCAATTGGACCGCGCGCTGTTTTTCCGGAATGGTCATCGCCGTCATACAAAGCTCTTACTTGATCTTGTTCAAAATGTCCTGGGGCGTGGCGTTCTGCGGGATGCCGCCGAGGCGGTGCTCCCGGCCCGGATCGAGCGACTGCCCGACCTTCTCGAAGAACTCGTTCTTCTGCGCCGCCGACGTGAAACCGGCTTTGGCCCAGGAACTGAGGTATCCAAATCCGCTTCGACGCTGAAGGACCGAGTGGGCGTAGAGGATGTGCGCGCCCTTGAGGAAAACGGGCACGAGCGGCTGGAGCTCGGCCGTGTCGAACGAATCGACGAATTTGTTGCCGGGCGCATTCATTTCCGTGCCGACGATGATGGGAAAGAAATGCTTCTCGGCCATGGCGACGACATCGTAGAGGTTCTGGAGTTTTTGATCGTTGAGGCCCGGTTTGTAATTGCGATCGGGAATGATATTCAGCGCGACCGCGCCGGTTCGGATCGCCACGGCAAACAATTCGTCGAGCGCCTGCTCCCCGGGGCTCGTCCCATCCAGCCAGGTCAACGTCGGAATCGCTCCCGCGTCGCGCACGAACCGATTCATGTCCTCCATCCACGGGAACGAGCCGTCATCCGGCTGGACGTACCCCGCCCCGCCCCGTTTCATCGTTTTCGCCCGGATCAACGTCTGCAGCGGCGCGCCTTCAGCCGGGCACTCGCCGAGTTTTCCGGTCCAGTAGCGCTGCCGATCTTCCGTCCGGGGCAGCGACTGGATGGCTCTGCGCTCGTAGGCGGCGCAGATATGCCGTTCGGTGGCGTTGCCGTTGGGCGTCAGCGGCAGCACGTCGCTCTCGTAATCCAGCACCACCGGCTTCAGATAGCGGTTGACGCGCTCGAGCAGGTCCCGGTTTCGTTCCGCCACGGTCGCGCGCATTCGCTGCAAAATGGGATGCGAATCCTGGCGGGTAAACCCGGCGCCCATGTGGTAGGCGATGCCGGGTTCGCCCGGGGAATTGATGACGCGGTCGGAAAACTCCGGGACGTAAACCCGCGATTCGATGCTGGCGACGGTTTTCAAGCCGATCAGGCGGCCCGCCTCGAGAAATTCCTCCACGCCGTCGAGCACGTCGAAGTCCACGATGCCGGCCACAGCCAAGCCGCGGCGCCGCGCCAGCCAGGCGAACTTCGAGGGCGAATACCCGTAGGCGTTGTAGGAGAAGAAGGTGTGGGTGTGCAGGTTCACGTCCGTGCCCGGCGGCGGCAGGGCAATTCGGCCGTGTTGCGCCTCCCGGGCCAGCGCCCGCAACGCCTGCTGGCGCTCCTCGGGACGGAAGCCATCCAACTGCTCTTCGAGGTGTTCGACCATGTTCACGGCAGGGTTTCTCCATTCAGTCGGCGTGCAAATAGCGGCGGCGATCCAACCGGATGCCGGCGTTCCCGAGTTGTTGGAGCGAGCAGTCGGTGAGCAACAGTTTCACCTGGTTCCACGGCAACAGGAACTCTGCCGCCTCGATCCCGAGTTTGTTGGAGTCCATGCAGAAAATGCAGCGGGGCATCATCGCGATCACCGTTCGCCGCAGGGCGACGACGTCGCGTTGCGAATCCCACAGGCCGTCGCGGGTCATGCCTTCGGCGCCGAGAAACGCTACGTCAAATTTCCATTGCCGGAGGGCGCGTTGGGCGTGGTCTCCCAGCAACATCGATTGCCGGGCCAGATAGCGTCCGCCCAGCAGATGGACCTCGACGGTCGGAACATCCGAGAGGACCTCGGCGACGGGCAGGTTGTTGGTGATGATCGTGAGGCGTTCGACGGGTTTGTGGCGCAACGCCTCGGCCACGCAATACACGGTCGTGCCGGCGTCGAAGTAGCAGACCATGCCCGGCTTGACGAAGCGCACGGCGGCGGCGGCGATGCGGCGTTTGGTGGGGCCGGCCTGGGACTGGCGCTCGCGAAACGACGGGAACCGCTGATTGAAATCCACGAGTGCCCCGCCGTAGGTGCGGGTGACGACGTTGCCGCGGGCGAGGGCGGCGAGATCGCGGCGGGCGGTGGCTTCGGATATGCGGAGCCGACCGCACAATTCGGCGAGCGGGAGATAGCCGTGGTGGCGGAGCAACTGGGCCAGCCGTTCGCGGCGGGCGATGACGACGCGTTGGGGGACTCGCATGACGATATACCCTTACACCCGTATTTGATTGAAGTCAATCATATAAATTTTGTACGCCTGATGGCTGTCCGCGGCCGGCAAGGGGGGGGATTCAGCGCCGGCGAAGAACCCGCGCCTCGTATTTCTCGACCTCGGCGATCCAGCCGGTGAACACCGGCGTGTCGGCCTGACGGCAGAGCTGGTTCCACACGGCGTCGAACGGGGACAGCTTCGTTTCCTCCAGCAACGCCAGCTTCTGCGCGGCGCGGCCGGTGGATTCGAGTTCGCGCAACGCGGCGACGGGTTCGAGCAGCGCGGCGAGAATCGCCTTGCGGGTCGCCCGCGCACCGATCACGTACGCGGCGACGCGGTTGAGGCTGGCGTCGAAATAATCCGTCGCCACGATGGCCCGGTCGAGGGCGCCGCCGCGGACGAGTTCCTGGAACACGGCGCGCACGTCGTCGTTGAAGATCACCACGTGATCGCTGTCCCAGCGGACGGGGCGGCTGACGTGCAGGAGCAGTTTCTTGTGGAATTGGAGCAGCGCGGAGATTTTGTCGGCGATGGTCTCGGTGGGGTGGAAATGGCCCATGTCGAGGCAGAGGACGATGCCGCGGGTCAGCGCGTAGTGGCTGTAGAACTCATGCGAGCCGACCACGTAATCCTCGCTGCCGATGCCGAACAATTTCCCTTCGACGCAATCCACGCAACCGGGCAGTTTCTCGGCCAGCATGGCGTCGAGGGATTTCACCAGCCGGGCGCGCGGGGACCAGCGGTCGGCGGGCGAATCCTTCACGCCGTCGGGTATCCAGTGATTGATGACGCAGGGTGTGCGTTGTTCCTTCGCCATGTGCGCGGCGATTTTCCGGCAGGCGATGCCGTGTGCGACCCAGAATTCGCGGATGGCCTTGTCGGGGTGCGAAAGCGTCAGACCGTCTGCGGCTTTCGGATGGGCGAACCACGTCGGATTGAAATCCAGCCCGATCCTGTTTTCCTTCGCCCAGGCGATCCACCGCGCAAAATGTTTTGGCTCGATGGCATCGCGGTCCACCTTTTTGCCGTCGGTCTCGGCGTAGAACGCGTGGAGATTGACGCGTTGCACGCCCGGCAACAATTCCATGACTTTGGCGAGGTCCTGGCGGATTTCGTCGCCGTTGCGGGCGCGGCCCGGATAATTGCCCGTGGCCTTGATGCCGCCGGAGTCGACCGCGCCGCTGCCGGATTCGAGCCCGGCGACGTCGTCGGCCTGCCAGCAATGCAGGGAGATCGGCACGGCGAGGGCGGTTTTGATGGCGGCGTCGGCGTCCACGCCGAGTGCGGCGTAAATCTCGCGGGCGCGGCGGTAGGCATCGGCGGAGTTGGCTTCAACGGTCTGGGCGGCATTCGCGTACAGGTTGGCTTTCATCGCGACCTCACATATTGAGCTGACGGCGGCGGACTTCCTCGTCGGGACGGCTGGTGATGCGCCTGGTCTGGTCCTCGGGCAGGAATTGCGGCCCGCCGAGGGCGGCGGCGCCGATCCAGATTTGCGCGGCCTTCTCGGCCATGAGCATGGCGGCCAGCACGGCCTCGACCGTTCGACCGAGCGTGATGATGCCGTGGTTTTCCAAGAGCACCACGCGCGGTGGCCGGCCGTGTTTTTGCACGAAGACGTCCGTCTCCTTGCGGATGGCCTGGGCCAGCCACAATCCGGGATCGGTGTACGGCACGAACACGGACTCGACGTCGCAGCAGACGATTTCGTCCGGGAACATCCGTTTCTCAGCAAACTCGCGGGCGCGGGGCGAGCAGAGCACGGCGTTGACGGCGGGCGCGTGGGTGTGGCCGACGAACTCGATGCCCGGCAGGGACAGGAAATAGGCGTGGAACAACGCCTCGACGGACGGTTTTCGGCTCTGGGGGTTGACGCGGCTGGTCATGACCGCCGCGTCCACTTCCTTGTCGGTCAACCCGGTTTGATCGAGCAACGCCCGCAACGCGTCGGAGCGGCATTCGACGACATCGGTGTCGCGCAGGGTGGCGAGGTTCGTGCCGCTGGCTTTCACGAGGAAGGTCGTCGCGCTCAGTCGGGCGGACGTATTGCCTTCGCCGAGGATGGCGAGCGGACGGGCCGGGTTGCCGAGTTCGTGTGACAATCGCAACAGTGCCTGGAGTATTTCGCTCATATCAAGCCCCATGTTGGCCACTGTGCCCTGCTATTTGATTGAAGTCAATCATATAACGCAGCGGGTTGGCGGCGGTTGTCCCGGGCGCGGATTTGTGAACGGGCAGGCGCGGGGGGCTGCCCCTACGGGCGGACCAGGAATGGCAGATTCAGCAGGTCGGTGACCTTCTGCAGGATGTGGTCGGCGGATGTGAGGTACTCTTTGCCGAGGGTGGTTTCGACGGCGACGCAGATCATTCCCGCGTTGCGGGCGGACTCGATGCCGAGCGGAGCGTTTTCCACGACGACACATTCGTCGGGACGCAGTCCGAGCTGGCGGGCGGCGGTGAGGTAGGGATCGGGAAAGGGTTTGGCGCGGGGGACCTCATCGCCGGTGATGATGAAATCGAAATGGGCCTGCTCCTCGCGGTTGAGGTTGTGCTGCATGTTTTTCAGGGCGCAGGCGGTGACGAGAGCGACCTTGAACCCGCGGCGGCGGAGCGTGTCGATGACCTCGAAGGCGCCGGGGTACTGGGTGACATGGACGATGGTGCGGAAGTAGGCGCGCTTTTCCTCGATGAAGGCGCGCTGCCGGTCGTCGGGGATGGTGACGCCGGTTTCCTCCATGAGGATGGGGAGGATCTCGCGGGAGTTGCGCCCTTCGTGGAGGAGGACGGTCAGCTCGCTGACCGGGGAGGTGCCGCCGTACTTTTCGAACATGTGCTTCCAGGCGAGGTAGTGATAGTGAAGGGTGTCGACGATGACGCCGTCGAGGTCGAATAACACTCCGCGGATCGTATGATTGTCAGTCATGAATATGCTCAGTGTGGACATTGTAACGGCTTGGAAGCCGCAGCGCAACTGGGGCGTAGGGAGGGGTGAGGACGGAAGGCCGAAGACCGAAGACCGAGGATCGAGGACCGAGGACGGATTGGGACGGGAAGCCAGCCACAGATGAACACGGATTGACGCGGATGGGTTTCGACGCAGAGAGCACACAGCCTCCTTCGCGCAAGGCTATGGGGGACAGGTCGGGGCAGTTCTGACGTCGGATGCACGGTAGTGCCATGCATTTTCGCAGGGAAGATGGATGAGGAGGGGCGGAGGGGTTGGCCACGGGTCCGCCTGAGGCGGATAAACGCCGGGGGGTGATGGCCAACGGCGGCAACGGGGCCGGTCCGCGAATGAGATTCGCGGCCACAAGGGGCGGGGCGGGCCGCCTTCGGGCGAGAATTGGCGATGCAATCTGCTTGCGTGGTTTGTGGGACGGTGTCTTAAATTTCGGCATGTTGAAGATCGCCCTGACGCGGATCACCTGGACGCCGGCTCATGCGATTGAGTGATGAATCTCCGCAGGCCCGGCGGTTCATACTCCTGGCGTTCTGGCTGATCGTGGTGGTTTTCTCCCTGGGGCATGCGTGGGAGACGAATCGCTATCTCCGGGCGGCCAGCGCCGTGACGAGGGCCGGCCGCGGGACCGGCACGCCGTTTCAATTGCTCAATTTCGCCGATGCGGTGGACGGCAAGGTGTGGGTCCGCAACGCGACGGATCTGGTCGAGGAGCCAGGGGTCTGGCGGTTACGGCACACGACGAGTGACAACGCGCCCGTGGGCCGGGAGGTGCACTGGAGTTCGGGTTGGGCATGGTGGCTGATCGGCCTGGGAGCGGTCGAGCGGGCGGTCACTGATGAACCGTGGCCGAAGGCGATCGAGACCATGAGCGTGTGGGCGCATCTGCCGGTGTTGTGGCTGGGCGTGGCGCTGTTTTCGTGGTGGATCGCGCGGCGGGCCGGCGCGGCGGCGGGAGCGCTGACGGCGGTGGCGCTGTTCGGTCATCCCGGAATGTACGAGGGGTTCTGGCCGGCCGATCCGGACCATCACGGGTTGGTGAGCATGGCGGTTTTCGGGCTGGTTTGTGGGGCATTGCTGGCGGGAGCCGGTTGGTGGAGAGAATCGGAGGACGAGGGAGTGCTGCCGCGCAATCTGTCACAGGCACGACGCGCGGCGGCGGTGTCCGCTTTGTGCGGGGCGGCGGGGATGTGGGTCAGCGCGGCGTCGGTGGCGCTGCCGATCGCCGAAACCGGGGTGGCGGGCGTGGTTGTGGCGGTGTGGTTGCGGTCGGGTCTGCGAGCGCGGGGATTTCGTTTCGCGCCGGAAATCTGGCGGCTGTGGGGACGCGTGGGAGCGGGCGCGAGCGTGTTGTTTTATTTGTTGGAGTACGCGCCGCGCCACCTGGGAATGCGGCTGGAGGTGAACCATCCGCTGTATGCGCTGGCGTGGTGGGGCGGCGGCGAGGCGGTGGCGCGGATCGGGGAACGGCTGGCTTCGGGCGAATCAGTGTTCGGAGCCGGCGCGGCCCGGTGGTTGGCGGGGCTGGTGCCGGCCGTGTTGGCGACACTGGTGGCGCCCCTGGCTGCGCTTTTCGGACCGGAGTCGTGGTTCGTCCTGCGGGACCCGTTTCTTCTGGGAATCCACCGAGAGATTGGTGAATTTTTGCCGATCTGGGGCGTGACCGGGAAGTGGCATTTGGTTGTGATGTTTGCGGTCATGACGATGCCGGTCTGGGCGGCGATTGTGGTGTTGGCAGGACGGAACGTGTTGGTCGATGTCCGGTTGGCGATCGGGTTTACCCTGGTATGCGCCGCGCTGGCGACCGTGCAGGCGTGTGTGCAGGTTCGTTGGTACATGATGGCGAGCGGTCCGCAGATACTGCTCGGCGTACTCGTCGTGACCGGTCTATTCGCCGCGCGTGGCCCAGGGGAAGCGGTTCGGTGGCGGTGGGTATTATCGGTGGGAGTTTGCCTGCTGCTCTACCTGCCATGGCCGGTGGCCGACGTGGGCGAGCTGTGGCAACCGGGCTATTTGAAATCGGAGGTGTGGGTCGATTGGGTTGCCCGAGACATTGCGGGGGCGATTCGGGCCACCTCACCGGCGGGCAGCCGGATCGTCGTCCTGGCTGACCCGGCGTTTTCCGTGGAGGTTGGCTATTTTGGGCGGATGGGAACGGTTGGCACGCTGTATTGGGAGAACACCGAGGGGCTCAAGGCGGCGGCCGCCATCCTCACGGCCTACAGCGACGAGGAGGCGGCGGCGCTGATCCGGGCGCGTAACATCACGCACCTGGTCCTGATCGACGGCTACGATTTCACCGCGCAGTATCAGGCGCTGGCGCATCCCCGGGCCGCGCCGGAAGATTTTCGGCGGACGCTCGGCGGGCGGATTCTGCGCGACCATCAACCGCCGCTGTGGCTTCGGCCGCTGCCGTACGCGACGCCCCCGGACCTTCCGTCGTTTCCGGGCGCGGTGTTGGTGTTCAAGGTGGACTTTGGCCAATCGCCGGCGGAGGCGTACTATCGGCGCGGCCAATTCCATCTTCACTTTGGTGAGAAGGACCTGGCGGCGGAGGATTTTTCGGCGAGCTCGCGGCTGGCGGCAGAGAATCCCGCGCCCTGAATCGGCGTCCGTTTGTTTGAGCCTTCCGTGACCGTCCATGGGGCGAAAAGTGGAGGGACTGGGGAGGGTCGAAGAGGGTGGGTCTTTCGCGCGGGGACGGCGGCGTGGAATTTTTGGAATGGCCTGCCATCCGTAGCTCGATGGAATAACCACACGCCCTGCTTCGCCAAGGCCACGCAGGGCACCATCCTTCGCTCGGCAAGTGAATTGTCCCGAGCGAAGGATGGTGGTGCTTTCTGACGCTTAGTCGAACTGTCCTTGACGAAAACTCCGTCGTCTAGGGGTTCACCAACCCCTTCACCACCTGGTGAAGGGTACTGCCGTCGCCGCACCCTTGAACTGCAAGGGTTTTGTCGTGGTTCACCCGAAGTCGGGATGCCCGACTTCTATAGGTTTTCCGCTCACGCGGATGACGGGCTGCGCGCGGCCTCACGGCCGTGCTCGCCCGGCAGAGACGGGTACACCCACGGACGGGTTACGAGTAAAAGGACAGAAACTGTCCTTTTCGAGTTGGACGGGTGCCACGCTCACGCGTGGAGGAAAACCTGTCTGCGACAACTTGTCGCAGACCCGAAGGAGGACAACAGGGAGGCAGCCTCCCCCGTTTTCCTATTCACCTTTCCCCCTCCCGTTTCGCAGCTAGGCAGATGGATCGTGTCGGGTGACATCCGCTGGGGCTCCACTCCGCCTTTCGCCCTGTCGATGTCCCCCTTGCCCCCCATCGACGGCGAAGGACGGGTTACGCCCCGCTCCTTCGCACCCGACGCCGACCACCAGCCTCGACGCTGCGACCAAAGGCAAACCGGGTTGGCACCCCCGTTTTCCTCTGGACGCCTTTCCCCCGCCAACGACGGCGCGGCTACGCAGATACTCGCCCTGTCTGCGCTGTGGCGGTGCTAGACGACAGCACCCGCCCGCTGGCCATGCCGAGCACCTGCGTTACGCCGCGCAAAACGGGTTGCGCCTGCGTCACCGCAGGCGTTTTGGAACGGCAAGCACACGTCACACGGCGTTCTCCGCGCCCTCTTTCCATTATACCGTCCGCAGGCGGACGGTGCGTCCAGAGTGCGCTAGGGCTCACGCCCACACGCACCGGAAGGCGGGGTTGGGGCTGCGTCACCGTAGCCGTTCACATGCCCCACCGGACGCGACCAGATTATTTGTTTTCAAAATTCTCAGTCAACTGCTAGTGTTTAACAGGCAAATGAAACCGTTCAGTCGGTCCCGTTATCATGAATACTGAGGAAAAACACCACCAGCAGGGTCAAGAAGGCCACCGTGACGAACACCGACACCATGAGGAGCATCACGGCGAGCACCATCATAAACCAGAAGAGAAGTACCTCTACTTCGTGGATGGCGTAGAATACGAATCACATGAGGAACACATAACGGGGGCAATAATAAAATCGAAGCTGCCGGAAGCAAAGCGCGGGTATCTACTGTATTTGGAAGGGCACGGCAAAGAACGCGATGTGCTCATCAACGACGACACTAGCGTTACACTAGAAAAACACCACCCCAAACGCTTCTACACGGTCCCGCCAGCCAGTTTTGGCAGCACATGACGCCGATAGAACAGCAGATCCAAGTCCTCCAAAGCTGCTTTCCAACGACCACATCTCAGCCTTTGGGAAGTGGGGCCTACCTGATTGTCATAGACCAGGTTGAGCTTCCGAACGGGTGGACAAAGTCATCTGTCAAAGTAAAATTCATTGCACCCGTTGGATACCCGCTTGCACGTCCAGACTGTTTTTGGGCAGACTCCGATCTCAGACTTGCAAGCGGTGCTATGCCAAAGAACACCGCGATTAATCAGATCCCTCAAATTGGCGGGCAGCACCTTTGGTTTTCTTGGCACGTCGCCTCGTGGAATCCAAACTCTGATAGTTTGTTGACCTATTTGTACGTCATCAAACGTAGGCTACAAGACCCCCAATGAGCAGGCTCGTCTTATCCTGCATCGAAAAAGCTGTGAAGAGCGCGCTGACAACAGAAAAAGGTTCTGAACGGCTGACCTCCATCGCACGGCGGGTTTGCTGGTGGCGATCGGCTGACGCAACTCTCGAAGACATACCGCTCTTTGTCTGCCAAGTCATGGTGTTCGGAACGTGGGCGGACATCTGTATTGTCCTCGATCATCATGGTAAAGCCGTATTCCGTGAAGCGTTGCGATCCGCTCCACCAGGCCTCTTTGACAACCGTTCGTGGCATTATTGGCACCACCGGTTGCATCTTCTACCCGTTCCCCCGCCACCCCAGCGCGCTATTCCCGCATGAGGCCGCTTCTGGACACTCTCCCGGCGGAGCAGCGACGCTTCTGGCCAGAACTCTCTCAAATCCCTGAGCATTTCGTTTTGTATGGGGGAACCGCCGTGGGCCTGCGGTTGGGTGGGAGACAATCGGTTGATTTTGATTTCTTCACGAACCAGCACGTTTCGGCGAACGCTTTGAGTCGGAGCTTGGCATTCCTCAACGGCGCAGAGCTAATTCAATCGGAGCCCAACACCGCGACGTTCACCGTCGATCGGGGCGGACCAATCAAAGTCTCGTTTTTCGGTGGGCTGATAATTGGCCGCGTTGGCCAACCTGACTGCTGCGAGGACAACCACGTTTACATCGCGTCGCTTCTCGATCTGGCGGCCCAGAAGATGAAAGTGATTTTGGACCGGGCCGAAGCAAAAGATTACTACGACATTTACACGCTGCTGAACGCCGGGGTCACCTTGCCCGAGGCGCTGGGAGCAACCAAAGCTCTTTATCCTGAATTCAACCCCGTCCTCTCACTCAAAGCGCTCGCCTACTACGGCGAGCCAAGTCTTGCCACCCTGCCAACTGGCGTTCGTGAATACTTGACCGAGGAATGCGCCAAGGTCGAATCGGTCAAAGTGATTCCAAGAATTGCCTTGAGCATCGGCCCTTCTAAGTCTATTCGGCAAACGCGCACAAAAAGTCGCGGCAAAGGCAGCGGAATCTAGTGCAGCGGCGGACAGCCAAGCGATGAATAATCGGCCCATGCCGCGCGGCCTTACATGCGCGTCTGGGCTTCCGACCTAATCCGTGTCGGTAGCGCCAGCAGTCGCGGCTTTGGCCCCTGATTCTCCGTCAATAACCGCAGAACGTCTTCCTCTCGGAATCGGACAGCTCCGTCCACACGGACGACCGGCAGCCGGCCCGATTGGGCAATCTCTGCGACCTTGCGGATGCTGACTTGCAGCCGACTCGCCACGTCCGCCTTGCTCATCAATTGCGGCACGAAATTCATCGGTTGCGCCTGGTCGATCTCCAAGACGACCTTCTCGCCGTCCACCCGTGCTCGGTATGATTTGCAGGTCAGCGTAATCATAGCCCCTCAGGTCCTCTCTGTCCTGGCCGCAGGGATTTCAGATTGCAGCTCGCTGACGGTGATATTCGTGACCCAAGCGGTATTGTCACTTGCATCAGGCTCGTACCGAGCTGGGACAGCTTTTACCCAAGCCACCTCGAACTTCTGCAGATCACGTTCCAGCCGCCCCAGGTTCTTACCGACGATCCGAATTTCGTGGGTGTCCGTGCGCAGACAGATTGCGGTGTCATCTGTTCCGTACTCGCAGTCCACAAAAGCGATCCGGCTGTAGGGGACCATGCAGGCGTGTCCGTCGGCCAACACCACCCGCAGCGCCTGGACCTTGGTATCACCTTCCCAACAGGGGGAAATTCGTCGGCCCTCGTCTTGTCCGTGCCTTATCACTGCAACCTGACTCCCTGTGTTCGTTGGATAGCCCGCGCGCGCAACTTGGTGTAGCTGCGAAGCCGGCTCAACCGAAAGCCTTCCGCGAAGGCGCGGTTGCGCAGGCAACGTGTCCACAGCCGCCGCGGAATGCCGAGGCTCTGGAAATGCCGTTGCTTCGCCAAGTCCAAGGCCAAGGGCCGGTCACCGGACCGCTGGATGTTCTCTGCCAGTTGCGCCTTGTCACTGGTGAAGATGGTGATTCCCTTGCGCCCGCGTGAGATGGTCACGTACCACTGTTGTTGATTCGTGGCTGCCTTAATGGCCGAATCGGAGAACAAGACGTGATCGACGGTCTTGCCTTGGGAGGCATAGGAGGTAATGGCGAAGCCCCGCACGAATTGCCGGTAGTTTTTGTCCAGAACCCGGCCGTCCGTAAGCGTGATTCGTCCGTCAGCACCGACCTTCTTCACAACAACCAATTCTCCATTGGCGAGACGCCGACCGGCGCGCGTGCGGGCGTTGACCTTCAGTTGCAGACGGTCGCCGGACGCCAACGTGAGTTCCCTGGGTTGGCAGACGGTGAGCCGATCCGCAAACCGGAACGGCACCGTGCGAATCTTGTCCGAACCTTCCAGAGTCCAGCCTCTGCCAGTGATGGCCGCGAGCCGGCAGGTCTGCCCCTTCCGGAATCCGCGCGCGTTGCGGTTCAACACCACCACGGTGTCCTCTTGGTAGAAGCGCCGGTCACGCTTCTGGGCTTCAGTGAGATCAACTGTCTCCAGCGCCGTAACACTCCGGTCTTGCGCGTCGAGAAGGCCGCGCGATTTCAACGCAGCCCGTACCTGCTCGTTGACCCGGTGGATCTCCGACCAGGTTTGAGATACCACGACGACGGACTGATGCTGCTGGACAAGAACCAAGTAATGGTGGGCAAGACGCTCGGCTTGTTCCTCTGGCGAGCAAACAACCACCGCCCCTTGACGATCCAGCCGGCGAAACGAGGCATCGAGGTTGCCTTCGGAAGCTTGTTGCACAGCCTGCCTGTACTGGGCAATCCGCTCCCGTTCGGCTCGTGTCTTCCCGCGAGTCGGGTCTTGACGCCGAATCTCGGTGAGTTCGATGGCCTGGAGTGTGGAATACTTCTCGATGGCGCGCAGCGCATCGGAAGCTTCCACGGCACTGTGTTGGCGGGTGTCGCCCGAGAGAATTACCCGGCCTTCGTTGGCTTTCGCCAGGCTCATGAGCTGGCGCATCTGCTGGCCGCCGATTTGACCGGCCTCATCAACCAGCAACACGCCACCCCGAGGCAGGGCACCGCGCGCCAGCACCGCGCTGACGGTTTGCGCGCCGCGAAAGCCGTCCCTCTCCATGTCAACGACCTGTTGCCGCTGCGGAGCGACGACCGTGACCGTTCGCCCGGCCTGTTGCAAAGCGCCGAACACTTCCCGCAACGTATAGCTCTTGCCGGTGCCGGCTCCACCACGAAACAGGGTGACAAAGTCGCGTGACTGCAGAATGCGCTCGACGGCTTGACGCTGGCCCGCATCTAGGCTGGCATTGTGAATCGAATGACCGGAGCAGTGCGGGCCGAACCGGCCAATTCCATCGCGCGCCATGCACACAATCTCCCATTCCCGGTGCAGCACTTCCCGCGTGGTGATCCGGCCAGGATGTTCTTTGTAGCGCAGGTAGCCGCGCCGGACCGAGGCGGCCTGAATCTCGGCCAACGCCACGTTCTGCCCGCGTATGTGCTCTAGCGCGTGCCGCCACAACTCGTATTCAGGCACCACCGACCGCCGTTCGAACAAATGTTCCTCGGCCCACACGACAGCCTGTTGGGCCAACGCCTCACTTGATTCAGTAGGTACCCGCTGTCCGGTGGCCAGCCGGCCAAGCGATGCTCTTTCTTCGGCAGTTAGTTGTTGGCCCCATTTGGTTTGTATTTCGGCAAGCGTGATGCCCTTGATCTTGCGAGGCCGATCCTGGTGGGCGATATGCTCGCGGATGACGGCAAGGTTCCCATCGGCCTTCTCCGGCTGGCGTTCCAGAAATTGGCGGGTTTTTCGATCAATCTCTTGGTGGCGCTTGGAATACTTTTCGACGAGCTCTGGGGAAACACCCTCGATTTCAAAATCCCCCCGCCGCTTGTTCTCAATGCCGTAGCCGAATTGCCGCAGCCTGCGGGCCAGCTCGTGGTAGTAGACGTTCTCGACGAACTTGTGGGCAAAGAGCATGTCGTGATTCTGCAGCGCCTTCCAGCGGTTCTCGACCGGATCGAACGTGGTGTTGAACACGATGCAATGCGTGTGCAGGTGCGGATCGAGGGCGCGGGACGTATCGTGGCGGAACACAGCGGCCACGATGTTGCCCGTGGTCCGGTCGGCGCACTGGCCGTTCTTGCGGACCCGAGTGGACGCGAACGCCTGCAATTGGTTCAGGGCGGCCGTTACAGCCCGCTCGTGCGCCTCGACGATGCGCTGGTCTTGGCCCACCAGGGCGGCGATGGACACTGACTTGGCCGGCGAGAAGGTGAAATCGTAGAACACGCGCCGATTGGTGTTCTTGCGGGGGTTGCCATCCGGCCCAATATCCATGCGGGTGGTTTTCTGGCGGACCGTCAACCTCTGGCCGGTCTGCGGGTGAAGGTTCTCACAAAGTCGAACGAATTCGTCCTGGCGTGTGACCCCCGACAACCCCAGTTGCTCGGCCCCATCACCAAACCACTGGCCCAAGACCTGTTGGCCTTCGGCGTAATAATCACCGACGCTCAGGTGTTCCTTGAAATACTCCTTGGCGTTGGGCAACCGGTATTGAGCTTTGGTAGCAAGCATGGTCAGAGGTTACAGGCAGCGTGGGAGATTGCGTTAGCGGGTAGCGGGCGAGTTGCCACCAGTTACGCGCGGTCGTACATCGCCCTCGATTCGGGCCGCATCGTTGCCGCATCCGGGCACGTCCACGAGGTGGATTGTCGTTTGTTTATTCATCGAATTGCTCATGGGCCATTGCTCCTTTCTGAATCGCGGGTGCGAGAGTAGCGTGGGGGAAATCAAGAATTTGAAATCCGGCAAAGTCGAATGTTGACGGCGGTAGCTGCGAACTTCTGCGTTTAGCTTTGCTTGCAAAAAACCCTTCATTTTGTGCTGGACAAGTTTTTGAGTGTCACCCGGTTCAATTCCCAGAAGTGAATTGCCCGCGCGTGAAGTGTTAGGAGCCGAGCCGTACAATCCTCTGGCACCGCTTCACGCCCAGTCGATGGCCGGTGATGTCGTTTAATCATCCGCCAAGAGATAACACCAAGGCACTATTAACGCGTGTAGCTGCTACACCAAAAATCGAGGTGTCAGCGGCAGCATTTCAACGTAGGGAAAGGGACACAAGTCCCCGGCCGCGCTCCGTCTGGCCTGCCTTCCTCGCACCTCGAAGCCATGCCAGACCAAGCGACGGTCTCGATCAATCCCACGCTCAGCGCCCGTCCCTTATCGCCGCTTCTCTGCCGTCGCCTGACGTAAACGACAACGTGCTGCGACTCCGTTCCGCTTTCCGATTCGGGCCGTGCGTTCAGCGTGTTCCCCAACCATGATCCCATCGCCGACGTGGCCATCACGGCGTCCCCCGATTTCCACGATTGCGGTCTGATCAAAACCGTGACCAACCAGTGTCCGTGATCTAATCGCTGTGCATCCAACTCCTGTACGACGTTGTGTACGCTCATATGTCGTCCAAGTGTCCATACAAATGTCCGAAAGTGTCCCACGGATTACCCACTGATGTCCCACTGAGTCACGCAGAGTCCCCGCAGATGCCACGCATCGAGTCACCAGTGACCACGCAAGGTTCACGCAAAGACCACGCGCGGTTTACGCAAGGTGCCACGCATGGTTCATGGAAAGAGTCCGTGTTGTCCATTCTGCCAGCATCACTCTGGCAACGCATTGGCTTCTCGATTTCCCCGCAATTGCTGTCAAAGTTGTACCATCGAAGAAACGCCGTGGCCGCCCATCCTATACGTCTGGGTTACAGACATGACGCGAGACCCCTACGCGTATCCGTAGGATTTTGGCGCACGCGCCGGCCGCCATCCGGCAGGAGTATTGAGAAGTGTTGAAAGGCGTTGACGCCGTCAGCGCCCCTCAACACCCGTCCGGTTCATCACAGCAGGGGGAAAGTGCTCATCTCGATAACATCGCTATCCGCTGCGAGAATAACGGGCCGCGTGCCTTGCGCCTCGATTCTATGGCTCGCTCGCGCCGTCAATGTAGTGCGCCCTGTCCTCCCCGCGCCTCCACGATTGACTGCGCTCACTCCGCCAGGAGTTGGCGCTTAAGAGTCACGCTCGCGCTGATCTCACTTTGGCGGTAATGTGTTCCGACCGAATGTTCGTTCCGAGCAGGAGCACCGCCACGGTTTTCACACCACGCAGTTGATTGATTACACCCTTGAACCAAATCCGGACGCAGGCGAGAATATCCGAGTTGCGACAACATCCAATACCGTGCTTGAACACAAAACACTCTTGGAATTCAGCGAGGCGACGACAGCAATGCCCAAAAGATCGGGATGAATAAGCTTGCCTCTCATTACGAATCACCTTTCATCGTGAGTCACGCGGTCCGATACGGGACGGCGAAGTGTTCCAGATACAAGGCGGCGAGCTGTTCCAAAAGGTCTGCAGGCAGAGACAGCGGTCTTCGGGTTTCGGGATTAAAAAGACGGATCTTCAAGTAACGAGGATGCGCGATTACGATGGTCTCCGAGTCGCGAGCCATCTCCAAGTGGTGATACCCTTCAGAGTCAGCGGGGCCGAAAGGGAATTTCTCATCGGGAGGCTCAAACAGCGCAAATCCGCATTTCTCTGCAATTGACCTGGCGATCGCTTCCTTCGCAGGCGCTATCCAGCCCCTTTCAGGATACCACCTCACGAGGTTTTGAGGCGCAACACGGAAGGTTGCATATCCCTGGCAGAGGGAGACAAATGTGAACCCGTCTTCAGACGGCAGGTCTTCCTCACGCAGAAGGCGTGTTAACTCGTCGTCGCTGAGACAATCTCCCACGGTTGCGCGAAGAGAAATGATTCTCTCCAGGAGGTTGGGTGCGGTCGGGTCGATCATGAACTCGTTGCGACTGAAGCATTTGTTGTTCATAGAGGTGCCTGCAGTCCTTGTTTGTCCAGCGCGGACTTGAATTGGCAAATGGTAACGTATGGCCGAGCGGTTCTCATCGCGAGTTTCACATCCGATACAGAGTGGCCAACTGCTCCAGGATATCTGGAGGCAGCGAAAGCTGCCTCTTGGTCCAGGCGTCAAACAGGCGAACCTTCAAGTAACGCGGGTGCGCGATCACGACGACTTGTCCCTGACGGCTCATCTCCAAGTGGTGATGAGCCACAGACCCCAGGTGCCGTTCGTCGGGAGGTTCCCCCAGGGAATACCCGCATTTCTGCGCAATTGCCTTGGCAAATACCTCCTTCTTCGGCGCGATCCAACCTTTTTCGGGATACCAATTCGCCGGGTCTTGAGGCGGGACTCTGAACGTCGCCCAGCCGTCGCACAGGGCGACAAAGGTGAACCCGGCTTCGGACGGCAACGCTTCTTGGCGCATCAGGAGTGTCAGTTCCTCATCATTGAGTCCGTCCCCCATAGTTGCGCGCACGGAACTGACTTTTTCCAAGAGGTTGAGAGCAGTGGCGTCAGTCATAATCTCGCGGTTCTCCAATTGACCCTTAGTTTGTCGCTAAGCATTCCGTTCCTTGTTTTTCCAACGCGGTCTTGAACTGGCAAATGGCGTCGACCACCAAATCAAAGCCCACGGAGGTGTTGAGCATCAGGTGAAACAGGTGACGCGCCTGCCATTCGGCGCCGTAATAGTGTTTCAGGAATGCGGCATGGTCGCGGCTGGCCATGTCCAGCCGACGGTTGGCTTCTGCCTCATCATGAACACGAGAGAGCACGCGCTGGATTTTGAATGAACGCGGGGCAAATAAGAACACGTTCAACGTATCCGCACGGTCGCGGAGATACCAGGGCGCACCACGGCCCATCAATACGCAATTTCCCATGGCAGCACCCTCAGTAATGACGGACTGCATCAGTTCCTTGGCGCGGTCAGCATCGAAGGCATCCAAATTCTCGATCGACACAGAGGTTTCAAAGCCCCCTCGCCAGAACACCTTGGCCAACCGGTACAGAAACGGGTCAAGGTGTTCCTCGCAACGCTGAGCTTCGTCTTGCTGGACGTGCGCCAACTTGGCGATCTCGTCCGTCAATGATTGATCGAGCAATTTCCAACCGAGTCGCGCCGCCAGTCGGTCGGCAATCACCGAGCCACCGGCACCGTATTCGCGCTCAATAGCGACGATTTTGATCCGAGGCTCGTTTGGGATGGGATTACGAGTTGAGGTGTTCATGTTCTTTGCTTTCCTCCGGAGGGAAGGCGGCGAGATTCCCGTCGGGAGACGCCGACTGTAATCGGGCAAGAATTGCTTCCGTGCTGGCCGTGCCGACAATTCTCGCGCGCTCCGAGCCATTAATGAAGTACAGTAAGGTCGGGATGAATTGAATGTTGTACCACAGGCCGAGGTCGATATTGTCGTCCGCATTGACCTTGACGACCTTCACGCGGCCCTCGCAATGGGTGGCGACTTCGTCCAGTGTAGGTCCGAGTACCCTACAAGGCTTGCTCCAAGGGGCCCAGAAACACACCAAGATGGGTTGCTGAGATCTTAACACTTGCTCATTGAACTCCGACTCATTGATTTCTGGGATTTGTTTCATTGTTTCCAACCTTTCTTTCAAGCATCGGCGATTTCCGATGAGGCAGCCAGTTCGGTGGCAAGCGGGTATGAGTAGCCATTGACGGTGACAAACTGCTTGTCGCACTTGTAACAATGTCGGAGTCCCGACGGCATGGCGCTTCCGCCTCCGATGAACTCGAAGTTATTCATGCAATACGGGCAGACAATGTAATGCCCGACCACCATGTCCTCGTCTCTTTCGACGGCCAGCTGTTGATCTCGGTCGCGGAGTTTCGCCAGATCCTTCCTAACGACGCGATAATAGGTGCTCGCCGAAGACAAAGCGCGTATGGAACGCAAGAGAAGCAAGCTGACGACCGCCACAAGGGCAACCAGCATACCGACATGCGTCCAGTTCACGGTTGGCCCAAGGACCACCGCAGTCACAAAGACGATGATTGAGCCGAGGATGAAGATGCTGATCCCGGTGAGTACGGTGAGACAGAGCAGTTTGAGGCGACCGCCGGCAAGCGCCCGTGCCCGTGCCCGAATCGCCCGCTCATTTATTGCCGATACATCAAAACGATTTGACTCGGGGGTCGACTTTCTCTCAAACACTGGTGTCGGCGGAACCACCCCTGCTGGGTCAAATTCAAACTGGGCCCCACCTGGACCAATGACGCTGGTGTGACGAAAAACCTGCGGCGCGGGTGGCGGCGTGTAGGAGAACTTGTGGCCACACACGAGACAGGACCATTTGTTCTCGTCGGAATTGGATGCTATTCCGCCACATCTTGAGCACAATATGTCTATTGTCATGTCCCGATCCTCCATCTCCAGCCTTGCGACAAACACTTTATGTTCATCTTACGCGTCCAATCTCAAACACCAGTTTCAACCCGATGAAAGCTTCTCCTGTTTGTGGATCGTGCACGGTAACGATGGACTCCAGGTAATGGTTGCACGCGTAAGCTCCTTCGCTAACCGATTCCCTTGGTTCGCATTTCTTGAAGGATTGTCCGAAACAATTCACGAACCTGTTCAAACGATTCAAGTTTGCCGGATCGGGCCAGAGTTACAGCAGCCAGCAGGTCTTTTTCGGATTGGCCCCCCACGAGTTCTGTACACATCTCGATCTGCGCAGCCGATTTCAGTAGGATGCTTTGCCAATCCGACTTGACCGCCGGAGCCTGACTGTCCTCTTCAGCGAGCTTCAGCCAAGTTTCCAACCTTTCTTTCAGCTGTTTGGCTTTCATTGCTAACTTCCATCTCTGTCGTTTCCGACCTATTGCATCTTCCGTGCGACCTGCCCTTTCATGGCTCGCGTTCCCGTACTGATTTCATACGGTTCATTGCATAACCATGCCTCGTGCCAGCTACGCTGTTATATTGTAACACCATGCGGCGCAATGACATACCACTATGCATCACAATTCTGGGTGGGGTCTGAAGTACGAACGTACGGGTATCCGTCTTTTTTGTGGTTGAAAGCGCGTCTCCTCCTGGGTTATTGAGAGTCTATGGACGTGACGAGTGACAGCCGGTTTGACCAGAATCTCGCCGGATTCGCAACGAAGTGGTTGCTGGACATCGCGCGGGATCAATCTCTGAAAAGCGTGACGGAGAAACTCCTTAACGTTGGTCTGGCGCGGCCACCGATTGCGCGGGTAGAAATCTGGCTGATTGAGAAGGGCGATATTTGTTCGCGTTGCCCCCAGCGGGCGGAGTGTCCCGACCAGACGCGTTGCCTGCATCTCGTTGCTTGTAAGAGCAAACCTCTTTCGGCCATCGGGAACGGCGGTTCAGGCTCTTACAATTCTGACGTAAGAATACCATTGGGAGTTGGCGTTATCGGGAGAATGGCCACAACTGGTCAGCCGGTTGTCCTGCAAGATTTGGAAGATGAGCCGAACGAGTTGTCGGGACTGGGCTGGTCACGACGGGAACAAATTCGTGGATTCGCCGGCACCCCGATTTCGTTCCAAGGCGAAGTTCTGGGTGTAATTGCCTCGTTCAGCCGCGAGAATATACCGGAGGAATCGCAGGTCTGGCGGCAAATCTTCTCTGATCACATGGGCGGCGTCATCGCGAACGCGCGCGCGTTCGAGGAGATCCGCCACCTGAAGGCGCAACTCGAGATGCACAACGCTTATCTGCAGGAAGAGGTGGTGGAGGCCAAAGCTTTCGGGGAACTGGTCGGGCAAAGCGCGGCGTTACGGCAAATCGTCAGCCAGATTGACTTGGTGGCTCCGACGGATGCGTCGGTGCTCATTCTTGGCGCGACCGGCACGGGCAAGGAACTAATTGCGCGCGAAATCCACCGGCGAAGTCGGCGCAAAGACAAGCCGATGGTGCGTGTCAACTGCGCTTCCATTCCCAGGGACTTGTATGAAAGCGAGTTCTTCGGCCATGTAAAGGGGGCGTTTACCGGCGCGATCAGGGACCGGGCCGGACGCTTTGAGACGGCGGAGGGCGGGACACTGTTTCTTGACGAGATCGGAGAAGTTCCGATGGAGTTACAAGGCAAGCTGTTGCGCGTTTTGCAGGAGAAATGTTACGAGCGGGTAGGCGAAGACCGGACGCGACATGCGGATGTGCGCATCATCGCAGCCAGCAACCGCGATTTGAAGGAGGAAGTAACTGCGGGGCGCTTCCGTGAGGATCTCTATTACCGCCTGAGTGTGTTTCCAATGCAAGTGGCCACGCTCAAGGAGCGCGAGGAAGACATTCCGCTCCTTGCGAAACATTTCGTCGAAACGTCCGTGAAGGAATTGGGCTGTCTCAAGCCAAGACTGACGCGGGCGGGTGTACTGAAACTCCAGAGCTACGACTGGCCCGGAAATGTTCGGGAGCTGCGCAATGTGATCGAACGTGCGGTCATCTTGGCTCGGGGCGGTCCTCTCAACTTCGATTTGCCGGCGACGGCAACTTCCAGTGCATCTTCGCCTGGATTGAAGCCGCTCCCCGGAAACAGCACTGCTCCCGAGTTCCTCACAGACGTTCAAATGCAGCACCTTGAACGTGAGAATCTGCTTGTGGTCCTTCAGAAGACCGGTTGGAAAATTAAGGGGCCCGACGGCGCCGCTGAGCTGCTCGGTCTGAAGCCCACCACACTGCTTACGCGGATGAAGGCAATGGGCATCAAACGCCCCGTCAAGTGAGATACCGGATCCGGCTACATCGACAGCGGCGCTGACCTGAAGCCCGCACCGCAAGTACAGATCATGCCGGCAGGTCTCTCTGGCCTCTGGTCGAACATGCATGGGCAGAATTGCTGGAGTGCCTGGGGAAGGGCTGAATCAGATTGTGCATCCGCGAGCTCGTCCCTATACTCGGTACGTACAGAACCGAGGAGACCACCATGGTCACCGTTACGGCTAACGAATCGAAGAACCTACTGACAGTTACTTTCGCCCAGCACGTCGGCTTGGAGGAGGCCCAGCTTTACCTCCAGAAAATTGAGCCTGCTCTTGCGCGCCTGCGACCGGACTTTAAGATGCTGGTTGACCTAAGCAATTTGGAGTCGATGGACTTCTCGTGTGCTTCCTATATTGATCGGGTCATGGACCTGTGCAATCAGAAAGGGGTGGCGACGGTTGTCCGGATCATTCCCGATCCACACAAAGACATCGGGTTCCACGTCATGTCTTATTTCCATTACAGCCGCGACGTTCACATCATAACCTGCGAGAACATGGGGGAGGCCAACCGGGTTTTCACGGACTGACAGACCCGTTACCATTGGGTTGCAGCAATCGATTTGAGCCAATTCGAGCCAGTTGAGCCACCAGTTGGCTCGAATCTGGTGGTAGTTGGCCTCTTCAAAGACCTGTCATTTTTCCAACATCTTTCGCACGTTCTCGAAGTAGGCCTTAAGTTCGTTGATCATCTGACCACGTCCGATGTTGTGCTTCACGCCGCTCATCTCGCCGGCCACTTGATCGGTGAAACACCGGTTGCCGTAAAATGCGATGACGTTTCCGCCTTCCTCAACCCCACCGGCAATCGTCTGGCTCGAATTGTAGGACGCTCCCACATAAATCTGCCGTTCCATCATCAAGGCATGATCTGCCCCCTGGTGATACATCCGATGGGCGAGAATGAAGACCGGCCGCTTCTCGACACGCTGCTTGAACCACCAATACTCGTTTTCGATCCCTTCTGGGGGTGCGGACGGATAACCGGTCAGGGCCTGATGGAATTCGGGGAATAGTTTTTCGCCAAGGGCCTCGTTCACAGCCAATTCCAGTTCCTCTGCGGGCCGGGATTCGCTCTTGCCGCGTGCGTAGGGCGCAATGGCTTTCACGCCGCCGTTCCGATAAGCGGTCAGACGGTCGGCGAGGATGGTGCGGTATTCAGTGTTGATCGCCTCCAATGCCGTTGGGTCTTTGCGAGGGTCGGCTGACTTCAGTTTGGCCTTCAACGCACGAAAGCGCCCGATTTCGACGTCCGAGAGATTGAATCTGGAGCCGGGTCCGGTATTCAGCAAGGCTAGTGCTTCTCCCGCTTCCTCGGCGGAGTAGCCGAGTTGATCCAAACCGCCATCAGCCTTGCCGAAGGTGAGAATATCGCGGTCAACATTGAAGGTTTTGCCTTCACGAATCGCCCGCATTGTCTTTGCCACCGGCGCGCGAATCCGCAATACCAGCCCGGCCGCGAGTTCCTTGTCCGAACCTTCGGCGAGTTCTTTGGAGACAATCTCACCGGCAAGCACACGGTCCTTCGCGCCGGCATCCAAGCCAGCCGCCTTCAACGCTGCCTCTACCGTCGGGATTTCAGCAGCAAATAGACGGTGGGGTGTGAAGACAAGTCCAAGGATGGCGATCGTGCTGCCCCATTTTATTTTCGTTGTCAAAGGATCCGAACTACCTCTGCCAAGTTTAAAATTTCTGATAGGCATCCACCAGTTTTTCTCGTGCGACCTTGAGTTGCTTCATTAGCACCCCGGCCGTGCGCATCGCGAGTTCGTAACCGAAGTCATGATCTCGCGCGCATTGCTCAAGAAGTGCTGGCCCAAAGAACGAAACGGCCCTGGTTGGCTCAATCGCGCGCGCATCCAGGCGGAAGTAATGCTCCGGAAACAACCACGACCAACCCAATTCATCTCCTGCCCCGACATGTTCTATGAAAATGGGGGCGCTTTCCTCCATGGGCACCTCCAGCGCTACTTTGCCCTCCTGAATGAGATAAAAACGATTGGCGAAACCCGCTTCCTTCAGAAGCGGCTGATCCGGGTCAAACCACGCCCGCGCACCTTGTAATGCCAGCATGCGCAGATGTTCGGGACGCATGCCCTTAACGAAAGGGTGTGTCGAAATCTCAATTTCGAGGTTTTGGACCACATCGTCCACATTGTCGTTCTCTAGCGTCATTGCGCGCACTCCGTTGTTGTTTGCGGTTTCAATTTCCTTGGTAGTCGGCCCCATCACTCGTTCGGGCCAGCTTCCCTGACTTCTGTCGGCACGTCTCTGGCGTCCTCGACAAGTCCTACCCCTATCGTCGAGGCCGCCGGAAAAACGGTCGAGTTGTCAATTAACCGTTTTCTCGGAAACCGATTCGAGCCGCGACTTCACAGTTTTGGAAGTTGTCATGGCACGATAGGTCACTGGGACCTGCCAGTCGGCGTAGGCGTGGATGCCACCGTGTGGAAATCGGCTGACGTTGGCAATGGTGCGGTTGGGGATAAACACTATTTGATTATGGAAATTGAGGAGCTTGGTGAACCGCAATCCAATTTCCTCGACGCGACCGATGACAACGACAGTTCCGGCGACCTCCACCATGTCACCGACGTCCATCGCGTCCGAGAAGATCAGCGTCAGGCCGATGACTACATCTTGAACCAGGCCTTGCGAGCCAAAGCTGATGGCCAGCCCGACGATGGATGCGCTGGCCAGATACGCTGTCAGGTTGACGCCGAATTCTTCCAGGACCAATCCAAACGCAAAAAAGTACATGATCGAGGTCACGGTGTTGCCGATGAGCTGGATCAACGTAACAAATTTCGGTTGTTGGGTGACGAAGCCGAGCGGACTTCTCTGCGCATGGCCTTTGTTGATGATCCATTCGCTGGTGTGCCGGATGATGCTGACCGCTACATGTACGAAAACCGCCAGTGCGAGGATAAGAATCAGCCGGAGCCCAATCGAAGATTCATGCCCGGTGAAGTGACTGTACACGCGCCCCATGATGGTTTCATTCATTTGGGCCAACGCGGCGGCGGGAGGCAGGTTTGTCATGTCTATCAAAACCCCGTTAGCGAATCGGACCAGCACCCGGGTTGTATCCTGTTCCGCCCGTGCGGATTTGCTTGAACATGAAACTGATTACACATGGAATCTCCAGTTCGAGGGCGCAATCGAGCCTGGTACGGTCCAGACCGGCTTGCCTGGCCCGACGAGTCCATAATACCGGCCGCTGGCGATGTCTTCGGCTCGCTCCGATTGTCCCCGGCTGTCACCCTCGGCGGCGAGTCTTAGAATGTTCAGCTCACGCGCGGCTAATATGGGATGGCTCATATTCTCCATAGGCTCTTGTCCGATGCGCGGTGGCTAATGTTGCGAGGTCTGGGTAAGTTGCTGTGCCCAGCGGATCAGATCGTCAGAGCTGGCGAAGCGCTTATAGTCCCTCGGCGGCTCGAACAGAGATGCTGGAGGCCGGTGCAATTTGACTTTCTTGAATACCATGGTCACCGTGTCGTCCCCCAGGGGAACGACAATCATAATCGGAAAGCCGTTTAAATCGGTCGCCTCCCAGTTTGTGCCCTCAACTCCCACTCCATTTTCCAACGTAACGATAACATGGTATTTCGCGCAAACGTGACCGTCGATGATTTCTTTCCCACCCTTGGTTTTTTCAATGGTAATGGATTTGCGTTCGGCAGTGTTGGTGTACATCCCAGCAGTCAACCTGGGAATCTCGCAATAAGCCTTTAGTCTTGGATAGAGTGCATATTCGGTATCTCGGTCAGGCAGAGAGATGGCGACAGCGCGGTCCATCCGCAACCGCTTCACTTTCGCCAGAACTTCTGACGAAGTCAAAAAGTCCTTGGCCTTTGAAGCATCCACTTCGCAACGCAGCTTCCCGTCCAACATCGCGTACACGACTTCCAGGTTGAGTTCGCGGTTTCCCTCTCTCCGGACGGTCAGATGGCCGGTCGCCGTAAATGCAGTGTCCTTGCCAACAATCTTGGCCACCAATTCACTCGCGCTTCGGGGAAGTTCTTGTCCGTCTTGAGCCTGTGCCAGTACTGCTGGCATGAATGAACACACACCGAGCACTATCCCACACATGCACCGAATCGTTTTCATTGTCCCCTCCATTCAGCTCACCCATTCCAATGGCGTGAGCGTCGTAATTTATTCATTTTCGCCGGCCTTCTCGTTAGCCGCGCCTCCACACTTTTGATGCTTGGTAATGGGACTCCACAAACCACAGCCATTTGTCGACGCCTCGCGAAACCTCGGTGAAAAGGTCGGCAGTGTCGGCATCGTCCAGTTCCGTGGCCTCTTCAATCGAACTGCGGATTTCATGGCCAAATGTCGATAGCGCTGGCAACGGCGTTGACATGGGCCGCGCTTTCGGCGATGGCGAGAGGGTACTCCTCCAGCCGTGACCGGGTCGCCACGATGCAAGCCGTGCCTTCGGCGATCCCGTAGGGTCAAAAAACTCGTCTTGCCTGATTTTCCTCGTGTTAGGGCGTAGTTGGTTTAACCCTCCTGCTACCCTGTCAATCATCGCCACAAGCATGCGGATCCACCGGAATAAAGGAACCCTGAGCCGTCGAAGGAAACGGCTGATCGGGTGTGGAAGTTCGCTTTCCAGACACTCGCATTGGCTTTCCATCCTGTGCCTATCGTCCGCCATAACTCTACCGGGTCGGTCGCATCGATGCTCACTTCCCGCGCTGCACAGTTTTGAGGTCGGAAAGAAAGCCGATGAGCGCATCCATTTCCTCTTGAGGAATTCTCGTGTACTGTTGCTTTCGCCGAGCCACGCTCGCCGGAAGACGCTCGGCTGCAAAGCCGCTTCCCGTGACCCACGCATGCAATTGCTCGGCTGTCCAGCGGGACCCCACACCATCAAGCGGGAGATGCGGGTTGCCCGTGCCGGCAATGGAGTGGCATGTTGAACAACCACGGTTCTTGAAGCTCTCCCGGCCAATTCCCGCAGAATCCTGCCCCGAATTCGGTACAGCAGGTACCGAAGTCATTGCTGGAGGGGGTACCGAGGCCACTGGCGTCGGCGCGGAGGTTGCCAGTGTGGATGGGAGCGGCTGCGCAATGGTTGATTGGTCAACTTTGTCGGAGGCAGCGGGAACAACCGCGTTGTGACGGACGGCAAATACAAAGGACGACCCAAGGGCGATGCACAGGGCTGCAACGGATACCAGATTGGCGATCAGTTCTCGCATAGCTATGCCATGTCAAAATGTTCAGAGTGAACTCGCTGCAGTGGAACACCCAAAGCTCGTAGCGTGTGCAGCGCCGTTCGGGTCATCCCCTTCGGTCCACAGACGAAGAAAATGAATTTGCAGGATTCATGGCGAAGGCTCTCCCGCAAGACCGCGTCGCTTAAAATTCCGGTTACACCACTCCAGCCGGGCGGCGGTTCGCTCAATACGTGGACGACCCGCAGGTTCAAGACTTCTTTCAAGGATTCGATCTCTTCTCGAAAGATCACTCGGTCCCAATTCGGATTTCCGTAAATCAAGAACAGTGGCCGTTTGTCACCTCGGTCAGCCAGAGTGCGGAGCATGCTCATGATGGGAGCAATGCCCACACCCCCGGCGATAAATGCGAACCCGGGAGCATCGGGGTAAAGATCCGGACTAAAGATGCCGTGGGGACCATCCACATACGCCATTTCACCGTTCTTGACGTCTCTTATCGATCTGGTGAAATCGCCCAACTCCTTGATGGTGAACCGCAGCTTTTGGGGATTCTCGGCGCTGCCGGAAAAAGAAAACGGATGTTCGCTCGCCCGCAAGGGGCTGCTACCGATGGTGAGCCAGGCGAACTGGCCGGGGTGAAACTTCAGTCCATACTGGCCCTTCGGCTCAACCGTAACCGTCCAGGAATCGGCGCGTTCCTGACGGACGCTCACGACGCGATAGGGTTTCCGCAGGAGGTTGAGCGGCCTGACGAGGCGAATGTAGATCAGCGCCAGCAACCAACTGGCGGAGTATGTGGTCCAAAGGATTTTTCTCGCCGGCGCTGCGGTATAATAGCCAACTCCACTGATGTGCAGAATCGCAAGGGCTACAGCGACGAGCGCGAAAACTCCATGCCAGAAGCGCCAGCGGTCATACTCGATTCCGAGTTGTTTTCTCCAAATCGAACTCACGATCAGCCCAACGAAAATAATGAGCGCGAGCCTGCCGGCGGTCATGTGCCATGGGGCTTCCGCTGGATTGATCGGCGGAAGAGCCTGGCCGTACCACACACGAAGGATAATGTAATGACCGAGCACGAGGAGCATTCCGACGATCCCCACACAACGGTGAAAGTAGTAGATGATGTCAATGCCAAACGGCGCAGTGGCCCCCCGAAACCGGGCGGTGAGCACGAACTGAAGCCCCATGACCGCCAACCCGGTAAAACCGAGCCCCATGGAAAAATCCCACCAGAACCCACCGCCTGTTGGAACCCGACCCACGATCAGGATGAGCAGGGGAAAAGCGATCAAAACGAGATAAAGGGCAATCCAGATGGATTCTGCCAGAGTTCGCAGAGGCCGAATCCGTTTGCCGAGCCGGCGCTCGATGTCAAATGTCCCTACTAACGCTGTTTGCATTTTAATGAGCAAGTGCCATGCAGCCCTGGTGTCTGCCGGTAAATTCAAGACACATCTGTATGTTCCTTGAGACGGTTGCTTCGCTCTTGGTATTTTACTTATTCTGGGCTTCCGACCGTCGCCTCGACAGCCGGAGCAGTTGCGACGACGCTCTCCTTCGGCATCGGAGCCGGCCCTTCGGTCTTGGGCATTTCTTTGCCGATCATTTGGTAAAGGATCTCTCCGTCCAGCGTCTCGCGCTTGAGCAGTTCCGCTACGACACGTCGCAATTCGGTCCGATGAGCGCTCAGAATGTCCTTGGCTTCAGCGTAACAACCATCGAGCAACTTTTTGACCTCCTCATCGATTTCGCGGGCCGTCTGCTCACTGCAATCGCGCTGCAGTTGAAAGGCTTGGCCAGGAAGATAGGCCGGTGCTCGTTGGGCACAGTTGGCCATGCCGATTTTCTCATCCATTCCATAAAGGCAGATCATTTGCCGCGCTAGCGCAGTGGCATGTTCCAAGTCGTTTTGAGCGCCCGTGGTCAGGTCGCCGTATTCCAGTTCCTCCGAGGCCCTTCCGCCCAACATGCCACGGATGCGCGTCAGCAAGTCGGCGCGACTCATCAAGAATTGATCCCCGGTGGGCACCTGCAACGTGTAACCTAATGCCGCCTGGCCATGCGGGACGATAGTGACTTTGCGCACCGGATCTGCATCCGGGCTGTACGCCGCGACCAGGGCGTGACCCAATTCGTGATAGGCGATACGTCGCTTCTGATCTTCGGTTAGACGGCGGCTCTTCCGTTCAGGACCGGCGACGACCTTCTCAACAGCGTTTTCAAGGTCGGCTTGGCTGATTTCGTCGGCCCCTCGGCGAGCCGCCAGCAGGGCCGCTTCGTTGAGAACATTGGCGAGGTCAGCACCGGAAAACCCGGCAGTCGCCTGAGCCAGTTGGCGCAAATCGACTCCTTGCGCCAATCGTTTGCCGCGGGAATGAACTTTGAGAATGGCTTCCCGACCATCCAGATCGGGCGTATCCACGACCACCTGCCGGTCAAACCGGCCGGGCCGCAGCAACGCCGCATCGAGAACTTCGGGGCGGTTCGTCGCCGCAAGGATAATAACTCCAGCATTAGGTTCGAACCCGTCCATTTGCGCCAGGAGCTGATTGAGGGTTTGCTCCCGCTCATCATTGACAGAGCCCATGTAAACGCTGCGCTTCTGGCCAATAGCGTCCAATTCGTCGATGAAGATGATGCAAGGAGCGTGCTTCTTTGCTTGCTCGAACAGATCCCGAACGCGAGCGGCGCCCACGCCAACAAACACCTCGACAAAATCGCTCCCAGTGATAGAGAAAAACGGCACCTTGGCTTCGCCGGCAACGGCTCGGGCTAACAATGTCTTGCCGGTGCCGGGCGGTCCGATTAACAAGACACCTTTGGGAATTTTCGCGCCAATTTCTGTGTAATGCTTGGGGTTCTTGAGGAAATCGACCACCTCTTTCAACTCCAGCTTGGCTTCCTCGCATCCGGCTACATCGGCAAAACCAACTCCCGTTTTTTCTCCTTCCACCAGTTTGGCGGTGCTTTTGCCAAACCCGAAAATGGATTGGCCCTGAACGCCCATTTTGCGGCTTACCAGCGACCATATGCCCAGGTAAATGGCCATCGGGAGAATCCAACTCACCAGAAACTGCGAAAGGAAGCTCGGGCGCTCCCCATTGTACTGAGCGCCGCTGGCTTGGAGGTCCCTTACGAGGTCGGGATCCTCTATGCGCTGAGTGCGGAACGCGAACGGAGTTCCATCCGTTGCGGGAGCGTTTGCACCGGCTGCGTGGACATTCGTCTGGGTAACGGCGGGCGTAGATGCGGTCATATTCGTGGACACGGATTTGGGTGCGATGTGGCCCAGTATCTCGGTTTGCTTTACCACGGCATCGACGACCTCATGCCGGGCCAAATGAGCTCGGAACTCGCTATAGGGAATCGTGCGGACCATGAGTTGGCTCATCGCGGCTTGCCAAAGCCACAACATCACCAGCATGATCAAGAACGGCCAAAAATTGGACCGCCAATCGGGCTTCTTGTCTCCTCCCTCGAGATCGATTTTAGGTGCAGGCTTTTTCATGTTTTCCTTTGAGTTTGTTATGTTTGTTCAGCGATGCGTTGGCGGCCCACAAACGGTCGGGCGACAGCAACTCCGAACAAAAAGCCGCCAACATGCGCCAGGTAAGCGACACCCCCGGTCTGCACGTCTGCCACAGCGCCGACATTGAATAGCTGAATGAGAAACCAAACCCCAATCAACAACCCGGCGGGGATAAACGTGACGCGCACAGAAAACAAAAAGAACCATAGCGACCGAATCTCATCACGCGGGTAGATGACCAGAAATGCGCCCATGACCGCCGCGATCGCGCCGCTTGCGCCCAGGCAGGGGACCACGGAGTCAGGGCTGGCTACAACCTGCGCGAGCATCGACACCAACCCGCCGACAACGTAGAACACCGAGTACCGCCATGGGTCCATGGCGTCCTCGATCGCCGGGCCGAAAGCCCATAAGAACAGCATGTTGCCCACGATATGCGACCAACTCCCGTGCATGAACATCGACATCAGCAGCGTGATCCAGTGATGGCCGGCGGTTATCTCAGCGGGCACGGCCGCCCACCGGGTCACAAACTCCTCGCCTCCTATTAATTCGCGGATGAAGACAAACCCGTTGATGGCGATGATGGAGATCGTGACCAGCGGGAAATGTCGCGGACGCCGCGTGGCATCCGACAATGGGATCACTGCGCCCATGCACCAAATCTCATCCAGTCGATTACCTTATTGTATTCACGGTTGTGGGACGCCTTCAGAAAATCTTGGCCGTTTCATGGACGTCTACTCTGAATTCATTGGCCAGGCGGCGCGCGGCCAGGGAAATCGTCAATCGGGCAAACCCGCTGAAGAGCATACTGATGCCCACGAGCGTGCCGATAGCCCAGAGACTGCTCGATGGCCATGCCGCCCATATCATGATGGCGAGAATGAGGCTGACGATCCCGTCCATCAGCAGCCAACCCGAACCGGGCAACGGACGGAGACGGTATGACAGAACGAACTCCAGAATCGATTCCATCAGCAGGTAGGCGCCCAACACGAGTGTCAAGGACGCGAGACCCACCACTGGATTCAGCAATAGGTACCCGCCAGTGACGATATAGAGGATGCCCAAGAGGATTCCCCACCAAAGCCCGCCGCCACCGCGTGCGTACCAGGCGTATACCAAATGGGCGACCCCAAACAGCACCATCAACCAGCCAACCAATAGGGTGACAGCGATACCGGAAGCCGGCGGCAGGATGATTGCCAGAATACCGGCCACGATCATTAATATACTCAGCGCGACCGACCATCCCGCCGTTTTCTTCACGATTGCAGCAGGGGTCGAGATTGTTGTAGCACTCATTATTATTGCCTCCTCAGGTCCGTCAAGGACCTACGTTGTTTGTTTCATTCCTACTCGGTCAACTCCAACAGTCAGCCTGGCCCAAGCTCTCACATCTTGTGCAGATCAAGCGCGAGCGCGACCCAAGCCCAGCCGTAAAACACCAGATCGATTCCGACAAACAGGCCGATCGTCCACAGGCCCGAGATCGGCCATTGCGTCAGGACGAGAACCCCGAGCACACATGTGACGATTCCGTTCACCGCGTGCCAGCCCCAGCCCGGCAGGTGAATCACCAGCGAACTGACCAGTTCAAACACCCCGGACATCAGAAAGAACAGGGCCATGAAAAGGGTCGCCACCTCGGCGCTGATCACCGGCCTCCTCACAAACAGCCCGCCGGTTACTCCGAAGAGAACCGCAGCCAGCAAGTGCAGGAAGAAGCCTGCCCACTTACCGACCAGGAACGCCTGCGCGACCTCGATACCAGCCGCCATTACCAGTAGCCATCCGAAGAACGACATCGAGATTACCGTGGCTTTCACGGACCGAATAATGGCGGCGATCCCCAGCACCACCAATCCGATGCCGAGCACCAGGAACCACCCCCAGTTGTGAATCATCTCCGGCGGAATTCCAACCATCAGAACATCAATCTGGTTCATTGCAATGTCTCCTTTGATTCATGTTTAATAATCGCAGCCCAAACGCGCTGCTTCACAATGCCAGGGCTTCCTTGATGAGTTCCCCAGCTTGGTGCAGCTTGTCGCTGCGCCGTTTGTACTCGGACCGCACCTCGGCCATACGCGCCTCCAGCTTGGCCTTCGTGTCACCCCGCGCCTTGGCCATCTGCTCCTTCAGGGACTTGATCTTGGCCTCCATCTCCCGCTTCGCCGCTTCGGACGCCGCCTTGGCCCGATCCTGCGTGGCGTGCAGTCTGGCCTTGGCCGCGTTGATCTTTGCCCGGAGCTTCGCCTTTGTCTCCTTGTTTGCCCGAGCGTACTCGGCTTCCAGATCGGCGACTTCCGCCTTGAGCGCCGCGGCGTCCCTGTCGATTTGAGAGTCCAGAACTTCCGCGCGCGCCCGGCGGAAAACGACGCCGCCGGCGGCTTCCATGCGGGTATCGACTGGCATCACCCACTCCTCATAAACTTCGGCGACCACGGCCACCTTGCCAGGGCGCAACTGTCGCTCGACCTCGACGAGAAAATCCTCGCCGACTCCGACTTTCGCCAGGTCGTACAGCATGCCCCCGAACGTTCCGGCATAGGCACCGATTGCGACACCCACGGGCCCACCGAGCAGGCCGATCAAACTTCCGGTGATCAGGCCGACAGCCGTCGCGAGTGGGCCCTCGTCGGCCGCCTGTTTGACGGTCACCTTCCCGTCGGCGTCCTTTGCAATCACGGCGCTCGCGTAGAGCGTGATGCTGCCCTCGGCATGCAAATCCTTGAGGGCCTTGACGCCCTCATACGCCTTTTTCTCGTTATCGAATAGTACGACGATCAATTTGTCGTCCATGGCTGCTCTCCTTATTGTTGGTGCGTGCGGGCCGTAGGCCGAGTGCACGCCGCTTTCTTGCCTCTCTTTTTGCGCCGAGTTCCCATCAACTTGCTGTTGCCGGCTCGGGGACTGTCAGAACATGCTCATCCAGTGCGGTTGGTTTCGTTGTCTTGAGGATGTCTTTGGCCTTGGCAACTTCGGCGGCGGTCCCGTGGGCCACGAGAAGATATTTGTTCACCTTGATGGCGGTTTCGTACTTCACGACACTGTCTTTGGGGATGCCAATGCTCCAGAGCGCCGCTCCCAGAACGCTCACGCCGCCCACCACCACCGCACTCTCCAACGCAGCCACGATGGCGGCCGACAGCGGTCCGGCGACGAGCAGCGGGCCGACGCCCGGCACCCAAAAGAACGCCGCGCCAAACAGCAAACCCCAGAACCCACCCCAGAATGCGCCCATCTTCCCCCAGTACTTCATTCGGTCCCCTGCGTTGTAGTAGCCCACCACCTGTTCGTCCGTGTGGTAGTCTTTGCCGACGATCGATAGCTTTTTCATGTCGAAGCCGCCCCGCTGCAGTTCCTTCACTCCGGCCTCGGCCTCGGAGTGCGTGTTGTAAACCGCGACCACCGCTTTTGGGTCCGTTATGGGTCGGCTACTCTTCAGTGTTGGTGCCATGGCGTTGCTCCTTTTGTTATTGTTGTTCTGATGGTTTGTTTACTTCGGCAGGAAACCTAGCAACACACCCGTGATGGGTTCCATAATCACTTGGTATCGGTTCTCCCATCCCGACAGGCATCACTTGAAATCCCGCTTCACGCCCGCTACGGTCCGATACCGGTCCTCGACAGTCCTGGAGAGAAGTCTTATGACAACAGGGAAATCGCTGCCCGAGTTCCCGGCGTCCGCCCGTCAGGCCGCCCGGATGGTCTGCAACCAGCGTTGGGTTGACCTACTCTGGTCTTTCACGCACCGTTGATCCTCTCCGCTGCGCCAAAGAGGAACGCACCGCATCGAGGAGGGATTCCTGGCTGAACGGCTTGCGCAGGAACGCCACGGCTCCACCTCGCAACGCTTCCGCAGAAACGTCGTGATCTCCATGCGCCGTGATAAAGATGATCGGCGTGCGGTCATTCTCGGCCGCCAACCGGCGCTGCAACTCAAAGCCTCCCACGCCGGGCATGCGCACGTCCAGGATCAGACACGCCGTGCGGCGCAACTGGGGGGAGTTTAGAAAGTCTTCCGCCGAAACAAATCCCACGGCGGCGTAGCCGACTGATTCCAACAGACTGACTGTGGCTTCAACAACGGATCGATCGTCATCCACGACCGAGATCAGCGGTATTTCAGATGTGCTCAAGTTTGTTGCCGGCCTGAGCGTACTGGCTCAACCCAGCTTTACGAAACTCTAGCACGCTGGAGGTGATGGCTTCTATGATACTTTGGTATGGGATTGCCCAGCGTCGACGATCCCGATCGTCTCCGCCATGCGGAGCAGTTCCACGACTGATTCAGCCTTCATTTTGTGCATGACCTGTCCGCGATGCATTTTGATCGTGATTTCGCTGGTGCCCAACTGGCCGGCGATTTGTTTGTTTAGCATTCCGGAAATCACCAACTGCATCACTTCGCGTTCTCGCGGCGTTAGCGAATCGTACCGCCGGCGTAACTCTGCCGCCTTGGCCCGCTGCTCCCGCGCTTCTCGGTCGACTTTGAGGCCCTGTTGAATCGCGTCGAGCAATTCCTGGTCCCTAAATGGTTTGGTCAGAAATTCCACGGCACCGGCCTTGATGGCCCGCACCGACATGGGAATGTCCCCATGGCCAGTGACGAAGATGATCGGGAGCGGTTCTCCCGACTGAGTCAACTCCCGCTGCAGATCCATGCCACTGGCACCGGGCAGGCGCACGTCCAGCACGAGGCAAGCCGGGGCATCCGGCCTTTTGTGCCGCAAGAATTCTTGCGCTGAATTGAAGGCCTTTGCCTTAATACCGATAGAACTGATCAGGTCTATGAGTCCTTCACGGACGGACGCGTCGTCGTCCACAACGAAAACGATGGGGTCGTTGCTGTTCATTCGGAACCTCCCGTCTCAGCCGGAAGCAGTATTTGAAACGTCGCTCCCGGACCGTGGTTGGATTGAGCTGTCAGCCTCCCCCCATGAGCCTCAACAATTGATCGACTGATCCAAAGGCCCATTCCCATCCCTTCCGGCTTGGTCGTGTAAAAGGCTTCAAAGAGCCGCCCAGCCTCCGTGCTGCTCAAGCCAGTACCGGAGTCGCTCACTTTCACCGAAACGGCGGTCTTCCCATCCAAGTTTCCCAACTCGGATCGGATCCGCAGGGTCTTTCCGCGGTTTGCAACACCAGCCATGGCTTCGATCGCGTTCATAATGAGATTTAGCAGAACTTGCTGCAACTGAATACTGTCTCCCATGATGGCGGGCAGGCTGGAGTCCAATTCCGCGCATAACTCAACATTGTTTTCGCGCAGTTCACCCCCCGCCAGCACCACCACATCGCGGATAATCTGGCTCATGCTCACCCGTGATTTGGTGGGGAGCGTCCTCTTCAGGAGCGTGCGTATTCGGGTTAACACCTCCCCGGCTCGATTGCCATCCCGAAGGATGCGCTCCATGGACTCACGGGTCTTGAGAAGATTCGGCGGATTTTTCGCCAGCCAATTCAGGCCGGCGTTGGCGCTTGTTACAACACCGGCCAGAGGCTGATTGATTTCATGAGCGATGGAAGCAGCCAGTTCGCCCATCATGGTCACACGGGTAACCCGCGCCAGTTCCGCCTGAGCCTCCTGCAATGCTTTTCCCGCGCGCCGGCGTTCAGCTTCACTGGACCGTTCAGCTTCTTCGGCCCGCACGCGGTCACTGATGTCCCGGGCCACCTTCAGCAGGAAGCGGCGCCCGCCACGCCAGAAGAGGCTGGTGTGCACTTCGACCGGGAAGAGCGAGCCGTCCTTTCGCCGATGCCAGTGTCGGTCGAACAACACGGTCTCGCCCGCCGCTGTCCGCTCCTCCATGGCGTCGAGGGTCGCTTGATCCAGATTCACGTCGAAGGCCAGCGGGGTTTTCCCGATCAACTCCTCCCGGCTGTGGCCGAGGCTCTCGCACGCAGGCCGGTTCACGTCAATAATGGTTCCTTGCTCGAAGTCCAGCATGAAGAAGGCGTCCGTCGCGTGGTCCACAAACGTGCGGAAGCGCGTCTCACTTTCACGCAGAGCTTCCTCGGCGCGTTTCCGCTCGGTGATGTCGCGAGCGGCGGCGAATACGCCAATGACCCGGCCCGACTCGTCCCGATAAACCGAGGCATTGTACAACACCGACATCACGCGCCCGCTCCGGTGCTGCAGCTCCAAGGGGTAATCCCGCACTGTCCCTTCCCGGAACACCTGCTCGTAGCCGGCACGCGCTTGTGCCGGCTCGGTGAAGTAATCGCAGAAATCGCTGCCGATGAGTTCGCCGCGCGAGCGACCCGTCGCGGCCTCGGTCGCGCCATTGACGTCTGTGATCTTCCCGTCCGGCCCGATCGTGACCAGCGGATCGAGGCTGGCTTCGATCAGGCTGCGGTTATAGGCGTTGGACAGTCGCAAGGCTTCTTCTGTGCGCTTGCGTTCCGTAATATCGATCGTGATGCCTACCAGCTTAAAGATATCTCCTGCGTCATTCAGGACAGGATGCCGGATAGTGCGAATGTGTTTGATCGTTCCGTCGGGCAGCATGATCCTGTACTCATCGAGACTATCTAGTTTTTCGCGGAGCGACTTCTCGAAGTTTCTCTTCCACCAGTTCCGATCCTCCGGATGGACTCGTTGAAACACTGCTTCCTTGGTCGGTAAACCCTGTTGCGGATCGAATGCCCAAATTCGATAGTCTTCCTCCGAAACGTAGACATACTCGTTGCTGGCCAGGTCTAAAGCCCAACTACCCGTGTGGGTCAGCCTTTCCGATTCCGCCAGATACGCCTCACTTTGCTGCAGAGCTTCCTCAGCCTGTTTTTGCGCGGTCACGTCCATCACCGCCCCGATAAACTCGACGTTGCCCGGTTCATGCCCGACGCACCGAGCAACGACGTGAAGATGCTTGACGGAGCCATCCGGCATGAGCAACCGATGTTCATAATCCAAATCTCGCCCCTCTTGCGCGGCGCGGTCCAGCGTTTCGTGCACGATGGTTCGATCCTCGGGATGAACGCGTTCGAGGATCAATGGCGTTGTGATCTTCGTGGATGCGTCGTATTCGAAAATGCGGAAAGTTTCTTCGGACCAGATGTGCTCGTCGGTGGCCACATTCCAACCGAAACTGCCTGTGTGCGTCAGCTTCTGCGCTTCCGCCAGATAGGCCTCGGCCAGCCGGCGCGCGGCGGCTTCCTGTTCCCAGCGCCGCAACTGGCCCCGCAACGCCCCAAAGAGCAGCAGCGCCGTGACCGCCACAAACGCCCAACCTTTGTACATCGCTATTTCCCCCATGACCACCGGATCGCGCACCAGCGCCACCAGCACTTTATCGGAAACCAGTATCCAGACCGCCGCCGCCAGCGCGTACAGCAGGCTGGTACGCAAAGCCACATGGGAAAGCTTACCGGGCATTTGAAACTCCTTTTGGCGAGGGGTGAAGGTCTTCCGCTTTTCGCTCCAACACCGAAATCGCCGCGCGGCCGTACATGCGCAGCAATATTCGCATCAGTCGGTCGGGACTTTTGTCACTTGTCCCGTGCGCTGGCTCCATTCGGGCTTCCATGACTCACCAAGGCGTGGCCAATCCTATCACACAGGCCCATGAATTGTCCAAAACGATCAACGACGGGACGCATCCCAGGGGAACGAATGCGCCCCCGGTCTTTGAGAGATGCTATTAACAACAGTTGACGGATGGAAATACTTGCGCTTACTTTTGCGTCAGATCCTTGTCCCGGCTTTCCCCGGCACCATGATCCGTGTGACCAGAGTCTTCAGCCAGCGCGCCGACAATGAGTCTCCAGGTCTTGTGCAACATTCTGAGGCTGCGCGCTATCTTTACGACGGGCGTTTCGACCAACGCAGTGACTTCCTCAACGGCGTGATCGGCTCGCTCCGACCATCCCCGGACGACGCGAACGACCTTGCCCACCTCGTCCAGTTGCTGGTTGGCGCGGCTGGAAAGAAGGTTGACGTTTTGAACCATCGTGCGGGAGTCCTGAATCAATTGCTTCAGGTCGGCTTTCATTTCTTCCAGTTGTCGAGCGGCCCGGCTGGCGCGTCGGTAAAGCAGAATGGAGAGCGGAATCAGAAACAGCACGAACAGCACCACGGTCACACATGTCACAAAAAGGGCAACTTGTAGAGCAGCGGACATAGATCAACCGTCATCCAGAACGTTGAGAAGCAGGAGCCAACGGAAGCTATTCACTTCTCTCCTCTGTCGCACCGCGGATGAGGTGACATGTTAATTCTATTCCGATTTTCCCATCTTTCGCCTGTGGGATGTCTCAAGCGACATTTCTCATAAGACTGCCCCCGCGACTATTGCGAAGCAATTCATTTTTTGCTGTCGGGCGGATGGAGACGGGAGGACTTGCTGGCAGCGTCACGTATGATCTCGTAGTAGCGCGCGAAGCGCTCCACGGGATCCTGAATCGCCCGACACTGGAGCATGGCCCGGATACGGATGAGCAAGTCGGTCAGATCGACCGGTTTGAACGCAAAGTCATCTACACCGGAGATCCTCGCCTCCTCAAGCTGCGAAGGTAAGAGAACCCCGGTAAGCAAGATGATGGGGATGTGCTGTGTCTTTGGGCTGGCACGAAGCACCTTGCAAACTGTAACACCATCCTGAACAGGCATGCGAAGATCGAGCAGGATCAAATCGGGCCGGCGGATGAGGGCTTGGTTGATGCCGTCCTGACTGGACGCAGCTGTGGAGACAGTGAATCCCTCGGGGGCCAGGCGCTGCGTGAGGAAATCTAGCATTGCCCGATCGTCATCAATGACCAGTATGGTCTCTGCCATAGCATTGTCTCCTCAGGCCTGTCGAGGACCTACATTGTTTGTTTCATGCATACGTGGAAAACTGAAACTGAACCGACCCCTTGGCCAGCTCCTCACATCTTGTGCGGGTCAAGCGCCACCGCGACCCATATGCAGCCGTAAAACACCAGATCAATCCCCACCAAAAGGCCGATCGTCCACCGGTCTGATCAAGTATCCACGAAAGCGATCCGGTGCTTGATGGCTGCCCGAACCAATCCTGCCGCGTCGTGAAGATCCAACTTCTGCATCAACCGGGCTCGGTGTTTCTCGATCGTCTTCTCGCTTAAGCCCAGTTTCAACCCGATTGCCTTGTTCGTGTCCCCTTCGGCTACCAGTTGGAACACCTCGCGCTCCCGGGAAGTCAATTGTTCCAAGACGGAGTGACATTCCTTGGTTGCATCCGGTCGAAGGCAGGCGTTCCGCAACGATGAGGGAAGCTTGGAGCACAAAAAGAGTCCACCTTGATGGACGGTATGAACAGCCTCAATGAGTTCGCCGGCGACAGATTGCTTGAGCAGGTAACCCCGGGCGCCGAACTGCAGGGCTTGTCGCACCAAGCCCTCATCCAGATACATCGAGAGCATCAAGACCTTGGCTCGAAGCTTCAAGGACGCGAGCCGTCGGACAGCTTCTACGCCGTTAAGTTGCGGCATGGCCACGTCCATCAGCAAAACGTCGGGGAGGAGCTTTTGCACCTGCTCCAAGGCGGCATAACCGTCCGCGGCTTCACCGACCACCTGAATACCGCCATCCTTCTGCAGTAGGGCACAGATGCCCTGGCGCACCAAGTGATGGTCCTCTGCGATCACAATTCGAATCATTGGAATTCCTCGTAAGGAATCTGCATCACCAGTCTAGTCTCTCTCCCCGGTTGCCTTTCGACGCGCAACTGACCTCCCATTTGATCGACTCGTTCCCGCATCCGCGTCACACCCGGTCCCGATGGGGACGTGGCGGTATCAAAGGCTCTCCCGTCATGGGCCACTGAAAGCTGTAGAACACGACCGTCTGCCGTCAGTCGGACATCGGCATGCTGCGCTTGCGCGTGCCTGACCACATTGGTGAGCGCCTCTTGTAAGCCCCGATACAAACAAGTGCAGGTTATGTTCGCCAACCCGGGGATTTTACTTCCCCGGTAATCGACAGCCAAACCAGAGTGTTGGCTGAACTCGCGGCACAGCTCTTCCAATGCGGCGCTTAACCCCAACGAGTCGAGGGCTGGGGGGCGCAGAGAACGTACAACGTGTGCAATCTGATTTCCCAACTTCTCGGTCAATCCAATTAATTCCTCCACGTGTTCTCGTGCTGTGGAGTTTTCGGAGGGCAGTTCTTGGCGCAGTAGGTCCAACTTGATGGTCAATACGGTCAAAATCTGGCTGGCCTGATCGTGCAATTCGCGAGAGAGACGACGACGTTCTTCCTCGCGGGCAGAGACCACCTGCTGTGCGAGTCGCCGGGTTCGCTCGCGCCCGATGCGCAATTGACCGAGCAGCCTGGTGCGCTCCTCTTCCGTTCGTTTGCGCTCCGTGATGTCACGCGGCCGCATTTCAATGACGTGTTTCCGGGCAGCCACTTCGATGTCCTTGGCGTGGGTTCTTACCGAAAGCCGTTACTGCTCATTGGTTACAACCGACCGAGCGCTCCCCTCAAGCTGACCCGGATATCGATTCGTTTCATAATCGTCGGCTGAATTTGTTTCTCGCGCATATGTTCCTTCACTTCTGCCTCGGCCTCCGCGTGGGCATCACAAACCGCAACCATCGCCTTCGGGTCTGACGTGGATCGGCCGCAGCCCAAACGTAGAGTTCACAATGCCAGCGCTTCCCCGGTGAGTTCCCAGGCTCGGTGCAGCCTGTCGACGCGCCGTTTATACTCGGACCGGACCCCGGCGATCCGCGCCTCTAGTTTGATCTTCGTGTCAGCCTGCGCCCTGGCTGCCTGCTCCTTCAGGGAGTTGATCTTCGCGTCCATCTCCTGCTTTGTCGCTTCCGACGCTGCTCTGGCCCGGTTCATCGTAGCTTGCAGGCTGGCCTTGGCTTTGCTGATTCTCGCTTGGAGTTTCGCCTTTGCCTCCCGGTCCGCCCGGGCGTACTCGGCTTTCAGGTCGTCAATCTCGGCCTTGAGTGCCGCGGCTTCCCTCGCGATCTCGGAGTCCAGAACGTCCGCGCGCGCCCGGCGGAAGACGACGCCGCCCGCGGCCTCCATGTGCGTATCGACTGGCATCACCCACTCCTCCCACATTTCGGCGACCACGGCCACCTTGCCCGGCTGCAGGTGTTGCCCGACCTCACCAAGGAAGTCCTCGCCGACTCCGACTTTCGCCAAGTCGTACAGCATACCGCCGAACGTCTTGGCCTCGGCACCAAGCGTGACACCCACGGCCCCACCGAGGAGGCCGATCAAACTCCCTGTGACCAGGTCGACACCCGTCCCGAGCGGGCCTTGGTCGGTCGCTTGTTTGACGGTCACCTTCCCGTTGTCGTCTTTTGCAATCACGGCGCTTGCGTAGAGGGTGATACTGGCCTCAGCATGCAAAGCATCGAGGGCCTTGGAGCCCTCATAAGCCGTGTGCTCGTTATCGAATATTATGACGATGATGTTGTCATCCATCGCTGCTCCCTCTTGGTTGGTGCGCGCCAAGTCGCCCGTGCGAGGCATACCGGTTGTTTTCGTCACTGCTTCCACGCGAAGCTTCCTATAGTCAGTTCTCGTACCGGGCTTGCAGAGTTTTCGGAACGCACTGATACAACGAGTGTTGTGATGCTCCTCGGCGGTTGGAGCCGCCTTCGAGATTTCGCGCATACGAAACTTCGTGGGAAATAATACGAATTTTCGTGGGCACAAGACTTGGTTGAATGGCTCTTCCGTCTCGTCTATCATGGGAACGTGGGCACGTCGACCGAGTACAGGTACGATCCCGACTCCGCGAGAGAGTTCATTCTGGAACTCGCTCAAGAGCGGTCCTTGGCTGGTTTCCTGCAGAAACTCGTTCATCACTCCATGACAGACCCCGCCATCGCACTGCTGCCGGTTTGGTTGATCGACTCGGGAGACATATGTTCCACGTGCACGATGAGGACAGTCTGTCCCGATCAAACTCGTTGCTTGCATGCCGCCGCCAGCGGCGGCAACTCGATCTCCAACCTGAAAGAAAACTGTCCCCGATGCGACGACTGGTTGGCACGCGTGCCATTGGGTGTCGGGATCGTGGGCCAGATTGCGGAGACAGGTAAACCGATCGTCATCCGGGAATTCAGTGGGGAGACGGAGGCATTTGCCCCCCACGACTGGCTGAAGCGCGAGCAGGTGCGTGGATTCCACGGAGCGCCGGTCGTTTACCAAGGCGAGGTGTTGGGAGTCATCGCGGTGTTCACCCGCGTTCCGATACCCGATGAAGCGGTGGGCTGGTTGCGGGCCTGCGCCAACCACATCGCCGGAGCGGTCGTCAACGAGCGCGCCTTCGAGGAGATTCGGCGGCACAAGGCACAACTCGAATCAGAAAATGCCTACTTGCAGCAGGAAGTGGCGGAAGCGAAAGCGTTGGGCGACATCATTGGTCAAAGTCCGTCGCTACGACACACCATCAGCCAGATTGACGTGGTCGCGCCGACTGACGCCACGGTTCTCATCCTCGGCGAAACCGGCACCGGTAAGGAACTGGTCGCGCGAGAAATCCACCACCGCAGCCGACGCAATAACAAGCCGCTGATCCGAGTCAATTGCGCCTCGGTCCCGAAAGAGTTGTATGAAAGCGAGTTCTTCGGTCACGCGAAAGGCGCGTTCACCGGCGCGATCCGCGACCGCGCCGGCCGCTTCGAGGTTGCCAATGGCGGGACACTGTTTCTCGACGAAATCGCCGAAGTGCCGTTGGAACTCCAGAGCAAGTTCCTGCGAGTCCTGCAGGAGAAACGCTATGAGCGCGTCGGTGAGGACAAGACGCGAAGCGTGGACGTACGCATCATTGTCGCCACCAACCGGGATTTGCAGCAGGAAGTCGAAGCCGGCCGCTTTCGGGGGGACCTTTTTTACCGGCTGAACGTCTTCCCCATCCAGGTCTCTCCGCTCCGCGACCGCCGGGAAGACATCCCGTTGCTGACGCAGCATTTCATCGACTTATCGGTGAAAGAACTGCGGTGTCCGCAACCGCGCCTGACCCGGTCGGGCGTCGCCAAGCTTCAGAACTACGACTGGCCCGGCAACGTGCGGGAATTGCGCAATGTGATCGAGCGCGCCGTCATTCTGGCCCGGGGCGGCGCCCTGGACTTTGACCTGCCAGCATCGGATTCCTCGCCCCTTCTCTCTCCCGTTGCCCCGCGGGACGGCGACATGGCCGAACCGGAATTCCTCACCGAAGCAGAATTACGGAACCGCGAACGTCACAATTTAGTGGTGATTCTCGAAAAGGCCGGTTGGAAGATTCAGGGTCCCGACGGTGCCGCCGAGCTTCTCGGCGTCAAGCCGACCACGCTGATTTCACGCATCAAGAAAATGGGCCTGAAACAGCCGAAGCAACCGTGAGTTACCAGACAAAGCGGAACAGACCCGTGGCCGCCTGATGCAACGCGCACTCACGTTCGCGCACCTGTCAGAGGTCACATTGTGAGCCAGTCGATTGCTTCTTCGAAGGAAGTGAACGCTTGAACCCGAAGACCCCGGTTCTGAGCGCAGAGCGCCAGGAACTCCGCGTAGTCGAGATGTTCCCGCGGACATAGTACTGCGGTCTTCCGGCTGGCAATGATCCGCAGTTTGGCAAGCTCAGCCGCGAGATACCAGAGGTCTTGGACAGACAAAAGAGACTGGACGTGGCGTGTATCGAGTATCACCTCGAAGTGCGGGGAAGAGGGATGGATCGCCGCCAGCTGCAGGAGAATCCGCTTGCTTTCTTCCACATCCAGAGTTCCGTGCGTAGTGACCTTGAGGAACTCCTTGGCCTTAATAATTTTGATATTCGTCGGCATCGCTCCTCCAGAGATTGTAACGTCTATCAACTTGTTGACGATGACCGGACCACTGCTCTCAATCCAAAGCTCGTGTGAGCCTCAGAATACTGACTCTGAACCAGAGGTGTGGGTTTGTCCATCCCCGATAAAGGGATGGCGAAGCACGATCGCAGTCGGGGATGGAGTTTGTCGTGTCGCAACCGGGATAGGAAAGTGGTTGACCGTTTCCACCAGTGGGGAAATACTGCCGCACATGCAACTATTACTCCCAAGTCAAATCGTCGCCCATTTAGAGAAAAGGGCATCGAGTCTGAGGGCAGAACTTGAACGAGTCGAGTCAGCCATTAGAACCCTTAGTGGTGGCGTAGTACTTGGCAGACCACACGCCGCCAAGCAAAAGCCAAAGATCTCCAAAGCAGGCAGAGCGGCAATCGCCAAGGCGCAACGGGAACGCTGGGCAAAACTGAAAGCGGGGAAGAAGTAGTAGTGGCGACACCGGTAACGAGCCAAATCCACCACAAGACCCAGTTTCGCCGTGTTCAGCGCGAAGGCGGAAATTTCTGTAGCAATTTTTGGACGGCTTCATTGATCCGGCGCTCTCGTTCTTCCGGTTTCGTGTTCCCAATGAGCCGCGCGGTTGCTGTACCGCGCCACAACGCTTGGTTGCTCCGTGCATCGACGATGTCCAGCATCAGGCTGCCTTGCGTGTACTGGCGCGTCTGCCCTGGATAAGCCAACGTCCAGGAGATGTTCCCGCTGACTGTGTACCGGTATCCGTATACGGGATATCGTGCCGGCAAAATGGCCTCGACAGGCTCCACTCGGTCTTCCAGCACCACATAATACACCAGCGTGAAATCCGGCTGCCCGGTCTCCGCGAGGCTGTACCCTTTCGCCACCAGTTCTTGGTTTGCGGCGCGACGGACGTGCTCGTCAACAAATTGCCAGTCGATCCGGGGATCCATCCGCTGGTTCTTCTCAGGCTCAGCCCAGCTGTATGTCTTCAACGCCGCATAGTCGGCTTTGCGGTCATAGTCTGTGGTCACGCGAATGCTCGAGCACGCGCCAGTTAGGAACGGTAGAATCGACAATGCCCATATGGTTCGCCTCCGGTTCGGCTGCGCCAACTATAACATTTCGCCACCCCTTTTCATCCCCAAAAGTTCTCGTCTATATAGCTAGAGGCGTGCATAATTCGATACACGGTGCCATTAGTCGTCAGTCCTGCCATAAAAACACTTCCGCGCGATGCACAGTCTTGAACCCATCGTCCGCTTCTGGCCGGTCTTCGCGGCGGGCTTCAACCTGCTTGCGTGAGGAAGCTGCGGTTTTTTGGGCGGTCGTTTCTTGAACTTTTGTCTTTGAGTGCAAACGGATTGCGTGGCATAGTCCCAGCCGCTTGCTTCGCAAACGAACATCGCTTCGGTGGCGGTGGTTCTCGAAAGTGTGTTTGGCGCTGCGTAACGAATCCATTGAGGAGGCGCGGTATGCAACTGGAATTGAATGATGAGGAGAAACGGGAATTGCTTGAGCTTGTTCAAGAGGAGTTCAAGGAGGTCCAGACCGAGTTCCATCATACGAAGGCGCAAGACTATCGTGATACCCTGAAGCGGCGTCACGCGGTGTTGGAAGGATTGCTCAAGCGGCTCCAAGGTTGATCCGCCAGCGTCTGGAAATCCGCCAGGCGAGCCAGGCGGATCGACTATGCGGGTCATGTGACCGGAGTTTCACCTCCGCAACTCCACACGCGGGCGTATGGGCGGCGGCACCAATGCCTGTAACGCCAAGCCGGCGCCTTCTGTTTGATGGTGCAAAACAGCACGGTGGGGCTATACTCTTTGCGTAAAAAGGAATGACTTGCCCAGTGTCCATGAAAACTGGTCTCATGAATAGGTAGGCACGACACCCATGAAAGTCCTTGAATTGATGAATCCCAAGGTTGTCACCGTCGGCCCCAAGACGCCGCTACGCGAGATTCTACCGCTGATGCTCCGCTACCAACTGAACAATGTTCTGGTCGTAGACGGCGAGCAGAGGCTTGCTGGCATTGTCACATACTCGGATTTAAGCCATAAATTGCTCCCCACCGAGAAAGAATTGATGGAACATGAAGAGTACATGACAGATCCTCAGTTGATGGAAGATCGTTTTAGAGACATCACGAGCGTTCCAGTTGACGAGATCATGACAAAAAAGGTCATCACCGTATCCCCCGATTTTGAGGCGCTCGAAGCTGGGGGCGTGATGACTGCCCACCGCGTCAACCAATTGCCGGTAGTGCGGAACAATAAGGTAGTGGGAATCATCAGCCATACGGACATTGGTTGGGGCCTGATGATGCAATATGCGGAATGCATGAAGGGCTGAGGCTACGTCCGTCTCTTCCAAATGATTCCGCGTGGATCGCTCGCCCAACCCACTGGGGCTACTCCTCGCTGCGATACTGATCCTGCCCGAGAAGGCGGAAACATTTCTATTTTTTGGAATCGATGTCGCCGGTCCTCTTGATCGCGCGCAGCAAGCGCCAACCAAGATAAGCTGCTATTAGGTAACCGACAGCGCCAAATACGGAAACGCCGGAAATCGTCGGCGGCGCTTTCATGCTCCAGAGGAGAGCGGAACTGACAAACAGCGCAGCGGTCATCACGCCAAGCACCAGGCGGTTGATCACCGGGTCGATATGTCGGAGATCCAGGTGAACCGAGAAGGTGCCCTCGCGCACGCGCCGGAGAAGGTCGTCCATGTCCCGCGGCAAGGCCTGCACCAGGCGCTCCCAGTCACGGTACGTGTGCCGGAGCCGGTCCAGGACGCCCCGGATCGAAAGGCGACGGCGGACCATCGTGGCGTAGAACGGCTGGATCACTTCGCCAAGGCTGAACTCCGGATTCAATCGCTGGGCGGTCCCCTCCAACTCGACCAGCGTGCGCAGCAGTACCGAGAGGGCGGGAGGCAAGGTGATGTTGTACCGCCGGATGATTCCCAGCAGGCTGTTCAACGCACCACTGACGTCCATGTCGTGGATGGACTGGCCCATGTAGTCGGCGACGAAATCGGTGAGGTCGGCGCGCAATTGGTCACGGGCCGTTTCCGGTGGCGTGGAGCCGAGGCGAAGGATAACTTCCTCCAAGTCGACCGACTTGTGGTCCACGACGGCCATGAGCATTTCATCGAGGCCTTCCGCCAGTTCTTCATCGAGGCGGCCGACCATGCCGCAGTCGAGCACTCCGACCACACCACCGGGCAGCAGCATCAGGTTTCCGGGATGGGGGTCGGCATGGTAGAACGCATCGCGGAAAATCATTTGGAGATACATATTGGCGCCGCGGCGCGCGAATTCATCGAGGTCAACCCCCGAGGCGGCCAGCGCCTTGGAGTCAGTGCCGAGGATGCCCTCCAGCCGTTCCATCGTCAAAACACGGCGCGTCGAGAACTCCGCGTAGGCGCGAGGGAAGTGGACGGTCTCGTCCTTGGCGAAATGTTCCGCGAACTCCTCAAGATTGCGGCGTTCGACGGTGAAATCCAACTCGCGAAGGAGAGTGCGGCGGAACTGCCGGACGACCGCGACGGGCTGGTACGGACGAATCTGGGAAGCGTGCTTTTCCGCCAACTCGGCCAGCCCGGCGAGAATATCGAGGTCGGGCATGATCTTGTCCGCAATGGCGGCGTGCTGGACTTTGACGACGACGTGCTCGCCCGAGTGCAGCCGGGCCAGATGGACCTGGGCGATGGAGGCCGAGGCGAATGGCGCCTCTTTGAAATGCGCAAACAATTTGTTCAGCGGTTTGCCGAGCTCGGCTTCAACGGCGGCTCGAACCGTGTCGGGCGGATCGGCCGGGGTGGCGGTTTGCAGGTGGGCCAGTTCCCCGGCCATCTCGGGGCCGACGAGGTCGGGCCGCGTGCTGAGCATCTGGCCGAGCTTGATAAAGGTGGTGCCGAGTTCGGTGAGTGCGAGGCGCACCCGCTCCTCGAACTTGAGGTCGGGGATGGGCTGGCCGTCGACGCTCTTGATTCGATCCTGAATCCAGGAGTAATTCAGGTCCTTGACCCAATCGGCTAGGCGGTACTTTGCCAGCACACCAATGATCTCGCCTGCCCGGTGCGCGTTGCGTTCCACTCGTGCCACTGCGTGAATTTTCATTCGTGATCGAATTCTAACCTATATTTTCGCGTCTGGCGAGAAGCTATGCGAACCAGACAATCTGATCCGCTGCGCACTGCAAGTCACCGATGCTGCGCGAAAATAACCGTCTTCCAGGTGACAGCTTCAACGAAAATAGGCATCCAAAATGTACTAGAGACCATACACTGGGTGTTGAAGAAGGAGCCGTTCAACGCCATAGCGTGGCGTGCTATATCGAGAAATCGATTGCGGTCCCGGTAGAACATGGTGATCACGATTTGCTCGAGCTCTTCATACAACAACGTCGGGATGATGCTTCAGCGCCAGCTTGCGGAACGCCCGATGAATGTCATCCTGGCTCGCCGTGCGCGGGACACCAAGTATCTCGTAGTAATCCTTGAACTCAACTGCCATATGGTCTCCACAGTGGCATCGGGTGTTCCATCCCGGTGCCGCGGGATCGCTCTGAATGGGATTGTCGCGGTGAGAAGGTTAATCTCAAAACCGCGCTTTGACAATAGCCCACCCGCACGGCATCATCCATCATGACCAACGTCACCGGAACGAAGACGCCAATGATCCTGACCATCAACGGCGGGTCGTCGAGCATCAGGTTTGCAGTATTCGAACCGGGTGAGCCGCCCCGTCGCATAATCGAAGGACGGATCGAACGTGTCGGATTGCCCGGCGCGAGGTTTACCACCGAGGGTGCCGATGGACAAAACACATCCGAAACGATCCACGCGCCGAACCACACGACAGCGGTGAATGCGTTGATGGATTGGCTGGAAAAAGGCATTGGCCGGAATGCGCTCCGCGCGGTCGGCCATCGCGTTGTGCATGGCGGTCCCAAATACACCCAGCCACAGCGAATCACCAGGGAACTGGTGGATTACCTACGCCAACTCAGTCCGTTTGACCCGGACCATCTGCCCGAGGAAATCGAGTTGACCGAAGCCGTCTTCCGCCGGTTTCCGGATTTGCCGCAAATTGCCTGCTTTGACACCGCGTTTCATCACGACCTGCCCCGAGTGGCGCAACTCCTGCCAATTCCGCGCCGGTTCGAGGCGCTGGGCGTCCGGCGCTACGGTTTTCACGGACTGTCATACGCGTATTTGATGGAAGAATTGGATCGCGTGGCCGGTCCGGAAGCCGCCCGCGGACGAATCATCCTCGCCCATCTCGGTAACGGGGCGAGCATGGCCGCGGTGCGTGAGGGGAAGCCCATCGACACCAGCATGGCCTTCACGCCGACGGCCGGCTTCCCGATGAGCACGCGTTCGGGCGATCTTGACCCGGGATTGGTCTGGTACCTGGCGCGGACACAGCAAACCACCGCGAAACAATTCAATGCGATGGTCAACCATCAATCCGGATTACTAGGCGTTTCCGAAACCAGCTCCGACATGCGCGATTTGATGGAGCAGGAAACCAAGGACGAACGGGCTGCGGATGCCGTCGCGCTGTTCTGTTACCACGTCAAGAAATGGATTGGCGCGTTCGCCGCGGCGCTGGGCGGATTGGATACGCTTGTCTTCTCCGGCGGCATCGGCGAAAACGCGCCGGAAGTGCGGACCCGTATTTGTGATGGTCTTGGTTTTCTTGGAATCGAACTCGATGAAGAACAGGACGCGACCAACGCGCCCGTGATCTCCCGTGCCTCAAGCCGGGTCACCGTTCGCGTCATCCGCACCGATGAAGAGTTGATGATTGCGCGCGCGGTGTGCCGCGTGCTCGGGCTCAGCGCGGCGACCAAAGAGGTTTGAATGATGAAAACAAGAACGAATTTGAAGACGCTCACCCCGGAACTACTCCAGAAGATGGACGCGTACTGGCGGGCGGCGAATTACCTGTCCGTCGGCCAGATTTACCTCTACGACAATCCGCTTCTTCGGAAACCACTGAAAGTGGAACACGTCAAGCCCATGCTGCTGGGACATTGGGGTACAACGCCGGGGCAGAACTTCATCTACGTGCACCTGAACCGCGTCATCAACAAGTATGACCTTAATATGATCTACATTTCCGGCCCCGGGCACGGCGGCCCGGCATTGGTGGCCAACACCTATCTCGAAGGCACGTACAGCGAGGTCTATCCGAACATCAGCCAGGATGAGGCCGGGTTGAAGAAGCTGTTCACGCAATTCTCTTTCCCGGGCGGGATTCCCAGCCACGTTTCTCCGGAGTGTCCGGGGTCGATGCACGAAGGCGGGGAATTGGGATACTCGCTCAGCCATGCGTTCGGGGCCGCGTTCGACAATCCGGATCTGGTTGTCGCCTGCATCATTGGCGACGGCGAAGCGGAGACTGGCCCTCTGGCTACGGCGTGGCATTCCAACAAGTTCCTCAACCCCATCACGGACGGCGTGGTGCTGCCGATTCTGCACCTGAACGGCTACAAAATCGCCAACCCGACCGTCCTCGCGCGCATCAGCCGTGACGAATTGGACCAGTTGCTTCGTGGTTACGGTTGGACGCCCCACTTTGTCGAGGGCCACGAGCCCATGAAAACGCATCAGGCCATGGCCGCCACGCTTGACAAGGTCGTGGACCAGATCAAGAAGATCCAGCGCAATGCCCGCAAGCGTGGCGACGCTACACGTCCACACTGGCCCATGATCGTTCTCAACTCACCGAAAGGCTGGACGGGACCGAAAACAACCGATGGCCTGCCGGTGGAAGGAACGTTTCGGGCACACCAGGTACCGCTCTCCGATCCGTCCAAGAACCCCAAGCATCTCAAGCAACTCGAAAATTGGTTGAAAAGCTACAAGGCAGAGGAACTCTTTGACAAGCAGGGCCGCCTCAAGCCGGAACTGGCCGAGTTGGCACCCCAAGGCTCGCGACGGATGGGCGCGAATCCCCACACCAATGGCGGGGAATTACTGCGGGACCTGCGGATGCCGGAGTTCCGCGACTACGCGGTCGATGTGCCATCACCGGGCGCGGTTGAAGCGGGTGACACAACGGTCTTGGGCCGGTTCCTGCGTGATGTGACCAAACGGAACGAGGCCCAGCGGAACTTTCGAGTCTTTGGACCCGATGAGACGCTTTCCAACCGGCTGAATGCCATCTTTGAGGTCACGAATCGTCAGTGGGAGGCCCAAAGAATTAAGATTGATGAGTTTCTCGCGCCCAGTGGACGGGTGATGGAGGTGCTCAGCGAACACCAGTGCGAGGGTTGGTTGGAGGGTTACCTGCTCACCGGTCGACATGGCTTGTTCAACTGCTACGAGGCTTTCATCCACATCGTTGATTCGATGTTCAACCAGCACGCCAAGTGGCTGAAGGTCACGCGCGTTATCCCGTGGCGACGGCCCATCAGTTCGCTGAACATCTTGCTTGCCTCCCACGTGTGGCGGCAGGACCACAACGGCTTTACTCACCAGGACCCCGGGTTCATCGACCATGTCGTGAACAAGAAGGCCGAGATCGTGCGCGTTTACTTGCCCCCCGACGCGAACTGCCTGCTCTCGGTTATGGACCATTGCCTCCGCAGCCGGCACTATGTCAATGTTGTCATCGCGGGCAAACACCCGGCTCCGCAATGGCTGACGATGGACGCCGCGGTCAAACATTGCACCGAAGGCATCAGCATCTGGCAATGGGCCAGCAACGATCAAGGCGCCGAGACGGACGTGGTGATGGCCTGTTGCGGCGACGTGCCGACGCTGGAGACGCTGGCGGCCGTCTCCATTATGCGCGAGCATCTGCCCGACCTGAAAATCCGGGTGGTCAACGTCGTCGATCTCATGAAGCTGGAGCCACAAACCGAGCACCCCCACGGGTTGAGCGACACGGATTTCGATGAGCTCTTCACCAAAGACAAGCCCGTCATCTTTGCTTTTCATGGGTATCCCTGGCTGATTCACCGGCTGACGTACCGTCGTGCCAACCACCACAACCTGCACGTCCGCGGGTACAAGGAGGAAGGTACGATCACGACCGCGTTCGATATGGCGGTGCTCAACGACCTGGACCGGTTCCACCTCGTGATGGACACCATCGACCGCCTGCCGCAGACCGGCGACAAAGGCATCTACCTGAAGCAGCAACTCAAAGACAAACTCATCGAGCACAAGGAGTACATCGACAAACACGGACAAGACTTGCCGGAGATTCGTGATTGGAAATGGAATACCAAGGGAACGCGACAGCGGAAAGTCCGGTGATCTGGTTAAGAGGATTGGGATTGACTCGGAACGTCAGACAAACGCATGACGATCACTTCAACTCTTTGCAGTATACTTTGCGAGACGGCACGCAGGTGTTGCTGCGGCCTGTCGTCCCCGACGATCGAGAGCGCATCCAGAATGGAATGCCGGCCCTATCCTCTGAGTCTCGGTATTTTCGATTCTTCACATCTGCTGCGCGGCTAAGTGATCAACAGTTGCGTTATTTCAGCGAAGTCGATCAACGAAAGCACGTTGCTTGGGTTGCCTTGGATTCATCCAACCCGAAGCACCCAGGACTTGGCGTCGCTCGATTCATCCGGATTTATGAAAAACCGACAATGGCTGAGATGGCGTTTGCAGTGATTGATGAGTACCAGCACAGAGGGTTGGGATCGATTCTACTTGCGATTCTTTACCTCATGGCTGAGGCGGGCGGCGTCCAAGTGTTGCGGGCGATTGTCCTTCCTGAAAACAGAAAGGTGTGCAATTGGCTGCGCAATCTCGGGGCTATTGAAAGCTATGAGGAGGACGAATACCACGTGGATTTAACCGTGCACCGCAATCCTGCGTTTTTTCCCCAAACACCGTCGGGCGAATATTTCAAGCGCGTCATAGAGGAACTGCGAACCGCGCTCCACGTGAGGAATGCCCGGCTGTGACTGGACTTGCGCCGTACTTCCAGAGCGCGCAGGATGCCGCCCGGGTTTTGAAGAATCACGATGTTGGCCTAGATCCAGTCTTTGCGCACCAACCACATCTTGATCAGCTGGGTCAGGCCCATGTAGCAGACAAGTGTCAGCGCCAGCAACGGCCAGTACACCCCCGGCAGCGGCACGAACCCAAGCGGCTTGGCTAATGGTGAGAACGGCAACCACGCGGCGAGGGCCATGATGAGAACTGTCGTCGCCGTCAGCGGCCAACTGGCTCTTCCTTGCAGAAAGGGGATTTTATTGGTGCGGATGACGTGAATAATCAGGGTCTGCGTCATCAGTGATTCCACGAACCAGCCGGTTTGAAACAGCGCGGCGGCATACGTGTGATCCCAATCCGACGGGCTCGCAAAGCGGGAGGCGATGGCTGCGGGCGGCACTAGGTCGTACAGCTTGCATTTGAACAAAAACCACATCATCGCATACGTCGTGTAATCAAAGATCGAACTGATCGGTCCAATGAAAATGATGTACCGCGCGATTTTCTCGATCCCCCACGGCAACGGCTTGCCAATCAGGTCCGGGTCAACGTTGTCTGTCGGGATCGCCGTCTGCGAAAAGTCGTAGAGCAAATTATTGGTCAACACCTGGATTGGCGTCATCGGCACATACGGCAGCAAGGCGCTTGCCCCGAGCACGCTGAACATGGTGCCGAAGTTGGAACTGGCTCCCATGCGGATGTAACGGAGAATATTGATAAACACCTTCCGCCCCTCGATGACCCCGTCGTCCAACACCATCAGGCTCTTCTCCAACAGAATCACGTCCGCAGTTTCCTTGGCAACATCCACCGCGGTATCAACCGACACACTGACATCCGCCGCGCGCAAGGCTGGCGCGTCATTGATGCCGTCGCCGAGGCAACCGACGACGTGTCCTTTTCCTTGCAGCGCTTTAATGACCCGCCGTTTGTGCATCGGCGACACCCGGGCGAACAGCGTCGTTTTCTCCGCCGCCTCCGCCAATTCGGCGTCGGTCATCTTTTCCACCTCCGCTCCGAGCACGATCAAGTCGGTCGGCAGACCGACTTCGCGACAAATCTTGCGGCTCACCAGATCGTTGTCGCCGGTCAGAATCTTGACGGTGATGCCGTGTCTCTGGAGTGCGGAGATCGCCGTCGTCGCCGTATCCTTCGGCGGATCGAGGAACGCCACATAGCCGATGAGCACGAGATCCGATTCATCGGCCGTCGAGTACGCCGGGCGTGCGTCGAGATCCTTCTGCGCCACGGCCAGCACGCGGAAGCCGTCGGAACTCAAATCTTCATACTCCTCGCGCAGGTCGTCGATGATCACGTGCTCCATCGGCATCAGGTCACCCTTCAGGTCGAACTGCGCGCACCGCTTGAAGATTTCCTCCGGCGCACCTTTGGTGAGAATGCGCCGCGTCCCTTGCGGCGTTTCCACCACGACCGACATAATCCGTCGCGAGAAATCAAAGGGGATCTCGTCCACCATCCGGTAGTTTTCGACGGCAACGGCCGGCCGTCCCTTGCCGTAATCGAGAATGGCGCGGTCGAGCACATTCTTCAACCCGGTTTGAAAGTGGCTGATCAGATAGGCGACTTCCAGGACGTTATCAACCTCTTCCCCGACTACGTCGCAATGCCTCTCCAGGAACACACGGTCCATGGTCAACGTCCCGGTCTTGTCGGTGCATAGCACATCCATCGCCCCGAAGTTCTGAATGGAATTAAGCCGCTTGACGATGACCTTCTTGCGCGACATCATGATCGCGCCCTTCGACAGGCAGACGGAGACGATCGTTGGCAGCATTTCCGGCGTCAGACCGACGGCGACTGCCAACGCAAAGAAAAATGCCTCTTTCCAGTTGTGCTTGTTGAAGCCGTTGATGAGAAACACCAGCGGCACCATGACCATCATGAACCGGATCATCAGCCATGTGAATTTCTTCACGCCCCGGTCGAAATTGGTCTCCACCTCTTGACCAATGAGGGTGCGCGCCATTCCGCCGAGATAGGTTTGCGGGCCGGTTGCCACAACCACTGCGTGCGCCGTTCCGCTCTCGACGCTGGTACCGATGAAACACAAATTGCGCAACTCGACAGGGGAACGTTCACCAGGGGGCTCCGGGGCGTCGGTCTTCTCCACCGGCAGCGATTCGCCGGTCAAGCTCGCCTGCACCAGAAACAAATCTTTCGCCGCCACCAACCGCACGTCGGCCGGGATCATGTCTCCCGCTGCCAATTTGACCACGTCGCCCGGCACCAATTCCTGCAACGGGATCTCCCTAGGCTGACCGTCGCGGATGACCGTGGCCGTGACCTTAATCATCGCCTTGAGTTTGGCCGCAGCCACGTCCGCGCGGGTTTCCTGCATGAAGCGCAGGGACACGCCCAGCGCGACCATCACCATCATCACCACGCCGGAGGGCACATCGCCGGTGGAAAACGACACGATCGCGAGAACCGTCAGCAGAATGACCAGTGGATTGCCCACCGCCGTACCGAGCCGCCTGAGCCAGCCGTGTCGTTTAGCCTGCGCGACCTCATTCGGTCCGTACTGTGACAGCCGCTGTTCGGCTTCGGATTGGGTCAGCCCCGAGGGGCAAGTATTCAGCAGGGTGAACACTTCGCCGGTGTTCTTCTGAGATGCCTCGACCAGCAAGGGCGCCACACGGATCGTGTTGGGCTGCTTCTTGGGGGGCGTTGGAAGGGGCCCCATACCAGGTTGTTCAGTGATTTGTGCCATTTTTATCCTCGTTCGTCCTTGGCGTGGCGGTGGTGCACACGGAACTTCTGCAGGAAGAACACCGCGACAAACAAGAGAAATACATTCAGCACGATGCCCGGCCCCGGCGGCACGTCCGTTGTGTTGGACAACACCATCCCCGCCACAGTCCCGGCCACCGCCGCCGTGATTGACAGCACCACGATCATCACGAGCCTTCTGGCGGACAGCGTCCCGATCGCGCCTGGCAGGATCAACATCGCCGTCACCAGCAACGCGCCGACGACCTTGATCGAGAGGACCACCGTGGCGGCCACGACCAATAGCAGGCCGTATCGCAGCAGCCGAGTCGGCACGCCCGACGCCTGCGCCAGTTCCTCATCGAATGTCCATGCGCCCAGCCAGCGCCAACCGGCGAAACATCCCAGCGCGATCACCGCCGCTAGTCCCAACAACAGCCGACACTCCAGCGCATTAACTGCCAGAATGCTGCCGAACAGGAAATCCTCCAGATTAGCCGTGTATCTGTGCCGCCACGACAGCATCACGATGCCCAGCGCAAAGGCGGCGACAAAACACGCGCCGACAGCCGTGTCCGAAGCGAGCCGTTCTTCAGACGAGAAATAGGCGATGGCCAACCCCACCCCGCAGGTGAACACGAAACTGGCGAGATAGCTGGCCAGCCCCGGCGTCGACCCGGTCTCAAACAACACCAACCCAACCGCCAGTCCGCCGATGGAGGCATGCGCCAGTCCGTCCGCCGCGAACGACAGCCGCCGCAGCACTACAAACGGCGAGAGGATGCCGCAGGCCACGCTCATCAGCAGGCCGGCCGCGAGCGCGCGCTCCAGGAAGCCGTAGTGCCAGAACGAATCGAGTTGGAGATAACCGCCCATCATGGCTTGCCATCCCCTCGATGCGGCCTCGGCGTGGACATGGGGCTGTTCATTGCACGTGTTTCCGGTGAGTAGATGCGTCGTAATTTTCCAGTTCGCAGCGGTAGGCTTCGTGGATGATCTCATCGGTCAATTCGTTGGCCGCCCCGTGCCAATGCATCGTCACCGACAAACACGCAATGCGGTCCGCGTATTCCTTGACCAGCGGAATGTCGTGACTGACCAGCAGGATGGCGACTCCCTGACGCGTCAGGTCGCGCAGGATCGAACAGATTTGGTCCTGGCCCTGCGCGTCCACGCCCGCCGTTGGTTCATCGATCAGCAACACTTTTGGATCATCCATCAATGCCCGCGCCAGCAAGGCGCGCCGTTGCTGGCCACCGGACAGAACGACAAACGGCGTGTCGCCCTCCGTTTCCAGGCCGACCCGTTGCAACATCATCCTGGCCTGTTCGTGCAGTTGCCGCCCGCGCGCGCCGGACAGCGGCCAGGCACCCTGGATGCCTTGCATCACGATTTCCAGCGTGCGGAGCGGGTAATTCCGGTCGGCAGCGCTGCGTTGCGGCACGTAGCCAATGCCGGGCTTTCCACCGGTCACAGGATCGTGCCAGACGACGGTGCCGCTGGTCGGCGCCAGGATGCCGAGGATCACCCGCAGCAACGACGTCTTGCCGCCTCCGTTGGGCCCGATCAATCCCAGAAACTCTGCGGTCTTCAACTCCAAGCTGATGTCCCGCAAAATGCACCGCTGCGACAACGTCAGGCCCACGCGGTTGACCGACAACAGCGGCGGCCCCGCCAGGCCGGCGGGGAATGCTGCGGGTTGGGGCGCGGGCGTGTTCATTCAGGGGCCGTGCCGAGGCTGTCGCGCAACACCTGGATGTTGCGGCGCTGTCTCTCCAGATAGGTAATGTTCGGGTTGTCGGGAAGAATGGTTTCGCACGAATCGAGTTTCTCGACACGTCCGCCGACTTCCCCTGCGATGATCTTGGCGGCTTGATCGGGCAACTCAGGCTCGGCAAAAATGACGCGCTGGTGGAGTCCCCGCATCGTCTCAACCAACGCCCGCAGATAAGCCGCCGACGGTTCCTTGCCGGGAAATTCCTCGATCACGCCGGCGACCCGCAGGCCGTACCGCGCAAACAAGTATCCGAACGCGCCGTGAAACGTCACCACCTCCCGCTGTTTGAAATGCGCCGTGGCGTCCTTGTATTCCTGATCCAGCTTGTCGAGTTCACCGAGATAAGCGTCACGTCGCGCTTCGGTCTGGGCTCGTTTGGCGGGCGCGATTTCTACGAGGACGGTGGCGATCCGCTGGACGATTTCCCGGGCCAGCACCGGGTCGAGCCAGACATGCGGATCGATCTCGTCGGGATTGACGCGGGTGGATTCATCGGCCAACTCGCTCAACAGCGCCTTGCCCATCTTGTGCGTGGGCAAGCCTTCGCCCAGATGGACGATGCGGATCTTGTGCTCCGCAGTCGCCAACTTTTCCACCCACCCATCCATGCCCAACCCGAGCAGCAACACGAGATCGGCGTTGGCCACGTCACGCGCGGCGTCAGGCGTCGCCTCCATTTCGTGCGGATCAGCGCCGGGCGGGACGAGACACACCACCTGAAAATCCGCGCCGCCCACTGCGCGCGCGAAATCGTACAAGGGAAAGAAACTCGCGACGACCAGCGGCTTCCCGGATGGCGCGGCATTTTCCTCCTTTTTGCCGCAGGCCGTGAGGAATATCGCCAGAAGGAAACACGCGACAACCGGACGAGCCAGGCGTACGTAGGGCCAGCCGTGTCGTTTGGCCTGCGCGACCTCATTCGGTCCGTACTGTGAAAGCCGCTGTTGGACTTGGGATTGGGTCAGCCCCGAGGGGGAAGTATTCAGCAGGGTGAACACTTCGCCGGTGTTCTTCTGAGAGGGCTCGACCAGCACGGGCGCCACACGGATCGTGTTGGGCTGCTTCTTAGCGGGCGTTGGAGGCCGCCCCACACTAGGTTGTTCAATTGTTGCCATCTCGCTCGCGCTTGGTTGCGAATCAGCAGTTGAAAGCGGATTGCTCATCAGGCTGCTCCTATTCACCATTGGTTACCTTAACGCTGCCAGAGTATGGAACTGGCCTCCAAGGGGACGGACACGCCGCTGCGGTGGGGCACGATGCGCGCGGTGTAGTCTGTTGACGGCCGGCTGGCCGGAACTACGGCGCTGTAGACATAACCGTTGGCCGCCCCCACCAATTCCCGGGCACGCTGCATTTCCAGGCGAATCGGTTCTCCCCCGTTGACGCCTTCGGCATAAAGTTCAACCCGCACAGCCTTTGGATCTAGGTCGCCCAAGTACACTTGCACGTTAAAGACGTGCTGCTTGCCATCAGTTTTGACCGTGACTTCACCGAAGTGCAGCGCGGCCCATTTCTCATCGAGGGTCCGCTGCCAGTTCACCACCCGTGCGCCCGCTGCCCCCCTGTTGGCCGCGCGCTCCAGATAGTTCGCCGCGGCCGGGAAGTAATACTGCTCGGTATATTCACGCACGGTGCGGCTGGCAGAGAATTGCGGTGTCAAGCGCGCCATACTCTCGCGCATTCGGGCAACCCACGCGGTCGGCAGGCCGTCTTTGTCGCGGGAATAGAACTCCGGAATGACCTCGTTTTCGAGCCGGTCGTACAGCCACCCGGCCTCGGCGGCATCCCAGGCGGGATCGTCGCCATGCTCCCGTCCATCGCCAATTGCCCAGCCCACCTCGGGCGTGTAAGCTTCGGCCCACCAGCCGTCCAACTCCGAAAGATTGATGCCTCCGTTGACGAGCACCTTCATGCCGCTCGTTCCACAAGCCTCCCAGGGCCGCCGGGGCGTGTTGATCCAGACGTCCACTCCTTGCACGAGACGCTCGGCGAGGAGCATGTCATAATCGCTGAGGAAGATCATGTGCTGGCGCACGTCGGGGCGCCGGCCGAAGCGAATCCATTCCTGGACCAATGCCTGCCCCGGCTGGTCGGCCGGATGCGCCTTCCCGGCGATGATAAGCTGCACGGGCAGTTGCGGATTGGTCAACAGGCGCAGCAGTCGCTCCGGGTCGTGCAGCAGCAGGTTCGGGCGCTTGTACGTGGCGAACCGCCGCGCAAAGCCCAGCGTCAACACGTTCGGGTCGAACAAAGATTTCGCGCCCTCCACCACCCGGGCCGGCCGACCGGAAGCGGCCAGTTGCTTTGGCAATCGTGTGTGAATGTAATCAATCAGTGTCCGGCGGCCGGCCGTGCGCAGTTGCCAGAGTCGAGCGTCGGAAATGCGGCGAATGTCCTGCTCCAGCGGCTCCGTCGGCCCCAACCAGCGGTCTTTGCCACAGGCTTCCGTCCAGAGATCATCCGCCGCCGCCGAGTCCCAAGTTTGCACGTGGACTCCGTTTGTCACATGTTTGACTGGCACTTCGTCTTCCGGCCAGCGGGAAAAGAGGGGCGCAAAAAGGCGTCGGCTCACCTGGCCGTGCAAGCGGCTCACGCCATTGACCGCCCCGCTGCCGCGCATTGCCAGATGCGCCATGTTGAAAGGCTCCGCAGCGTCATCGGGGTTTTGGCGTCCCAGAGCCAGCAACTCGTGAAGGGAAATGCCCAGCTTCTCCTGCGCATACCGGGCGAGATATTGCTCCATGAGTCCCGGAGAGAACCGATCGAACCCCGCCGCCACTGCCGTGTGGGTGGTGAAGAGGTTGCCTGCCCGCGTGACGGCCAGCGCGACATCGAAGGACAGTCCGGTTTCTTCCATGAAACTTCGGGCACGCTCCAAGACAGCAAAGGCCGCATGCCCTTCATTGAGGTGGCAGACTTCCGGACGGATGCCGAGCGCCCCGAGCAGCCGCCAGCCACCGATCCCGAGAAACAATTCCTGCACGAGCCGCAACTCCGGCCCGCCACCATACAACTCGCTGGTGATCCCGCGCTGGGCGGGGAAGTTCGCCGGGTCATTGCTGTCCAGCAGGTAAAGCTTCACCCTCCCGATTCGTGCCTGCCACGCTCGCAGCCAAACCGGGTAACCGGGCAACGCGATCTCGAACCGCAGCCACTCGCCGTTCGGTTGGCGCAAGGGCGTGATCGGCAATTGCCCGGGATCGTTATACGGATAGAGCGCCTGTTGGACCCCGTCACGGTCAATCGCCTGGCGGAAATAACCTTGCTGGTACAGCAGTCCGACGCCGACTACCGGCACGCCCAGATCGCTGGCGGCTTTGAGTTGATCGCCGGCCACATTGCCAAGCCCCCCCGAGTAAATCGGGAGAGCCTCTCCCAACATGAATTCCATGCTGAAATACGCAACACAAGTCAGGGGCGATTGCGGATGAGTGTGCTGAAACCACGCGGGTGATTCGGCGGCGTGCTTCTCCGCTTGTACGAGAGCATCCACCTTCTGGCGGAACGCGGGATCGGCCAATAGGAGCCGGAGTTTTTCCTGCGAAACCGTCTGGAGCACGACCCACGCGTTTCGCGTCAGCTCCCAGAGCGTGGAGTCGAGTTGCTTCCACACCTCGTCGGCGCCATGGTTCCATGACCAGCGTAAGTCCAGGGCCAGTTCCGCAAGTGAACTGAACCAGTCGATTTCCGCAGGCCGAAGACTGTTGGTCGGGCTACTGACGGAGGTTTGTCCACTCATCGTTTCTCCTTTAGTTTTTGGCTCGGACGGAATCTTTGGTTCCTGTGGTGCCGCTGCTCAAAGACTGTCTAGTTGGCAGGGGGATTTTGGCGCAATTTGCTGCGAGGCGGCTCAATGGCCTCTTCTCCACCCGGCCCGAACGGCAGCGTCAGTTTCACGCCGATGAACGCCCGGCCCGTTTGCGGGTCATGCACGGTGACCACCGTCTGCAGTTGCACGTGGTCGAATCGGCCAAACACTGGGAGCTCATACTGGAGCTCGCCCGCGTCGCCTCCAAGAATACCGGAAGTGGCTTCCGCCGTGTCGTACTTGAATTCCAATTTCTTCGCCGCCTCCTGCACCGTGAAACACATCTTGTCCAGCCCGTACTTGGCCTCTTGGAGCACAGCCCGAAACGTTGAACCACTTTCTTCCCCCATGCCGTATTCCTCCTCGAAGCTCACCAAACGATCGCCGGAAGTCTCGGTGCTAGGTTTGAGGATATTACCCCACGACGGAGCGGTGACGGCGACGGAATTGTCGATGTTGGTCTGTGCAGAAGAATCTGGCGTCGCGTCAGAAGATAGGCAAGATGGCGAAACGTATTCCGCCAGTCGATTTGTTTGCGTCGTTTGCGCGGACGTCCGGGGAATCAACCCAAGGTACACAATCCCTGCCGCCAAGACCCCGACCATTGTGTTTCCTGACGAATGGCAGACTGTTTGCCCGTGTCCGTCCCATACGCCTTGTGAAGCCAGCCTGCGTAAATGTTCGGGACACACACCCTTAACGAAAGCGTATATCGAAATCTCGGTTACGAGGCCTTGAACCGAATCGTCCACATGTTTGTTCTGCATGTTCATTGCATGCACTTCGTTTTTATCTACGATTTCAATTTCATTGGTACTTTCGGAAACGTGGAATCACCATATCGTTCCCTCACCGCACCTTTCCTTGACTGACAACAGCTTGCTCCGCTCTGGCGACCGCTTCGGGGTCGCCAAGGTAATGATGCGCGACAGGTTTAAGTTGTCCACCCAGTTCGTAGACCAACGGGATTCCCGTTGGGATGTTCAGATTGATGATGTCCGCATCCGGAATTTGATCTAGGTACTTCACCAGCGCCCGCAAGCTGTTACCGTGCGCCACGATGAGGACTTTCTGCCCGGCCCGAATCGCCGGCGCAATGGTTGTCTGCCAGTACGGTAAGAACCGAATGACCGTGTCTTTCAGACACTCAGTGAGCGGCAGGTCCGCGGCCTTCAAGTGTTCATAGCGTGGGTCGTGGCCAGGATAGCGCGGGTCGGTTCTTGTCAGAGGAGGAGGCTGGGTGTCATAGCTCCTCCGCCAAAGTTGGACTTGTGCTTCGCCATAACACGCCGCGGTCTCTGCTTTGTTAAGCCCCTGCAGCGCCCCATAATGCCTCTCGTTCAGCCGCCACGACCGTTCCACCGGGATCCACATCAGATCCAGTTCATCCAGCGCAATCCACAATGTCCGAATGGCTCGTTTCAAAACCGACGTATAGGCAATATCGAACCTGTACCCTTCGGATTTCAGAGCTCGGCCTGCCTGTTGTGCTTCTGCCAGACCTCGTTCGGAAAGATCAACGTCGGTCCATCCCGTGAAGCGATTTTCCTTGTTCCATACACTCTCCCCGTGCCGTAATAGGACCAGTCTCATCATGGTGGTGCTCCAAGTGCCGATTTCAACTCTTACCGAATTTGTCCTTGTGCTGATATGTATCCCAGCCGCCGCCCAATGCTTTGACCAACTGAACGCTCGCCGTCATCTGTTGCATTCGGAGGTTCATCGCCGTCTCCTGATTGCTCAGCAGCGCGGTTTGCGCGGTGATCACATTGAGGTAACTATCCACGCCGGATTGGTAGCGGTCCTTCGCCAGCGTCAGGTTGCGTTGCGACGACTCGACGGCGGCATCTTGTTGTTGAAGTTCCTGTGACAAGATTCGCAACGTCGATAGATTGTCTTCGACTTCTTGAAAGGCGGTGAGCACGGTCTGACGGTAGTTCGCGACGGTGCCCTCGTAGATGGCCCGGGCTTGTTCGGTCACCGCCTTGCGTTTTCCGGCGTCAAAAAGTGTTTGCGCCAGCGACGCGCCCACTGACCAAACAAAGTTTGGCCCCGACACAAGATTTCCCAGCGACGTGCTCTGGTATCCCGCCGAGCCGCTCAACGTAATCGTTGGGAAATAGGCCGCTCGCGCCACGCCGATTTGCGTGTTTGCCTCCGCGACGCGGCGTTCGGTGGCTGCGATGTCGGGACGGCGTTCAAGCAGTTGCGACGGAATGCCAACGGGGATTGAGATGGGCTCCACGGTTAGCGGATTTCTTGCGATGGAAAATGAGGAGGCCGGTTTCCCGAGGAGCATCGCGATGGCGTGTTCGAGCTGCGCGCGCTGGATGCCGAGATCGGTGGCCTGCGCGCGAGCGATGTCGAGTTGCGTTTCGGCCTGGGCGACGCCCTGGCCGGAGGCGAGGCCCGTCTTATGCTGGACTTGTGTCAGCTTCAGCGACTCCTGATACGCGAGCACCGCTGCGTCCACAATCTGCTTTTGCGCATCCAGCACGCGAAGCTGAAAATAATCCGCCGCCACTTCCGCCTGAACGGTCAGACGCACGTTTTCGAGATCGGCAAGCGTGGCTTGCGCTTCCAAAGAGCTGGATTTCACCGCGTTGCGAATGCGGCCCCAAAAATCCAATTCCCAAGACGCGTCAAACGGTAGCGCGTATTCGGTGACCCTGAAAGGGGTCGGCGACGAACTGGATTGAGGTGCAACGAATTGCAGTTGTGATCTCGTGACAGAAGGACTGGCGGTCACTGTTGGGAAATACTGCGACTGTGTTTGTCTCGCCACGGCGCGTGCCGCGAGGAAATTGGCGAGCGCCGCAGCGATGGTCTGGTTGGAAACAACCACCTGGTCTTCAAGCGCGTTCAACTCCGGCTCATGGAACATTTCCCACCACTGGCCGCGAAGCCTGTCGTCCTGTGGCTCCGCCGCCTTCCAGCCTCCGGCCTCTTGAAATTGTTCCGGAGCCGGTTCCTTGAAGGCTGCGGGCATTTGAACTGCGGGTGTGCCATATTTCGGCGCAAAACTGCACCCGGCGAACAGAATCAGGAACGCCAGTGCAGCGACTGTCATTCTGGCTTCCGTTTTGGGCAGTGAGATTATCGTTTTCATTGAACGGCTCATGGTGTTGCCGTCCCGCATCGTAATAGCGAAACCTGGAAATGGTGCTCGCATGGCTACCCCCTGAAAATGTCGAAGGGCTCGATCTTGAGGACGCGGCGTACCCCAAAATAGCTCGATATTCCGGCGATCAGTACGACCATGCTGAAGGCCAGCCCCAGATTCCCAAAAGTGATCATCGCTGCGTAGCTGGGCAGCCGGGCTCGGGCGAGCGAGATCATCAGCGTCACCAGACCGATACCCAGGCCATAGCCGGTCAGCGCCGTAAAGGTCGCCATGAACAGGATCATGTAGACCAGCTCGCGCCCCTTGGCGCCGATGGCTTTCAGTGCGCCGAATTTCTCCAAGTTTTCGAGGATGAACGTGTAAAAGGTCTGGCCCGAGATCGACAGTCCAATCGCAAAGCTGATTACGGTCATCAACAGCATGTTGGTGCCAATACCGGTCTGGTAGATGTAGAAGTCGGAGATGTGTTTGTTGAATTCATCCCTGGTCAGCGCCATGTAGCCGAGCCTGGCGACTTGCTGCTTGATACCGGCCACGGCCGCATCGCTTTTCGGCTGCACCAGCACGTAGGACATGGTGAACCGCATCGACGGGATGTATTCGATCGCGCGGTGGTAGGTTGTATAGAGCGTCGGCACGCCATTCAATCCGTTCACGGCGACGCGGGCAATTCCCACAACCGTACCGCGGTGGTCATTGAGTTCGAACGTGGTGCCGATCTTCGGGTTCTCCAGCTTCGAGAATTCCGCGTCGTCGACCACCAGGAAGGTATTGTCGGCATAGATGTCCTGAATACTGCCCTGTTCGAGTTCGGGACGGCCGAACAGACTGTAGTCGTCCAGACCGACGACATTGACCGCTTGATAGGTGCCGCTATGGAGCTTGACCAGCGTGCCACCGACATACAACGGCACCGCGAAGCTGACCCCGTCCATGCTGCGCGCCGCGTCCAGCACGTAATCGGGCATGGGGATCGCACTGGTGGGAGTATTGACCGCCGGGTCCATGATCCACATCGTGGCGCCGATATTGGTGACCGTCGAATAGGCACGGTTGAGGATGCCGGCGAACATCGCGGTCATTTCCAAAATCAGGAACACGGCGAAGGTGATCCCGATCAACAGCGCGGAGAACTTGGGCTTGTCGCTCACCAGCAGCTTGAATCCGATCCGCAGGATGCCACTGTACTTCATGCCGCCTCGCCTTTGCGCGCCGGGCGTTGCTCGTTCCACCAGCCCGTGCCGCTGCCGAACATTGCCGGGATCACGGCGAGGTCCACGCCTCGCTGGACTGATGATCGAACGTTGTTCATCGCATTCGCTCCGACTTGTGTCGCGTCTGGCGCGGCGCTATTGCTGCCCGATGTAGACATCCACCATCTGGCCCGGATAAACCGGGGCGTCCTCTTTCTCGAACCGGAAAATCACCGGTAGCACCCGCAGGTCTACCTGCTCCTGGCGTTGATTCGATAGCTCGATCTTGGGGGAAACATACGGCTGCACCCGGACGAACTGCAGCGGCACCTTGATGTCGGTCCCGGTGATCTGCATCTGCGCGCGAATATGCGACGCAGATGGCAGCCGTGAGACCAAGATCTCGTCGATATAGCAGCGCACGGCCATATATTTTTGAGGTGCCCCCATCACCACGAGTGGGTCGAATAACTCCGTGTAAGTGTCATACGCTCCCTGCGACGACACATAGCTGCCAGCTGTTGTGTTGACCGCGAGCACGACTCCGTCGACCGGCGCTTTGACAGAATAATATTGCAGCAGCGCGTTCGCTGCCTTCAGCGCGGCTGCCGCCTGATTGACCGCGTCTTCTGCGGTATCCAGCACGTCCTTGCTGATCGATTCCGGATCGATGTCGTAAGAGGCGCGGCGCTTGTTGTACTGGTTGCGGGCCGCTTTCAGATTGGATTCGGCCAACTCCACGGTTGCTCTCTGCACCGAATCGTCGATGGTGAACAACGGCGTGCCGGCTGACACTTGTTGGCCCTCGCGCACCAGCACCTGGGTGATCGGGCCGGAAACCTGCGGAAAGATATTGACGTTTTCACCGCTTGGCTGGTCACTCTCGATAATGCCATTGGCATAGATGGCCGACTCGTAAGGGCTGCTGACCGGTGCAAACACGGGGGGTTGCGCCTTCCTTCTGATGCCAAAGATGTGGGCGGCGACCAGTCCGGCCAGGATGCCGATTATCGAGAGGGCAAAGACGATCTTGTTTCTGACGCCAAGTTTGGGCTTGGCTGTTTTGGCTTCGGGCTTTGTCTCGTTTGCGTTCATTCGGCACCCTTGTCCGAAGCGGAGAGATGTCCGTCTTCCATATGAAGGATCCGATCCGCATACTCGTTGATGCGCGCATCATGGGTGACGATCAGGATGCAGCGGTTTCTATTGAGAATCTTCTCCTTTACGAACGCGATGATCATCCTCCCGGTGTCCCCATCCAGGGAGGCGGTCGGTTCGTCAAAAATCAGGATCTCGGGACTGCTGACGATTGCGCGCGCGATGGCCACGCGCTGCTGCTCGCCGCCCGAGAGCTTCACGGGCAGCATCTCCCCCCGGTCTTTCAGACCGACGATCTCGAGTTGTTTGTTTGCTTCGGCGATTGATTCGTTCCAGTCGCGCTTCTTCAAGATCAACGGGATCGCGACATTCTCGGCCGTGGTCAACCGCGGGAACAGATGGTAGTCTTGAAAGACGAACCCGATTGTATTCAGACGGAAATCAGCCAACTGGTCATTGTTCAGAGTCCAGATGTCAGCCCCTTTGACTGTCACCTTGCCGGCATTGGGACGCAAGATGCCGGAAATCATGCTGAGCAGCGTGGTCTTGCCGCTGCCGGAGGGGCCGACGATGAACAGCATTTCGCCAAAGTGAGCGACCATCTCGACAGCATTCACGGCCGTCATCTTGGCATCGCCTTCGCCGAACCATTTGGTCAGATCGGTCGCGACGATCGCCTCATGGTCAATCGGTGTTACTCTATCGGAGCTTACAGGCATATCTTTCGAATCTCTTCGGAAAACCGGTCCTCCGGTTGTTGGCCATGTGAGTCTCCGCCAAGTTCAAAGCTTCCGACCGGCATTTGCCGGTTCTTCTTGTGCGGCTGTGAGCTAGTTCTGGCAGCATGTTGCAGAACTTGTTGGACGTGTACTTCCACCTGGCGCAGGACCGAAGAGGACACGGCGTAGCCGTCGCTCTCGTAAGTCAGGATGGGCATGCTGCGCTGCAGGCTCAACGGCTTGAGGATCGCCTCCGAAATTCGGAACGGCAGGCAGTTGAACGGAGCGATGACGATGATCCCATCGTAACCCTCACGGTCGGCATCCAGACCTTTGCCGACAGTCGGGAAGGCTTCGCCGGAGAGCGCAGGAGAAACATGTTCCGCGGCTTTCTCGAATAGAGAGGAGACATCATTGGCCCCGGCCACGAGCAGTCCGGTCTTGCGGAATAGATCGCGGTAGTGTTCCTCGACCTTGCGCTCCACTTGATAGCTCAACAAGTCCTGCAAGTATTGTTTCCCATCAGACTGAAAGACCCGCGTACAAGCCTTGGCCAGCGCGCGGCCACCGGGCTTGAGTCCCCAGCCGTTGGCCGTTCCCGCCACGCCGTTGTATGCGGCGTACAGGAGGAAGTCGTTCAAATCGACCGGCTTCAGGATGATGCTGCGTTCGGTGTAGCGTTCGCACACGCCTTCCATAAAAAACGAACTGAACCGTGTGAAGAAATCACCCGTGACCACCACCCGTGGGCACGCCAACGGATCCCGCGTCCGCGGGAGCGCCGCCACCCGCTCGACGAATCCGGGCAGTCCGGCATGGAGATCGTCAAGCGAGTTCACGGCGGCGGCGAATCGCTGCCACTCATCCCTGAGTTGGTCCACCGTGCCGGGAGCGCCGCCGACCCGCAGCACATGATCAATCTCGACGAGAATGTCCGCCAGAACGATCGCCAGCGAAGTATGACGGCCCAACGTGATCGCGCCAAGTCCGAGATAGTCGTTGGCTGCTTCGGGATAGACCAGAAAGAGATCCGGTAACTGCTGTTCGGCGATAAAGCGTTCGAGGTAACTGTGGTAGGCATCCACGACGCAGGGTACGCCGCCGCGCACCATGTAGAACCCGGCAATCTCGCCGGGGGCCCGGTTCGCGTGGAGTTCCAGCAATTGTCCAAGGCAGATCGGCAGGGGCAGACACTCGCGGCCTGATGTGTATTGGAGGCCCCGGTCGAGTTGGCGCCGGTCCAGTGGAAGCATGGCGCCGGGGTGTAGGCCCAGACTGCGAGCCGCCATCACCAAAGCCTGCACATGGTATTGGGAAAAGTTGGGGAAATAAAGTTTCACCCGCGGGTCGGTCACCGGCACGGATTCGCCATTGGAACGGATCACCCGGCCGCCCGCGGCGAGCCGACACGGAGTGAACGGTGTTTCGCGACTCGGCTGCACGCCCCGGTAGTTGTGGATGATATCGAGAAATGCCTCCAAGCGGGTCTGGACGCCGGCATCGGCAGTGTGAGCGTCGATTTCGATAATTAAATACGGTTTTGAGCCTAGTTCGGATGCGAGCGTCGAATTGGTGAACGCGTCAATGGTGCAACTGAAATTGCTCACGCTCAACAGGAACAGGTTGGGATGCTCTTTGGCGAGGGCCACGGCATTCAAGATCTGGTTGGCGAAGTGCCAGGCCGTTGGTCCGGTGCCGACCGGCACGAGACAATCGGCGGGGATCACCGTGACCCCCATGCTGGCGAGTTTTTTGGCCACCGATTGCGACGCCTCCGGCGTGAACGCGTTGTAGCTGTGACCAGCCAACAAGATCGTCGGCTTTCCTGCCGTCACCGCCGCAGCAAGTGCCCGTTGTCCCATCTCACTCATTGCGCGTTCGGCTTCTGTCTGGGCTAGCACGGCTGCGGCCCAGGCGTGGTCGGCCAGTTCGCGTCGAATTCCCAGCTCGCCCGCGGCCATCTCCGCCAACGCGGAGCTGGCGGCATAGCCGTTGGTGAAATCCAGCACCGGTGAGAGAAGGCGGACATCGGGAAATGCCTTGGCCAGATAATAAGGCCCGGCCTGTGTGATCGGGCACAGGTAGGATTCCCGACAAGCGTTCGGATGGGGCATGCGCACCACCTGCGGGAGAAAGACCAGACTCACACCGTGCTTAGCAAGGTCCAGCACCGCGCCGTGCGCGATTTGCGCAGGAAAGCAAAAACCAGAATACGACTTCAAGTCGCCCCGCGGGTCCACATCGGACAGCACCACTTCCATCCCCAAGTTGTTAAAGAAGGTCGAGTAGAGCGGATAAAGCGAGTGTGTCGTCAGGGCCCGCGGAATGCCGATGCGTGTGCCGCCAGGCAGCGTCTTGATAGTGGATCGACCAACGGCATCCTCCAGAAATGCCCTCGCGCTTTCGAACGCCGGCCCTACACTCCAACGCGGGCGCTCCACTCGCTTGGGTTTCGGACTGGTGTCGATTTGTTTTGGCACATCGAAGAGTCTCCGGGCCCGCTGCTCGACCAGGTCGGGGGCGGCCGCCGTGCGCGTCTTGCGTTTCCAGACGTTCTCGTACAGGCTGCACCGACCGCCGAACGGGAACCGCCGACCTGCCACCTCGAATCGTTCGATGCTGCAGTACATCTTGCACGCCCCGCAAGTGAACCGCCCGACCAACTGCATTTCCGGAGCCGCCAGCGTCAACAGGTTTGTCGTGGCCTCCAACGACCCGTTGCCGCGTTGCAACGCGAGCAGTCCGACGCCGAGTGCACCGAGCAATTCCGGGTTGGGCGGGATTACGACCTGGCGACCGACACTATGGGCGAAGGCGCAACCGACCGCGCGGTTGAGGGCCACCCCGCCTTGCAGGAACACCTTCTTCCCCACGGAACGTTGTCCCTTGACCTTGGTGAGGTAGTTGTCGGCGATCGCATACACCAGCCCGGCGATGATGTTGTTGGGCGCGCAGCCCTGTTGCTGCGCGATGCGGATGTCGGAGTTGATGAATGCCGCACAGGTCGCCTTGAATTGCACCGGGGCCGGAGCGGCCAGCGCGATCTCCGCGATGTCCGACACTTTGATTCCAAGGTCACTCTGGGCGCTCTCTTCCAAGAACGAGCCGGTGCCCGCTGAGCAAGCGTTGTTCATCGCATAGTCAATGGGAACGCCGTTGCGCAAACGGATGTACTTGGCGTCCTGCCCGCCAATCTCAAAGATCGTGTCCACTGCCGCGTCGAAATGGGCCGCCCCCGACGCTTGGGCCGAGATCTCATTGTACACATGTTCGGTGCCAAGGTAAGCGCCGACGAGTTCGCGGGCCGAACCGGTCGTGGCGACAAGACCGACCGGGCGATTGCCGACCTGGCCGACCAGTTCCGCCAAGCACTCGCGCACCGCCGCCACGGGATCGCCGCGCGTGCGCGTGTAATGCGAAGCCACGATACCCCGCGTCGACGGATCCAGCAGGACCGCCTTGGTCGTGGTCGATCCGGCATCCAGGCCCAAAACCAGCGGACCCACAGGAACTGCCTGCCGGGGTGGCGCGGCAATGACCTGCACACGACCCGCGTAACCGTGAAGAGGCGGGAGGCTCGCGAGAGCCGGGGGATGCAAGATCCTCGGAGACTTGTCGAGCGGCTCGTCGCGCGCCAGCAACGCGCTGCCCCACGCCTCGAACCACGGACTCTCCGGCAGCACGATGAACTCCGCGGAAACTTTCTCGCGCAGCGCCGCCAACAAGGCCGCGTTGCGCGTCACGCCACCAATCAACAACACGCGCTGCACGGGGCGCTGGGTCTGCTCCAGCAACGCGACCACTTTATTGGCCACGCTGTCGTGCAGCGAATGCAGGATATCAGCGGGCGTGGCCTCGTGGCGGTTGAGTTTGTGCGTGATGTCGGATTTGCAGTGGACGGAACAACGGGAGGCCAGCGGCACGACCTTGCCGTGGAGCGAGAGACCAATCGCCTCGTCCAGTTGCAACCCCATCCGTCCGATCTGCTGCACGAAGAACTCGCCGCTGCCCGCGGCGCACTTGTTGTGCGACAGCACATTCGTAATCCGCCCGTCCGTGAGAGTATAAACAAGGAAGGATTCTCCGCCGAGAGAAGCCACCGCGTCAAAACCGCCCGCGACTTCGCGCAGTGCCCGCTGGATGGCGGTAACTTCGGGAATACGCCCCAGTGAACCGGATACACCAAACGACTTCGTGCCGGCAAATTCAGGCCCTGCCAGCAATTCCTCAAGAACCTGCAATGGACGGCCCTGGTGTGCCGCGACCTTGCCATGTCGTGCATCGCCTTGGACGGCCACGACTTTTATTGTCAGGGCGCCGATGTTAATTCCCACGTGCGCCGATGAAGGACTCTCCTCCTGCGATGACTTATGAATATCCATTTATGTCACTCCATTCTCTCGCCGGGCCTGCGGGGACGTTACGGACTGTTAAAGTATCATGGCACGAACTACCTCGAGCATGCACCGGAGTTGCGGACGTGAAAACCATCACGGACCTTTCGATTTCGAATGCGATTGCCGTTCATTCATGGGAACGTTTCGCACCTCCCATGCTATCTGAACTGTCTCCGCCAAGTTCAAAGCTTCCGATAGGCATCTGTCAATTTCTCTCGTGTGGCCATAAGTTGCTTCGTTAGCACCTCGGCCATGCGAATCGTGAGCTCATAACCGAAGTCGTGATCTTGTACACACTGCTGAAGAAGTGCTGGCCCCAAAAACCCAACGGCCTTGGTTGGCTCAATCGCGCACGCATCGAAATGGAAGTAATACTCCGGAAACATCCACGACCAGCCCAGTTCATCTCCCGCGCCGACAGTTTGTATCAAAATGGGGGTAATCTCCTCTATGGGCGCCTGCAGCGCCATCTTGCCTTCCTGAATAAGGTAAAAACGGTTGGCCACATTTGCCTCCTTCAGCACCGGCTCATCCCGGTCAAACCGCATCCGCACGCCTTTTGAAGCCAGCATGCGCAGATGTTCGGGACGCATACCCTTAACGAAAGGGTGTGTCGCAATCTCGGCTGCGAGTTGTTGTGCCGAATCGTCCACAGTCTCGTTGCAGGCGGCATCCGACCTCATTCCCAGTTCATCACCCGGTTCTTTAACCAAGCGCCGCATTTTTTCTGGGTTCATTGCGTGCACTCTGGTTTCGTTTGCTGTTTCAATGTTTTGGTAGTCGGCCCCATCACACCATCGGGCCAGCATCCCTGACTTCTGCCGTCGCGTCGCTGGCGTCCTCTTTGAAGTTCTTTTGGAACATGGCGGCCAGGTCGCGCGCCGTCCGGTCGTATGCCGCGGTGTCCTTCCATGTCTTGCGCGGCTCCAACACGTCCGAAGGTACTTCGGGACAGGAAGTCGGCACACGCACACCGAAGATGGGATCCTGCCTCATCTCGGCGTTCTTCAGGGCCCCGTCCAAAACCGCTTTGACAATCGCACGTGTAACGGAGAGTTGGATGCGTTGACCGACGCCGTATGGCCCTCCACTCCAGCCCGTGTTGACAAGCCAGACATCGACATTGTGCTTGCTGATCCTGTTGCCGAGTAGTTGGGCATACGTGCTCGGAGGCAGCGCCATAAACGGGGCGCCGAAGCACGGACTGAATGTCGCTTGTGGCTCGGTCACGCCCGCCTCGATGCCGGCGACCTTGGCCGTATAGCCCGACAGAAAATGGTACATCGCCTGTTCGCGCGTTAACTTTGCCACGGGAGGCAACACCCCAAAGGCATCGCAGGTGAGCATAATGATGTTCGTGGGATGACCGGCGATGCCGGCGCGAGTCATGTTGGGAATATGACTGATGGGATAGGCCGCACGGGTGTTCTCCGTGATGGAATCGTCGTCCAGATTGATGTGGCGCGTCCGCATGTCGATCATCACATTTTCGAGGATCGTACCGAACCGGCGGGTGGTCTCGAAGATCTCGGGCTCCTCCTCCCGGGACAGGCGGATGGCCTTGGCATAGCAGCCGCCCTCGAAGTTGAACAGGCCGAATTCGCTCCAGCCGTGTTCGTCGTCGCCAATCAAGGTCCGATGCGGATTGGCGGACAATGTGGTCTTGCCTGTACCCGAAAGCCCGAAGAATATAGCTGAATCGGTTTCGGTCTGATTACCATAATTGGCCGAGCAATGCATGGGTAGAACATCCCGCGGCGGCAGCAGATAATTCATAATGGTGAAGACCGACTTTTTCATCTCGCCGAGGTAGGCCGTGCCGCCAATCAGGACCAGCTTGCGTCCAAAGTTCAGCACCACGAACGCGTCCGATCGTGTCCCATCGACCTCCGGATCAGCGTGAAACCCCGGCACGTGGAGGACAGTGAACTCCGGCACATGGTGCTCCAACTCAAACGAAGAAAGCTCACGGATGAACATCGTTCGCGCGAATAACGCGCCGACGGCTCGCTCGGAGATGATCCGAATCGGGATGCGATAACAATCGTCCGCGCCGGCGTAACAGCTCTCAATGAACACGTCCTTCCCCTGCAAGTAACCGCAGACACGCAGCCACAGCGCCTGGAACTTCGCAGGATCAAACGGGCGGTTGACCTTGCCCCACCAAATCTTGTTCTCGCTGGACGGCTCACGCACGAGAAACTTGTCCTTGGGCAATCGGCCCGTATACGGGCTGGTCTTCACCACGAGCGGTCCAAGGTGGCTGAGCAATCCCTCCCGACGGCGGATGGCCCATTCGTACAGCTCCGGCGTGGGCAAATCCCAGTAGGTTTCGCCGAGATTCTCCAGTTGAAGTTGTCGCAAACTGCCTTGTCTTTCGTCGGCTTCCATTTTCGCCTGCCTTCTTGCTTCCAGCGCTACCACTATTTTGACGCTTGGGAATGCCACCGAGTTGCACGATGCGTTCGGCAATCATGTCCGCATACGACTCCACGGCTTCGCCTACCTCATCAAAGAGTTCGTGGAGGGCGATGAAGCTCGGACCTTTCACGTTCCAATGCGCCTGCTTGAGTTGTAACTGCAAATCAACCGCGTCGGCCAGGCGTTGGTTCAGTAACTGGTTCAACTCGATCCGGGCCGGTCTTGGCAGATCGTTCATCGTTTCATACATCGTGGATTTCTCTTTGCTCATCGGAATGGTTTTTTTCATTTGTTTTGTCCTTTCCGTAGTGATTATGCGTTGATTGTTTCATGGCCGCCGTTCGGCGGATGCATTGGCACTTTCAGCAAAACCTGACGATGTTGCCAACCGTCGGCCTAGGATGCTCTTACGTCGGCTCTCCGCGTCACGTTTCATTTTGGCCGCTCGTTTGTCCACCACCCACCTCGCAGCGGCGATTCGAGAACGGCCGCTGCGAGGATATTTCAGCCTCCTTGGATGCCGAATGCTTTCAACTCGATCTTGCCTTGCGAAGCAGGCTCGCGCTCGATTTCTCCGTCGTTGGGGGCGTCGAACCAGGCGCTAATCCGCCGACCTCCCAAACCATTTCACCTTGAGTTGATTGTCCACCCAGAACACACCCGGGGCGGCCCAGGCGGCTCGTTCGGCTTCGTCCCGCTCGGCGTAGCTCCGAACTTTGCCACGGAGTGTCACCTCGTTTCCGGAAGTCTCCACTTCGATCTTCTTGGCATCCAACACGGCATTTCGCTCAAACGCCGATCGAATGGCCGTTGCGACCGCGGCTGACGCTACTTTGGGTTTGATCGTGATCAGATTATTCACCCCTTTGACGCCCGCCAGATACCGCACGGCGTCTTCGACGGCGTTCTTCTGATACTGCCAATCCAACTGGCCCTCCAGTGTGATCCAACCTTCACGGACCGTTATCTTAACGGCTCCTGCTGGAATCGTCGTGGACCAGTCGATTTGATGGGCTGCCGCGGCAGCGATGTCCCCGTCGGTCCGGCGCCGGGAATCCGGCAGCTTGACTTCGATATCGTCGGCGATTGCGGTCACCCCGGCAACCCGTTTGGCGGCGCACACAGCATCCCATTTCTCGCCATAGCTGGTGGCGTAGCCATTGAGTGTCACCGCTCCATCCTTTACCAGGACGCCGATGTCTGTGACCTTTACGCGAGGCTCATATTTGAGCTCGGCCAGCACATCCCTCTGCAGGTCTGTGTCGCTTTTCTCTATGACGCTTGTCATACTAATACACCTTTCTTGTTTTGGTTTTGTTCGGTTGATGTCTCCGGCAGCTCCGTTCAGTGCTCAGGCCACCTTTACGTCGATGTCTTTCGTTTTCGCTTTTTCCCCCTTGGGCAGATGCACCTTCAGCACGCCATCCTTGAACTCAGCATTCACCTTGGAAGCATCGGCGTCGTCTGGTAGTGAGAAACTGCGCAGGAAACTGCCATACGCCCGCTCAACGCGGTGGTACTTCTTGCCTTTCTCCTCTTTTTCGAGCTTGCGTTCGCCGCGGAGGGTGAGCACGCCATCCTTGAGGGTGACCTTGAGTTCCTCCTTCTTGACCTCGGGTAACTCAGCCTTGATGAGGTACTCCTTGTCGTCCTCGGCGATGTCCACGAGCGGTGCCCACTCGACCAACTTGAGGGACTCTTCCGTGCCGACTTGCTTCCGCACCGGGACGTGCCCGAACCAGGTGGACAGCCGGTTCTCCATTTCGCCCAACTCCTTGAGCGGATCCCAATGAACTAGACTATTCATGGCTTCTCCTTTCCGGCGGACAGATTGTTTTGTTGCTTTGCGGATGTACATCCGCCTTCCTGTAGCTCCGCAAATGACTGAGATTCAAAGACAGGGCATGTCAAACCGCGCAAAATTAAGAGGGGAGGAGCACGCCACGTCCCTCCGACTCGGACCGGAAGATCGCGCGTAAGCGCGAGCGTCGGGTTTCGCAGTCGTGCGCTGTTTAACTGCCGCGATGGTGACACGCCCCTGACCGTCTGGACCGGATGATTGCGCCGCAAGCAGTTTTCGGGGATGGGTTGAACACGTTTGCATGATTGAGGTGCCCCAGGGACAATCTTTGAGCAGACGGAGAGCGGCTTCGTCATCCGTGGTCTTCAGTATGATGTAACCTGTGTCGCTGCCCGCGGGCGAGGCGTAGGAACATAGGAGTCGGATCCCCGCCGTCTCTAGATACATACCGATCCGCGCGGCGAACCCGAGTCCGTATTGGGAGGCGACCAGCACAATCGGCTCCGCGTTGTGCTCGAAGCCCGCCTCCTCCAGCGCTTGCCGGGTCTTCGCGCTGTCTTTGGAGACGAACAGGACGATGGCACCTTTCTCGTGGCGGTACGGGCGGCACGCAAAAATGTCCGCCTGACCTACCGCCAAGGTTTTCAGCAGATCGCTCAGGTCACCGGCCCCCGCGTCCTCGTAACCCACCACTTGTTCCTCAGTGTGATAATCCTTACCGACGACCGAGAACTTTTCTATGTCGAAACCCGACTTCTGGAGTTCCTCCACCGCTGCCTCGGCCTCCGTGTGGGTGCCACAAGCCGAAACCATCGCTTGCGGGTCTGATGTTGATCGGCCTCTTCTCAGTGTTGGTTTCATGGTTGGTGTTATCCCGTTTCTGGTTTCTAGATTGCGTTCAGCGATCTTGCTCCGGTTGATGCGGTTCTCGCTAGTGGGCGCTGGCCATGCGACGCGCGGCCAGGGAAACCGTCAACCGGGCGAGCCCGCTGCGGAGCATGCTGAGGCCCACCCGCGTTGTGGGCGACGCTTCGCCGGCTCGGGATAAATGACAGACCCCCGATGGCCGCTACAGTCTCCAAGTACTCCATCAGCGATGGGTCTGCATCGGCTGTCTCCGCGGGCTTCGCGATCAACACCGCCAGCGCTCCCTCCCGCTCCCGGTCGCGCAAGCCGAGATACAGGTCAAGCCACGCTTCCATATGACGAGGTAACGTTTCATCGCTGCGGACTGCCACCACCAGCAAATCGGTATCGGAGGCATCCCGGGCAGCCGCCAGACCGGGCCCCGGCAAATCCAGGTCATCGAAGGCGAACGACCGCGTGTCGCATTCGAAATCTGCGGTCACGTATTTGATCAGGGCTTCGGCGCTGCGGGCGCTGACATCCTCATCAAAGACGACGCGAATTTTCAACGGGCTTTCGGTGGATCGTGTTGTCGGATCCCCCAGATCCTCAGGTCTCGGGTGCATGACCAGACGTGAACTCTTCATTGGTTGAACTCTTGCCTCCATGCTGTTTCCATCAGCACGCCATTGCCGGCTCGGGGACTCCCAGAACATGCTCATCTAGTGCGGCTGGTTTCGTTGTCTTGAGGATGTCTTTGGCCTTGGCAACTTCGGCGGCGGTCCCGTGGGCTACGAGAAGATACTTGTTCACCTTGATGGCGGTTTCGTATTTCACGACACTGTCCTTGGGGATGCCAATGCTCCAGAGGGCAGCCCCCAGAACGCTGACGCCGCCAACCACGACCGCACTCTCCAGCGCAGCAACGATGGCGGCCGACAGCGGCCCGGCAACGAGCAGCGGACCGACACCCGGCACCCAAAAGAACGCCGCTCCAAACAGCAAGCCCCAGAACCCACCCCAGAATGCGCCCATCTTCCCCCAATACTTCATTCGGTCCCCTGCGTTGTAGTACCCCACCACCTGTTCGTCCGTGTGGTAGTCTTTGCCGACGATCGATAACTTCTTCATGTCGAAACCGCCCCGCTGCAGTTCCTTCACTCCGGCCTCGGCCTCGGAGTGCGTGTTGTAAACCGCGACCACCGCTTTCGGGTCCGTTATGGGTGGGCCACTCTTCGACGTTGGTTTCATAGCTGCTGCTCCTTTTCTTATTGTTGTTCTGATGGTTTGTTTACTTCGGCGGGAAACCTAGCAACACACCCGTGATGGGTTCCATAATCACTTGGTATCGGTTCTCCCATCCCGACAGGCATCACTTGAAATCCCGCTTCACGCCCGCGGCGGTCTGATAGCGGTCCTACACAAGCAATAGCTGCCGTGCATAAGATTGGCACGTCGCCGCGTACGGCATTGCGTTCAAGGAATGAATGCCCACGCCAAGGACGCGGAGAGTTTGGATTCAGTCACCGTCGATCATGGGCTGCACAAAGACCTGGCCTCGCAGGTTGGCGCACTGCGCGCGGTCCTTCTTCGCTCAAAGAAAGTGGGCCGACCACAGGGATGAAGCCATCGACCGCAGGCCATTCGCCCCCCCCAGCGGTTCGCCTACGTGACGGCTTCCTGACTCCGCATCGGCACGACGTTCGCGGCCTGTGTGGGGATGATGCTCCACCATGCTGCCGCTTCTTTCGGCGTCACCAATTCCCTGTAGTGTCTGAATATCATGTTGGGGGTGTTTCCCATTTCGAGCGCGACCTTGGCCGCGTCCTGGCATTGCGCCAACCGGTAGCTGGCGTAAGAGTGCCTAAGACCGTTCTTCGGCCAGCGGACGCCAAGCCCTTTGGCAAGTCTCGCTGCCGTCCGCCCGATACGAATCCATGAACAGACTTTACCCGTGCTGCCGTTGTAGGGTGCAAGCCACGCTTGCAAGTTGGGCTGTACCAGCACAAGGCGGCGCTGCGCGGTCTTTGCTTTCCGCGCCTTCACTTCCACGAATCCTTGTTCAAAGCGAACGTCCTCCCATTCCAAGCGCAGAAGCTCGGCGTGTCGAAGCCCTGTAAAAGCGCCGATGGCTAGGAAAGGCAGCAAATCCGCGTCCGCTTTCGCGATCACCTTCGCAAAGTCGGCGGGTCTGAATATCTCGATCTCCGTACCGTTGTCCCTGCCGCGCGCCAAGCCGTCTGCTTCGGTGGCGCGATCACGCATCAGATACCCGCGCTGGCGGGCAAACCGCCACAGCATCACGACAAGGCTGCGGTAATTGTTGCGTGAGCGTATGGAGCCGGGCAGCGCCCGTAGCCAGTCCTCAATCTGGCTTTGGGTTACTTGACCGATGGGACCAGAGAACGCGGCTGCGATGCGTGGGAGCCGCGTGTTTAGGTCTTTGAGGTAAGCGGCGCTCACCCCATCTCGCCGTTTCGCCTCCAGCATTTCGTCCGCGGCTTGCTTGACCGTTTTGGCAAGCAAAGCCGTAGGGTGATGACGCAGATAGAAATCTACCGCCTCATTTAGCGACGCCTTATGGAGCTTGGTTCTAGCCTTGGCATACGTTTCGACGGCGTCATGGAGTGTCACGCCGAATGGTTTGAGCACTTCGAGGCCGCGCACATAAGAATCGTGATCGGCTCCGGTGAGCATGAGGCCCGACGCCCTCTGAGTGTGGATTGCCGTGGCGATTTCCTTCGCGCGTTCGGTGGCTTCATCACAGGTGGAGCGGGTCTCCCGCCGTCGCCGCCCGTCTTGGTAGTAGCTGATGCACCACCGGCCGCTGGAAAGGCCGTAGACCGGAACTTTGACCGACCCGACACTGACAAGAAAAGAGGCACGCTTCTTCATAACGCCCCGTACATTACCAAACTTGTCACGAATCTGTCACGCCAAAAGTAGTTCTTGCAACTTTCTTAGCAAAAGTGGTGGTGTCTCTTGGACAAAGTTCGAACGTATTTTGATGAAAATCCCAACGGTTAGGGTATCCCCACACCCTTCCCCACTGTGGGGAGGGGTACCGATTCCATACGAGCCAACATTCGCAACGGTTCTGTCGTGGTTCACCCCTCGTGTGCGACCCCCTACTTCCATAGGTTTTCCGCTCACGCGGAAGAGGGCTGCGCGCGGCCTCAGGGGCAGGCCGTGCTCGCCCTCAAAGACACAGGTCGCAGAGGCGACCGACGGGTTCACCCACGGACTGGATAACGGGTAAAAGGACAACATTTGTCCTTTACGAACGCGGGGAACACGACGGACAGCACGCTCACGCGTGACGGAAAAACGTCTGTGACAAGCTGTCACAAACTGGACAGGACAACCGGGAGGCAGCCTCCCCCGTTTTCCTCAGACCTTTCCCCCTCCCGTATCGCAGCTACGCAGATGGATCGTCACGGGGTGTATTCGCTGGGGCTCCACCCCCCTTACGCTACGTCGATACCCCTCGTACCCCATCGACGGCGAAGGCGGGTTCCGCCCCGCTCATTCCACCCGTGTACGACCACCAGCCTCGACGCTGCGACCAAAGGAACACAGGAGCGGATGCCGCCCCAGTTTTCCTCTGGCACACTTTTCCCCCACCCGAGACGCGGCAGATATTCGCCCTGTCTGCGCTGTGGCGGTGCTACACGACAGCACTCGCCCGCTTGCCAGGCCGAGCACCTGCCTCACGCCGCGCAGAAAACGGGTTACGCCTGCGTCACCGCAGGCGTCGGTGACATTGCAAAGCCACATTTTGCGTGACGCAGTTGACATCGTCGTGAAGTCAACCCCCAAACTCCTAGACAGTCTTCGAATTTGCGGCGTAGGGCATGAGTTCGTGAGCCACAAGAGCCAACATCATCGCCGAACCAGGAAGGTCACGTTTATGGTTTGGGCCGCGACAAAAGCAACACACGCGCGGCCTTTCACCCTCATTGCGTGGGACTTGCGATAAATCGCAAAAAAACGGAAACAATTTCTTGCAGGAACTTGACGTAGGGCGTAATGCAATATAGGATATGGCGCATAGGCACTTTCAAAGTGTTGCGCGGCAGCGTGCGTTCCCCTATCCAACTTTGGGGACGTGGAAGTTCTTCCTGTGCAGTGCGATGGCAATCCTGCTCACCCTAAGTGCTCTTTACGTAATCCTCTCAGGCAAGTATGGTCCGGACACGGAGAAGTGGGCTTACGGGATTATCGGTGCTGTTCTCGGGGTTTCATTGCCAGCTTTCAAATCACGCACTTGAACGCTTTCCGCCTTCCGTCAATTCGGCTTTGGCCTGTTACCGCCATCACGGCGGCATTTCTCCACTTCACGGTTCACGTGTTAACATTGATGCACCTTCCTGCCCCCAATGCTCTCCGCCAAACGCAAATCAGACGGACAGATCGTGACCGCCTACATGGAGTCGAAGGCCAACGGCCCGTTCGCCTGCATTCAGTGCAACGACGAAGTCATCCTCAAAACGGGCAGGAACCGCGTCAACCACTTCGCCCACGTCAACCCCATCGCCTGCAAATTCGCCGAGGGGGAAAGCGACGCACACCGCCGCTGCAAAATGGAAATCTATCTGGCGCTCCGCAAGGAGCCGAACGTCCGCAACGTCACGCTGGAGCAGGCTCTCGGTGAAGTCCGCCCCGACGTGAGCGCCGTCATCAATGGCGTGCCCGTCGCCATCGAAGTGCAAATCAGTTCGCTTTCGCTCGATACCATCATGCGGCGTACCATCGATTACGCGCGCAAAGACATGTGCGTGCTCTGGCTTCTGCAGTGGACGCCGAAGCTCGACGCCAAGCGGTACACGCCGAAGCTGTGGGAAAAATGGATCCACGCGGCCTATTTCGGTCGCGTGTACTACTGGATCGAAGGACTCAAAGTCGTCAGCTACCATTTCGACCCGTACCACAAGACCGTGCCCAAGAGCATGTGGTATTCACAGGACGGCAAGAAAATCACCGCTGGCGGCTACAGCCAGAGGTTGAAACGGTACCGCACAGCAGTACGCGAGGAGGTGCTCAATCTGGCAACCGACTTTTTCCCCAAACAGCGATACTGGTGGGAAGGAAACGGCCTGAAGGTTCCCGATGGAAAGCTCTTCATGCAACGTGAGGCTACGGAAATAGAGCGGTCTTTTCGCGAGTGATATGCTCGCGTAATCGTTCCGACTGAAATGTACACAACGCCCTGAATAGAGGAAATGATGCCAAGGTAAGGCATCGACTTTGCGTGTAATCTCCGTGAGAGATCACCACACCCCTTCCTTTTCCATCTGCCCAACTGATTTGCGTGCCCTTCGGAATTATCGATACCTTGTTTTCGTTTACATCGCGATGAGCAAAAAAAGCGTTCCGCAGGCCGATCACATCGGTATGTAAACGCTGAAGTTTGCTGTCACTGAACTGACAAAATTTGTTCGGGAGCGATGGGCATTCTCTTCGCCCAATGAAAGGCCGGGCGTAACATATGACCGCTGCACAATTGAGTGGGTCAAACATTGGATCTTGTAGACCTTTGACGTTGTCAATTATGTAGTTGATGGCGGCGAGAGCTGATTCGATATCCTTTCTGCCAAGAATTAATCGCTTGAGCGCCCGATGCCGAGGATTCGTCGCATCTAATTCAATGGGGCCACTCATGTTCATCCGCAATCACTACTCCAGCGACGGTACCAGTCAAGCAACATCTTCGTTTAGAGGAGTCGCTCTTCGGGCGACGCTTGGAATATTTCCCCCCGCCGCCCCTCGCCAGGGCGTTCGCCGCGCCCTCTTCCAGTATGCCCAGAGGTCAGTGAGCGATTCTTCTTGATTATGATTCGCAGATTCGTTCTCCTACTAGTCCGGTTCTCACACTGATCGCGAACAATGAAGCGACGAAAGACAACCATTAGGCTTGGTATCGGTTCTTTCCGATGAATGCTCCTAGTACAACGGTCTTCGACATCTCGGACATTCTCATTAAACTTTGCGCGGCATTGGCGGTAATATGTTCCACGTTGGTTGGCGCCCTGTTGGCCACGTACAGTGCACTGCGTATCAAGCGATACGAACAACACATGCAGCACCAAAAGACAAGGGCTGCGCAAAGATTGAATTTCTACCAGCCGTTGCTACGGTTCTGCTATGAAATGGACAGACGGCTCGGTCACATAATTGCAGCCCTCGACTCAGATTGGCTGAGTGGCAATTACCTAGAGAGTATCAAGCAAGGTCGGGGTTTTGCGTCTGATCCAACGCAAAAAGGTTACTTCATTCTCAGCACCGTATACATATTTGCCTGCTTTTTTGGGTGGGCCGAAGCGATCAAACGGAGCGGCGATGCCATACAGCCTTTCGCTGAGAAAAGCGCCATTCGGCGATGGCTCTCGAGACGCACCAGTTGGCTCCGAGTCAAAATCGGTATTCAGCGGACAGCTGTCTTTCAATTCCACACGGATATCAGCACGCTCAGCAAGCTGTTTCAATACGCCGAACTATTTGACCCCTATGTGAAGGCGAAGCGACTAGTGAAACCTAAGGACGCTTGGCAATTGCATAAACAAATCCAGTATTCCATCGGTCAGCAAATGTTGAAGACGGATGCAGAGGGGAATCTGAGGTGTATGACTTTCCGCGAATTTCTCGAGTCGTATTTGGCAGATCAACAGTTTCGATACTGGCTAACATTATTGGAACACCTCGTGACCGACTTGTCTCGTTTCGAGGGCGGCAAGGATCTTGAAACGCAGGTGGGGCTTAAGAACGACGTTCGACCGCTTCGGTTGTTGGCAATCCGGTATTGGTGTAGAATCCTGATGAGGACCATCACGAAAGAACTCTACATTGACACTCCCCCACCTGATGAGGTGCTGAAGGGGGTGTCTGAATCACTTCAGAAGTGCATCCAAGCGGTTCAAGTAGATCAACTGGAGTCTTATTTGATCGAGTTGGGCCCCATACCACAATCGCAACTACGATAATATGGAAAATCCAATAATCACTGTAGTGTACTCTCACGGGCGCTTCGGTTCTCCCTGGTACGGTTTCAAGATCGAAGCTCTTCGACCGGTTGCTTTAAGACTCGGCGTTAATATGATCTCAATCAGATACTCCGAAGATATTTCCGTCGAGCAGATGGAGGATAAGTTGTACACCCTTCTTTCCGACGACGTAAGCGTGCCCGGAGATCTCGTGTTCTTAAGCTCAAGCCGCGGTGCTTATATATCGACCCGCGTTTCGCACCGAATAATTGACTGCTTTTCCACCGAACCCGAGCGACGCGACGAGGACAAGGTTTTGCCACGGAGGCATGTATTGGGTCAGTTCTTTATCGCGCCAGCTTTTTACATCAAGCCGGAGTACTATCCAGATCAAGATCCACAACCAGCCAAGATTCGTACTGCAATTGTGCATGGTATCGACGATCATGTTATTAACTGCGACAATAGTATTAAGTTCGCAAAGCGATTCGACGCACAACTCTCCCTTCTTAAGGGTGGCCACAGAATGAATTCGCAGCGAGATTATTTGTGCCTGCTTTTCGAGAAGTTCTTGCGCGAGTGTATGGTCGAATCGGAGAAGATCTTTGCCAAGTGGCTTGAGAAGCATCCACAGCCGGCTTCGGAGTCAGATGACATGCCCCCGACCGCCTCTCGAAAGTAATGACGCGAAAGCGGAGCACAACAATCACGCTCCACGTCATTTGAACGTGTGCAACATCATTACGTGTTCTTTCACGGTCGCTCTTTTTATGCTGTAGCGTTGGAAAAGTATGTGCCCGACTGTTGTTTCAAAATGTATCAGATGGCTAAACTCGTCCTTTGCAATTGACTTTATTTCTTCGACTGAAGTGGCTTCTTTGAAACCAACCTTTTTTAGCAACGAAATCATCGCTGTGTTGCTTGTATTCACAATTGTGTATTGTTGTGGAAAATCGTACAGTGAGGCTAACACCATCTTCTCAGCAATACCTAGTCGCCGGTATTGTTCTGGAAACACCGCTGTGGCTCCCCTGCGCAGACTAGTCTTGACGTAAGACACGCCGACGACTACTGAACCTGTCGTGGCTATATACAGAGTGCTCCTTCCCTCCACAATTCTCCTAAAATGGTAGTCATCGCCGTAGTATTCCCCGCCATGTGATTTTGCCAGGACGGCGAAGAATTGGCTCTTGAACGGCTCGAATCTTTCAGCGAAGTCGCTGCCTGTCACCGCGCACGTTACTATTTCGATATTCATCCCGCGAATCAGCTGGTTTACCTACCCGGATTCAACTGCCGCAGACCCGTTCTGCCGAGGTGACTCGCTCCCTTTGGCCGCGCAAACTGCCGTCATGCAGGATTAGGTCTCCATACACTCGAATTGAGGTCCAAGTATCCGGATACCAGTTCCGCATGGAAAATGCAATGTCACATAACGCATGCCCCTACAGGCGCTATGCTGTCGTTACGCACATTGAATAAGAATGCCGCCGATCGCTTCCCGACTTCGCTAGACACGGGATATTACAGGCTGTGTTAGTAACCACTTAGATAGAAACCCGGAGATTGTCCTCGTTGACCACGCGAATTCCCCCGCCCCTCGCCAGGGCGTTCGCCGCGCCCTCTTTCCATTATACCGCCCGAGCAAGGTCGCTCCAGCCCGGAGTCGGTCGATTCCCTTCGGCTCGTTCCACCTTGCTTGCGGGCGGTGCGTCAAGAGGGCGGAACGGCTCACGCCCGCACCGCATCGGTCGATTTTATCAGCCTTAATCACTTCACTTCCATGTCGTACATGCAAGAGTTCGAAGCCGAGCTTCGCCAGCAATACAGCGAATGCACGGACGAGGAGGTTCTCTTCCGCTGGATTTGCGAGAAGGTCCTCGAAAGCTACCGCAACGGGATTACCGCAGGCCAGAAGGGCACGCAGGTCATCCGCCAGGGAAAAAGCCGCAGGCGCGGCTCTTTCGGCAAGGCCGAGGAGTAACCGGCCTCATTACCAGCTTATTCATCACCATGACGCACAACTACGCCATGCCGACGCAACGGAAATTCACGCTCGGCAACGTCTACGTCACCCCCGCCGCGGAACGGGCGATTGCCTCCGCCGACATCACCGTGGCGCTGGTGCGCCACACGCGGGGCGACTGGGGCGACGTTGGTGAGGACGACCGGGCGCAGAACGAACGGGCGCTCCGTGAGGGCGGCGGTCTCATGTCGGTGTTCCACGACCGCACGAGAGCCGAGTTCTGGATTGTGACGGAGAGCGACCGTAGCACCACGACCGTTCTCTTGCCCGATGATTACTAGCCATAACACTAGCACTATGTCATTAGAACAAAAAGACCTCGAAATGATTGAGCGGGTCATCTACAAGAACGGCGACGACGTTGCCGTGTCGATTTCCCGTTCCTTCGAGCGGATGGAGGAGCGGATAGACTCTGCGGAATCCCGCCTCTACGCGAGGATTGCGGAGCTTGAGGACAAGGTTGAAGCCAGCCGTGAGGCACTGTCCGACGAGCTCGGCGGCCTCAAGGGCGAAGTCCGAGACCTGTCCCGTCCGCAGGACGACGAGCCGACGGACGAGTAGCGTCCGTTGTCGGGAAGCCCCGCCGAGTGGCGGGGCTTTCTTCGTGCATGTCTTTGGGCGAGGGGCGAACCCCGACCCCCCTGCCCCCCTGCCAACGGCTTTCCGAAGCGGATGCCTCCCCCAGGGGGGAATGCAACAAAAACAACTGCGAGATCACACACGTCATTCGCCATATCTTTTGGACATCGCGAAGGACCGCCGCTATAGTCCGAGAAGCGGAGGTCACTATGCCTGGTATTCCGGGAAACAGGTTGGAACTCGGTATTGTTGACGGCAAGGGCGTTCCCCTCGAGATGACGCCGGAGATGCGTTCGACGCATCTGTACATCTGTGGTGCCACCGGTACGGGCAAATCCAAAATGCTGGAAAGCCTCATCCGGCAGGACATCAGAAATTGGCACGAGAACAAATGCGGGGCGCTCATCGTCGACCCGCACGGCTCGCTCTACAACAGCCTCATCGACTGGATCGCGTGGAACCAGAAGTATCTGAAGGACGTTCCCATTGTGCCGATCGATTTACGCCAGAAAGACTGGACGATTGGCTACAACGTTCTGCGCCACCGCACCATCGCGGACCCCGCCGTTGTCATCAGCAGTTTCATACAAGCGATGGCGTTTGTCTGGGGCGCGGACGGTACGCGCGAAACACCCCTCTTTGCACGCATTGGAAAGGAAGTTCTCTGGCCGTTGTACGAGAAGGGACAGACCTTGATCGAAGCGGAGTACATGGTTGACCGCCTGAACAAGCGAATGCGAAACGTCCTCACCAAGGGACTGTCAAAACAGTCCATCGCCCAAAGCTGGGCGTATGCCAACTCACTTTCGCCGCGCGATTTTGACGCCCAAGTTTCAAGCACCGTCAATCGCTTCAATGACTTTCTTCAGGCCGAAACACTGCGTCTCATGTTCGGCCAAAACGTGGCCTCACTCGATCTCGGTAAGGCGCTCGCAGAAGGACAGATCATTATCGCGAACCTCTCGACTGAGGGAGGGCGCGTGTCCGAGGAAGATGCGTCACTCTTCGCCACTTTGCTCTTGAGCGACCTGTGGACAGCTGCCAAGGAACGCGGCAAGGGGACTGAGGAAGGCGATATTAAGCCCTACTATGTTTACATCGATGAGTTCCAGAATTTCGTCACCCCAACAATCGCCAAGAATCTCGACCAAGCCCGCGGCTTCGGCTTGCACCTCACGCTGGCCAATCAGTTTCCCCGGCAGATCCTTCACGCCGGGGCGAACGGCGCGCAGGTGTACGATTCCGTCATGGCCAACGCCCGTAGCAAGGTCGTCTTCAGTCTTGAAGGCGAAGAGAATCTGAAGCCTCTGGCGCAGTCTCTGTTTATGGGCGTTTTCAATACGGACGAGATCAAGCTGAAACTGACTTCGCGCAAGGTGATGGACTACGTCGAACAAGTCTGGACGATCATCAGCACCAGCGAGAATTGGAGCGAAGGTGTCGGGGAGTTCGACGGGACAACTGATTCTGACAGCGTCGGCGGTGCGATACGCGACGGCGCAGATCAGGAAGAACGGATATGGAATCTGTCGAATGCCGTTTCAAGCGGCACGTCACGCACCAGCATGAGAGGCGGGAGCCGCAGCGAAAGCAGATCGCCATATTTGAAGCCGATCTTCGGAGAAGAGGTTTCGAGCGTTCAATACCGCAGTCTTGAGGAGCAATTGTTCCGGGCCATGGCGACCCTGTTTGATCAAAAACAACGGCATGGCGTGGCGCGGCTCGTTGGAATGCGCGCGCCGGTCAACATCGTGACGCCGACCGTTGAGCGGTACCCCACTTCGAGAGAGATGGCCGCTTCGTTTTTGAACTGCGTCTATGAAAAACTCCCGTTTGCCTTGAGAAGGGTGGATGCGTATAAGCAGATCGAAAAACGGCAGCGGGCGCTCATCGGAGAATTGACGCGCCCCCAGGACGAGCCGACAACAGCGAGAAGCAGGGTTCGACGGGAAGAACCTCGCTGACTTTTCGAGTCACCTACCAATTGTTTCATGGTTTACCCATGGAAGTCCGAGAGACTTTGCGATTGCCCTTACTATCCATTCTTTTTCGGAGGCACGGACTGTTCGCGTTTAATCTGAGATTTCAAGCGGTTTAGGGCCATTCTGGCAATACTCGGAGGAATTTTCTTCTGTAAATTCTTTAACTGTTCTCCATGACATCGCCGGATCTTTTGCCCGCTACCACACGGGCAAAACCACTGACGCGGGATTTTTTCCATGCTCAAGCACATCAGATAATTCTCGACAACTGTCCGCTCTTTGCTCCCAACCCATTCTCCGTAGGTTTCCAATAAACCCGCACTTCCATGCGGGCGTTCGCCCATCGGCCTCTTAAGGCCGGATTCCGCAAACGCATGCCCGAGGAAATAATTCCTTAGGGGACCGTCAAGAAACGCCAAGATCGACTTTGATTCTGGATTGAGAAGCCACTCTTCCGGAACAATCACGCACAAAGCGCCCTTCGCGTACGTGTGCCAATCGGGGTCCACTGGTATTCGTCCCGCTGTTTCGCAAACCATCGGGATATTGTCTGGAAAGTCGGGAGGAATCAGAATCTTAACTTGGAAACGATCCAGTTCGGCCCCTTCGTGCACGAGGGCAAAACTTCCCTCCAAGTAAATCACGCCAGCATCGACGACCACACGGAGATCCGGGTACCTGTTTTCGAGTTCGTCCCTCAACTGATCTAGGAGGGCGGGATCTCGCTCGTGCCAAGGTACTGTCATTTCACGCTATCGGACCAAGGCTTCGTCCGCACCGTCGCCGCACTGACCGCTTGCGTCAACACGTCTGCTCGCTTTGTACCCTCAGGCCGTTTCGTAGGCCCGAACACCGCCTCCCATCCAGAGTTCTCAATTGCGTTCAGCGTTATAGTGGCCAAAGCAGAGAGCGTATGCCATATCCCCGAGTCAAGCGCCTTCGACAAATCGTTCCCGCTTGGATTCGCTGGATCTTCGACCTTGATCGGCTCTTCGGCATTCTTTATCTCTGTCCAAACATATTCCAACTGCTCCGCCAAGCTCTTAGATTTCTTGTCTTTTAACAGTTTCATAATCAACAACTCCCATACGAATTGCTTTACGGGCAAGCTCTTCCTCACCTTCCACAGCTTCAGTAGCCTAATTGCATCAACCACACCGCTATTCTTGACGTGGTCGACGTGAACATCGAGGTTTGTCTTCAACCGCGTCTTTTCGGCTCCCGATTGATAGATAAAACAATCGCTCTTCGCGTCATCGGTGTACCGCCCAGGCACCACATCGATGTGAAAGTCGCGATTTCCAGATTTTTGGTCTTTACTCTGGAGGCGAAGCGCCGAGTTCTTTCTGAATACAAAGTAATTCTTCTCTAGCGCCTTGCACACGTTGCTGTAAATATCCTCCAAGGTCTCTCCCGCCGAAGTATCATCGTTCGGGAAGTAGCAGATCACATCGAGATCATACGCCTCCTTGATCAGCGTCCCTTTTGCTTTTGAACCCCCGTACCGGATGGTCGGGGAAGACTTCTCGAATTCGGCTCGCAAAAGCTTTTCAACATCCACTCGGTGATTCTGTAGGTCTTTTAATTCTTTGCTGTCGTCGCTCAGTCGTTGCGACTTCAGCACATCATCTAGGTATTCTTTGGTTGTCATGGCTAGTTGTTGATTGTTAATTGATAAACAAACCCTCCTTTATGCTTCTTGTTATCGTACACTCTAAATGGTGGATACGCTTTTGGGAGCAGCTCTCGTCCACAGAGCACAGCGATGGGAGCTGGAACGGCTGGGAAGAGATCGATTTGGCGGACGCCGGGGTGATTGCGAAGGATGGTAGCAATAGCTAGTTGGTACTGAGTCCGAAATTCCTCCAAATCCCGTTTTCTTTTCAAGAACGTCGGATTCGGAGTTGCCCCCGCGAGAGTCAGTTCATAAACGGAAACGCTTCCACCTACTTCATAGGGAAGTGTCCGCACATTGATCGCACCGCTGAGCGAGAGAAGCAGAGCAACGCGTGAATTAACCGAACCTCTTCGAACTCGGCGAAAGGAATACCGCACAGGTTTGCCCGACGATTTCCAACTCCAATCTTCGGTGTCTCGGTGCCGTTGGTACAGATCAAGCGGCACTTTGTTGCTCAACTGGCTTCCTAGAAAAATCAGGACAGGAATGGGCGCCAACCCAAAGAGAGAGATATGATGGCTGTGCTTGACCTCGCCGCTGGCTGAGAAGAGCCCTTGCAACTGGTCCCGAATCGCATCGCATGCTGCGCCGACGAAACTTCCGCTATCGGGTGGCAGCAGCGTCAGATCAATCGTGAGGCCATCCTTGGAATAGGGATATCGCGGTGTGATTGCCTGGAGAATTTGATCGTATGGGACAGTGACCGTCTGGTTCCCAATCCTGCATTTTATCACAAGGATGGATGTTTTTTGCTCCGGTCCAAGGCCTGTGACGTGGAGAATCCGTTCCTCGTGACGTTTCTTGTAGCCTTCCAAGGTCTGGCGTGTGAATTTCTGGGGATTGTCGTCTATGAGTTTGTGACACTGCGGGCACAAAAGCATAAGGTTTGAGACATCGTTGATGTTGGAAGGGCGATTTCCCGTCCCACGCGGGCCCTCTTCACTAAACGCTACAATGTGGGCGAATTGCGCAAAATTGCCTTCGGTTAGGGTCACATGATGTTCAAGCAGGTACTTGTTACACCCATCAAATTGACAGCGTCCGCCAGCCCGCACGAACAGGATCGCTCTTGCCAACTCGGGTATTCTTCGTGAAGGCCTAACGACCGGGGATCGCTTGGTTCTGTTTGCAATTCTTGGCATGTGTTCAATCGAGTTTGGAGATTGTCGCGATGACGACTCCTTGAATGATAAAATTCCCGCTCAAGACTATCGACCTTTGTGATTTGTCCTTCGACCGCGGCTTAAGTACGACGACCCGTCTTTCTCTGTGGAATTCTTTTATGGTCGCCTCATCATCAATAAGCGCGACCACTTTGTCGCCGTTGTCTGCTTGAGCTTGCTGTCGAACAAGCACTAGATCCCCGTCATTTATGCCAGCGGCGTTCATTGAATTGCCAACGGCACGCAACAAGAAGTGCTTTTGGCCAGGTTTGGCGAGAGTGGTTGCAACCGGAACATGTGCTTCAATATTCTGCTCCGCTAAAAGTGGGACGCCGCACGCAACATTTCCTACAAGAGGAACCTCAATAGTACGCGCATGGTCCTCTGTTGCAGGGAGATCTTTTCGAATTTGGAGGTCTCCGTCTGGCTTTCGCTTGATCCAGCCCTTCTCAATCAAACCTTGAAGAATGACGAAGGCGGTGCGAGGCGATTTACGGCCGAGAAAATGTGCCAGATCGCGCACCGAGGGCGAAACCCCCCTATGAACAATAGCATTTCGAAGGTATCGAAGTGCCCGAAGGTCTTTTTCTGTCAGCTGATTCTTAGGCATTATAAACAAAGTGTATCATACTGTTTACCTGAAAGCAAGCCGCCCTCGCAGAAGGCACCACAATCCCTCCCCGTGGGTCTGTATGCCAAAAAGAGATATGCCTTGCCCGAACTTGGCCCACCTGATACAGAGACATTCTCATGCAAAAGCTTCTTGTCAGCATCAGGGGTAGCTCCGAGGCGATTGAAGCGGCCGAGGGAGGTGCCCAGATTGCCGATGTGGAATATCCAGCTTCCGCTCTCGGCACACCGTATCCGCTTAACATCATGGCGGTGAGACGCAGTCTGGATCGGAATCGTTACAAACGCGTTTTAGTGTCCACAAATATCGGCGAAGTGCAGAGTGTTCGCGCGTCCGCATGTCAGGCTGCGCTAGGAGTTGCCATCGCGGGTGCCGACCTGATCAAATTTGGGCTGGCTGAGCAATCGCCAGACGCCGCTGCCTACCTCGCCAAAGCCATCGTTCGAACCGTCCGTCAATTCTGTCCGAAGAAGAAACTCTACCCTGCGTTGTTCGTTGACGATGACATGTGCCGCTTTTTTGACCCGTTTCGCGACGCCGCGGCTCTCGCACGCAAATCCAATGCCGATGGAATCCTGATTGATACGTTCAACAAACTTATCGGCAAGGGTTTATCCGACTACTGCTCTCCCGCTGATATTCGCGGTTTTTCCAGCGCGATGCACAAGCTGGGCAAACAGGCATGGATTGCGGGTTCAATCACACGCGAGGAACTGCCGGCATTCTGGAAGACGGGCGTTGATGTAATTTGTGTTCGTGGAGCAGCTTGTGCAAAGGAAGGCGGGGGTGGACGTTTCGGCGAAGTGCGGGCATCCATCGTCAAGACTTTGGTCGAAACTCTACGTTGAAGTCATCTGTCGACGAATCGCGTCTACACAGCTGCTTCACACCATTCCCAGTTTCCTTATGTATTTTTTCCTGTGGGGCAATTGTCTCGACCTGTGCTGTGCGTCATGCGACCGACTTGACAAACCGCGACAAGATGCGAGTGTACTTTGTACGGTGTGTTGCCCGTCCGGGCAACTAGCGAGCGTCGGATGGCGAGTTTCACATGGAGAAAGGAGACAAATTATGTGGACGACCTTGAACGGTGGGCCCTCACCTACGCCCCCTAAAAAGTAGCGGCGAACATACTCCACATTGCAGTGAGCAATTCGTGAGAAGGGCTGTGGTGTGTGAATCTTGCTGAATGCTCTTGCGATTCAGGTTTTGGAGGCGATCGGATTTTGTCGCGGCAACTACCGTTGCATATTGAGGCTGTGTTCGGTGGAGGCGTAAAGTATGTCTTCCCCAAAACAATGCCGTGTGGCTCTCACTCTCCCGGAGTTTAAAGGTTTCCGGTCTGGAGGGGAGAATTTGGGTATTGCGTACATTGAGGCGGCCTTGAGGGAGTCGACCCTTGCCGAGGTGCAACTCGTCAATAGAACCGGTGATCTTGAGAACGCAGCAATAGCGCAAAGTATTAGGGCGTTTTCCCCAGATATTGTTGGCATCGGCCTACCTTCCAATCATTTACTACCAAGCTTTAGGCAACTGGCTCAAGAGATACGGCAAAACACCCCTTGTACGATAGTTGGTGGTGGTCATTATACTTCATTCAGGCCGAGAGAGATTCTGCAATCTTCGCCGCATGTCGATGTTCTTGTTGTGGGTGAGGGAGAACAGGCTATTGTAGATCTTGTCAAATGTCATGCCGATTCAACTCCTCTCTCATCAGTTGTGGGCGTCACGCTCCGCGATCCCAGTACTGGTGCATGTATTCAGACACCACCTCGCCCGAAAATCCAGAACCTCGACGACCTGCCACTTCCGACTCGCGATCCGGGACTTGATGTTTACAATATCAGCGCCAGCCGAGGTTGCTACACAACCTGCTCTTTTTGCTCGGTGCCACAGTTCAACAGATTGCAGCCCGGTAAATCATTCAGACTGAGAAGCCCCGATTCAATCTCCAAGGAAGTCGCGATGCTCAAGGGCTTGGGTGCTAAGGCAATCTCATTTGTTGACGATGTGTTCCTGCTTCCAGGAGACAAGGGCCTTGAGCGCGCACGCGCAATAGCGGACATCATGGCCTCTAACAACATGAAGTGGGCTTTCGGCTGTCGGACTCCCGACCTCACGGAGGAAATTGTGGCGTATTGTCGGCCTCGCGGATTGTGTAACATCGGCATCGGAATTGAGTCCGCAGTTCCTGAAATTTTGGCTCGATTCAGTAAGCGAGCAGGGCTTGAGCATTCACGAAGGGCAATTGATATTTGTCGGAAATATGATGTTAGCATCATGCCATACTTCATCATGTTTGAGCCTGACATGACGATCGCTGATGTGACTCAGAACATCACGTTTATGTCCGGTTATGGACTACTCTGGCCAAGCTTTGCGTCCAACAGCCTCGACCCATACCCTGGCACATCATCCTTCGACTGGCTTGAACGGGAAGGGCGAATCACCGAGCGCGATTCCTCGTTCGTCCCCAAATTCATGGATCCCAAGGTCGAAGAACTTATTGCTCACGTGCTACAACCCTTGAGTGAGGCGCAGGAGTGTGAATTTGCGCTAAGAAAGAAGGAGTTTCAGGCCGATCTTCTCGATGGGACAGAGGGTACGCGTCGCAGAGAATCCGTGCGTAGGGCTCTTGGCAAATTGAGCTCAGTGACTGCCACATTCCTGCTTAACGCCATCGGCGGAAATTACAATGCAGAAACAGTTTTACTAGAACCTGCAAGCGCCTTGCTGGCAGAAGTCGGCGGCCCGTAGCCTGATATGCTCATAGCTAGAGTCTTGCGAACCGGAACAACGCAACCGTGTCTGATAATTGCTGAAAGAGCGATAACAAGTGAGAGATAGAATCGAGTTTGGCGATCTGAGCCCTCTCAAGTTTGAGGAGATGATTTGTGATCTGCTCTGGGCTGAAGGCTTGCGAGACTTAACACCACAACCAGAAGGCACCCCCGCTATTGATATTGTTGCCAACGAGTATTGCGCCTCGCGTTTAGCCCTGGCCGGGGTCGCGAAGATCGCATGGGGCGTACAGTGCAAACGCTATGGACCGACGGTTGGTCCCGATGCTCTGGATCAGATAACTACCGAAGCTGAAAAGAGAGGCATCCGTCGGCTCCTGCTCATCTCCTCATCGGGCTTTAAGGTCAGAACTGTAGAGAGAGCAGAACTGCTTGAAAAGCTGGTTAACGGAATAGACAAGATTGAGCTGTGGAATGGCTTCCAGTTAAGAAAGCGTCTGGCGCTTTATCCGTCTTTGCTCAAAACGTACTTTGGCGTAGACGTGGCATCGGCTATTAGCATCGACAACCCCTTCCACAGTAGTGCGGACATCAAACGATTACTGGATTATGTTTCAGAGGTGTGTGGGGTTTCTATCGACAGTTTTGCGGACATCCTGAGCCTTGGCTCCATGATGCCGAGCGAGCGTCTTGATGGGTTCTCAACGCGGACTGGAAGCGTACTACCCCTGACGCCACACCAAATAATCAAAGCGTATTTGCTGAGGCCCGATCCCCAGACGTCACTCGTCGCGTTGGACAATGATCGCCCTCTCTCTCACTATGGGGAATACCGGGAGATAAGCTACGGAACCGTCCTGCAGCCGTTCGACACACGTTTACCAGGAGTGAGTTTTCCAATCAGACGCCTTGTAGACAATGTTAGATGCGACGTTCTCCTTTGCAGCACAACACCGTTTGTATTTGAATTCGTAAACTCTTACGCGGCTTTCGAGCACAGCCGTTCTTTGGGCGCCAACGAGTACACATGGTTCCTGGACCAGCGCATCTCCGATGCTCGATTGCTCGAGAGTGTAATTCGAGTAGAAGACGTGCTGGTAGATACGGTCCGACTTCATTGCGTAAGACGCACCATAACTCCTGAACGAATCTGTTTTGAATTTACCAGCAACAAATTATCGGAATTGGTCGGCAAGCGCGTGTCTATCACATATCGCGTTTTGGGCATGCACGGCACAGATTGTACGACACTGTTTTCACAACTGCATGCACCTGCGCGTACGTACTCGTTCAGCCTAACATGTTCCGAGGGTTTCCAAAGGAAGCCGCAACTGCTAAGATTCTTGTCTGGTAGGTGCGGCGTCGAATCGCGCCCTCTCAACCATGACCGCAACCGCATTTCATTTTCAGTCTCTGGCCTAATCGCAGCTGGAAGCGGGATACAGGCAAGATGGTAAAACAAGTTCCTCCACTATGAGCACTCGCCACGAGACAACTGCAAACATGCAATTCTACTCCGCGCTCGCGGAGTATTACGATCGCGTATACAATTTCGTGGACTACGAAGAGCAAGCGGGTTTCTTTGAACGGGTTTGGAGTCAGTACGGCAAGACAAAAGACCGTTCAGTCGTCGACTTTGCGTGTGGCACAGGCACTCACCTAAGTCTGCTCGCCCAGAAGGGCTTTTCGACATATGGTGTCGACGCAAGCGAGGACATGCTTCGACTCGCGAGACTGAAATGCCCTCAAGGTCGCTTTGTTCTAGCCGACATGGTCACAGTTCAACTTGGTACACAATGCGGTCTTGCACTTTGCTTTTTTAACTCAGTCCTTTATGCCCACCCAATTTCGTCCTTACGGACGATGCTAGAAAACATCAGATCACACCTCCAGACAGGGGCCGTGGCGGTTTTCGATGTTGTTGATAAGACTGCGGGGCTCCGTGACCCCGGTCACGAGTTCACCTTCAACCAAGATGGTGTGTTTATTTCCTTTAAACCTCGTTGGGAATACCGTGGTACTGGAGAGATACTGGACCTGCACGTCGACTTTCAGATTAGAGATCACGGGCGCGAATTTCATCTGCACGATCATCATGAGATGTGCGCGATCGGGATCAGGGAAGTGTGCGCCCTAGTCACTAGCGTTGGTATGGAAGCGTTTTGCTTGGAACGCGTGTTCGACCAAATGCGTGAATGGGAGGGCTCTAGCAAAGCCGCCATTATCGTAGCGCGCGCATTATAGTCGAGTTGTTAGACGTGTCCTGCATGGTTTTGTGCTGAATTCGGCCAAGGCATTTTGGATAGTTCCACTTCCCCTCGAAATGATATACTCATCCCATGTCTACGCCGAGCGGCAATTCCAATTTGCTGAGCGTTCAAGACCGCGACCTCGCATTGCTCCGAGGCCTTTTTGAGTCCCGCGTCATGACCGCCGCCCATGCCGCAATTCTCTACTTCGATGGCAAGGCGGAAGCGACCAAGAAACGACTGCAAAAACTCAAAGCGGCCGGGCTCATCGGTGAACTCGCACGTCACCCGTATAAACGGGCGGTGCTCTTTCTCACCCGCGAGGGCCTTGCCCTTTTGCACAAGAACGGCGCCCTTGCCGGATACCCACAGCTCGGCATGCCTACACTTGCGAAGCGCGCTCGCGTTAGCGAGAGCACGTTGCAGCACGAACTTGAGATTATGGACGTGAAAGCGGCCTTTCATTCGGCCGTCACGAAGACACCCCCATTTGCCATCAAACAATTCAGCACGTGGCCGCTTCTGTACCAGTTTCAGGCTCTCCGAGCGGGACCGCGCGGCACGGAAGTCCCCGTCAAGCCCGATAGCTTCATTCATGTCTGCGAGACGATAACTGGTGAAGATCCATACGATCATTTCTACTTCCTAGAAGTTGACAGGTCACACGAAATTCAGGAAAAGCTCGCACAGAAGGCCAGTGCCTACCTCGATTACTACCAGTCCGGCGCCTTCGCCGTAAGCCGTGGTCTTCCACGTGCAGACTACAAGCAGCGCCCCTTCCAAGTGCTCATGGTGTTCAGGACCACCGAACGGCGCAACAACACGGCGGAACGTCTCCTGCAGAATAATCCGCCCATTCGTACCCAGGCCTGCCTTTCGACGTTCGAGGAAGTGACAACCGATCCGCTCGGGAAAATTTGGATATGCCCTCTCGACTACGACACGGCGACCAGAGGGACGGCGTTTGACGCCGAACGCAAACGCCCCTCGTGGGCCTACCGCAGACAAATTGAACGGGACAGACTTGTTGACAGCAAAGTCCGCAAGTTCGCCCTACTTGCCCCACCGCAATAATCCGTAGGCGAACCACGTGTCCTCGTCAGAGCACTGATTGTGCATGTAAACGTGCCCCGGTATAATATGGGGCAATGGGGGTCTCACTGTGGATCACGGAACATTGGCTCGATCTTATCCAAACAGTCGCCATCATCGGCGGTCTGCTGTTTACCGCGTACGCAATGCTGCGAGAAGAGAGCGCGACGAAAATTGCCACGTTGATTGCTGCGAATGAGCAATACAGGGAGATCTGGCAAGAACTCTACAAAAACCCACGACTGTCGCGCGTCTTGAATAAAACCGTGAATTTGGACAAGGAACCCATTTCCGACGAGGAAAGCTTGTTTGTGAAGCTCCTGATTCTACATTTGGGCACGGTGTACGAAGCCATGAAGTCGGGGATGTTCGTCAAGCTCCAAGGTTTGCGGCGGGACGTTCAGGAATTCTTCTCTCTACCCATTCCCAAAACGATCTGGGAGAAGACCAGACCGTTTCAGAATCCAGACTTCGTGGAATTCATCGGAAAGTGCCAATAGACTGCATGAAGATGCAATGCGGCAGATGCTCGATGTCAAAACACCTCTGCCGTCGCTAGCTTCCGTTTCGCCACGTGCACAAGACGCACGCCATGGTGTCGCTCTTTTCAATCGCGACTTCAGGAGAGCACGCGAGGCGGACGAGGCGCGGCATCGCCGGTCTTATACCCTCTGAGTGGAAGAACAGGGCGACCCCGTCTTCTGGCAGACCATCCATCATCGCCCGCATAAGCTCCCGACACGCACGCGGCTCCGATCGAAGCTCCTCACTGAGCGCAATGGCTGGAAAATGGTACACTGGCCTGCCTGGATAGTGCTTCTTGAAGAAGGCCTGTGAGATAAGAGGGTCGTGTCGCATGTCGCCCGACACTACGGCTAAACCCGCCACCGCATTCTGGTCATTCCTGACAACGAACTTGGTAGCTTGCGAGCTTGCCATCCAAAGCTCGAAAATTTGCCTGTCCAAGGTCTGAGCGAGTGGCGTGCATTCGTTGAGCGGAGTAAAGAGCGTGTGGTAGAACTCCCAGAGCTCTTCCCGCAGGCAAGCATCCGTCACCACCATGAGTTTTTCGATCATCATGGTGGGGGGCTACGCTCGAAATCTGAAGTAGCCGACGGCGGCGACCAGCGCCGCCGGTATGTTGAGGAGCGAAACGACGATGACCGGCCACTCTCCAATCGAGAAGCCGTAGTTCAACCACGCGACCTCGTTCACGAGGATCGCCACGACAATCGATGTCGTGAAGTCCTTAGCACTCTTGGTGCGCCAGACCTTCAACGACTGGTCATACAGGCCGAGTGTAATGAGGACGCTCGCGCACACGACCACGACCTGAGAGATACGATGATATGTCAAATGAGACTCCGTCCGGTGTGGGCTGGGCGGTATTCGCAGAATGCCGAATGTCCACGCGCTCTCGCAGCCGTCCTAGACGTGATTCGGGATGTCCGACTTGGCGTTGACGAGCAGATTGCGCGGAATGCGGATAATCCGCTCATCGGGGCCGCAACTGGCTGATGGCGGCAGTTTCGGCGCGGCGGCACTGGTAATGTCGATGCCGATGATGGCGAAATCTCCCGATTCCAATTCGAAAATGTCCGGGCAATTGCAGAGCGCGACTGTTTTCGCGCCATTCGCGTGCGGGTCTGGTCCTAGTCGTCTCAGAAACATGTTGTCTCCCTCGTTGTACCGCGCCTCAATTTGTGCCTCTTTCGTATTGCTAAGAAAGCGTAGCAAAATAATCCCATCCCTCGCCTATTGTCAAGCTCGCATTCGCGAGCATGGCCAGAACACGACAACCAGCCAACGTCGTTGGCAAAGAGATCCAAAAGCGGCGCTACCAACTTGGCCTCACGCAGGAAGAGTTTGCCGCCAAGTGCCAGGTGCACGGACTCAACATCAGTCGCGGGACGGTGTCTCAGATCGAAGCGCAATTGCGGTGCGTCAAGGACATGGAGCTGTCTACTCTAGCATCCGTCTTGGGTGTTTCGACCGACAGCCTCTACCCGGCAAGCCTCAGAAAGTCCAAGCGCAAGCGGCAGAAATAAAAAGAGCGACCCGTGAGGATCGCCTGTGCTTCACAGCGTGAAGCGTAACTTCAGTTGCTCTTCGGAGAGGTCTGTCGCCTGCTTGCCCTCTTCGAGCACGACCCAACGCACGAAGCGGTGGGGCGAGACTTGCAGGAGTACGGACTCAGCGAACCGCCTGCCCGCCTTGTCGCCATCGGGCACGAGCCACACCCGACCGGCGGGCTTGACCGAGGCTACGATCAATTCCGCCTGCTTCTCCGAGCAATCCGCGCCCATCGTCGCAACTGCATGCTCGTACCCATGCTGATACAGCCACCATACGGACGCAAACCCCTCGACGACGATGAGATCGTCAGCGGGACCTTTATTCCAGAAGCCGTTGTAGAGAAACAGGGTCTTGTGGAATTCAATCAGCTTCCCAGCCCGCTTACGCTTTCCGGGGAAACGGTACCGCGGATTGTCTTCCGTGACCTTGCTGTCATCCACGACCCGACCGGCGTAGCCGATGAGCTTGCCCTCCTGATCGTGCAGCGGAATCGCAACCCTGCCGGCTAGCGAACCGCGCGAACAGAAACCGAGACCGAACACGTCGATCGTGTCTCTGCTGAAACCTCGGAATCCCAGGTAGTTGTGGTTGTAGTCCAAGTCCTGCAGTTTGAAGTCAAGCGGCGGATTGACGACTACCGGCAGTTCCTTCGATTCCGAGTCGCCCTGCTTCTTGGCAGGCTCCTTTGGAGGCACATTGCCCGCGTGAGGACAGAACCGCTCCTGCAACGCAATGGCTACCTTGCGAAGGGCCGTGCCGTCCTTCGGATCGACGTTCTCCATGAGCGCCGCGAATTCGAGGACGTTGCCTTGTGCTCCGCAACCGAAGCACCGGAAGATGCCGCGCTTGAGATTGGCCGAGAACGACGGCGAGTTTTTCTTCCCCTGATGATTCGGCAGGGGGCAGAAGCCGTGATGCTGGTCACCCTTGCGCTTCACGTCCACGCCGTAGTGACGAAGCACGGCTTCGAAGTCGAGCTTCTCGCGAAGCTCCTTGAAGTTAACCCAAGTGCCCATATCAGTAGTCCTCCGGCAGGAGCACCGTGGTCACAGAACGATCCCCTTCGGTGATGATGTAGAACTTCTGGTTGCGGACGGACCTGTACACGGAGACGAGGCGTCCACCGCTGTGGAGTCCGGCGTCGTTGGCTTGTCCGTCAGCCAAGCACACATCTCCCCAGTCTCCGGCGTTGTGGCGTTGGAGAGCTATGAGCACGTCCAGGTCTCCCAATACGTCCTTTGCGTTTGCAGTGATAACAGTTTCGCCCAAGGGAAACTTGGGCATCGTTTCAAATGCGGTAGGCATTATTTCTCTCCCTGGTTGATGGTGAAAGGAACAGGTGTTCCGAGAACCATTAAACCAAGACTCGAATTCTGCGTCAACGCAACCACTTGGGGACTAATGGCTTACACTTGACAAGCCGGATTTTAGGGTGCTATAATACGGGCAGATTTCCTTTCAAGAGCCCCTTCCATCATTGGCAGTTGGATGAAGCCCGTCACACCAAGTGATCGGTTTCTTCAACTGCCGAAAAAACCTTCAACCAAGGGGTCTATGAAACAACTCATCAGGAAGTTCTTTGCCAGTATTCGTCAGAAGTTGTTCGAAGCACGCATGGAGAGGGAAATCTTTTTCAGGATCTTCCCGCATATGAATCAACAGGGCGACCACGGCTACCCGTTTCATTCAAGGGAGGACCTGGTGCGAGCGCACATCCACGGACGCCTTCAAACTCGTCTCGACGTGGATCTCATTCAGCAAGCTGCGGCGCGCATGCCTCAAGCTTACGGCGATGCGTTCCGCTACATCGTGTATCGCGATCTCAACCGGCGTATGGAGACGTACATGAAGCTCGCTGAGAAGCGTCTTCAACCGGAGACGTGTGACCGGCGCGATGTCGCTACATGCGCGTTACAGTGAGTCGTGAACCGGAAATCAAGAGCTCCGTCTTTCAAGGGCGGGGCTCTCTTCTAGTAGGGCATCCTCTTTGCTTCGTCATCGATCAGTTGGTGCTGCTGCTCGCGCCTAACGGGATCATCTTTGAACTCTTCATCGGCCTCTTTGTGCATCTTGCGAACTTCATCCTCAAGCTCTGTCTTGCTGCTAACTCTTCTTCTCAGCCGCGCTCGCACACTCTCCTGCTTCGGCGGTTCCAGAGTTTGCTTGATGCCCTTCAACTCCAGATCTAATTTGCCTTCCTCCACGTCCAACTTTTTCAGTTGGATGTCCTGCACTTTCTTCGCAACCTCTACCGCGTGTGGGTCTATAGGCGGTTTTTCGGTTTCGACCGGAGTGGGGCTATTCGCACATCTTGCGAAACCGGACTTCTGCTCATCCTTCGTGAAGAAAATCAGTTTTCCACAATGGTGGCACTGATACGCCTTCGGGTAAGTATCGCAACGCTCGCACTTCTTTATGAACGGAAAATCATCTACACGGTTGTTTTGATGTCCACATTCCTTGTTACCGCATATCCACGGCGTGTTTGTCTCTATGGTGTTTCCACAACTTAGGCATACGATGTATATGGCCCGCTTTTCCAAGACGGGAAAACACAACCAAAACGCCGCGGCGCCGCCGACGAGGACGGCGACAAGTGGATGCACAATCGGCAGCAGTACGAAGAAAGCACCAAGACCAACGGCAATACTAACCGCCCAATTGAGAGGCTCCCGCCATTTGAACCACGTCCTCGCGTGCAACGGGGTACACGTTAATGTAGTCAGTCCCGAAACCATCGTTCGATTCTGTCCTCCACGATTCTCCGCTGTGCTCCGTATTTTTCCCGAGACCGGTTAACGATTGTCTCGCGTCTCCCGTGCCGTTCTCCGAACGGGGGCAGCGTCCTGCCCAAAAACGTCTGGCAATCCTGTCCCAACTGCAACAGCTTCACGTACACTTCGCGGTTGCACAGCGTGGCAAATTGGCTGGAAGTGTATGTTTCGCCGAAAGCTTGTTCAAGTATTTTGGCGTCTTTGTGCCCGACGCGAAAGCTGAGTATCGAGCCGACATTGCCGAAGACTGCATCTCGAATCTCAGGGCGAAGCTGGTCGATGTATTGGTGCGACAGCGTCAGGCACAGCCTGTACTTGCGTGCTTCCGAGAGGATCGACACCAAGGAGTCCGAGGCGAATGATTGGAACTCATCGACATAGAGAAAGAAGTCTCTGCGCTCCGCTTCCGGCACGTCCGCCCTCGACATGGCGGCGAGTTGGAACTGCGCCATGAGCAGCGCACCGAGGAGATTCGACTTGTCCGCCCCGAGCTTTCCTTTGGACAGGTCAGCAATGAAAATGCGCCCATTGTCCATCATGAAGCGGGCGTCGATTCTGCTTCGCACTTGGCCAAGGATGTTGCGCACGTGCGGCGACATGAGCAGTTGCCCCACCTTGTTTTGAATCGGCGCGATGGCTTCATGGAGGAAGCGTGCGTCGTATTCCTCGAATTCGTTCATCCAAAACGAACGCACCATCGGATCTTCGACTTGCTTCACCACCCATGCCCGGTAGCGGGCATCGGAGAGCATCCGTTGCACGCCGAGCAGGCTCACATTGTTGCAATGCAGCAGTGCCGCGACGGCGGCGTGGAGGATGTATTCCAAACGCGGCCCCCAGAAGTCAGGCCAGATGCTCTGAAACGCACTCACGATGCCGGATGCAACCAAATGCCTCTCGTCGTCTTGGGTTTGGCCAAGGAGATTGAAACCCACGGGATACCCCAGATCGGCGGGGTTGAAGTAGGCCACGTCTTCGACACGACGGCGCGGGATGAAGTCGAGGATGTCCGTAGCCAAGTCGCCATGCGGATCAATGACGCCGACGCCGTTGCCCGCCTCAATGTCTTGGAGAATCAGATTGCGGAGCAACGTCGTCTTGCCGGTGCCGGTCTTTCCAATGGCGTAGAGGTGATGCCGCCTGTCTTCGGGATAGAGAACGAAGGGCACTTCCTGCCCCCATTCTTCGCGAATTCCCAAGACAATGTGCTCCATATTTCAAACGGACCCCTACTCCGTGGAGACAACTCCCCGAACACACCGCTGGCGCTTGTAGGCAGCGGGTGTATCGTTGGCAACATGCGCTTTTCACGAGCCGCCAAGGTAATAGAGGTTCGTCTGAAAACGAGTCTCCCTCAGACGCAATCATTATATCAGCCGTTCGCAATCTGCTGAATCTGTGGATTACTCTCAATGCACTCGAGTACAGCACGACGGACACACATGTCGTTATCACGACTCTGCTGTTTCGAGTCGATGTCTTTTGCTTGCACGAGCAATTATTTTCTGCAAACTCATGCCAGGCAATTAAGGGACAATGAGCAAACTTGACCCGAAGCGCAAAATCTTTATCGCCGTATTTGTCGTGCTTGCCGCGCTCTTGTACAGCCGTTGGGTAGGTAATCGGCCATCGCAGATTGAGATCCAGCGGCAAGTGGTAGGACCCGCAGTCACCCAAGAGCAGCAGGTCAACCAGCGCGAGCAAGAGGCCGCAGCGGCACATGCGACGTACCTCACCCGTTATTTGAACTCAGGGTCTTCCCGTCAGCCTGGTATGAAAATGGTTGCCGTCGCGGTCGTGTCTGAAAACGGAGCATTCGACTTTGCGCTCAATTCCGCCGTAGCCAACCACCTCAAGACTGCCTCTGCTTCAATGCTGACTTCTTTTTTCCGACCCGCATTCGTGAACGATGGTCTCTTCGCTAACGCATTTGCAGGCTCGAATGGAATCTTCGACAAATTGGATTTGTCGAAGTCGCTCGACGTGCTGCTACTAGGACAAGAACAGGTGCAATATTCAAGCGATCCATCTTTGGAAAACGTCATGACTGCGAACATGCAGCTTGAAATAACTGCCTTCTCTATCGCAGACGGCCAGAGCCAGTCGTGGACGTTTGTTGCAAACGGCGCTGGCTTCAAACAAACTGAAGCGCGGCAAATGGCCGAGGAACGTCTCATCAAACAAATAGCCAAGGACACCAAGATGTCTCTGGGCTTCTAAGTCCTACTCCACGCTATGAATATACTTCGCATTATCACGGCCACTGTATGCGTTGGCTTGTGCACTCAGGCTTTCGCGGATCCCCAAGACATCGACAAGGAGATTGCCGCCCTTGCCGAACGACTTGCGGGGCCGATCAAAGAGCACAGCAAGACGAAGGTGGCGGTCGTCGATTTCGAGGACCTCGAGGGCAGCACGGAGGGTGAGCTTGGCAAATACATCGCCGAGCAACTGACCGTGGATTTCGTCATGACCAAGCGGGACTTCGCCGTGCTGGACAGGGCGAACCTCAAGAAGATCCTGGCCGAGCACAAGCTCACCGCCAAGGGCTTGGTCGACCCAGACAACGCCAAGAAGCTTGGGCAGTTTGCCGGCGTCGACGCGCTCATTTTGGGCACGATCATCCCCAAAGGCACCACCAGCGTCGGGTTGAACGCCAAAATCATCACCACCGACACCGCCGAAATCATCGGAGCAGCCCGAGCGGAATTCGCCGCGGACACGACGGTCCACGACCTCATCTCAAAACAAGTCGCTGGAAACGGCGGTGCCGATGGCACGAGCTCCTCGACGGATGACAAAGCTCAAGTGGTGAAATCGCTTGGAGATATGCGCGTCGAATTGCAGTCGTTGAAGATCGTCAACGGCAGGCAGTATTCCCTCACCATGACCGTCGCGAACCAGTCAAGACGGACCGTCTGGGTCGCGCTCAATTCGGATTCGGGACTGTATATCCACGGACGAGTCACGGACGCACAGGAATCGGAGTTTGAGCCAAATCCGGGGAGCGTATCGGGGATTTCCATCGGAACACGGCTTGTCTACATGTACCAAGCCCCCACGCGGTTTACGAATGCGACCGAGCTTGCACCCAACAGTTCCACGACCGCCACGCTCAAATTCTCATCGCCAGACGGGAAGAGCGCCAGTTCAGGGACGTGTCGCCTACAACTCGAATTCCTTGTGGGGCACGAACAGAGCAATGGCAGTGTTGGAGACGTGGCAACGCCTAACCTCGTATGCTCGCTTGAAGCGAACTGATTCAACACGAATCCGCCTCACGTCTGATTCACACGACAGAATCATTGCCGAAATAAACTACCCGTCCGTGGGTGAACCCGTCGGTCGCCTCTGCGACCTGTGTCTTTGAGGGCGAGCACGGCCTGCCCCTGAGGCCGCGCGCAGCCCTCTTCCGCGTGAGCG